>ODAK010005676.1_pt1 | contig 12636 bp, 13 predicted proteins | sample 1539591 | NCBI WGS metagenome assembly ODAK01 (sample SAMEA3539303, study PRJEB22396) | soil metagenome | biome: tundra; feature: field; material: soil | place: USA | collected 2010-05 | depth 0.15 m | reverse complement strand
AAGATGAACCAGCAGTTCATGCTGCGGCCGTTCAAGACCATGCTCTTCAAGCACCTCGACCCCGACGAGACGATCAAGGCCGACCTGGGCGAGATCGAGTTCGACAAGCTCGGCCAGGCCATGGGCGCGCATGGCGAGCGGGTCAGCGACCCGGCGCAGTTGAAGCCCGCTTTGCAACGCGCACTGGCATCGGGCAAGTGCGCGGTGATCCATGTGGATGTCGATCCGGTCAAGCACATGTGGGCGCCGGGCTTGATCCACTTCAAAAAGATGCACGAAGAACCCAAAGGGTAGAACGCGTCGAGCAGCAGGCCACGCCCATGACCGACATCGATCTGATCCGCCTGAACTTCAACCCCGGCACGCTGTTCCTGCTGAACTGCGTGCTGGGCTTCGTCATGTTCGGCGTGTCGCTGGAGCTGAAGGCCGAGGATTTCAAGGCCGCGCTGCGCACGCCGCGCGCCCTGGTGATCGGGCTGCTCGCCCACCATGTCGTGTTTCCCGCGTTCACCTTCGGGCTCGTGCTGCTGATGCAGCCGCGCCCCAGCATCGCGCTGGGCATGATCCTGGTCTCGTCCTGCCCGGCGGGCAACATCTCCAACTTCCTCACCTATTTCGCCAAGGGCAACACGGCGCTGTCAGTGTCGATCAGCACGTTGTCGACATTGACGGCGATCTTCATGACGCCGCTGAACATCGCCTTCTGGGGCGCGCAGTACGCGCCGGCACAAGCCATCCTGCGGCAGGTGGCGGTGAATCCGCTGGAGATGTTCCTGCAGGTCTTTCTGCTGCTCGGCCTGCCGCTGGCGGCCGGGCTGGCGGTCTCACGCCGCTGGCCTGGATTCACCAGCCGCGCGCGCAAGCCGATGAAGCTCTTCTCGCTCGGCTTCTTCCTGCTCTTCGTGTTGGCCACGCTGGGTGCCAACTGGAAATACTTCGTGATCTACGTGGGCATGGTGGTGGGCGTGGTGTTCGTCCACAACGCCTCGGCGCTGGCCACGGGCTACGGGCTGGCCTGGGCCGCCGGGCTGCCCGAAACCGACCGGCGCGCGGTGTCGATCGAGTGCGGCATCCAGAACTCCGGCCTCGGGCTGATCCTCATCTTCAACTTCTTCAACGGCCTCGGCGGCATGGCGGTGGTCGCCGCCTGGTGGGGCATCTGGCACATCGTCGCGGGGCTATCCGTGGCCACCTGGTGGTCGCGGCGACCACCGGCCGCAACCGTACCGGCATGAACGCTGCGACGGTACTCGTCACCGGTGCGGGCGGCTATCTCGGCTCGCAGCTCGTCGCGGCCCTGGCCGCGGGGCGCGTTGCAGTCGGTCGCATCGTCGCTACGGATGTGCGCGAAGTGCCAGTCGAGCGCCGCGCTCCGCAGGTCGAACATGTGATGCTCGACGTGCGCTCGCCGGCACTCATCGAGCTGTTCGAACGCTGCAATCCCGAGGTGGTGGTGCACCTCGCGTCGATCGTCACACCAGGCAAGCACAGCAGCCGCGAGTTCGAATACTCGGTGGACGTCCTGGGCACCGAGAACGTGCTGAAGGCCTGCCTGGCGTCCGGGGTCCGCAAGATCATCGTCAGCTCCAGCGGCGCGGCCTACGGCTACCACCCGGACAACCCGGCCTGGATCGACGAAGACGCACCCATCCGCGGCAACCAGGTGTTTGCCTATTCCTGGCACAAGCGGCTGGTGGAGGAGATGCTCGGGCGCTGGCGCGTCGAGCACCCCGAGTTGAAGCAGGTCGTGTTTCGCATAGGCACCATCCTCGGCGCAACGGTGAAGAACCAGATCACAGACCTATTCGAGCGGCGACGGCCCTTGGCGATCCAGGGCTCGGACAGTCCGTTCGTCTTCATCTGGGACCAGGACGTGGTGGGCTGCATCCTGCATGCCATCTCGACCGACACGACGGGCATCTTCAACGTCGCCGGCGACGGCGCGCTGACGATCCATGAGATCGCCGCCCGTCTCGGCAAACACTGTCGGGTGCTGCCGGCTTGGGTCTTGCGAGGAGCGCTGGCGGTGCTGAAGGCCTTGCATCTCACCCAGTACGGGCCGGAGCAGCTGAACTTCCTGCGCTACCGTCCGGTGCTGGCCAACAGAAGACTGAAGGAGGAGTTCGGCTATGTCCCGCGCAAGACTTCGGTGGAGGTGTTCGAGTTCTGGCGTGCGGCGCGCGAGCTTGGTTCGTCACGCGCTTCGTAGGATGATGAACCGGCCCGCAGACACCGTCCGACGCAGTTGGCGCTGAACGTGCGGGACTTCTTCGACAAGGTCGTCGTCGTCACCGGGGCTGCCGGCGGCCTCGGTCGGGCGCTGTGCCTGCGCTTCGGCCAGGCCGGCGCCAGGATCGTCGCGCTGGATCGCCAGGTGGCCGCGCTGGATGCGCTGCTGAGCGGTCTGCACGAAGCCGGCATCGCAGCCATCGGCGCGGCCTGCGATGTGACGCTCGAAGACGACTGCCTGCAGGCCATGGCCGAAGCGAAGCAATCCTTTGGCGCCATCGACCTGCTCGTGAACAACGCGGGCATCACCCACCGCAGCGCGTTCGCCCACACCGAACCTGCGGTGATTCGCCGCGTCATGGCGGTGAATTTCTTCGGCGCCCTGCACTGCACGCATGCCGCACTGGACGAGCTCTTGGCCCGCCGCGGCATGGTCATTGCGATCTCCAGCGTCGCCGGCTTCGCACCGCTGATCGCCCGCACCGGCTACGCGGCGAGCAAACATGCCCTGCACGGTTTCTATGACAGCCTGCGCACTGAGGTCGAACCGCTGGGCCTGAAAGTGTTGCTGGTCTGCCCTTCGTTCATCCAGACTGGCATCGAGAAGAATGCGCTCGATGGCAATGGCCTTCCGGCGCGCCATCCACAATCGATCGTCGGTGTGCGGGCAACGCCAGAGTCCATCGCCGACAAGATCTTCCATGCCGCGAGAAGAGAGCGCCGACTGTTGCTGCCCGACAGCGTGTCACGCTCGTCATGGTGGGTATCGCGACTGGCGCCCAGGCTCTACGAACGGCTGATGGTGGCCAGCCTGAACAAGGAGATGCAGCAAGGAGGGCGCTGAAGTCGACGGCCAGTTGGCCTTGGAACAATTGCGCAGCGACCATGCCTGGGTCGCCTCCGGCGAGGCGCAGCAGGGCGATGTAGTGCCACATGGTCATTGATGCTCTTGGGTCAATTGCACAGCGCCCGAATCATTTCGGGTACCGGCACTGCCTTCACGTGGCCTTTGGCGTCGCGGGTGCAGAAGGCGCGCGTCTCGTGGCCTTCGCAGACCAGTGTGGCGCCGCGCACCACGCGGTGACGCTGAATGAAGACCTTGGCGCGCCATATCTCGACATCTGTATGAACCTGCAGCACATCGGGGTACGTGGCGGGTTTGAAGAAGTGAATGCGGGTCTCCACGAGCGGTGCGCCCACGAAGCCCGCCGGTTCGTCGATTTGGCTCCAGGACGGCACACCACACTCGCGGAAGTAATGGTGCGAGGCGGCATCCATCCAGCGCGCGAAGTTGGGAAAGAAGACGATGCCGGCCGGGTCGCAGTCGCCAAACTGCACCTGCACGGTAAGGACGGTGGTCTTGGTCAACGTATGTTCCTTCACAACAGCAGGGCCACCTCAAGTGCAATAAGCGCCACATTGGCAGGTCTGCGACGCAGTTGTCGGCGCGCGCTTCAGCATGCTCAACGCGGCCGGCATCGAGCTGAGCGACAAGGCCTCACTCGACGCGCGGTTCAACCTATCGACGTGCTCCCACTCCCCACGGCTCAGGAACCAGGGTCACGATTCGGCGAAAGAACTGACGGAACCATTCGCTGTTCGTCGCGGCTTTGTCCAGCATGGGGTCGTTGTTCTCGGCGAAGCTGGCAGCGATCCCCTCCCAGTCCTGGGGGGTAAGCACCTCGCACGCCTTTGGCAGGACAACGGATTCCTCCTGTGACATGTGCTTGTAGTGGATCGCCGCGTAGGTCGATACCTTGGCTGCGAACTCCTGCAGGGCACCGGGAATGTCGGCCTCCATCCGGCCAAGCACGGTCTTCAAGTTGTCAAGATGCGGCCGGCTATCCGCGTGCTGTCGGCTCAGGTCGTCGAGCGTGTCGTCGATATCTTTGCTGCGCCGACGGATGCGGGGAAACAGCACCATGTCCTCCTTGGGTTGATGCAGTGTTTCTGGAAACTCCTCGATGTAGTAGATGATCGACCATAGCAGCTTGTAGTCCGGCGTCAGCTTGCGCAGAGCCATGTCATCGGCCACGTGTTTCAAGGCATCGATCACGGCCGAGAGCGTTTGATGCTCGCCCCGAATGATGCCAAGCGCCTGCTGTTGTGGGGTCATGGCTCTTCTCCTCCGATGATTCAGTGCGAGGCGACGCCCAACCAGCGGTCCAACACGCTGGGGTCGGCCGCCAGCACGTCGCTGTGGCCGTGGTGAACGATGCGTCCTCGTTCGAGAACGAGGGCCTCTCGTGTGATCGGGAGGATTTGATGGGCGTGCTGTTCGACCAGGATCACCGCCATACTTCCCTCGCGCACCATTTGCGCGATTACCCCCAGCAACTCCTGAACGACTAGCGGAGCCAGTCCTTCGAGAGGCTCATCGAGAAGCAACATCTTCGGATTGAGCATCAATGCGCGCCCCATGGCGAGCATCTGTTGCTCGCCGCCCGAGAGCTGGTTGCCCATGTTGGCACGTCGCGCCTGAAGGCGCGGGAATGTCGCGTAGACCTTGTTCAAGAACCAGGGTCCGGGGCGCGCGACCACCGTCAAGTTCTCCTCGACGCTCAGCGACGGGAAGATGTCGCGCTCCTGCGGCACCCAGCCAAGCCCGGCATGCGCGCGAAGATGACTCGGAACGACGCCCAGGTCAAGCTCACCGAATCGGATGCTGCCGCGTGACAGACGTGTCGCCCCCATCAGAGTGGCCAACAAGGTCGTCTTGCCCATGCCATTTCGGCCGAGCAGAGCCAGGCTTGCACCAGCCTCGAGATTGAATGAAATATCCTCCAGCACGGTCGCATTGCCATAGCCCGCCCAGACGCCGTCGACTTCAAGCAGCTTAGGCATGGCTTGCCTCTCCCAGATAAACTTCCTTGACGCGCGGGTCAACGGCGATTACCGCCGGTACATCCTCGGTCAACAGCGCGCCGCTCACGAGGACCGAGATCCGGTCCGCAAAGCGAAAGACGAGATCCATATCGTGCTCAATCAGCACGATGGTGATGTCTCTTGGAAGTTGGGCAATGGATTCGAACAACTCTCGACTTTCCCCAGTCGGCACGCCGGCCGCCGGCTCGTCGAGTAGCAAGACACGGGGTTGCGCGGCCAGAGCCAGCGCGATTTCGATCAGCCGCTGTTTGCCATAGGCAAGGTCCTTGGTTTGCTCATGTGCAACGTCGAGCAGGCGCAGCTGAGCCATTAACCCCGCGGCGTCATCGATGGCCTCGCCATGCGCACCGACCGGCCGCCAGAACCGGGCACCGATCCCCCGCCTCTCGCACACTGCGAGGGTGACGGATTCGAGCACGGTCATGTCCGCAAACAGGCGATTGATCTGGAACGTACGCGCCAAGCCCCGCTTGACGCGCTGATTCTGTGATCGGCCTGTGACGTCATCGCCCCTCAGGATCACCGAGCCCGATGTGGGCTCGAGGAACCCGGTGAGCAGATTGATCAGCGTCGTCTTGCCGGCACCGTTCGGTCCGATCAGCGCGTGGCGGGCGCCGGCAGCAACGTTCAACGTGACGTCGTTGATCGCGACGAACCCGCCGAATTTCTTGACGAGATTGCGCGTCTGCAAGGCGTAGGTCATGCGCGCTTCCGGGACAGACGCATGGACAGCGCGCGCAGGGCGCCCATGATGCCGCCGCGGGCGAAGAGCACGACGAATATCAGCATCAGTCCCAGCCAGAACTGCCAGTATTGCGGGTTGATGCCCGACAAGACTTGGTGCATGGTCATGAAAACCATCGCGCCCAGCATCGCGCCGTAAAGACTGCCCGTCCCGCCAAGTACGAGGATCAACAGCAGTTCCGCCGAACGGGAGAAGCTGAGTACGTCAATCGAGACGAACTGCGTGGTCTGGGTCAGCAAGGCGCCGGCGATGCCGGCATACGCTGCGCCCAGCGTATAGATGGCGACCAGGCGCGCGTTGACGGGCGTGCCCAGCGCCGGCATGCGAAACACGTTCTGGCGAATCCCGTGCAGTGACAGGCCAAACGGCGAATGCACGATGCGCCGCGCGATCCAGAACAGCACGAAGAGCACAACAAGGCAATAGATGTAGGCAGTCTTGCTGTACAGGTCGAAGGCGAACCGCCCGAGCAATGGTTTCACCTCCACGCCCTGCAGCCCGTCCAAACCGCCGGTGATGCTGGTGAGCTTGTTGGCGGACACGTACAGCATTGAAGCCACGCCGAGCGTGACCATGAGTCGTGTCAGGTCCGCACCGCGCAATACCAGAAAGCTGGTGATGAAGCCGGTGACGGCTGCCAGCAAGCCGGCGCCAGCCAACCCCAAGATCGGGTCGCCCCAGCCGTGCTGGGCGAGCAGTCCTGCCGCGTAGGCTCCGATCCCGAAGAACGCGGCATGGCCGAGCGAGATGATGCCGGCGTAGCCGAGGATGAGGTCCAGCGATAGAACGAGCAGCGCGGTGATGGCCATCTGCGACAACAGTGCCAAATCGTCGGGGAACGCAAAGTAGGCAACTACGGGCAAGGCCCAGAACACGAACTCCGGCGCTCGCCAGCGCGAGGCGTTGCGGAGCGGTCCGTCATCGAAGCCAGGAAGGGGGCCGGAAAGCGGAGCGGATGGCGTGAATAAACTCATTTCGCTGCGCTGCGGCCGAACAGTCCTTGCGGACGGAAGATCAGCGTCGCCACCATCACCGCATAGATCACGAAGGCGCCCAACTGCGGCACGTAGTACTTGCCCGCTACGTCGCAGATGCCGAGGATCAGGGAAGCAATCAGCGAACCTTTGATGCTGCCGCTGCCGCCCACGGCGACGACGATCAGGAAGTAGACGATGTACTTGATCGGAAACTCAGGGTCGAGGCCCAGCATTTGGATTCCGAGCGCGCCGCCAAGGCCGGCGAGTGCCGAGCCGAGTGCGAAGGTCGCGACGAAGACGCGATCAACGTCGATGCCGAGGCCTCGCGCGGCACGCGGGTTGTCCACCGACGCGCGCAGCTTGGCGCCGAACTTCGTTCCCGTGACCATCCATTGCAAGGCGCCGGCCAGGACCAGGCCGACGACGACCAGGAACAGGCGATAGACGCCCACATCGAGACCAGGCAGGTGCAACTGGCCCGACAGGCCATCCGGCAGCTGCACCGTCTGCTGCTGGTCGCCGAAGAAGTAGTTCGCGGTCGAGATGGACACGAACACCAGGCCAATCGAAAACAGCACCTGATCCAGGTGCGAGGCGCCATACAGGCGTCGGTACAGCGTTCTCTCCAGGACAACGCCAACCAGCGCTGAAGCGAGCGCGACGACGGGCAGCGCAGCCAGGAAGGGCATTCCGAGGCGGTTGAGCAGGACGACGCAAACGTAGCCACCGAACATCGCGAAGGCCCCGTGGGCGAGGTTCACGACATTCATCAAACCCAGTGTGACCGAGAGCCCGACGCTGATCAGGAAGAGAAGCATGCCCGAGGCAATGCCGTCGAATAGGACGGTCATGGTTGCGACTCCATGGTGGCGCGGCCGGATCGGTCGAGTCGACCGCGCCCGCGCGGTTTACTCCTTGCCCGGGTCCTTGAAATCGGGAACCTGGTCGAACTCGACGTTTTGCAGCTTTCCGGCCACCCGCTCGACTTTGCGGATATAGATCGTCTGCACGATGTCGCGGGTCACCGGATCGATGGTGATCGGACCACGCGGACTCACCCATTTCATGCCCTTGGCCGCTTCGACGAACTTCTCGGCATCGGTGTTGCCGTGAGTCTTCTTCAGCACTTCGGCGATCAGGTGCATGCCGTCGTAGCCACCGACCGACATGAAGTTCGGCCGATCATTCGGATAGGCCCGGTAATAGGCGTCCGTGTAGGCCTTGTTCTCGGGCGACTTGTGCGCCTCCGAGTAGTGGAATGAAGTGATCAGTCCAAGCGCCGAGTCGCCGAGGGCGTCGAGAATGTCCTCGTCGGTCAGGTCGCCGGTGGCGATCAGTTTGATGCCGGCCTCGCGCAGGCCGCGCTCGGAGAAGCCCTTCATGAACGCGATGGTCCCCGCACCGGGGGGGAGGAACAGGAAGACGGCATCAGGCTTCGCGTCCTTGATCCGCTGCAGGAACGGCCCGTAGTCAGGGTTGCTCACGGGGGCACGTACTTCGTCGACGATTTGCCCACCGGCGGCGGTGAAAGTCTTCTTGAATTGCCCTGCGGCGTCATAGCCAGGGCCGTAGTCGGCAATCAGTATGAAGACCTTCTTGATTCCGTTCTTCGCCGCCCAACTGGCGATCGGTGCCGCATTCTGCGGCAAGGTCATCGAGGTGCGAATGATGTAGGGCGATTTGGTCGTGATCGCCGAGGTCGCGGCGTTCATCACGATCATTGGCTTTTTCCCCTCGGTGGCCACGGGCGCCACTGCAAAGGCCGACGGCGTCAGGCCGAAGCCGGCGAGGATGTCGACCTTGTCCTTGACCACGAGCTCCTGCGCCAGACGCTTGCTCACGTCTCCAGCGGTTCCAGGGCTGTCATCCTTGAGGATCAACTCGACCTTGCGGCCACCGAAGGTGTCGCCGTTGGTGGCCAGATAGAGCTTGACGCCGTGCTCGATCTGCTTGCCATAGGCCGCGAAGGGGCCTGACATGGGCAGCACGAGGCCGATCTTGACCGGGTCGGCAGACCACGCGCTTACGCTGAAGGTGGCAGCCAAGGCGAGGCCGACGAGTTGCTGTTTCAGGTTCATGTTGTCGTCTTTCAGTTGAGCGAATAACGCGTACGCATACGATCAGTATACGCATCATCAGTACCACCATTTACGGATCTGGATCAATAAAGGATAACCCGATGGCGCGCACTGTCTGCATCCGAAGTCGGGGCCATCATCGTCGCGTCTGCGTTATTGCTTGAAATGCGGGTCAGCCGCGGTTCTCGAACACGCCGAGCTTCTTGTGCAGCGGCGTTTCGTCGGCAATGAAAATGAACGATGGTTTGTCGGCGAGGCGGTTGTGCAGCGTGACGGCAGTGTAGCCAGGGGCGCAGCAGGTGTCGGCCTCGGCGAGCGTGAAGCGTTGGCCTTCGACCTGCACCTCAGCGCAGCCTTCGATGAGGTGGAACACCATCGCCGGGCTGCGCACGGGAAGCTTGAGCACCTGCCCGGGCCGCAACATCAGCGCATGAAAGCCGAGGATGTTCTCGGCATCCCCACCGGTCTCCGGGTTGACGTAGCTGACCTGCACTGCCTCCAAACCTGGTCGGTCCGCGGCCAGCGATTCGAGTGACGAACGCGCGTTCACCCAGGGATAGCGCAGCATCGGGTAAGCCTTGCGCGAGCGTTCGAACACCGGCGTCGGCACCACGCCGGCGCGCGCGTAGGCGCGGTCACCATGCCCGGGCTGCACCGCCTGACGCTTGCCGTCGATGTGGTAGCTGGCCTCCATGTAGTACACGAGCGGCAGGTCGAGCACATCCAGCCAGACCACCGGCTCGCTGCCGTCGTGGCCGTGTTCGTGCCACAGGCCCGTTGGCGTCAGGATCAGGTCACCGCGCTGCATTGGGCACTTCTCCCCATCGACCGTGGTCCAGGCCCCTTCGCCCTCGACGATCATGCGCACTGCGTTCGGCGTATGGCGGTGCGAGGGAGCCCACTCGCCGGGCAGCAGGAGTTGCATGCCGAGGTACATCGCGGCGCTCGCCTGCATCTTCTCCAGCCCGTGGCCCGGGTTGGCGAGCACGAGCACGCGGCGCTCGGCCTTCTCGATCGGGGTCAGTTTGCCAGCCTTTAGCAGCAAGGGGCGCAGAGCTTTGTATGACCAGTGCGTCGCACGGGTCCTGCGCGTCGGCACGCCGGGCGGCAAGACGGCGCGCAGGCTGGGCCACAGGGGCACCAGGTTCTGCTGGGTCAGCTCGTCGCGATAGTCTTGGGGCAGGTCTTCCAGACGACCCAATTCGCTAGAACAGCCATGAGCTTGCATATCGATGCTCCGTATCTTCTTCACTGGCGTGAAGACTTTCAGCTCCTGGCCAGGCAGTTGCCGACGTTCCAGCCGTACAGCCATTCCATGGCGTCGTAAAAGCGCTCGGCGGAACGGCCCTTCCAAAGATCGTTTCGCACCAGGCGCTCGACACCCTTGGCGTGATAGATGCGACCCATCTCGCGCCCCGACAGCACGATGCGGGCGGTGCGCGTGACGCGCGAACGCTGGTAGAGATCGAATGCCTTGGTGAAGTCATTGTTGTGCACGCGCAGCGCTTCGCCCAACGTCACCGCGTCCTCGAGCGCCATGCAGGCGCCCTGCGCCATGTATTGCGTGGTTGGGTGGGCCGCATCGCCAAGTAGCGTGGCACGGCCGAAACTCCACTGGCCGATCGGTTCGCGGTCGGCGGTGGCCCAGCGCTTCCACTGCTTGGGCAGGTCGATGAGCTGGCGAGCTCTCGGGCAGATGTCCTGGAAATAGCTTTGCACTTCCTCTGGACTGCCTTCGGTGACGCCCCACTCCTCCTTGTTGCGGCTGTGGAAGGTCACGACCACGTTGTACTGCTCGCCGCCGCGCAGCGGGTAATGCACCAGATGGCAGTTCGGACCGACCCAAATGCTGGCAGCGTTCCACTGCAGGTCCTTTGGGAAGTCCTTCTTATCGATTACCGATCGATAGACCACATGACCTGTGATTCGCGGGGGATCGTTGACGTATTGGGCTCGAACGACCGACCTCACACCGTCGGCGCCGATCAGCGCAACGCCACGGTGAGCGTTGCCCTTGTGGTCGAAGGCGGTCACGCCGTCGTCGTCCTGCTCGACGCGTTCGATTCGGGTCGACGTCAGGAAATCAACCTTGCCTGTTTCCTGCGCGCCTTCGAGCAGCGACAGATGCACGTCGACGCGGTGGATCACGGCGTACGGATTGCCGAAGCGCTTGCGGAAGGCTTCCCCGGTAGGGATCTTGCCGACCTGGTATTCGTCGATTGCGTCGTGCATCACCATGCAGTCGGTGAAGACAGCGCGGGCGCGCGTCTTGTCGCCCACGCCCAGCGAATCAAAGGCGTGAAAAGCGTTGGGGCCGAGCTGGATGCCCGCGCCGATCTCGGCGATCTCAGGCGCCTGTTCCAGAACCTTGACCTGGAAGCCCTGACGCACCAGTGCCAACGCGGCGGCAAGCCCACCAATGCCGCCGCCGGCAACCAGTACGGGAAGCGAAGATTGATCCGGGTTCATCATCGTCTCCGCAATTGTACGCTAACCGTCAGTATACGCAGCATAAGTATAGTGATAAGATGATTCTGAAGTCATTCGGGTTAGACCTGATTAAACCCACATTCGATGAAAACCAAAGCAAGCAGCAGGACGCTCGATCTGGACGTCCTTCCCGGCCACTTCATTCGCAGGTTGCAACAGATCGCTGTGGCGATATTCCTGGAAGAAACCGAATTGCAGGGGGTCACTCCCGTGCAGTACGCAGCGCTGACAGCGATCGAGAAGGCGCCGGGAATCGATCAACGAACCCTGGCGCGAACGATAGGCTTCGATACGTCGACCATCACCGGTGTGATCGATCGCCTCGAATCGCGCGGGCTGATGCAGCGCGATGCTTCGCCGGGTGATCGGCGCGTTCGCCTGCTCACGCTGACCGACAGCGGCCGAGAATTGCTTCTTGCCGTCCAGCCCGCTGTTTTGCGAGCACAAGCGCGAATGCTCGAGCCGCTACCAAAGGGTGAGCGCGTCGAATTCATGCGTATGCTCCGCGCACTTGTCACGGCTAACAACGAACTCAGCCGAGCACCGCGCGAGGTCTGAACGCCTTGAAACTCACCAGAGAGGCACAAGTGCTCTGTACTTGACGGTCGGGTGCACCGCAATTTGCCCATGCTCGGCATGCGTTCTAGCGCGTTGTGTCTTCGACCAACTGAGCGGCCGAAGAACAGGTGGCCCTTCGAGTAGTTATCGAAATCAGGTCATGCTGTGTGCGCCCTGTGGTGCGATTTGTTGGTCAGCGTTGCGGCGTGGCGATGCCCTGCGTCAGCATGTCCATGAAGCTGTCCGCCACTTCCTGGATGCTTAAACTGCCGGCTTCGCTGTACCAGCGTGGCACCCAGTTCAACGCGCCGAACAGTAGGGCCGAAAACAGAGACGGTTGACAGGACTTTATCGACCCGTCTGCAATGCCCTCCGTGACCAGGGCGCGAACAGTAGCATCAAGGCGGCGTCGGAACTGACGGATCTTGCCGCTGGGCGTGATGTCCAGCGGGCGCGAACCCACCAGCACCAGGCAGCGGCCGAAGTCGTTGTTCTGCGCCACGGCCAAGCTGCGGACGAACAGCCGTAGACGATGCAGCACCGGGATGCTGCGGTCTTCCATGCTCTTCATCACGCTATCCAGATCACCGAAGGACTTGACCAGGCACTGATAGAGGATGCTCTCCTTGTTGTCTACGTAGTGGTAGAGCGTGGCCTTGTGCATGCCCAACTG
>ODAK010005675.1_pt1 | contig 12637 bp, 10 predicted proteins | sample 1539591 | NCBI WGS metagenome assembly ODAK01 (sample SAMEA3539303, study PRJEB22396) | soil metagenome | biome: tundra; feature: field; material: soil | place: USA | collected 2010-05 | depth 0.15 m | reverse complement strand
TGTGCGTGAACTCGTACCGGCGGCCGTAGCCGCGGTAGCCCAGCGCCTCGATTTCGCGAATCCGCGTCAGCCGCTGTTTGAGCAAGTCATCTTCGAGGGACAAATAAAGGCTCCTATGGCGAAATAAGCTATTATAAAACTTCGCTTGAAACGCTCCCTTTCCATTATCATTCCTGCGTACAACGAAGCCAAACGATTACCTGCCTCCCTGGTAAAGGTGCGGGAGTACCTGAGCACTGCCCGGTGGGAGTTCGCGGAGGTCGTGGTGGTGGACGACGGTTCCACCGATGACACGGTTCAGGTGGCTCGGGACGCCGGCGTGCGCGTGCTCCAAAATCCCGGAAATCGCGGCAAAGGGTACAGCGTCAAGCACGGCATGCTCGAAGCCAAAGGCGAATGGGCGCTGTTCACCGATGCCGATCTTTCTTCGCCCATCGGCGAAGTGGAGAAGCTCTGGAGCGCCGCGGAGCGCGACGGCGCGCAGATCGCCGTGGGGTCGCGCGCCGTGGACCGCTCTCTGGTCGGCGTGCGCCAGCCCATGCTCCGGGAAGGGGTGGGCCGCCTGTTCAACGTCGCTATGCGACTGGTCACCGGGCTGGACTTCAAGGATACGCAATGCGGCTTCAAGCTGGTCCAGACCAGCGCGGGCCGTGAAGTCTTCTCCCGGCAACAACTCGATGGCTTCGGTTTCGACGTCGAAGTACTGTTCATCGCCAGGAGACTAGGGCTTCGAGCGGTGGAAGTTCCCGTGCGCTGGGACAATGTGGAAGGCACTAAGGTCAGCCTTTTGTCAGGTTTCGGGGCGTTCCTGGACCTGTTGAGAGTCCGCCGCAACGCCCTTCTGGGCAAGTACCCTGTCATGCGTCGCTAAAGCCCGGCTGGTTGACAGACGACGCTACGCGATCGTCTGTCCCACAATGCTCAGACCTTGATGATGACTTCGCGGAGCCGCTCGCGCGTCAGGAAGAATTTGACGCTTTCGAATTTGCCGAAAAGCCTCTCCAGGCTCCGATTGTTGTACAACTGGGCCGGCCGGCGCATGCCCTGCTGTAAGACTTCGAGCGAGTTCAGATGGGCGATGCGGAACGTGTTGGCCGGCACCTCTTCCAGCTTATCGTCGGAGTTGAAGAACGCCAGCATGTAGGCCTTGGGCCGCACGATGTAGTGCAACCGTTCCACCACGGCGTTCAACAGCACGGGATTCAGGTACTCTAAAACGTCCCATGCCAGCACCCCGTCGAAGTGCCCTTGCGGGTAATCCAGCGCCTGCTTCAGGAAGTAATCGATCCGCCCCGGGTTGGTTTGATCCACCGTGTCGTCCGTCCCAAACGACTCGTTGAGGATGCGCAAGAAATCTTCCGAATATAGGCGGTGGCCGAGGTCCGTGATGAAACTTACGTTCTTCTGCGTGGCGCCGCCGAGATCGAGGATGGTGAGCCCGCTGGTGTCGCGGATCTGGGTGAAGAACTCTTCCAGGCCGCGACTGAGCCGCGTGGAGCGGGTTGGCTCGGTTATGCCAGGGCGCGCATGGAAAGCCGGGCTACCGCCGCCGGAGGACGCGGGGGGGCGGCCGCCGGCTTGTCCCCCGCGAGATCCGCGAAAAAATCCCTTCAGCGGCTCCAGCATGAAAAAAACGCCTTCAGCCTAACGCTTGATCTCCGGAACGCCGGCCGCATGCGGAGCACTGGCAGCGGGGACTGCCTGCGCCGCCGGAGCGGACGCCTGCGTCTTGGGCGCCACCTTCACCGGCTCCGGCTTGACGATATCGATGCTGCCCTTGAAATAGGCGCCATCTTCGATAATGATGCGCGCCGTGCGGATATCCCCGGTCAGTTTGGCGTCCTTGCGGATTTCAATCTTGTCCGTGGCCTCCACATTTCCGTGGATGGCTCCCAGGGCCACCACTTCGCGCGCTTTAATGGTCGCGCGCACGGTCCCGTTTGGCCCGATCGTCAGCTTGTGCTCCAGGGCTTCCACGGTACCTTCTACTTCGCCATCGACGTAAAGATCTTCGCGGCTGAAGATCTGGCCAACCACTTTGACGGCCTTCCCAATGGTGGCCGCACCTCCGCGAGGCTCCGCCTCGAATCGCGCCGGGGGCATACTAGACACGGTTGATGTCTCCTTCCTTACTTCGACAGGGTTGGATCCCGAAAACGAATTCGCCGGCGGCGCCGGCGGCGTGTAAGAAGGCCGGGGCGGATCTTCTTCCCGCTTTTTATTCCACATATTGCCGCCTTCCTTTGCTGTTAATGATTGCGTTCATGACACTTGCTTCTCTTAGCATAAGGGCGCAAGCCCGGAAAGGCAATCCCCGGTATGCACGGTCCGGCACGTTTTCCGCCCGGGCGGGGAATCTCACGTTATAATCCAACATTATGAAAAACCTGGCCCTCTTACTACTTTTGGGATATCCGGCAGTTGCTCAGACCAGCGTCGACCCCGCCCGTGTGGACCGCCTGCTGCAACGCGCCGCGGTGATCGATCTGCACGACGATACGACCCAGATGATCCTCGACGAAGCCTACAACCTCGGCGAAAAGCACGACTACGGCCAGGTGGACATCCCGCGCATGCGCACCGGCCACGTCTCCGGCCTGTTTCTCTCCCTCTGGACCGATTCCGACCGCTACACGCCGGTGGAAGCCATCCGCCGCACCTTGCAGCAGATTGACGCCGTGCGCCGCGAAATCGCGCGGCACCCCGGCGATCTGGAAATGGCCACTACGGCCGCCGATATCGTGGCCGCCCGGAAACGGGGGCACATCGCCATGCTGATGGGCGTGGAGGGTGGGCAGGCCATCGATAGCGACCTCTCGGTGCTGCGCTCCTACGCCGAGCTGGGTGTGCGATACCTCACACTGACCCACACGAACCATACGCCGTGGGCCGATTCGTCGAGCCTGGCGGGCACGCACAACGGGCTGACCGATTTCGGGCGCCAGGTGGTGCGCGAGATGAACCGGTTGGGCATGATGGTGGACATCTCCCATGTGAGTGACAAGACGTTCCTGGACGCGCTGGAAGCTTCGGCGGCGCCGGTGATCGCATCCCATTCCTCCTGCCGCGCGCTGGCCAGTGCGCCCCGCAATATGACCGACGACATGCTGCGCGCGCTGGCTAAGAAGGGCGGCGTGGTGCACATCAACTACTACGAAGGCTTCCTCGACGACGGCTTTGCCGGGCGCGAAACGGCGCTGAAGGCCGAGCAGGCCGAGCAGAACGCGATCGACGACCGGACGCCCAAGTTCGGCGATCGCAGCCAGAACGGTCCCGCCGTCCGGAAGATCAACGCGCAGCGCATCGCCAAACTGGGCCGCCTGCCGCTGAGCCGCCTGCTGGATCATTTCGAGCACGCCGTGAAGGTGGCGGGTGTGGACCACGTGGGGTTGGGCTCCGATTTCGACGGCGCGGACGACATGTTCCCCGAAGGCATGGAGGACATCTCCAAGACGCCCAACCTGGTTCGCGGCCTGATGGAGCGCGGCTTCTCCGATGAGGACATCCTCAAAATTCTGGGCGGCAACACGCTGCGGGTGATGCGCGAAGTGGAGCAGGTCTCGCTGCGCTTGAAGGCCGAGGCCAGGTGAACAGTCTTTCAGCAGTTGCGATTTCAGTCTCCTGCTCTACTTTCCGTCGGCGTCGCGCTTCCAGTATTCCAGCGCCGGCCCCTTCACTCCGCCCGGCCCGGCGGTCACGGCGATCTTCCGCAACTCATCCATCTCTTCGGCGCCGAGCGGCTTGAAGCGTTGCGCGAAGCGCACGTCATCATCCAATTGCCCGGTGGTGCTGGCGCCCAGCGCCGCGCAATGAATGGGTAGATTCAACGCGTATTTCAGGCACTCCTCGGCGTTCATCACGCGCAGCAGGAAGGCGTTGCCAAATACCTTTATGGCCTGAATTCCGATGCCGCGCCGCACCGCCTCCGGCAGCACCTCTTTTTCGAAACTTAAATAGGCCGGGTCGGCGACGTGCAGCGGCATCAGGATGGAATCCCACTTGTCGTAAGCCCGCAGCATCGCCAGGTGCACCTTGGGATCGTGATGGCCGGTGAAACCGAAGAAGCGGCACTTGCCCGCCTTTTTGGCAGCTTCGAACGCTTCGATGGCTCCGCCGGGACCGAAGATGCGGTCCACGTCCGCCTGCTCCTGTATGCTGTGCATCTGCCAGAGATCGACGTGATCGGTCTTCAAGGCCTTGAGGGAAATGTGCAGCTCGTCTTCCGCCTCTTTGCCGATTCGCTTGGTGCACTTGGTGGTCAGGAAAATGTTCTTGCGCACGTCGGAGAGAACGTCGCCATACACCTCTTCGGAATGTCCGTCCCAGTACGCGTGCGCGCAATCGAAATAATTGAGCCCCAACTCGTAGGCGTGGCGCACATGGGCGCGGGCGGCTTCCTTGTTCCGCAATAGCGCCAGGCGTGCTCCGCCCTGGCCGATTACCGTGAGATTGACGCCGGTCTTGCCGAATACCCGCATGGGCGTGCTGCCGGCTTGCGGTTTAGGCGGCCGGGCGCTCAGCCCCGTGATGCCCAGGCCCGCGAATGCGCCTCCCACAAATGTTCTGCGCTGCATTTGGTTCCTCCCGTTCGATCCGTTATACCTTGTTCGCCATGTCGATGCACAACTTGGTCACGAAATCGCGGTAGCTACCCAGCCGCGCATCGCCGCCTTTGGCCAGAAATGCCCGCAAGATCTTCCGATGGCTTTCCTCGGGCAAATCGATTCCCTTTTTCTGGAACAGCCACACCGGGGAGTCCGTCTTCCAATCGGTACGCGACCACCTGGCGTCAATCAGGCGGGCCGGCCGGCTCTTTTGGAAGAAGTGCCGGTGCGCATTTTCGTAGAAGAATTTCCGGCGCTGGGCGGCGGTGGGCGTCAGACCTGCCGCGTCGATCCAGCCTTGTGTGGAACGATACGTTTCATCGCGCCACAGCGCTACCGGAAACTCGCTGCCGTACATGATCCTGTCCCAGCCGGTCAGCTCGACCAGCGCGCGCGTCCAGATACGCAGCGGCTCCTGCTCCATATAGCCCTGGCGCGAGAAAATCACCAGAAATCGAGGATGCCGGAACAGCCGGCCCACCGCTTCATTCCTGGAGAAGATCGCCGGATCGGTCGGTCCGGCGAAATGCGTACCGCAGACTATGGATTCCGGGTAGCGTTGCAGGAAGTCGACCAACTGCGGTGCGGCGGCCTTGTAACCCTCGCTGCCTTCCAGATAGGGGACGCCCGCGGCCTTTCCGACGATGTCCAACAACTGAGGTTCCCTGGCCACTAAATCCGCTGTCAGCCGGATGCCGGTAAATCCGCACTCCATCTGTGCGGTGATGCAGTCGGACCGTTCCTGCGGCGAGCGGCCCATCGGCATCCCGATGGAGCGCAAGCGATCGCCATATTGCACGGCGGCGCGTGACAGTTCGCGCAAGTCGGGGCAGGTAGCAGCGGTGCCTACGATGGCCGCTTCCGCGCCGTTGGCGTCGAGAATGGCCAGAAACTCTTCGGCGCTGAGGAACCTCGGCAGCGAGACGTGCCCCCAGGCATCGATGATCTTCGGTTTCTCGTCCTGAGCTGCCGGGAGGCCGGCGGCGGATGTGGCCGCGATGGAGGAAGCCACGAACTGCCGCCTCGTCGGAGGTGGACCCATCATGCCAGTTGTTTTAGCACAATGCCGCGTGCCGCGCCGCGCCATGTCAGAGGGAGGCGGGGTCGGCGCGATACCTTCGCTCGCGGTACTCGAAGTAATCGAAATCGGCTGCGCGGCGGGTTGAGGCCGCGCACGTCCAGCACGTAGCCGCAGACCGGTTGTGCCAAAATCGCGCCCTGGAAGGCCCCGACGATCCACGAATATTGTTGCGCGGTGATGTGCAGGTCCTTGAGGACGGTCGGTGCGGCCACCGCCAGCGTGCTGCGCGTCAGGTAGTTGATCACCGAGCCGAGCATGATCAGCCCGATCATCCACCACCGGAGTCCTCTGATTTTGACCTTCACCGTGCGATGGTATCATGGAGCTTCCGCCGGTGCTGTGAGAGGTTATGGCAATGACACCGCGCTCCAAAGACTTAGACCGCCTGCATGTAAGTCGAGTTACATTACGAATAAGAGGGTGCATCAATGTTACTCCGGACATTCTGCTGGTTGACCGTTATGATTGCGGTTTCCGCCCCGGCGGCGCAGCGGCCGCGAATCGTGGGCATCGCCAACATCGCCGTGAAGGTGGACAATCTCGATGAGGCGCGAAAATTCTATTCGGGCGTCGTCGGCATGGCGGAGGCTTTTCAGACCAGGGATGCCGCGGTTACGGGAGAACTCGCCTGCTTCAAGGTTAACGACCGCCAATACGTGGAAGTCTCGCCAACGCTCAAGAGCGAAACCGAAGACCGCCTCATCCGCATCGGCTTCGAAACCAACGATGCCCGCGAGTTGCGCAATTATCTGGCCGGCAAGGGCGTCAAGGTGCCGCCTTATGCAGACAAGGATGCCAACGGCAACCGGAGTTTCGTGGTGATGGATCCGGACGGCCACTCGGTGCAATTCGTGCAGTACCTGCCGGGCTCCATCCACAGCCGCGATTTCGGCAAGCACTTATCCACGAAGCGCGTCTCCGATCACATGCTCCACGTGGGCGTTCGCGTGGTGGATCCGGCCAAGGCCGACGCCTTTTACAACGATATCCTGGGATTCCGCCTGCAGTGGAAAGGTGGACGCAAGGACGGTCCGCCCGAGTGGATTTCCATGATGGTCCCCGACGGATACGATTGGGTGGAGTATATGGTGGCTGAAACCACGCCCACGCCCAAGCAGCTTGGCGTGCTGAATCACTATGCCCTGGATACGCTGGATGTCCAAAAGGTCTATCAGACCGTCGTGGAACGCGGCTACAAGCCGCCGAGCGAGCCCGCTATCGCCGTCGATGGCCGCTGGCTGTTGCAGCTCTACGACCGGAACTACACGCGCACGGAGATGATGATCCGTAAGCCGGTGCGGACCCCGTGCTGTTCGCCGAACCTGGACGATTTCAAGCAATAGGAGGTGCTCCGATGAAGCGCGGCGAGTTTCTTGCACGAGTGGCGGGGGGCGCATTCGCCGTTTCCTCCGCGGGCGCGATGGCCGCCGACGGACCGTTTGCCGGCACGGAGGTTCAAATTGAGCGTGCTCAGCCAGGGAAGCCGCATGCGGGGAAGGTGCTCGCCGCCATTCAACCGCATGCCGACGATATCCCGCTCTTCGCGGGCGGCCTGGTGCTGAAACTGATGCAGGAAGGATACACCGGGTATCTGATCCGCACCACCAACGACGACCATACCGGCCCCGGAACCGTGGGCGAGGGCGTGCTGGCCAACGAGCGCGATAATTTCGCAGTCGCCAGGGCGTTCGGTATGAAGAAGGCCTACGACCTCTACTACCGCAATCACATGTTGGACGGCGTGTCTCCCCTCGAACTGCGGCTGCGCCTCATCTTCCTTTTCCGCCTCCTGAAAGTGGACACGGTCGTCTGCTACGACCCCTGGGCGCATTACGAAGAGAATCCGGACCACTACGCCACCGCCAGCGCCGTGGAAGCAGCCTGCTGGATGTCCGGCATGGCCAAGGATTATCCGGAACACCTCGACGCCGGCCTGTCCCCCCACTCGGTGACGCAGAAGTATTACTTCGCGCGCGGTCCCCAGTATGTCAACCGCGTGGTGGACATAGGCGACTTTATGGACCGGAAGATCTCCATCAACATCCTCAACGCGGCCCAGGGACCCGCCGGCCAGCAAGGGGCGCAACTGCGGCGCCGCCTGACGGAGCAGGGTTTGCGGCTGCCTTTGCTGGGCAACGATGACGAGACGGCGAACCGGGAGTATACCCGGCAGTTCGTGCTGGACCGGGACGCGGAGACCGGCAGGAAGTTCGGCCTGACCTATGGAGAGGCCTATCACTACATCGGGCCGGCGCCGTCCAAAGTCGAAGACTACATCCGTACGAACGCCGTGAAGGTCTGAGAAGGCGGCCAATCGTTTCGCCCCGGGGTAAAACAAACCGCACCCAGCCGGCGTCTAAGCGTTGGAGTCCTGTATGCTCGAAGCCCGATCGCTGACGAAGTATTACAGCCACACGCCCGCAGTTCGCCAGGTTAGTTTTACCGTCAGGCCGGGCGAAATCCTCGGGTATCTCGGCCCCAACGGTGCCGGCAAGAGCACGACGGTGAAGATGTTGACCGGGCTGATCGAGCCTTCGGAGGGGCAAATCTTCTACCGCGGACGAAGCGTGTACGAGAATTTCACGGCTTTTCAGCGGCGTGTCGGCTACGTACCGGAAGAGGCGCACCTCTACCCGCATCTCTCCGGCAGGGAGTACCTGCAACTGATGGGGCGGCTTCGGGGAATGCCGCGCCGGGTGCTGGAACCCAAGATGGATGAATTCCTGCGGGCATTCACTCTCTGGGATGACCGCCATTCGCCGCTGTCCTCGTATTCCAAGGGCATGCGCCAGAAGATTCTGCTCTCGGCCGCCTTGCTGCACGACCCGGATGTGCTCATTCTGGATGAGCCGTTCTCGGGTCTGGACGTGACCTCCGGATTGATGCTGCGCACCCTGCTACGCCAGTTGGCGGGGCGAGGGAAGATCATCCTCTACAGTTCTCACGTGCTGGAGGTTGTGGAGAAGATCTGCTCTACGGTTCTGATCCTGCGGAACGGCGAGGTTGTGGCATACGATTCGATTGAGCGGCTTCGCGAGCTGATGAGCCAGCCCTCGCTCGAAGGCGTGTTCGCGCAATTGGCCCAGGTGGACGATGGCGACGAATTGGCGAATCGTATCGTGGACGCGATGGACTACCGTGGAGGGGAACTGCACGCTGGGTATTCGGAGGTGGTAGCGCTTTCGCAGGAGCCGCCGCTAAGCGCCATGGAATCGGTGGCGCGGAGGGCCGCCGAGTTGGGCAAGGACGTGCGCTACGCGCTGCGCTCGCTGGCCGGATCGCCGGGATTCACTGCCGTGGCGCTGATCTCGCTCAGCCTGGCCATCTGCATCGTAACCTGCGCCTTCACCGAGATGAACGGGATGGCCTTGCGCAGCATTCCGGGGGTCGAAAACCCGCAAGAACTGGTCGCCTTGCAGTTGCCGGCATCGTATCCCGCCTACCAACGTTACCGGGCGCACGACGAGGTGTTTTCTTCGACTTTGGCTTATCTGGCGGCGGTGCCATTCGGTGTTTCGCTGGGTGGGCGAACGCAATGCCACTGGGGCCAACTGGTCACGCCCTCTTACTTCTCCACGCTGGGCGTTCATCCGGCGCTGGGCCGGTTTTTTGAGGACGCACAGCAGTCTGGAGCCGTCATCCCCGTGGTGGTCAGTTACCGGTTTTGGCAGGAGCAACTGGCCTCCGACCCATCCGCAATCGGCAAAACGCTGAGCGTCAATTCGCAGCCCGCCACCGTGGTGGGCGTGGGTCCGAAAGAGTTCCTCGGCGCGTCGCCGGCGCTCTTTGGGGCCGACCTTTGGATGCCGCTTTCGGTGGGAGAGCGGGTGGCGCCGGAACTTGCCGGGCAGGTGCTGGAGCGCCGCGAGCGCACCATCTTCCGCATGGTCGGCCGGCTGCGGCCGGGAGTCCCCATGGCACGCGTGGAGGCCGAACTGGACGCCACGACGCAACAAATGGAGCAGGAGAACGGCGATGCCGCCAGCTCCCAGAAGGGGCGGCGAGTGCTGCTGGTGGAAGGTGGAAAACTGCTGCCGCTGCGCAAGCAGGACCTGCCGTTCTTCACGTCGTTCTTCACGGTGATGGCAGGCCTGGTCATGCTGATCGCGTGCGCCAATGTGGGCAATATGATGCTGGCCCGTGCGGCAGGACGGCGCAAGGAGATTGCGGTGCGCCTGGCTCTCGGCGCCAGCCGCGCGCGCATCGTGCGTCAGTTATTGACCGAAAGCATGATGTTGGTTGCCGCGGCGGCAGTGCCCGGTTTCCTGATGTCCATGTGGCTGATGCGCCTGTTGAGCGGCGTGCGCATGCCGGTAGCGATCCCGGTGACCTTCAATCTTCAGCCGGACGCGCGTGTCCTGGTGCTCACGATTGCCCTCACCGGGATGACGGGTTTGTTATTTGGCCTGGTGCCCGCCTTGCAGGCCACGCGCGCGGATCTGATCCCGGCGCTGAAAGAAAGCGGCAACGTCCGCGTTCCAGGCCGGTACTGGTTCAGCCTGCGCAACGTTCTGATGGTTGGGCAGTTTGCCGGGTCGCTGACTCTGCTGGTGATTCTCGGGCTGCTCTCTTTTGGCATCCAGAGCACGCTGGGAGTTCAGGCGGGCTTCAACCCGAAGAACCTGTACCTGATGTCGCTGGATCCGGTTCGCGACGGATACTCCGCCGGGCAGATCACGGCGTTCCTCGAAAAGCTGCTGGATCGTGTGAAGCTGCTGCCCTCGGTGACTTCGGCCAGCCTGACGGAAACCGTGCCGGTTTCGATCGGCAGCGGGAGAGTTCGGGTTTCGGCTGCCGGCGACGCCGCGCACGAGACCCGCACGGTGATCCGGCACGTGGTTGGCAAGGACTACTTCGAGACAACCGGCATCGCGTTGCCGGCAGGCCGCGCCTTTCGGCAGGAAGACGTGGCCAACCAGACGGCCGCGGTGATTGTGAGCCAGGAATTCGCGCGCCAGTTCTGGAAGGGAGGGGATGCGTTGGGCCGTCAGATCGAGATCGGCGATGACCAGATGGTAGCGTCCGGAGTCCTGCCCGGCACTTACGATTATCGCGTCGGCGCCGCGGGCAGCCGGCACCGGGTTTTCCAGGTTGTGGGAGTGGCCGGCGACGTGGCGGAAGGCCTGGTGGTGCAAAAGCCGTCGCCGGTGGTCTACTTCCCGCTGCGCGCGGCGGATTACGCCAGGCCCGCCGCGCAAGGCATCACCCTGATGGTGCGGGCCGGCCCGGGCGTCGATGCCATGGCCGCGGTGCGCCGTGAAATCGCCGCCTTGGACCCTAACATCACGCCCTTCAACCAGCGAAGCATGGCGGAACAGATCGACCAGTTCATGGCCCCCCTGCGGTCGAGTTCCTGGACGTACGGGCTGATCGGCATTTTCGGGTTGGTTCTCTCAGCGGTTGGCCTCGCGGGAATGACGGCATATTCCGTGGCCCAACGGGCGCGGGAGATCGGCATTCGCATCGCCCTGGGCGCGCAGAAGGGCAACGTGTTGGGCCTGGTGATGAAGGAAGGCATGCGCTTGGTGACGGCGGGCACGGCGATCGGGATGGCCGGCGCGTGGACCGGCTCGCGGTTGCTCTCGGCGATGAATTCCAGCGTGGGCAAGGTTACTTCGACGAGCGCCACAGACCCGACTGTGCTCTTTGGGGCTCCGCTCCTATTGGCCTTCCTGGCGTTGTTGGCGTGTTATGTACCAGCCCGCAGATCGATGAGTATCGACCCGGTGGTGGCGCTGCGGCAGGAGTAAGGATGGAACGCATGAAGGAATGGCTGCGGGAAACGCATGGGGCAGGCTTCGAACTGTTGCGCCACTTCCTGCTGCGTTTTTTCGACAGCGAACTGGTTACCACCTCGGGCCAAACCGCGCCTGCGCTGATCGGCGCCATCTCCATGTTCCTGCCCTGGTTTCCGATGATTACCGAGCCTCTAAAGCAGAAGTACGCATACTTTTCCCACCTGCCGGCGCCCGGGCCGTACCGGCTGGCGGTGCGCGCCGACGAACTGTGGCTGATCACGCTGATGATGTCGGGGATCGGACTTCTGACGGCCATCAAGTGGCAGGCATTGTTTCCGGGGCTGCGCGACTACCAGGCGCTGGGATCGCTGCCGCTGCGCGCGCGGCAGATCTTCGCGGCGAAATTGCTGGTGCTGCTGGTGGTGGCGACGGCGGCCGTGGTCACGCTCAATCTGCCGCCCGGACTTGTTTTTCCGGTGGTCTCCGCTGGCCGCTGGGCATTCCTTCCGGGTCTCGGCGCCCGCCTCGTGGCGCACGGCGCCGCATGCGCGGCGGCCTGCTACTTCTATTTTTTCGGAATGATTGCGCTGCAAGGGGTGCTGTTGAATCTGCTTCGACCGCGGCAATTCGCGCGGGTGACGGGGGTGCTACAGGGCCTGCTGGTGGCGGTCATGCTGGTGGCGATCGTGCTGAGCTTCTCCATCCAGCCGCAAGTTACCGCCACGGTGGTCCGGCCGGAACTGGCGCGCTGGCTTCCGCCGGTGTGGTTCCTGGGGCTTTGCCAGACCATATCGGGAGATCCGGACCCGGCGATGCAGGCGCTGGCGCACCGCGCGGTGATGGCGCTCGGGATAGCGGTGGCGCTGACCCTGTTGACCTACTCGATCAGTTATCGGCGCCATCGCGCGCTGCTGGTGGAGGGCGTGAGCGCCGCGGGGAAGAACCGGCGTTGGCGCGGCACCGTATTCGATTGGACGATTCCGGATCCGCGCCGCCAGGCCGTGATCGTGTTCCTGGCCAAGACTCTGGCGGGCAGCAGTCAACATCGCACCATCCTGATGGGCTACGGCGGGTTTGGCGTGGCCATCTTTCTGAGCGGACTGATCGGGATGCGGGAAATAGTGGGGCCAGCCAGGGTGGTGGCGGCGGACTTCGTCTACGCCCACACGATCCTGCTGGTTTTCCTGCTGATTGGCGTGCGCCATCTCTTTTCG
>ODAK010005674.1_pt1 | contig 12638 bp, 9 predicted proteins | sample 1539591 | NCBI WGS metagenome assembly ODAK01 (sample SAMEA3539303, study PRJEB22396) | soil metagenome | biome: tundra; feature: field; material: soil | place: USA | collected 2010-05 | depth 0.15 m | reverse complement strand
GCGGAACTGACCCGCCATCTCACCGAAGATCACGATCGGATCGCCCGGGAAATGAACGACGTGGTGATCCACCGGATCTTCGCCGCCGGACTGGATCTCCAGGCCGCGCTGGGCCTGATCGGCGATCAGCGGGCGGCCAGCAAGATCTGCGACGCCATCGACGAACTGGACCAGGCCATCAGGGACATCCGGGATACCATTTTCGATCGCGGCCCACGATCATTTCCGCGGCCGGGAGGACCACGGATGCCGCCCGATGGCGTCGCCAGCTTTCACAGCGATTTCCGTTGAGGGCTTGCCTGGTTGGTGTTCATAGACGGTGGCCACGGGAGTGTCTATGCCGCTTCTGGTGGGGGCGCCGGTCAGCAGGCCGGTGCGTGGGCGGGATGCTCGTCGAAGAAGCGGATGAACTCGGCGCTGGCGTTGGGCCCGCGGGGATCGGTGTAGGACCCGTGCGGTACACCACCAGACCAGCCATGTCCGCCCTGGTGGATAGTCCAGCACTCGGCAATGGTCACCCCGGCGAAGCCCTGATAGGAGGTGCGCGTGTAGGCATGCCCGCCGGGCACCTGCCCACTGCTGGTCACCGCGGTGGGCGGGGTGGCTGGGGAACGGTCCGGGCTCTCCGCCGCCAAGACATGGTCGATGAGGCACGCGGCGTTGGCGTGGGCCACGGTCGCATCCCGGTCACCATGGAAGACGATCAAAGGCAGGGGGCTCGCCGGGGGTTGGGCCGGGCGTGACGGGCCTTGCTTCATCGCCGCGAACGCGGAGGCCACATCGCGAGCGGCGGCATAGGCCAGCCCGGAGTGCACGCCGATGGCGGCGTAGAGATCGGGGTAGACCGCGGCCATCACCGCGGCCATCGCGCCCCCGGCAGAAAACCCGGCAACATACACCCGGGTGGCAGCTACCCCGTAGCGGTCCATGACCTGGCGGGTGATCCCTGCGATCAGCGACGGCTCACCGGCGTCGCGGCGTTGATGACCAGGGACAAACCAGTTCCAGTACTTGCCCGCGTTCGCCGAGGGGGGCTGTTCAGGGTAGGCGACGAGGAACGTCTGACGCTCGGCGAGGTCGTTCATGCCGGTAGCGATGGCGAAGGCGGCGGCGTCTTGAGTGCCGCCGTGCAGCATCACGACCAAAGGCAGGGGCCCGCCGGTGCCGCCGGTGGGGACATAGAGCCGATAGGCGCGGGTACCGGCGGCGTTGGTGTAGGAAAAGGCGTCAAACCGGCCCGCCGGTCGCTTCGCGGCCGGGGCCGCGGGCCCGTTTACGAGGTCGAGACTCGAGGCGCGCCGGCTGGGGAAAGTGCGGAGGCCGTGAGTCCAGCAGGACGGAATTTGCCTCAGTAGTGTCCCCCCGTGGGCGGGTAGCGGTGGCAAGGGAGCGGGGGGACGGCCAGACGCGCCACCGGCCTCCTCCTCGGCGCACTGCGCATCCGGCGCCCGCCGTGTCACAGCCGGGGTGGTCAAGGTTTGTTGAATCAACGCGGTTGCTTCGACGAGGCGGCCTTGGCGGGTCAAGCGGCTGGCCTCAACCATCGCCGCCATCTGGCGTGCGTCCATGGCGGTATCCCTCCTGGTGGTGTCTTCGCTGATCTTCCTGGCAGGGCGGCCCGTACTCTGAGCGGGTCGGCGGTCGGGCTAAGCCGTTGTGATCGCAGCGGCCTAGGCGATGCGAGTCGCTAGGGCGGCCTTCACCGCGGGCGGGGCACGGAAGGCGCCGAGCACCTCCACTGAGGCGATCGTGGCCAGGGCCAGTTGGGGAGAGACATCGGCCGCGATGCTCGCCAACCCCAACACCCGGATGTGGATCATCTGCCCGGCGTCGCGGATCTCCTCCAGATCGCGACGGGCATAGTGGCAGCTACCCAGAGTGAGCGTACGCCGGGCCACTGTCTGGGCGAGGGCCTCGCCCCGGGTGGCGAGTTGGGTGCGAATGGCGGTTCGGATGAAATCGGTGCGGTTGGTGTAGAAGCCTTCCTGGACCAGCAGATCGATCTGTCCGAGGTCCACCAATCCCAGGTTGATAGTGATCTTCTCGGTCTTCTCGCCTTCACTCGGGACCATCCGGAGAACATCTCCTTACCATCTAGGGGGATGGTAAGCCAGAAGCAGGCGGCGATGCAACCGGCGGGTTCCACCGCCCTCCTCAGGTGGGTGGGTTGGTTGACGATGCTGGAGTTGTTCCTCGTGCGCGGAAAGCCCGATCATCCCGTCCGCGGCTCATCAGCTGTGCTTGTCATACCACGCGCGTGCATGTTATAGTTCGCAGACGCACCATATGTGCATCGGTCTCACTCGGACAGCCGTCCGGATCCGTGGAAAGTGCCGCTGGAGAACCTCGGCGTTCTTCATCAGCAGCCAGCACAGCGCCTGCCGCTCCGCCAGCTCGCGGACGGACGAGGAGTCTTTCTGGCCCGCTGCTACCCAGGCGTGGGCACTGCGGGCCGACCTGGGCGGTCAATACGAGGGCTGGCGGCGCTAGACAGTGCCTGAGGAGTCGATGTGAGCAGGACGCGGTATGCCCGCACTGGTGAGTCGCGGATCGCCTACGAGCTGCGTGGAACGCTGCACAGGCGGCGCCCATGGCTGGTTTTGATCCAGGGGATGGGCTTCGACCGCTTCGGGTGGGAGCCAGTGCTGCGGAAACTGCGGCGGCACTTCCGGCTTGTGCTGGCAGACAACCGGGGAAGCGGGCGCAGCGACCTGCCGGCCGGCTCGTTCAGCGTCGCTGAAATGGCCGCCGACATCCTCGCCGTGCTCGATGGCGGGGGCATCCGCAGAGCCCACGTGATGGGAGTGAGCCTGGGCGGCATGGTGGCTCAGCAATTGGCGGTTGACCATCCGGAGAGGGTCGACGGTCTGGTCCTGGTGTCCACGACGCCTGGCTGGCCCTTCGCCTACCCCATGCCAGCGGCATCCGTGGCGCTGATCGCGGCGACCGGCCGCATGACCCGCGAGGTTGCGCTGCGCCGCCACACGGAGAATGCCCTGTCCGCGCGCACCGTCAAGCACCGCCCGGAAGTCGCCGACCGCCTGGTCGAACTCCAGAGTTCCCGGCCAGCGGATCCCAGGGCGTTGTCGGCCCAGGCGGCCGCAGGTGCGCGCTACGCGGGCCGTCTGCGGCAAACGCGCATCCACGCACGCACGCTGGTCGTGCACGGCGATGCCGACACTGTGGTGAACCCGGGCAACGGCAAGCTGCTCGCGGAGCGCATCCCGGGCGCCCAGCTCGTGATATTCCCGGAGCTGGGCCATTTGCTGTTCTGGGAGGACCCAGACGGTTTCACCGACGCGGTCACCTCGTTCCTGCTCGCCAGCACTGGGAACCAACCGGCCGCCGGGGCCGGCACCAAGACCGGCGGCAGCCGAGCGAGCCGGCTCCTCGCGGAGCGCGTGCACCGTAAGGTGCTGCACGCCCGCGGCGAGAAGCATTGAGCTCCCAAGACAGAGCCATTAGGCTAACCAGCAGGCTGAGCTGGAGACTTCGCTGTAGAAGTGTCCGATCACCGGGAAGCCGAGGTTTCGGCAGCAGTGAAAGTCATAGTTGACGGGCAGCGTGCCGGCCTCGAAGAGGTCGGCTAGCGGGACCTTCGGCACGAGGCGCTCCCACAGAGCGGCACCAGGCCTGCTCCGCCAGTCGCAGGCCTCGCTGATCTGCGGCAAGCGGGCGATTCAAGCGACGCCGATGCGGTCATCGCCCACCACGGCGACGACGACCAGCATCGCTCGGGATCGGCCACCGGGACGGTGTCCAGGGCGCCACTTGCGCCGGTTGGCATCCCGAGGACTCTTACGACGACCGTGAGTTCCCACCACCACCACCACCACCCCGCTGCTGGCAGCTTGGTGCTGGTGTTCAACGCGGGTAGCTCATCGCTCAAGTTCGCGCTCATGCGCCCCGGGAGTGGCGAGCGTCTCATGGGCGGGATCGGCGAACGGCTCGGCACGCCTGAGGCGTCGCTGCGGGTTCAGTGGTTTCCGGCCGCAGCAACCGAAGAACGGGTTCCCGCGGGCACTCACCGGGCGGTCACGACCCGGGTGCTGGATCACATGGCCGAGGCCGGGCACGCCGACGTTGAACTGCTCGGGGCTGGTCACCGGGTGGTCCACGGCGGAGAGCGGTTCACCTCTTCGATCCGGGTGGACGACGCAGTTATCGCCGCGTTGCGCTCATTCGACCACCTGGCGCCGCTGCACAACCCGGCGAATCTTGCCGGGATCGAGGCTGTGCGTGCCGCCCTGCCCGGCTTGCCGCAGGTCGCCGTGTTCGACACCGCGTTCCACCAGACGATGCCGGCCCACGCCTTTCGCTACGCAGTACCCGAGGAGTGGTATGTGCGCCACGGGGTGCGACGATACGGATTCCATGGCACCAGTCACCGCTTCGTCAGCGAGCAGGCCGCCTCCATGCTCGGCCGGCCCCTCGGTGAGCTCCGGCTGGTAACTGCCCACCTGGGCAATGGGTGCAGCGCGACCGCAGTGCGCGACGGCGTGTCGGTGGACACGACCATGGGGCTGACCCCATTGGAGGGGTTGGTCATGGGGACCCGCTCCGGCGATATCGATCCGGGCCTTATCGGCTACCTGGCCGGCCGGACCGGGATGAATATCGACGAGATCACCCAGGCACTGAACGTCGACAGCGGGCTTCAGGGGCTGTCCGGCGTGGGCAACGATATGCGCACCGTCGCAGAGGCCGCCGCTGACGGAAACGAGCGGGCCCGGCTCGCCCTCGACGTTTTCGTGTACCGGCTGTCCAAGGCGATCGCCGCCTTGGTGGTCGGGCTTCAACGGCTCGACGCGCTGGTCTTCACTGGCGGAATCGGGGAAAACAGCGCCGTCGTCCGTAGCCTGGTGCTCAGTCGGCTGGGCTTCCTCGGCCTGGCTGAGGACGTCGAAGCCAATGCCGAGCACGGCCGGCACACCGGGGGGCGCATCAGCCTCGGCGGCCCGGTCCTGGCCCTCGTCGTACCGACGGATGAGGAACTCCTGATCGCCCGCGACACCGCCCGCGTCATCGCTGGCGATAGACGAACTATCGACCGCGCGAAAGGATGACGTCATGGCCCGGACCTTGCTGGTCGCGCCCACCGCAGCTGGCGTCGGCCTGGCCAGGACCTGTCTTGGCCTGGTGCGGGCCCTCGACCGGCGGGGCGTGAACGTCGCCTTCGTCAAGCCGGTGGCCCAGCCCCGGGCCGACGGTGGCCCCGACCGCTCAACCGCGCTGGTCGTGGCCACAACTGCGCTGCATCCCCCAGAGCCGATCCCCGCCGCCCAGCTGGAGCAGCAACTCGGAGCGGGCGGACTCGACGTGGTACTCGAGACGATCGTCGCTGCCTGGCAGCCGGTCCGTGACCGATCCGATGTCGTCGTCGTCGAGGCGCTCAGCCCGGGCCCGACCGAGCTGTACGCCAGCGGGCTCAACCAGGCGCTGGCCAGAGCGCTCGACGCCGACGTCCTGCTCGTCGCCAGCTGGCCGGTGGCAGGCCCGGGAGGCGGCGAGGACCGGGCGGATCACACGTCGCAGCCCGAGCTAGACCCGACCGCAGGCACTGTCGAGGCTGTGGCCGAGACGCTCGCTATCACGGCAAGCGGGTATTGGTCGGGCGAGCACGCACGCGTGGTCGGCTGCGTCGTCAACGGCCTGCCGGCGGGCGATCCGTCTCCGGCAATACGGCTGGACGGGGCCCTGGCCGAGCGCGGGCTCCGCTCCATCGGTGCGGTGCCGCATCGCCCCGAGTTGACGTGGTTGCGGGTGCGCGATCTCGTCCGCGAGCTGAACCCGCGGGTGCTCAGCGAGGGTGACCTGTCCCGGCGTATCAAGGAGGTAGCGGTGTTCGCCCAGGGCGTCCCGGGCGGCCTCCGCGTGCTCACCGAGGGCCGGCTCATCGTCGTCCCCGGAGACCGCCACGACGTGGTCATGGCTGCCTGCCTCGCCGAGCTCAGCGGAATCCGGCTGGCCGCCCTGCTCCTAAGCGTCGGGACCGAGCCGGACCCACGGGTATGGGAACTCACCCGGGCTACGCGCGCCACCGGCCTGCCCATCCTTGTCGTCGAGGACGACAGTTACGAGACCGCGACGCAGGTGCGTGACCTCGACCCGGGATTGCCGATCGATGACATCGGACGGATCGAGGCCGTAACAGACAACATCGCCGATGCGATGGACGCTTCCTGGCTAGAGACGTTGTCCAGCTCCCCCCGGCCCCGCCGGCTCAGCCCCGCCGCCTTCCGCTACAACCTGGTCGAGCAAGCCCGCGCCGCCGGCGCGTGCGTGGTCCTGCCGGAAGGCACTGAGCCACGGATCCTGCAAGCCGCGGTCGCGTGCGCGCAGCGAGGTATCGCCCGCAGCGTTCTGCTGGGGCCACCAGACCAGGTGGCCGGGCTGGCCCGCAGCCTCGGGCTTCAGTTGCCCGACGGCGTCACCGTGGTCGAGCCCCAGGCTGTCGCCGAGCGCTACGTCGCTCCGCTGGCTCAGCTGCGGCGGCACCGCGGCTGGACCGAAGAAATGGCACGCGATCACCTCGCCGACCCAATCACGGTCGGCACCATGATGCTCCAGCAGAGTGAAGTGGACGGCTTGGTTGCGGGCGCGGTCCACACCACCGCGGCCACCGTTCGCCCGGCGCTGCAGATCCTGGGCGCCAAGCCAGGTAGCCGCCTGGTGTCGTCGGTGTTCTTCATGTGCCTGCCCGACGAGGTAGTCGTCTACGGCGATTGCGCCATCAACCCTCAGCCCGACGCCGAAGACCTGGCCGACATTGCCATCCAGAGCGCGGCGTCGGCGCGGGCCTTTGGCATCGAACCCCGGGTGGCGATGATCAGCTTCAGCACCGGCACCTCCGGTGTGGGCATCGATGTCGACAAGGTCGCCGAGGCGACCAAGATCGTGCACGAACGTGAACCCGATCTGGCCGTAGACGGCCCCTTGCAGTACGACGCCGCCGCCATCGCCTCGGTAGGGAAAAGCAAGCGGCCCGGCAGCGCAGTGGCCGGACGCGCCAACGTCTTCATCTTCCCAGACCTCGACACCGGGAACACGACATACAAAGCTGTCCAGCGCAGCGCGCAAGTAGTGAGCGTTGGCCCGATGCTGCAGGGACTCGGCAAGCCGGTGAACGACCTCAGCCGCGGCGCCTCGGTGGATGACATCATCTACACGTTGGCGCTTACCGCGATCCAGGCGCGCGCCCGATAGCCGCTCCGCCAGCGGGTTACTTGGCATCGGCAACGGAGTTCAGGCCTCACGGAACGTCCGCGGGGAGCAGTCGGGTAGTGGCCGCGGTGAATAGCACTCGGTGCAGCGGATCGGGCCGCTCACGTGATCTACCTTGTTGCGCTGGCCCTTGGGATTGGATACTCCTGTCGGCGCCGCCCGGCTATATCTTCCGAGTAACGCAAGTGACCAAGCGCGGTCGTGGGCATGGCTCATTGACTGTCGATCAGGCGAACGAGCGGCCTGTCACGAACCGTCGGCCTGTCCTTCAGCCTCCGGCCCACGACGCACGTTCATCAGCCGCTGCTCCAGGACGGCCCAGGTCCTGCTCCACTCGGCGAGCGGCTCGAGGATCTGCTCCAGGACCGCGAGTTGCTCGTCGAACGCTGTCAGCTGGGTCTTAAGAGCCTCGATGCTGCGTCGCTGCGCGGCAACGCTGGCGGTGACCGTCTCCAATTGCGCCGCCGAAGAGGCGCCAGGCGCCAGCCAGGGCGGCAGCGAAGGCAGCGCCGACCCCGACGGGAGGGATCCACCCAGCCCGGTCAGGCCCTCCAGTCGCTCGGCGGCTCCGCGGAGCTGAGCGATGAACTCCTGCATCAAGTCTGGAACTTCGCCGGACGTGCTCTTCTGATCATCGGCCATCGGCTTCTCCTTTCAGAGAAGATCATCACCGTCTCCCCGGTCAGGTGCTCCACGGCAGCACGGGCGAGCGATAACCCTGTCGCGCGCCATGGGGCAGCCTCCCGACCGCCGCAGCGGTCGGCCGAGACGAACTTGAGGTGGCCGGTGCAGCTGGCCGCAGTCGCGCCAGCCGCAGCGAGACGCGTCCCGTTTCATCATGCTCAAGCATCAGCCGGTGCCCGTCTCCTGACCAGTTGCCCATACGGCTTACCGTAGTAACGGGCGCCCGGTCCAGGGCCGCCTGCACCCACGCACGGGCCGACGATCTATGCGCTCAGCGGCTTCGACCGCCCGTAGAAACTGCGAGTGCGTGATCGCGCACGTAAGGTGCCGCTCTCCGGGCCCGCCAACGAACTGCCGCCACGCAGCCCAAAGGCCTAACCGCCCGTATCCGGCGGTCAGGCCCCTCACCTGCGACTTCCTGGTATCGAGGACCGATAGCCGGGCAGCCACCTAGTGCGGCGGATGGCTTGGTCGATCTGGTCCTCGGTGAGCGCGGGCGCGACGGCATCGGCGACCGCGGCCTCCGCGACGGCGGCCGCCACGACGGCCGCTGTGTCGGCCAGATGGGCGCCGTCGGGCAGCAGCATCCCGTGCGGGTCGTGGTGGATCGGGGCGGAGTCACCGACGGCCGTCGCGGCTGCGGTTATCATCGCGTCGGTCACACGCGTCGCGTGCACGGCGGTTACCCCCAGGCCGACCCCGGGGAAGATGTAGACGTTGTTGCACTGGGCGACCGGGATGCTAGCGTCACCGATCTTCATAGGCGGGAACGGCGATCCCGTGGCGACGAGTGCGCGGCCCTCGGTCCAGTCGGCGAGGTCCTGTGGCCGCGCCTCGCTGCGGCTAGTCGGATTGGACAGCGGCATGATGATCGGCCGCTTCACGTGCGTAGCCATGCGGCGGACGACATCTTCGGTGAAAGCGCCTGCGGCAGTCGACAGGCCGACGAGCACGGTGGGATGCACAGCATCGATCACGTCGGTGAGGCCGGCTGGCCGGCCAGGTTTCCTGCCGGGCACCGCGGTCGGCGGCTGGGCGAGGCGGCGCTGCGCCGGGTCGGGGTCCGTGCGGTCCGTGGTGAGCAGCCCGTTGATGTCGACCACGTAGATCCTTGCGCGAGCATCCTGCTCGGATAGGCCGTCGGCCACCATCGCCCGCGCGACCTGCTCGCAGACTCCGACGCCAGCCGATCCTGCGCCGAGCATCACGACCGTTTGCTCGCGCAGCCGCGACCCGGCTACAGCTGCCCCGGCGGCCAGCGCTGCCAGGACAACGGCAGCAGTGCCCTGGATGTCATCGTTGAAGGTGAGCAGCTGGCCGCGATAGCGCTCCAGGATGGGCAGAGCGTGCGGGGTGGCGAAGTCCTCCCATTGCAGCAGCACGTCCGGCAGTTCAGCGCGCACCGCCTGAACGAACCGATGGACGAACTCGTCGTAGGCGGCACCGCTGACACGGCGGTGCCGCCAGCCGAGGTACATAGGGTCGTCGAGGAGCTCGGCGTTGTCGGTGCCGACATCGAGGAGAATGGGCAGAGTGCGGGCAGGGTGGATTCCACCCAGCGCCGTGTACAGCGACAGCTTCCCGATCGGGATGCCCATCCCGCCGATGCCCTGGTCACCCAGGCCGAGAACCCGTTGCCCGTCGGTGACGACGATGACGTCGACCTCCCGCCGGGGCCGGTTGCGCAGGATCTCCCCGATGCTGCCGCGGTCGGGGTAAGCGATGAACAGCCCGCGCGGACGGCGGTAGATCTCGCTGAAGCGCTGGCAGGCCAGCCCGACGGTGGGGGTGTAGAGGATGGGCAGCATCTCCTCGATGTGATCGGACACCAGCCGGTAGAACAGCATCTCGTTGGTGTCCTGCAACGCGCGCAGGTTGATATGCCGGGCGACGTCGGTGGGCTGCTCCCGGTAGGCCAGGTACCTGCGGCGCACCTGCTGCTCCAACGTCTCCACCGCGGTCGGCATCAAGCCACGCAAGCCCAGCTCGGAGCGTTCCTCCTCGGAGAAGGCGGTGCCCTTGTTCGTCAGTGGATCCTCCAGCACCCGCATGCCGGAATCTTGATTGACGCTCATGACCTCTCACTCCTCTTCCGATACGACCGCGCCGCTGCTCCTCCCGGTGTCGGGCAAGCAGTCAGAGGCCTTCCCGCCGAGCCCGTAGTCCTAGCTGCGCAGTCAGCCCGACGAACGCATACCGCGTCCCGACCTGTTCGTCGGCGTCGAGCACGACTGTAGCGCCCACGTATTCTCCCTTAGCCGGCGTTTCAAGCCGAGTCCCGCTGCAGGAATCCCGTACCGAGTTCCGCAGTTCGCGCCGGCGGCAATCTCATGGCTCCCCTTGGTGAGTCCGAAGATTCTTTGTCGAGGATCGATCTGAAGCGATCAGGCACTCTGTCATGATCCGCCGCGTCATGTTCCGCCGCGCGGGGGTGGCATGGTGTCGAGGATTCGATGGGACCTTCGCCTCTGTTGAAAACCCGGTGCGGGGTGTTCATTCACTTATAGGTACTTGCGCCAACAATCCGGTCCCGTACCGGCGGCTTGCATTTCCGGTCGTCACTATTCTCTTAAGGAGCGACGACATGAAATACGTCCCGCCAGGCCTGCCCGGCAGCATTGTCTCCGTCGAGCCGAGGTATGAGAATTTCATCGGCGGCAAGTGGCTGGCGCCGACGCACGGCAAGTACCGCCTGGACTTGGCTCCCGCGACCGCCCGTCCGATCACCGAGGTGGCCGACTCCACGCCGGAGGACGTTGAGCTCGCGCTGGACGCTGCCCACGCGGCGAAGGACGCCTGGGGCGAGGCGTCAGCAACCGAGCGAGCGGAGGTGCTCAACGCAATCGCTGATGCGATCGAGAAGAACCAGGACATGCTGGCGGTCGCTGAGAGCTGGGAGAACGGCAAGCCGGTCCGCGAGACGCTGGCTGCCGACATTCCCCTGGTAGTCGATCACTTCCGGTACTTCGCCGCCGCGGCACGCGCCGAGGAAGGGCGCTCGACTGAGATCGAGAAGGATCTGGTCGCCTACCACTTCCGGGAGCCGCTGGGTGTGGTCGGTCAGATCATCCCGTTCAACTTCCCGCTGCTGATGGCGGCGTGGAAGCTCGCGCCGGCGCTGGCGGCCGGTAACTGTTCGGTGATCAAGCCCGCCTCGCCGACGCCGTGGTCGATCCTGAAACTGATGGAGACGATCGAGGACGTCCTGCCGCCGGGTGTGATCAACGTCGTGACCGGTCCCGGAGCGGAGATCGGTAAGGCGCTGGCTGCGAATCCGCGTATCGCAAAGGTGTCCTTTACCGGCGAGACGGTGACCGGTCGGCTGATCATGCAGTACGCCGCGCAGAACCTGATCCCGTCCACCGTCGAGTTGGGTGGCAAGTCGCCGAACATCTTCTTCAACGATGTGATGGCTCATGACGACGAGTTCCTGGACAAGGCGATCGAGGGTCTGGTGTTGTACGCGTTCAACAAGGGCGAAGTGTGCACCTGCCCGTCGCGGGCACTGATCCAGGCCGACATCTACGACGAGTTCATGGCCCGCTGCCTGGAACGCATCGCCAGCATCAGGCAGGGCAATCCGCTGGACACTGACACCCAGCTTGGCCCGCAGGTCTCATCGCAGCAGATCGAGAAAATCGCCTCCTACGTAGACATCGGCCGCCACGAGGGCGCCGAGGTGCTCATCGGCGGCCAGCGCGCCAGCGTGGACGGGGCGGAATTCGCTGACGGCTATTACTTCCAGCCGACGGTGCTGAAGGGCGACAACAAGATGCGGGTGTTCCAGGAGGAAATCTTCGGCCCCGTGCTAGCGGTCACCACGTTCACCGACGACGCGGACGCGTTGGCGATCGCGAATGACACCCTCTACGGGCTGGGCGCCGGCGTCTGGACCCGAGACGGCACCCGGGCATACAAGATGGGCCGCGGCATCAAGGCCGGTCGCGTCTGGACAAACTGCTACCACCAGTACCCGGCAGGTGCCTCGTTCGGTGGCTACAAGATCTCAGGCATCGGCCGTGAGAACCACCTCATGATGCTGGATCACTACAGCCAGACGAAGAACCTGCTCGTCAGCTACAGCACCAAACCGCTCGGGCTGTTCTGAGGCCCGTGATGTCCGAGTCGATGGTCCGGGCACGCATCACCGCCACCCCGGCCGCGCGCGAGGCGATCCGTCTCCTGCGCGCCGCCCGGGGCGGCCCGGTGATGTTCGTCCAATCCGGCGGCTGCTGCGCCGGCAGCACACCGATGTGCTTTCCCGTCGGAGAATTCCTCATCGGCGACATCGACGTCCTGCTCGGCGAGATCGACGGATGCCCGTTCTACATCGACAAGCGCCTGGACCAGGCCTGGCACCAGGAACAGTTCCTGCTCGATGTCGCGCCCGGCGAACCCGAAGACTTCTCACTGCCAGCCGGGGACAACCTTCACTTCGTCACCCGCTCCCCCACCTGCGTCTCACCGAGCGCACCCAGCGAAAACGTCCTTTCCACCAGTTCTGAATGGAACTCACAATGAGAGCAGCAGTTGTCACCGATTTCCACTCTCCCTTGCAGGTGCAGGATCTTCCGATCCCCGAGCCCGGCGCGGGTGAGGTACTAGTCCGGATCGAGACGAGCGGGCTGTGCCACACCGACATCCACGCCGCGCACGGCGACTGGCCGGTCAAGCCGACACCGCCGTTCATTCCTGGGCACGAGGGCGTCGGTTATGTCGAGAAGCTCGGC
>ODAK010005673.1_pt1 | contig 12639 bp, 14 predicted proteins | sample 1539591 | NCBI WGS metagenome assembly ODAK01 (sample SAMEA3539303, study PRJEB22396) | soil metagenome | biome: tundra; feature: field; material: soil | place: USA | collected 2010-05 | depth 0.15 m | reverse complement strand
GATCGCGGCAGTGCCAGGGGATAGTGGTGTCCTCGATCGGCGGCATCCCTCGCGTCTGCCCGAGTATCCGCGCAGGCTTGTCGGCCAGCGCCGAGCTCAGGCGATGGCGCGGCCGAAGGAGCGGGCGGCGAACCAGACCGCCACGGCGGCCAGCACCGCCATGATCACCACGCCCTGGAGCACGTTGGGGTTGCCGAGATGGCCCAGGAAGACCGCCCGGTTAGCCGACACCGCGTGGGAGAACGGGTTGAGGGTGGAGATGGTCCGCAGCCAGCTGGGAGCGAGGCTCATCGGCAGCAGCACCCCGGACAGCAGCAGCAAGGGCAAGCTGGCGGTGAAAATGATGGGGGCGAAGGAGTTCTCGTCCTTCAACGCCAGCGCCAGGGCGTACGAGATCGAGGCGACCAGTAGGCCGATCAGGGCGACCAGGCCGAGCCCGATCAGGATGCCCACGGGCTTGAAGCTGAGCCCGAAGGGAAGCGCCAGAAACACCAGGATCAGGGCCTGGACAAAGAGGGTCAGGACGTCGCGCAGCGCCCGTCCGAGCAGCAGCGAGAGCCGGCTGACCGGGGTGACCCGGAGCCGTTCCACGACCCCCAGGCGAAGCTCGGAGATGAGGCTGAATCCCACGCCCGCCGCGCCGAAGAGGCCCAGCTGGATCAGGAGGCCCGGCACGAACATGTTGTAGGCCCCGCCCTGGGGGAAGCCGGGGACTCTGGCGATCGACTTCAGCAACGGAGCGAACAGCAGCAGGTAGAGCGCCGGCTGGAGCACTCCCACCGCCACCCAGGCCGGGTTGTGGATGAAGATTCCAAAGTAGCGCTGGAAGACCAGCCAGGTGTCGTGAGCGAGCTTCACGGGTCTCTCTCCTTGATTCCGGCTAGGCCGCGTCCGACTCGCGCAGCGAGCGGCCGGTGCTCCGGAGGAAAACGTCGTCGAGGCTGGGCCGGCTGAGCGCCACCGTGGTCAACCCCAGGCCGGCCTTGTCCAGCAGCCGCAGGATGGCCGGGATGGCGGACTCCCCGCGGTCCACGTAGACGCGCAGCTCCCCACCAGCGATCGAGGCCTCCCGGACGAACGGCTGGGGTTGGAGCAGCCGCAGCGCCGCCTCCACGTCGCCGCTGACGCCGACCGTGACCAGGTCCCCCGCCACCGCTCGTTTGAGCTCGTCCGGGGTGCCCTCAGCGACGATCTTGCCGTGGTCGATGATGGCCACCCGGTTGCAGAGGGCGTCCGCCTCCTCCAGGTAGTGGGTGGTCAGGAAGACGGTGGTGCCCTCGTCGCGAAGCTGGCGGACCTCGTCCCACATCCGGGCCCGGCTCTGGGGGTCCAGACCGGTGGTCGGCTCGTCGAGGAAGAGCAGCTGGGGCCGGTGCACCAGCCCCACTCCGACGTCGAGCCGGCGCTTCTGGCCGCCCGAGTAGGTCGAGACCTTGCGGTCGGCGCACGACTCCAGCTCCAGGGTTTCGATGAGCTCCGCCGCCCGCAGGCGCGCCTCGGCGGAGCTCATCCCGTAGAGCCGGGCCTCGAAGATCAGCTCAGAGCGACCGGTGATCTCCGGGTCGGCGCCCCCCCGCTGGCCCACGTAGCCGATCCGCCGGCGCACCTCTCCGGGATGGCGCCGGAGATCCTGGCCGGCCACGGTCGCGTCCCCCGAGGTGAGCGGGAGCAGGGTGGCCAGCATCCGCAGGGTGGTCGTCTTGCCGGCGCCGTTGGGGCCCAAGAAGCCGAAGATCTCGCCGGCGTAGACTTCCAGGTCGATGCCGGCGACCGCCTCGACCGTGGACTGGCGGGACTTGAACACCCGGCGCAACTGGCGGACGCTGATCACCGTCTGGCGGGGCGGGAGTTCGTCACTCATGAGTCGCCTCCCCAGTGGACTGTGAGCTCCGGGCCGCCCTCGGTGTGGACCTGGCCGCGGCGCGTCTTCGCAGCCTGGACGGCAAGGGGCGCTCCCGGCGCGGCAGCAGCCTCGCCGTTGGCGCCGACGTGCGCGTGCAGCCACTCCTGGTCGACAGCGAGGGCGCCGGAGCGAAGTTCGCCGATGAGCTCGGTCACCCAGGCGAGCTCGGCCTGCCAGAGGCTGCGCTCGTACTCGCGCTCCAGCAGGAAGAGCCGGGGCATGCCGAACTGCTCTTGGAGGGAGGAGAGCACGGCGTCGATCGCGGCGATCATGCCCTCCAGCTGGGCCACCCGCTCGGAGAGCGCCTGCAGCGCCTCCCGCTCCGGCAGGTACCCGATCATGCTGACCGCCGCCGAAAACGCCGAGGGCTCCTGCCCGGGACGGGCCAAGAGATCGAGCAACCAGTGCCGCAGCTCCTCCTGGCCGGCCGCGGTCGCCCGGTAGACGATCCGCTCCGGGCGGTGGCCCTCGCGGACCGTCTCAGCCAGCTCGATCAACCCCGCCGCCGCGAGCCGGTCGACGGCGTGGTAGAGGGCCCTCGGCTTGCCGGCCGCGAACTCCTTGCGGCGCTGGTGGAGCTCCCGCTGGATCTCGTAGGTGTGCCGGGGCCGCTCCGTCAGCAAGCCGAGGGCGGCCAGCGCCACCAGATCGCGATTCGGCCTCTTCCAGGTGCTGTTTGTCATAGTGCATTGCGCAGTATCGCATGTGGCAGTAGGAGAGCCCGGGGCAGGCGATGGGAGGAACCCAACTGCGCCCTAATGGGCGGGGCGGTAGCTATACCCAGAGCGTTGAGGGATTTTGGTCCCTAGTGAAGCGGGGAATCGGCGGGACTCATCATTCGGTCTTAGCCAAGCATCTCCAGGGCTATCTCAACGAACACGCCGGGAGGCACAACCACCGGAAGGATCTGCGCTCCCAGTTCGAGACGCGGCTTATCCGGGCGATGCAGTCTTCCGAGAGGGCTTGCCGAAGACGACCGGACGAGGACTTGGAGCTCCGTGGCGGCCCTCTGCGGGAGAGGTCGGCAGGGGGTTCAGCCGACGAGGGCGCCGGCCGTGCCGGCCAGCAGCTTCAGGTCGTCGAGGGTGTGGTGCTCGATGGGGCGCTTGGTGTGACGCTCGATGTCCCGGATCTTGAGGATCTCGATGGGGGTGATCAGGGTCAGGGCCACCCCGTCGCGGCCGGCCCTGGCGGTCCGCCCCACCCGATGGACGTAGTCCTCGGGAGTGGCGGGGATGTCGTAGTTGATGACGTGGCTGATGTCGTCGATGTCGAGGCCCCGGGCGGCCACATCGGTGGCGATCAGGAAGCGGACCCTGGATCCCCGGAAGCGCTCCAGAGCCTGGTCGCGCTCGCGCTGGGAGAGGTCGCCGTGGATGACCGTGACGTCGTAGCCGCGCCCCAGAAGGGCGGTGTGGAGGTGGTCGGCGTTGCGCTTGGTGTTGGTGAAGATCAGGCCCAGGGTCACCAGCGGGCTGTCCATCAGCATCCCCAGCGCCTCTTCCTTCTCCGACCAGGAGCACTCGATGCACCACTGGCGGACGGTCGGGACCAGCTCAGTCCGGCCGCTGACCGAGACGGTCTCGGCGTCGCGCATGTGGCGGGCAGCCAGCCGGTGCACCCATTCCGGCACGGTGGCGGAGAAGAGCATGGTCTGGCGTTCCTTGGAGGTCTGGAGCAGGATCCGCTCCACGTCGGGGGCGAAGCCCATGTCCAGCATCCGGTCGGCCTCGTCCAGCACCACGAAGCGGATGGCCCCGAGAGAGAGGGTGCGTCGCTGGAGGTGGTCGAGGACCCGCCCGGGGGTCCCTACCACCACTTGGGGGTGGGCGATGAGCCCGTCGAGCTGGCGCCGGATGGGGTCTCCCCCGACCACGGTGAGGATCTGCACTGAGCGGCCTTTCGCGAGCTTCTCGAACTCGATGGTCACCTGGGCCGCCAGCTCGCGGGTGGGGCAGAGCACCAGGGCCTGGACGCTCTCTGAGTTGGGGTCCAGCTGCTCCAGGATGGGGACGGCGAAGGCCGCCGTCTTGCCTGAGCCGGTCCTGGCTTGGCCGATGAGGTCTCGTCCCGAGAGCGCGACCGGCAGCACGAGGGCCTGAATGGGAGTGGGGTCGCTGTACCCAACCTCATCGAGGGTTCTCAGCATCGGCGCCGAGAGCCCAAGCTCGGAGAAGCTGACGGAGGGGGCGGGATCCGGCTGGGAAGCCTCATCGGGAGCCAGGTAGGCGGTGCGATGGACGGGCCGGAAGGGACGTCTAGAGCGAGTTGCCAATGAATTGAATATACCCCATCTCGGCGACGACCACTCGGCGACGACCACCCAGGGCCGTGCCCCAGCTGGCCATCGGCGACAATGCCCTAAGTGCCGAAAGTCGTCATGACGCTGTCCGTGCCCGGCCCCGCCGAGGCCTTGCTCCGAGAGCACTGCGAGCTGCAGGTCCTGGGGGAGATCCTGGCGCCGGAGCGCTACCGAGAGGCCATTCGGGGTGCCGACGCCCTGCTCCCCCAGCTTCGCGACCGGATCGACGAAGCGGCCCTGGATGCGGCCGGCCCCCATCTCCAGGTGGTCTCCAACTATGCGGTCGGCCTCGATAACATCGATATTCCCGCCTGCACCAAGCGGGGCGTCTATGTCGGCAACACCCCCGAGGTGCTGACCGACGCCACCGCCGATCTGGCGATGACCCTCCTCTTGGCGGCCGGCCGGAGAGTCGTCGAGGCCGACCACGAGATGCGCGAGGGTCGCTATGCCGGCTGGCGGCCGGACTACCTGCTCGGCCAGGAGGTGACCGGGGCGACCCTGGGCGTGATCGGCTTCGGGAGGATCGGGCGGGCGGTCGCCCGCCGGGCCGCCCTGGGGTTCTCAATGCGGATCCTGGCCTACGACCCGGGCGGGGTTGCCCGGCAGGGGGACCTGGACGTCGAGGGCTGCTCTCTGGAACGGCTGCTGATGGAGTCCGACTTCGTTAGCTGCCACGTCCCCCTGACCGAGGAGACCCACCACCTGATCGGGGCCGCGGAGCTGGCCAGCATGCGGCGGAGCGCGATCTTGGTCAACACCTCAAGGGGGCCGATCATCGACGAGGCCGCTCTGGTGGAGGCGCTGCAAAAGGGAGTCATCGCCGGGGCCGGGCTCGACGTCTACGAGAACGAACCCCAGATGGCGCCCGGCCTCGCCGCCTGCACCAGTACCGTCCTGCTTCCCCACCTCGGGAGCGCCACCGGGAAGACCAGGGCCGCGATGGGGGAGCTGGCGGCCCGCAACGTCCTGGCGGTGCTGGCCGGGGGGGCGCCGATCGCCTGCGCCAACCCCGAGGTCGCTCAGCGCCCTTGAGGCCCAAACTGCTGATCTCCGACCTGGACGGCACGCTCCTCGATGAGCGGCTCACCTTGGACCCTAGGGACGTGGCCGCGGTCGGCCTCGCCCAGGCGGCCGGGATGCGGGTCGGCGTCGCCACCGGGCGCATGTACCGGTCGGGGCTTCCCCATGCCCTGGCCCTGGGAGTGGACCTGCCCCTCATCTGCTACCAGGGGGCCTTGATCAAAGAGCTGCCCCTGGGTGGCGCCGAGCGCGACCTAGAGGAGGCCCCGGTGCTCTTCCGGCGGGAGGTCCCGGCCGAACTCGGTTTGGAGGTCCTGGAGATCTGTCGCCGCCGGGGGTACGCCCTCAACGTGTATCAGGAAGACCACCTCTACGTGGAGGAGATCAACGACGACGTCCGCCTCTACACGGGGATCGCCCAGGTGGAGGCGGAGGTGGCGACTGACCCCTCCCTAGCGGAGCGGCTGCTCCGGGGAAGCACCAAGCTCACCGTGGTGGCCAGGGACCGGGACCGCTTCCAGGCCGCCCTCGATGAGCTCCAGCAGCTGATCGGGGGGAGGGCCGAGGTGACCCGCTCGCTGATCGGCTTCTGCGAGATCACTGCCCACGCTGTCAACAAGGGCCACGCCCTCCGCTGGCTGTGCCGCCACCTGGGGGTCGATCCCCAGGACGTGGCGGCGGTAGGAGACGCCCCCAACGACCTGTCCCTGCTGGAGGCGGCCGGCACCAAGGTGGCGGTGGAGACGGCCGCCCCGGAGGTGAGGGCGATCGCCGACTGGCTGGTCCCCGGACCGGGCCAGGGCGGGCTGGCGGAGCTGGTGCGCCGGGTCCTGCTGGCCCCGGTGGGTTCCCGATGAGCGCGGCCAGTTGAGCCTCTCGGTCGGGATCGTGGGGCTGCCCAACGCCGGCAAGTCGACTTTGTTCAACGCTTTGACCAGGGCCCATGTCGCGGTCGGCGCCTTCCCTTTCACGACGATCGACCCCAACACGGGGGTGGTACCGGTCCCCGACGACCGAATCCGCCAGCTGGCGGAGGTTTTCCACCCGCCTAAGGTGATCCCGGCCACGGTGACCTTCACCGACATCGCCGGGCTGGTGAGGGGCGCCCATTCGGGTGAGGGGCTGGGCAACCAGTTCTTAGGGCACATCCGCAGCGCCGACGCCATCGCCTTCGTGCTGAGGGCGTTCAGCGCCTCCGAGGTGGGCCATGTCGAGGGCGGTGTCGACCCCCTTCGCGACCTGGAGATCCTGGAGCTGGAGCTCGGCCTGGCCGACTTAGGGGTGGTCGACCGCCGACTGGAGCGGGCCGGCAAGACGACGAGGGCAGGGGCGGCGCCGAGAGAGGTCCAGGCCGAGGTTTCCGGCCTGACCAAGGTGAGAGAGGCGCTGGACCAGGGGCTCCCGGCCCGCCGGGTCCAGCTCACCGAGGAGGAGGCGGTGGGGGTTCGGGAGACCCAGCTCCTCACAGCCAAGCCGGTGATCTACGTCGCCAACGTCGATGAGGACGAGCTGGGCGGAGACCCGGCCTCGGGTCCGGCGGGAAAGATCGCCGACCGGGCCCGCTCCGAGGGAGCGGACTTCGTCGCCGTCTCGGCCAAACTGGAGGCCGAGCTGTCCGAGCTGGAGCCCCAGGAGGCCGAGGAGTTCCTTTCGGGACTGGGACTAGCGGAGGCCGGACTGGGCCGGCTCAGCCGGGCCGGACACCACGCTCTTCGCCTGCAGACCTTCTTCACCGCCGGGGAGAAGGAGGTTAGGGCCTGGACGGTCGCGCAGGGGGCCAACGCCAAGGACGCCGCCGGCGCCATCCACACCGACTTTGCCAAGGGGTTCATCAGGGCCGAGGTGTGTGGCTGGCAGGAGCTGGTCGACGCGGGCGGCTACGCCGCTGTGCGGGAGCGCGGCCAGCGCCGGCTGGAGGGCCGGGACTACCTGGTCCAGGACGGCGACGTGATGCACTTCCTGTTCAACGTCTGAGCCCGTACTTTCCCGCCAGACCCAAGGCGGCCGGACTACCCCACTCCAGAAGCCTCTCCCGATCCTGGCGAGCAGCTCGTCACCCGAGGGCGGTCGGTCTCTTTGAGCGCCCTGTGATCTCATCCGAAATCGGTGCCCCAAACCCCTTGCGGTCCACAACATTCTGTGGTTAAATTGACCCCGGGCACAAGATGTGGCCCCACACACATCGCCCACGCAGGCAGTGGGCGCTGGCACCGCTTCGTCCCCTCCTTCGCCAAGCTGACCCCCACCCCGCTGGTGCTCGCTGCCTGCACCGTTTCCGGTCGATCGGGAATCGCCCATCGCTTGGATACACTTGCCGCGCCTGAGCCCGGGTTTCGTCCGGGCACCCTATTCGCGGAGCCCCAATTGGCAAGACGCACCAAGCGCCGACCGACCTCGACTCCCCACAAGCGGCCTCCGACCCCGGCCGCCAGTCGGGCGACGGTTCAGGAGGGCGGCCCCGCTGAGCCCGAGGCAGCGGTCCTCCAGGTCCAGGCGGCCACCTCGCCCCCGGAGCCGGTCTCCAGCCCGGCCAAGGGTTCCTTCCTGCCCCGCCGCCATTCCAGCCCGGCCCGGGCCGAGGCGGCGCTCCCATCCGGCCCCGCTCCCGCAGTGGCGGCCACCGCCGCCGCGGCGGGTCCCTCGGCCACTACGTCCTTCCTTCCTCGCAAGGGCCGGGTCGCCGGCCGGGCCGAGCGCCAGCGCCAGCAGGCGGCCCATCTGGAGCCGCTCGACGACAGTCCCGCCGTCCCCACCGACCGCACCCCCTATTTGTGGCTGGACCTGCGAAAGGTGCTGGTGGTCAGCGCGGTGATGGTGCTGATGGTGATCGTGGGGTTCTTCGTCCTCCACTGAAGGGGGCGGTCTTGAGCCGTGCCTATACTCGCTGAGATGCGGGTGATCCTCTACACCGGCAAGGGCGGTGTGGGCAAGACCACGGTCGCCGCCGCCACCGCCGTCAAGTGCGCTGAGATGGGCCTCAAGACGCTGGTGATGTCCACCGACGCCGCCCACAGCCTGGGCGACTCGCTGGACCGCGAGCTGGCGCCCGAACCGGTCGAGGTCGCGGAGAACCTCTTTGGGCAAGAGGTCAATGCCCTCCACGAAATGGAGGGGCACTGGGACAAAATCCACGGCTACCTGGCGGTGTTGTTCAACAGTCAGGGAGTCGACGAGATCATCGCCGAGGAGTTGGCGACTCCGCCGGGAATGGAGGAAATCTCCAGCCTGATGTGGATCCGGCGCCACTCCCAGCTCCAGGAGTACGACGTGCTGATCGTGGACTGCGCGCCCACCGGTGAGACCCTCCAGTTGCTGGCCTTTCCCGAGGTCGCCCGCTGGTACCTGGACCGGATCTTTCCACTTGAGCGCAGGGTGATGAAGATAGCCCGGCCGGTGCTTCAGCCGTTTGTAAAAATTCCGCTGCCAGCCGACGAAATCTACCAGTCCATCAAAGAGCTCCTGGTGGAGCTGGAGTCCATGAAAGAGATCCTCAGTGACTCCAAGACCTGCACCGTCCGGTTGGTACTAAACCTGGAAAAGATGGTGATCAAGGAGTCGCAACGCGCCTACACCTACCTCAATCTCTACGACTACCAGGTGGATGCGGTGCTGGTCAATCGCGTGCTTCCCGAAGAGGTCAGCGAAGGTTACTTCGCGGAGTGGCACAAGTCGCAGCAACGCTACGCGGAGCAGGTCGAGGCGGCCTTCTCCCCGGTACCGATCCTGAACAGCCGGCTCTTCGACCACGAGATCGTGGGGCTGGCAAACCTGCGGGAGCTGGCCGATTCTCTCTTCGGCGACATCGATCCCAGCGCCATTCTCTACGACACCAAGCCGCAGTCGCTGCGCCGGGAGGGGGAGGAGTACGTGCTCACGCTGCAGTTGCCGTTTGCGACCAAGGATCAAGTTGAGCTAACCCAACGGGACGACGAACTCTACGTGAGCGTCGGCCCCTACAAGCGGGAGATCAGTCTGCCCCGGGTGCTGCACGGCCAGGTGACCACCGCGGCCCACCTGGAGAGCGGCCGGCTGGCGATTCATTTTGGGAGAGCCTGATGGAGCGTGAAGACGTGGCCCGCATCGGCGAATGGGCGGCCCGGCGGTTGGGCGAGGCGGTGGTCAAGGCGGCCGGCGAGCTGGGCGAGCTGGTGCCCCCGGAATCCCGCGCCCACCTGCTCAAGGCCCAGCACGAGGTGCTGCTGGCGGCCGCCGCCGCGATCGAGCACCGGCGCCACCCCAAGGGGCCCAAGAGCCGGCGCCGCGCCCGCAAGATCGTCCTGGACTGAGAGTCGGTGCTGGGGACCGGCGTCGAGTTCTACCTCGTCCTGCTGCTGTTCGCCGTCCCCGGGATCGTGATCGGCTTCACCGTCCACGAGTACTGCCATGCCCGGGTCGCGACCTCCTACGGCGACCCCACGCCCAGGGCCCAAGGCCGGCTCTCCTTCAACCCCGCCAACCAGATCGACCCCTTGGGGCTGGCCGCCTTGGTGTTGATCGGGTTCGGGTTCGCCCGCCCAGTGCAGTACAACCCCCTCTACGTCCGCCGCGGGCGGCAGCGAGCCTGGCTGTCCTTCGCCGGACCCCTCAGCAATCTGGTGGTCGCGGCCCTTTTGGGGGTGCTGCTGCGCCTCCTGATCCTGGCCGTCCCGGCGGTGCAGTCCTGCTTCGTCCCCAGCTTCAACCTCCCCTTCGCCGGCTACCTCTACTGGCTCCTCACCGAGGCCTTCTTCGTCAACGTCATCCTCTTCGTGTTCAACCTGGTCCCGATCCCGCCGCTGGACGGGTACGGCGTCGTCGAGGGACTCTTTCGGAGCCACGCGCCCGCCCTCTTCCAGTGGATCGACCGCAACCGGATGGGGATCCTGATGGGGGCGCTCCTGATCTTCTTCGTCCTGCCCAACTTCTTCAACTCCGGCTTCTCCGTCTCCGGGCCGATCCTGGGCGCCGCCCACTTGCTCTGGGGGGCGGTGGTGACCGGTCCCCAACCGCTGGCCTTCTTCCCCAACCTCAGCTATCTGATCTCGCCCGCCTCCGCCGGCCTGGCCACGGCGCTGGCTAATCCGTGCCTGTCGTAGGCGGCCGGCCGGTCGTCGGCGCCCAGGCGGTCGTGGTCGACGACCAGGGTCGGGTTCTGCTGCAGCTGCGGCTCTGGCCGGCCGGGTGGGAGCCTCCCGGCGGCCACGTCGGGGCGTCCGAGAATCCCGAGATCGCGGTGATCCGGGAGACCCTGGAGGAGACCGGGCTGGAGATCGAGATCGAGCGGCTCATCGGCTATTACCGCTTCATCGGCATCCGGCACGACACCGACGTCGTCTTTCGCGCCCGGGTGGTCGGCGGCCGGCTCCAGCGCAGCCGGGAGGCCTGGCGGCTCAGCTGGGTGGAGCCGGAGCAGCTGCCCGGTTCCCTCTTCCCCTGGTACCGGCAGCGGATCGAGGACGCCATGCTCCCAGCCTCGGGAGTCCCCAAGGAGCGGATCCAAGAGGTGGGGCTCGGCGCGGTGGGGCGCCACGGCCTCGCCCTGCTGGGGGACCTGCTGAGCTCGCTCTGGCCGTCCCGAGCGCGGCCTTCCTCAAGCTGAGCCGGTGCAGATAGCGCTCGCCTTCGCCGGCGGCCTGGTGCTGATGGTGGTGGCGGCGACCCTCTTCACCAACGCGGTGGAGTGGGGAGCCCGCAGCCTCGGGATGGGTCACGGGATGACCGGGAGCGTGATGGCGGCGATCGGCACCGCCATGCCGGAGACCATCGTCCCGGTGGTCGCCCTCATATCGGGAGGCCACGAGGCCACCCAGACGGCCACCGGCGCGATCCTGGGCGCCCCTTTGATGCTCGCCACCATCGGCCTCGGCCTGGTGGGCGTGGTCGGCATCATCTTCGGCCGGGCCCACCTCAGGGTGGACGCCGTCGACGCCCGCCGGGTGCTCTGGGCGTTCTCACTGAGCTTCGTCCTGCTGATCGCCGGCGCCTTCATCCCGACCCCGCCGCGCTGGGTCGACGCGGCGCTGCTGGCGTTCCTCTACGTGGCCTTCGTGAGGCGGACGATGCGCGCCGACGTTGTCCCCCAAGGCGACTATGAGCCGCTGTTGTTCTCCCGGCTGGCGGGCGGCTGGAGCCCGGACGGCCGGGGCAAGCTGGTGCTGCCCGCCGTCCAGGCGGTCGTGGGTCTGGCCGGCCTGGCCCTGGCCAGCGAGATCTTCCTCTTCGGGCTGCACCAGGTGGCCAGCGTCGCTCACCTCTCACCGCTGGTGCTGGCGCTGCTCCTGGTCCCGATCGCGACCGAGCTGCCCGAGGTGACCGCTGGCAGCCTCTGGATCCGGCGCGACCGCGACAGCCTGGCCCTCGGCAACGTCACCGGGTCGATGGTCTTCCAGGCCACCTTTCCCGCCATCGTGGGGCTCTGCTTCACCCCCTGGCGGCTCTCTGCGGCCGGCTTCCTCTCGGCCGGCATCACCGGCGTCGCCGTCGTGGTCGCCCTTCTGGCCGCCGGTCGCAAGGGCGTGAGCGCCTGGGTGCTGGCCCCCTTCGGGATCGGCCTCTACGTCATCTACGCCCTGGCGGTGCTGGTCGTGAAGGTCTAACCATGGCGTCGGCCCACCCCAACCTCCCAACCCTCGGCCGCCCGGTCCGGCGACCCGCCGGGGGGCCAAGGCGGGGACGTCCCTGGCTGGCGGCGGTCCTGGCCCCCGCCTTGGCGCTGGTGCTGGCCAGCTGCGGCCAAAGCCTTCCCAGTGGGAGCTACCTGGTGCACCGCGTGGCCAGCTCGATGGCCCGCCTGGGCGCCTATCGGATCACCGGCAGTAGCCGGGCCGCCAAGACCACCACCAGCTTTAGCGTGCTGGTCCGGCGCAACGGGGACTTCCAGGGCACCCTCGACATCGCGGTGCCCCACGCGGCGATCTTCCGGAGCGACGTGATTGCCATCGGCAGCACGGTCTACGTCCGATCCCCGACCGAGCTCCAGGAGCTGGGGATCAGCTCGTTGCCGGGGAATCTCGACCCGGCGACCACCTGGGTGCTCCAGCCCAAGACGGTGGCGCGCAGCTACCGCCAGAGCGTGGAGCCGTTCTCGGGCTCGGGGCTGGCCGCGACCCTCCGGCGGGCGCTTCGGGGGCCGCTCACCGTGAGCCGGTCTAAGCTCCCAGGCGTGGGGGTGCTAGTGGTCGAGGAGCGGGGGGGAAGTTCATCATTACGTCTGTTCGTAGCACCCGCCAGTGATCATCTGCTGGAGTTGGCCATCACCGGAGATCAGCCGGTTTCGCTCCGCTATAGTGCCTTCGGCCTCGCCAAGCCGGTCGCGGCGCCGCCCAGCTCCGAGGTTTACGTGCCCCCCACCCAGGCGCCCCCGGGCTAGCCATGGTGAAGATCGGCGCCCACGTCTCCGCCCAGGGCGGGATCTCGACCGCCTTCGACCGGG
>ODAK010005672.1_pt1 | contig 12639 bp, 9 predicted proteins | sample 1539591 | NCBI WGS metagenome assembly ODAK01 (sample SAMEA3539303, study PRJEB22396) | soil metagenome | biome: tundra; feature: field; material: soil | place: USA | collected 2010-05 | depth 0.15 m | reverse complement strand
GGCGCAGTGGGAGTTCTGCAAGGCCCATCCCTTCGGCGTCTCGCCGGAGCCGTACGCCAGCGCACTCCCGTCGAGCTTTCCGACGTACTGCACGATCATCAAGTAGCCAGAAATCCGGATAGGCCCGGGATCGCAATTCCGGGCTGCGTTCGGCGCCGCTGATAGGCTCCCTGACGTCCCTTCCGTGGAGGCGCCCTGGGATGCGCGGTGGTCGGTTCGCGGAGCTTCTCGTCGTGGTCGTCGGGTGTCTCGCGGGCGGAGCGCTCCAGTGCCCCCGCGAGAATCGAACGCCCGAGCAGTCGCGCGGCGCGGCGATCTACGCGCGAATGTGCGCGGTCTGTCACGGCGTCTCCGGAGAGGGGTACGCGGCGGACCACGCGCCGGCGCTCGCGCACCCCGCGTTTCTGGCGTCTGCAAGCGACGAAATCATCCGAAAGAGCGTCGCGGACGGCCGCGCCGGGACGACCATGTCGGCCTGGTCCCGATCGCGGGGCGGCCCTCTCGACGCGGAAGACATCGCAGCGGTCGTCGCGTTCTTGCGCAGCTGGCAGCGCTCCGCTCCCGTCGAGCTCGACGAGAGCCCGCTGAGCGGCGATTCGACGCGCGGGGCGCCGGTCTTCGCGCGCGAGTGTGCGGGGTGTCATGGCGCGCACGGCGTCGAGGGACCCGAAGTGCACGTCGGCAGCTACGACCTGCTCGACGGCGCGAGCAACGGCTTCCTGAGACTGGCCATCCGCGACGGGCGGCCGGGCACGCCGATGCGAGCGTTCGGAGCGATCCTGGGTCAGCAGGGCGTCGACGACATGATCGCCGTTCTCCGGAGGCTTCGGCCAGCGGTCGCCGAGCGCCGGTTCTGGCCGGCCGAGCAGACGCCCCCCATCCCGCTCGGCCCCGTTCCGCTGAACCCCCACGGTCCCGAGCCTGTCGGCTTTCACGCGCTGCCGGCGATGACGCCGGTCGACGTGATCAAGGCGCAGCTCGACCGCGGAGCGCGGATGGGCATCCTGGATGCCCGCGCGCCGTCGGACTACGCGGACGGCCACATCGCGGGCGCCGTGAGCGTGCCGTTTTACGATCCGGACCCGTACATCTCGTCGCTGCCCGCGAACACGTGGCTCGTCTGCTACTGCGCCTGTCCCCACGCCGAGTCCGGCCAGCTCGCGGCAAAGCTCGTATCGAACCACTTCGCGAAGGTCACGGTGCTCGACGAAGGCCTCTGGTTATGGAAGGCGCGCGGCTATCCCATCCACTCGGGCACCGATCCCTAGCAGGGTGCTGAAAAAGAGAATTTGACCGCCAGGAAGCCAAAGACGCCAGGTTTGGAGCCATCAACATCTCTAGGATTTCTCACCTGGCAGTCCTGGCGTCCTGGCGGTTTTTCTCTCCTTCAACGCCCTTTTCAGCAGCCTGCTAGAGGCAGATCAGTAGTAAAGGAGCTTCGACGCGAGGCCGATGCCGAGGGGCATGAGCCGGTAGCCCGTGTCGTTCTGGTTCCCGTCCTCGAAGCTGCTCATCGTGCCGCCCGAAGCGACGCCGACCAGCCCGAGAGACCAGGCGGGCCCCAGCCACCACTGGTAGCCGCCGTAGAGCGAGACGGCGAGGCCCGCGCTGTCCGACGAGGTGCCGGCGTCGTCGGTGACGCTCATTCCGCCCAGGCCGAGCGATCCCCCGAGGTGCCATCCGCTCTCGGGGTTCGGGTACCAGTCGAGGAACGCTCCCAGCTCGACGGTGCTCGCGCTCGCGTTCCCGCTCAACGTGAAGCGACTCGTCGAAGGCTGGCCATTGGTGAAATACGTGGCGGTCGCCGAAATGGCCGGACCGCCCTTGAACGTGCCCGAAATCGACCACGTGCGCGCCACGGCCCCGATGACGAGCCCGGGCGCGACCGTCCCCCCGATGGCCACGTCGCTCTCGCTACCGACGCCCGTCATGGAGGCGGATCCCGAAGGCCCGCTACCCCACGCCGAGAGGACCGCGACGCCGCCGCCGGCCGCCAGGTAAAACCCCTGGTGCCGATAGCGCGGCGCAGGTCCGCTCACGAACTCACGCGGCGCGGGCGCCGCTTCGGCGGGCGGCGCCGAGGGAGGAGGCGGCGGAGGCGACGTCGTCACGGCCGGCGTCGACGTCTCGGTCGGAGCGGGCGGCGCAGGCAGCGGCGCGAGGGGGGCCGCGGGAGCGTCGGCCTGCGCGAGCGCCAGCGACGACGCGGCGAACGGCGAAACCGCGGGAAGAATCGAGAGCCAGAAGCGAAGGGACGCGAGGCGCATCCGCCGAGGATAGACCCTCGGCAGACGCCCATGCACGAACTCCCGTCACGCGAAGGTTCGCTCTGTTTCCCTTTACGGCTTTCCTTTACGGCTTCCCTTTACGGCTTCCCCTTACGGCGTCGGCAACGGCAAGCCGCCGATGAGGACGGGCTGATCGAGGCACGAGATCTTCGCGACGAGCGGACCGGGAGGCCCCACCTCTCCGGCGCTGTTCGGGAAGTTGTCGCGTCGCGTCGTGTCGCTCTGCGTGATGCACAGTTTTCGCCCGACGAGGAACGGACTGGTCGGGAATTCCAGCGGGCCGCCGTTGCGGAGCTTCGTCGTCGGATCGGGGGGATTGCGGACGATCTCCTGGACCTTCCCTTCGCGGGTCACGAGGACCATGGCGTTGCGCTCGTTGGCGGCTCCCCACATGTCGCCCCGCTCGTCGAGCACGATGCCATCGAGCCCTTCGAGCAGCGCGTGCTGGACGAAGATGTTCTTCAGGCAAAGCGTGTCGGGCGTGAAGGTCGTGTCGCAACCGACCTGGCTCCGCAGGTTGCCCTCGCGATCGAAGGTCGCCTCCCAGATCGCGCCGCGCGCCGTGTCCGCGATGAAGAGGTTTCCTTCGAGGTCGAACGCCAGGCCGTTGGCGACGATGGGGACCGTTCCCGCCGTGTTCCCGGCCACGCGGGTCGAATCGGTGACGACCAGCGAGCCGGGAGGGAGCGCTCTCACGTCCCGCCCCACACCGCCGGTCAACGTGGGGACGCCGCCGTCCGGAGTGGTAGCAACGGCGTTGACGAGGTTGGCCATCGGAGGCACGCGGAACTCCTCGGTCACGGTGCCCGCAGGTGTCACCTTCCAGATCCGGCCCTGCCCCGTCGTGCCGTCGGCCGCCCAGAGATTGCCCTGACGATCGAAGGCGATCCCGTTCGCCCCCGGAACCCCCGAGGCGAACAGCGTCGCGGTCGGCGGCGTACCGGCGTTCGGAGTCAATCGATAGATCCGATCGCCGATGGTGCCGTTGGTCTCGGTGGAGCCGTCGGCCACGAAGAGGTCTCCGGCCTTGTCGAACGCGACGCCGTTCGGGCTGCAGGGCGGAGGGAGATTGCCCACGATCACCGCGGAGCCTCCCTGGTTCGGAACTCGCCAGACCGGGCAAGGATTGCCTTGCCGGCCCGACGCGTAGAGGTTGCCGGCGCGATCGGCGGCGAGCCCCTCGACGACCAGAGGCGCCTTGAAGACGGTGGTGAACGTCGGCGTCTGGACGGTAGGAAAGCCGATCAAATCCGACTCCGAAGACGCGACCGACTCGGTCTGGCCGTGTGAACAACCGAGGGCGCTGCCGCCCGCGAATCCCATCACGACCATCGACCGGCAGATTCCTCTCGGAAGTTGCATGCCTTGCCTCCTTTGGGTGACTTGCTGCAGCCCTGACCACCGAGCCCGGGATGCGTTCACGCGCGCTCGGCGCGCCATTCTGGCAATCTCCCATGTTGCGTCAGTTCTCCGGATGAGTCCAGCGAATGCGCGCCGCCAACCGAGAAAGACGCGCGTTTCCGAGCGCGAGAGGGGCGCTCTTTCTCACAATCTCACAATGGATGCGCGGCGCATGACGCGCAGGGTACGCGCCGAGATGCCCCTCCAGGGGAGCACACGCCTTGCCTCGAGAGAGGGCTTCGAGAGAGAGCCCACCCACCGCCAATGACCGCCAATGACCGCCAATGACCGCCAATGAATGGCGCGCGCTCGGACGCAGCACCCCTCCCCGCCTCTCCCGCCTCTCCCGCCTCTCCCGCGTTTGCCCGCGTTTGCGCGCGTCTCGCGCGTCTCAGCTCGGGCATGCGGCGCCTCCCTCACGCCCCCCTCACGCCGCCATCCGCGCTCGGCGTCCAGACCACCGCCCGCGTCTCGAGGCGTAGGCGCATCTCTTGTTCGCGGGCTGGGGAGCCTGCTACCGTCGGGCAAGAGCGTTCGCCCATGTCGGCCGTCACACTTGGCCCGTTTCACCCAGGCGGTTCTAGCGGGCGATACTACCCTATCGCGCAGCTTGGGCGCGGCGGCATGTCCGAGGTCTATCTGGCCATTGCGCGGGGGCCCGCGGGCTTCCACAAGCTGGTCGTGATCAAGCGGCTCCTTTCGGGGCTCGTCGCCGAAGCTCACTTTCTCGACATGTTTCTCGACGAGGCGCGCCTCGCCGCGCGGCTCAACCACCCGAACATCGTTCAGACCAACGAGGTAGGCTTCGCGGACGACAAGTACTTCATCGCGATGGAGTACCTCGACGGGCAGCCCCTGGTGAAGATCGTGCAGCGGTTCTTGCCGCAGCCGTTGCCCGTGCACGTGGTGCTCGGCATCGTGGCCAACGTCTGCGCGGGCCTTCACTACGCGCACACGCTCGCTGACTTCAGCGGAACGCCGCTCGGGATCGTCCACCGCGACGTGAGCCCGCACAACATCTTCGTGACCTACGCGGGGCAGGTCAAGGTCGTCGACTTCGGCATCGCCAAGGCAACGAGCCGGACCACGGAGACCGAGACCGGGATCTTGAAAGGCAAGATCGCGTACATGTCTCCGGAGCACATCGGCGGCGTCGAGCTCGACGGGCGATCGGATGTTTTTTCGTTGGGGGTGGTACTCTACGAGGCGTTGACCGGTCAGCGCATGTGGGGAAGTCCGACGCGCGACGTGAACATCGTCAAGCGGCTGGTGACGGGCGAAGTTCCGGGCTCGCCGCGGCTCATCGTCCCCGACGTCCCCGAAGACGTCGATCGCATCTGCCAGCGGGCGCTCGCGGTCAACCGCGACGATCGCTACGCCAGCGCGCTCGAGATGCAGAAAGATCTGGAGGCGAGCATCGAGCGCCTGCCACAACGGGCGTCCGAGCGAGACATCGGCGACCTGATCGCCGGTCTCTTCGAGAAGGACCGCGAAGCCATCGCGAGCGTCATCGAGACGCAGCTCGCGCTCCTCGAAGCCACGTCGAGCGAAGAGTTCGCCTTGCACTCGCTGCCCGCGCTCCACGTGGCGGCGGGCGTGATGTCCGTGACCCCGGCCCGAGACGCGCCCTCCGCGCCCGTCGGAGCGCCGTGGTCCTGGCGCGATCCCTCGATGCACCGGCGACGCACGGTCCTTGTCCTGGTGGCCATCTTCGGCGTGCTCGCGACCCTCGCGGTCTGGGGCCTCTCGCAGAGCGGCCCCGAACGGCCCGGCACCGCCGCCACCGTAAAGCCGCCGCCCCCTGCCGCGGTCTTGCCTGCGACGGCAAGCGTCCCGGCCCTTCCGACGGGCGCGCCCGCCCCCGACGCGCTCGCCGACGCGGCTCCGATACGAACCCCACCGGCCCCTGCGGTCGTCCCTCCACCCCGACGAGGCCCTGCCAATGCCCCCCCTCGACCGAGCGCACCCGGCGACGCGCCTGCGCCGCCTCCTCCATCCGTCGCCCCTCCCAAGGCCGGCTCGAGTCCCACGTTCGGACCCCTCGATGACCGGCGCTGAGAGGGATCGCGCATCCGTGCCGGTCCCCCGATCGGTCTGCCGTGTCGTCCTCGGCGCGGGCCTCGGCGCGCTCCTGTCCGCCGCGGCGCCCTCGATCGCCCGCGCCGACGACGTCGCCGCCCGCAACCTCGCCGAGCAGATGTTCTCGGAAGGAAAGAAGCTCATGACGGAGGGCAAGTTCGACGACGCTTGCCCCAAGCTCGCCGAGAGTCAGCGCCTCGACCCGGGGGGCGGCACGATCCTCAATCTGGCCGTCTGCCACGAGAGTCAGGGGCACTTCGCCTCCGCGTGGTCGGAGTTCAGAGAGGCGCTCGGCCTCGCGAGAACCGACGGGCGGCGCGATCGCGAACAGCTCGCCCAGGAACACCTGACGCTCGTCGAACCGAAGGTCTCTCACCTGACGTTCGCGATGGAGCCCAAGGTTTCGGTGTCGGGCATGACGATCAAGCTCGACGGACAGGCGCTCGGGCAAGCGGCGTGGAGCAGCCCGCTGCCGGTCGATCCGGGCCCGCACGACATCGTGGTGAGCGCGCCGGGGAAGCTCGACGAGCAGGTGGCGATGCATGTGGGCGCGATCGCCGATAGCAAGACGGTCACGATCCACGCGCTCGAGGACGCCCCGCCGCAGCCTGGCTCCGTCTCGCTTCCGGAGAACACGCCAGAGGCGGGCGGCTCGGACGGCTCCACCGGGAAGCGGGTGGCCGGCTTCGTGGTGGGCGGCGTGGGCCTCGTCGCGGTTGGAGTGGGCAGCGTCTTCGGCGTCGAAGCTCTCGAGAAGAGGCACGACAGCAACGCCTCGTGCAGCGGCAGCACGTGTACGACGGCCGCGGGAGTTGCTTCCAACGACGATGCCAAGCGATTCGCGAATTTCGCGGACGTCGGCATCGGGGTCGGCATCGTCGGCCTCGTGGTGGGGACGTACCTCGTCCTGACGAGCGGCGGCGCGAAGCCGGTCCCCGCGGCGACAGCCAGGCGCGTGAACGTCGCGCCGGTCGTGGGTTTCGGGAGATCGAGCCTCGAACTGTCGGGGACGTGGTGAGCGAGGGCCTCATGAAGCACGCCGGCGCCGTGACGTTGACGCTCGCCTGGGTCGGCATGACCCTCGGAGCGTGCCAGCTCGTGGGCGACATCACCGATCGAACCCTCGAGGCGCCGGGCGACGACGCGTCGAGCGGCCCCGACTCGCGGTCGCCGGACGCTCGTGCAGGCAAGGACGGCAACGCGGGGAACGGCCCCGACACGGGCGGTCCTGACGCCCTCGTCGACGCCGGCAACGACGCGGCGCCTCCCGAGTGCCGCACGAACGCCGAGTGCACCGCCCGCGCCACGGCCGCAGAGCTGGATGCGGGCGTCGGCGACGCGAGCGGCGATGCCGCGGTCTTCACCGGCGCGCTCGACGGGGGCGTCGTACCGGCCGTTTGCGTTCAGTCCGTCGGACAGTGCGCGCCCCTGCTCACGCCGGACTGCCGCGCCTTCTACGGCGACTACACGAACGACAACGCGATCCTGATCGGTACGATCTTCAACACGACGGGATCGCTCGCGGGGTCGAACATCCCGAGACAGCAGGCGGCGCTGCTCGCGGCGCAGGAGATCAACTCGAGCGTGTCGGGCGGCGGCATTCCCGGCGTCGACGGCGGACCGGTGCGTCCACTGCTCGTTCTCGAGTGCGATCCGGCGGCAAACACCCTCCGCACCGCGTCCCACCTGGCCAACGACCTTCACGTGCCGGCGGTCGTGGGTCCCAACGTCGCCGAAGACATCCTCAACATCACGCAGCAGGTCTCCGCCAGCGCCGGCATGTTGATGTTGTCGCCCACCGTGCCCATCGATCCGGTCACGGACCTCAAGGACAACGGGCTCACGTGGCGCGACATCCCGTCGGACCATCAGCGCGCTCCTCTTTACTCCGACCAGATCACCGCCCTCGCGAACGAGCTGACCCAGAGCGGTCGATCGAACCTCAAGCTTGGCGTTGTCGTCCGAAACGACGCGCTAGGAAGCAGCGCGCTCAACTCCATCAGCAGCGTCCCCTTTCCGCCCGGCTCCGCGCTGACGGTCGGCTCCCCCGGAGCGAACGTCACCATCGACGAGTACGCGCTCAGCGACACCGCGGCTCAGGCGGCGATCGCGACGAAGTACGCGACGACCGTCCCCGACATCATCTTCGTGATCGCTCAGGAGGCCGTGGCCAGCGTCGTCATTGCGCTCGAGAAGAACCTGACCTCGGCGGGCTACCACGGCAACCGCCCGTATTACATCGCCACCGACACTGCCAAGACCGTCGGCTGGCTCTCGACGCCGGCCGGCGTCCCCGCGGACTTCCCGTCGCGCGTGCGGGGCGTCGGTGTCACGCCTGACCTCGGGGCGGCCACCACCAACTTCAATGCGTTCAACGCCGCCTACGCCGGGTTCTACCAGTCGAACCCGGGCACGGCGGGTATGGGGCCGGCGTACGACGCGATGTACTCGATCGCGTACGCGATCGCGGCCGGGGGCGGCGGGCCCGTCACCGGTGCCAGCGTCGCGCAAGGGCTCAATCAGCTCGACTTCGGTACCGCCTTCAACGTCGGCTCTCAGGCGTCGAGCGGCGCCTTCCAGGCGATCCAGAGCGCCGGTCACATCGCGCTCGAGGGCACGTTCACCCTGATGCACTGGGACGCCAAGGGCGACATGGTCGGCGGCACGCTCCAGGTCTGGTGCGTGTCTGCACCGGAGGGCGGCACGGCAGCGTTCGCGCCCTCCGGGAGGAACCTCGACCTCACCACCGGATCGATCACGGGCACCTACGTCCAGTGCAACTAGACGCAACTAGACCGGTCAGCGCTACGCTGACGGGCGATGCCGAGCCACGCCCGCTTCACGATCGACGCTGACGTCACGCCCCGGTTCACGGCCTGCTACCTGCGCATCGCGGGCGACGAGTGCGCGTTCATCGAGGCGCACACGTCGCATGCGCTGCCGAAGCTCCTCGCCTCGCTCGCGGCGAACGGCAAGCGGCCGGAGCAGGTGCGCTGGGTCGTGATCACCCATGCGCACCTCGATCACGCGGCGGGAGCGAGCGCGCTGATGGCGGCTTGCCCGAACGCGATCTTGCTCGCGCACCCCCGCGCGGCGCGGCACATGATCCAGCCCGAGAAGCTCGTCGCGAGCGCCACGGCCGTCTACGGCGCCGAGCGCTTTCGCGCGCTCTATGGCGCGATCGACCCGATCGCCCCGGCGCGCGTGAGGGCCCTGGCCGACGGCGAAGGCTTCGCGCTCGGAGACGCGACCCTCACGGTCTTTCACACGGCCGGACACGCGAACCACCACTTCGTCGTCGACGATCCCGCGCTCGACACGGTCTACACCGGAGACACGTTCGGCCTCGTGTACCCGGCGCTGCAGCGGGACGGCCTTTTTGCGATGCCGTCGACCAGCCCCACGAATTTCGACGCGGAGCTCGCCCGGCAGAGCCTCGCCAGGGTGCTCTCGCTCGAGCGCCGCGCGGTCGCGTTGACGCACTTCGGAGCCTACGAAGACGCCTCGGCGATCGCCGCGCAGCTCGTACGATTTCTCGACCGCGCCGGAGCCTGGGTCGACGACGCGGCGAGCGGCTCCGAGACGGTCCCCGAGATGACGGCGCGCTTCGCTCGCGCCTGGGAGGACGCCATCGCGGAAGAGGCGCCGACCTTCGGCGAAGCCGAGAAGAAGCTCCTGGCGCTCGACATCGATCTCAACGCGCAGGGCCTCGCGTTCGTGGCCGACGCGAAGCGCCGCGTCCCGGGTCGAGGTTGACGCGCCCTCGCACGAACGCGTGAGGCGAGGAGGGTCGGCATCGCGCTTGCTCGCAACCGGGGACGTAGAAAGGAGGCGCACCCAGAATGCTCTCTGCCTACCGGACCGCCGCGAACGTGCCGACCTGCCGCTGCGTCGTGGCGCCTCAGTCGGTCGGGGCGTCCACCGGGCCGGAGGCGTCCTTCGGGCCTGACGCGTCCCTCGGAGCCTCCGCGTCCTTCGGAGGCGGCGGGGGAACGGTCGCGTCGTCCGTCGGGGTCGAAGTGCCAGCCTCCGCGGGCATGCCCATCGGGGCCGCATCCATCTCGTCTCCGGCTTCACGGGTGCCGAGGGTCGGGCCGCCGGGCGGGAGGCAGCAGACGAGGATGACGTCGCCGCAGAGCGCGCCGTTCTGCTGCAAGACGGGGCACCCCGCCGCGTACGACTCGCACGTGCCTCCGATGGAGGTGCAGCCCGCCGTGCTCCCGTCGTCGCCCTGGGCGCTCGCGTCGACCGGAGCCGACGACGCGGAGGTGCTGCTGCACGCGGCGAAGGCAAGGAGCACGAGGGACGAGGAGGCCGACAAACGCATCCTGCAAGTATATACGGCGCGCGCCCCGCGAAACGACCCCGTAACAGTTCAGGCATCCCTCGTGTGTTAGGAGCTACGAGCGTGTCACCGAACCTCTCGAGCGCGGCGAAGGCCAATTCGCGCGTAGGCCCCCGCTATCCGCATCTCGTGGTCCTCGTGGGCGCGACGGGAGACCTCGCCCGGCGCAAGCTCTTGCCCGGGCTCTTCCACCTCTCGAGCGCCGGGTTCATCCCCGGGTGCCGGATCATCGGCGTCTCGCTCGACGATCTCGACGACGCCGCCTTCCGCGACCTCGCGCGCCAGGCGCTCGACGAGTTCTCCACACGCAAGGTGACCGACGCCGACTGGACCGCGTTCGCCGCGAGCCTCGACTACGTGCCGCTGAGCGCCGGCGTCGCCGGGTTGAAGGCGGCCGTCGACAAGGCGGAGCAGACGTTCTCCGGCGAGAGCCGCCGGCTGCACTATCTGAGCGTCCCGCCGAGCGCGGCGCTGTCGGCCGTGCGGATGCTCGGCGAGGCGAACCTCGTCGAGCGATCGCGAGTCGTCATGGAGAAGCCGTTCGGCACCGATCTCGCGAGCGCGGTGTCGCTGAACGCCAACCTGCACGAGGTGTTCGACGAGCAGCAGATCTTCCGGATTGACCATTTTCTCGGCAAAGAGCCGGCGCAGAACATCCTCGCGTTCCGCTTCGCCAACGGGCTCTTCGAGCCGATCTGGAATCGCAATTTCATCCAGCACGTGCAGATCGACGTGCCCGAGACGCTCGGCCTCGGCAAGCGCGCCGGCTTTTACGAGCACGTGGGCGCGTTTCGCGACATGGTCGTCACGCACCTCTTCCAGATCCTCGCGTTCATGGCGATGGAGCCGCCGACGTCGCTCGAGCCCACTCCCATCAGCGAAGAAAAGAACAAAGTCTTTCGCAGCATGCTGCCGCTTCAGCCAGCCGACGTCGTTCGCGGGCAATACATCGGCTACCGAGGCGAAGAGGGAATCCACCCGGAGTCGGACACCGAGACGTTCATCGCGCTGAAGTGCTTCATCGACAACTGGCGCTGGGCGGGGGTCCCCTTCTACCTGCGCACCGGCAAGCGGCTCGCCGAGGGTCAACGCATCATCTCGCTCGCCTTTCGCGAGCCTCCCAAGAGCATGTTCCCGGCCAACTCGGGCGTCGGTGCGCAAGGGCCCGACCACTTGACGTTCGATCTCGCGGACGCCTCGAAGATGTCGCTGTCGTTCTACGGCAAGCGCCCGGGGCCGGGAATGCGGCTCGACAAGCTGAGCCTGCAGTTCGCCATGCACGACACGGGGCTCGTCGGCGACGTGCTCGAGGCGTACGAGCGCCTGATCCTCGACGCCATGCGCGGAGATCACACCTTGTTCACCACGGCCGAAGGCATCGAGAGGCTGTGGGAGAAGGCGACCCCGTTGCTCGACGCGCCTCCGCCGGTCCGGCTCTATGCCCCGGGATCCTGGGGGCCGAACGTGATCCACCAGCTCGTCGCGCCGCACGCCTGGCGTCTCCCCTTCGAGCGGGCGTGGCGAGACCCGAACCGCTCGGGCACCTGACCCCGGCTCGTCCCGCCTTAGACTAGACCAGGGGCGGCGAGCGCCGGCGTTCACGGCGGCGCGGGACAGCCAACGCGCTCGGTCGCGATGACGATGTCGTCGAGGTAGAGCGTTCGCGCGACATCCATCTGGTACGACTCCCACCCGAGCTCCAGGCTCGCGAAGCTGGGCGCCGTCCACGGGAAGGTCGCCGGCTGGTTGACGCACCCTTGCCCTTTGTCGACGACGGTCAACGAATCGACAGGCACGCCGTCGAGCCAGAAGCGCATGGTGTCGTTCGGACCGTCGAATTGCCATTCGACGCACGCCCAGCGCCCGACGGGGATCACGGTGCCCTTCGCATGGTTCCAGCAATCGCTCGAAGGGCCGACCTTGGGCTGGCCGTAGGAGTCGGGAGTGTCGTAGTTGGCCATCAGCTGGCTGCCGACGAAGCCACCGTCCGCCGTCACGGGCTGCTGACCGCCGTAGCGATAGAGGGCGTGGTAGCTCTGCCCCGGCACGAGGCCGTCTCCTTCGATGAACGTCCAGTGCACCGATTGGTCGGGGGCCGACTCGAGGCGCGACATCATGCGGCCGAAGTACATGTTGCCGGGCACCGGAAAGACCGACGCGGCGTCGAGCTGGATGTGCGCCGTCTTGAACGCGGACCCCGCCTGCGTCGTGAACTTCGCCGAGTTCTGACCGTCGAAGCGCTGGTCCGTGGCCACGGCGACCGCCCCGAGGCTCGTGCTGATCTTCCAGGGGCCACCCGGGGCCTTGCCGGCCGTGTAGCTCTCGAAGCTCTCGCAGAAGAGCGCGGTCGCACAGGCGTCAGCCGACGCGTCGCCCGGAGGCACGGCGCCGCCGTCGTTTCCCCCGGAGTCATCCGCCGCGGTCGCGCCGTCGGAGCCGCCGTTGGGGACTCCGACGCCGGTGTCGTCGGGTGCCCCTCCGGCGGAATCGGCGACCGAGCCGGCGCCGCCCTTCGCCCCGTCGCCC
>ODAK010005670.1_pt1 | contig 12640 bp, 13 predicted proteins | sample 1539591 | NCBI WGS metagenome assembly ODAK01 (sample SAMEA3539303, study PRJEB22396) | soil metagenome | biome: tundra; feature: field; material: soil | place: USA | collected 2010-05 | depth 0.15 m | reverse complement strand
CAAAGACGTGGGTGGTGCGCATTCGCGCACCACGACGTTGACGCGGACGACGCCATGTGTCGAAGTTTACGCCGGTTGGTATTACTCTCCAGAACCTCCAGTACGCGCGTTCCGCCGGATCGCGCGCGCCCGTGGAACAGCGGCCGTTCCCTTTTCGCCAGGCACCGCCGAGGCCCCCCGTTCAGGCCCCCCGTTCAATTGACCCCCTTCGACCCCCGGTCTATACGTCCCGCCCAACCAGTTACACCTGACACCGCCCGTATTGGGTGTCTGAGAGGGAACCCATGCCGTCCGCGACCCGGCGCGCGCTCGCCTCCCTGGCGTTCGCCGTTCTGCTCGCCGCCGCCCTTCCGTCGCGTGCGGAAGAGGCCGTCCGCATTGCCATCATCACCCCCGTAAGCGGCGCCTTCGCGATCTCCGGACAGATTGCGGAGCAACATGCCCGCTTTGCCATCGAGAAGGCCAATGCCGGTCCTCTGGCGGGCACCGGCAAACACCTCGAGCTCGTCGTGCTCGACAACGAGGCAAGCCCGGAAAAGTCCATGACCTTGCTGCGCAAGGCCGTCGACGAAGGCGTGCGCTACGTGACCATGGGTAGTGGTGGATCCGCGGTCGCCTTCGCGCTGACCGACGCGATCGCCAAACACAACAAGCGCGAGCCCGACCGCTCGGTGCTCTTCCTGAACGATGCCGCGATCGATCCGGGGCTTACCAACGACAAATGCAGCTGGTGGCACTTCCATTTCGATGCGGACAGCGACATGAAGATGCACGCGCTGACCGACTACCTCGTCACGCAGAAGGACATTCACAAGGTCTACGTCTTCAACCAGGACTATTCGTTCGGCGTCTCTGTCGAGCGCGGCGCGGTCGCCATGCTGAAGGACCGCCGGCCCGATCTCGTGGTGGTTGGCGCCGAACGGGTCCCGTTGGGCAAGGTGAAGGACTTCACGCCGTACATGGCCAAGATGCAGGCCGCCGGCGCGGACGCCGTGGTCACCGGCAACTGGGGTCCCGACCTCACCCTGCTGCTGAAGGCCGCCGCGGATACCAACTTCAAGGGCCGCTTCTTCACCTACTACCTGAACTCGCGCGACATCGTCGTCGAAGCCGGTATGTCCGCCAAAGGGACCGCGAACATCGCGGTGTTTTACGACAACATTCCGGTTCCCGAGGTGCAGGCCTGGATCAAGGAGTTCGAACAGCGATACAATAACGTGTTCAGCTTCTGGCCCGGGACGATCGAAATGATGATGCTCGGGGAGTTGATCAAGCAGACCGGTACCGCCGACCCGCTCACGATCGGCAAGGCGTTGGCCGGTTACACATGGAAGTCGCCGCTCGGCGACATCACCATGCGCGCCGACAATCATCAGTTGCTGCAACCGATCTTCATCTCTGTGCTGGATACCGGCACGCCCCATGTCTTCCCCGACGTGCCCTTGGGTTTTCGCGAAATCGGCCGGATCGAGCCGAAAGACACCGCGATGCCGACCACCTGCAAGTTCCCCAACGCGCCGTAAGCCAGCCAACGGACGACGAAGGTCCATGGACCAGCTCTTCCTCATCCTGCTGAACGGGTTGGTCTATGGCCTGTTGCTGTTCATGCTGTCCAGCGGACTGACGCTGATTGTCGGCATGATGGGCGTGCTCAATTTCGCCCACGCCAGCTTCTACATGCTGGGCGCCTATGTTGCGTTCACGCTGACCTCGGTGCTGAACTTTTGGGTCGCGCTGATCGTTGCCCCGCTGGTTGTCGGCATGCTCGGTGCGATCGTCGAGCAGTACGGTCTGCGTACTGTGCACAAGCACGGCCACCTGGCCGAGCTGCTGTTCACGTTCGGCCTGGCGATGATCGTCGGCGAGGTCGTCCAGCTCGTCTGGGGGCGGTGGCCGGTGTCTTACCATGTGCCCCCCGAACTCGACTTCCCGCTGTTCTCGATCGGCGGCACCGCCTATCCGGCCTATCGCATCTTCATGATGGGCATCTCGCTGTTCATGTTCGCGGCGCTGTACGCCGCGCTCGCGCGCACCCGTCTCGGCCTGGTCGTCCGCGCGGCCCTCACCCACCCCGACATGACAGCCATGCTCGGCCACAACGTGCCGCGGGTGTTCACCATCGTCTTCGGCGGCGGCTGCGCGCTGGCCGGCCTCGCGGGAGTCATCGCCGGCAATGCCTATCAGACCGATCCCGGCATGGCGCTCGCGCTTGGCGCAATCGTCTTTGCCGTGGTGGTGATGGGCGGGCTCGGCTCGATCTCCGGCGCGCTGCTGGCCTCGCTCATCATCGGCATGGTGCAGACCGTCTCGATCGGCCTCGACATGAAGTTCTACACCGCGCTGGCCCGTCTTGGCATCCATGTCGATCCCAACGGCTGGCTCGGCGACGTTTGGGAAATCAGCATCAACCGAGCCGCCCCGGTGGTGCCGTTCCTGCTGCTGGTGCTGATCCTGGCGGTTCATCCCAAGGGGCTCGTGGGATCCCGCTCGACATGACATCCGCTGGCCCCAAGCGCGCACCGGCCCTGCGTGTCTGGGCGCCATGGCTGATTGCCGCAGCGATGGTCCTTGCCATGCCGCGGCTGTTCGGCAGCGGCTTTGCCATCTCGCTGCTGTGCCGCATGGCGATCGCCGCGGTGTTCGCCCTGTCGTTCAACATGCTGATGGGCCAAGGCGGCATGATGGACTTCGGCCACGCCGTCTACCTTGGCCTGGGCGGGTTCCTGGCCATGCACGCGATGCGTGCCGCCAACGCCGGCCTGTGGCTTCCCACCCCTGCCCTGCCCCTGGTTGGCGCGGCCGGCGGGCTGGCCGCTGCTGCCCTCGGCGGGCTGATCGTCGCCCGCAGCACACGCACCGCTTTCGCGATGATCACCCTGGGCCTGGCCGAGGCGATCGTGGCCCTGGTGCTCATGCTGCCCCGTCTGTTCGGCGGCGAGGAAGGCATCAACGCCGACCGCTCCGAGGGGCCGCCGCTGTTCGGCTACGACTTCGGCTCGCCGATCCAGGCCTATTACGTGGTCGCCGTCTGGGCTTTGCTCGCGGCGCTGCTGATGTATCGCTTCACCCTGACGCCGCTGGGACGGCTGGCCAACGCCGTGCGCGACAACGCCGAACGCGTCGGGTTCCTCGGCTACAACCCGGCTCGGGTGCGCTATCTGACCTATCTGCTGTCCGGCCTGTTCGCCGGCCTGGCCGGCGGCATGCAGGCGATCAACGACGAGATCATGACCTCGGCCAATATCGGTTCCAACGCGGCGGGCGCGGTGCTGCTGATGACCTTCATCGGCGGCGTCGGCACGTTCTGGGGGCCGGTGCTGGGGGCGGTGGTGGTGACGTTGATGCAGATGGCACTGGGCACCGTCACCGATGCCTGGCAGCTCTACAACGGGTTGCTGTTCGTGGCGATGGTGCTGTGGGCGCCGGGCGGGCTGTCGGGCATCATCCTGGCGCATGCGCCGCTGCTGCGCACCGGCCGGGCGCGCCGCCTGGTACCGAGCTATGTTCGTGTCCTGCCGGGGTTTGTGTGTGCGTTCGCGGGAACTGTCGGCCTGGCGGAACTGGCTTACCGGCTGCAAAGCATTCGCGGCGGCGGGCCGTCGGGGGGGCACGTGCTGTTCCTACCGGCCGACCCGCAGACCGCGCTGCCCTGGGTGGTTTCGCTCGTGCTGGCCGGCGCCGGCCTGTGGTTGCTGGCGCGCACCGCCCCGGCGGCACACAGCACCTGGCTGGAAGCGGCGGCGGACGCGAACGCATGACCGCGACCCCACCCGCCCTGCGCCTGGAAGGCGTCTTCAAGAGCTACGGCGCCACCGAGGTGCTACGCAACATCGACATCGAGGTCGGCAAGGGCGAGCGTCACGCCATCATCGGCCCCAACGGCGCCGGCAAGTCGACGCTGTTCCACCTGATTACCGGCCGCTTTCCCTGCAATGCCGGTCGCATCTACCTGAACGGGGAGGACATCACCGGGCTGTCGTCCCATGCGATCTACCGCCGCGGCCTGGCGCGCAGCTTCCAGGTCACCAGTCTGTTCAACCGGCTCTCCGTCTTCGAGAACCTGCGTGTTGGCGCGATGCGCGTCTCGGGGGCGGGCCACGCGTTCTGGCGCCTGCTCGACCGCTACGGCCCGCTCTACCGCCGCGCCGAGGAAACCCTGGACATGCTCGGCCTCGCCAGCCGCCGCGACGTGCCGGCCGGCTTGCTCGCTTACGCCGAACAGCGCGCGCTGGAGATCGGCCTGGCCATTGTCGGCGGCGCCGATACCATCCTGCTCGACGAACCGACCGCGGGGATGAGCCACGCCGAAACCGAACGCGCCGTCGCCCTGATCCGCCGCGTGACGGAAGGCCGCACCCTGGTAATGGTCGAGCATGACATGGGCGTGGTGTTCGACCTCGCCGACCGCATTACCGTCCTCGACGACGGCACGGTCATCGCGTCGGGGCCGCCCGAAACGGTTCGCGGCGATGCGGCCGTCCGCACCGCCTATCTGGGCGCCGCCGCCGAGGTCCTGACATGACCCGCCGTCCCGCCGCGGCTGCCCAGTCATGCTGAAGATCCGCGGCCTCGACGCCTGGTACGGCAAGAGCCAGGTCCTGCGCGGCGTCGACATGGACGTCGGCAAGGGCGAGATCGTCGCCCTGCTTGGCCGCAACGGCGCCGGACGCAGCACGGCGCTGAAGGCGATCATGGGCACGGTGCGGCACGAGGGTTGGATCGAGTTCGACGGGCACGACATCTCCGCCGCCCCGCCGCACCTGATCGCGCGCGCGGGCATTGGCTACGTTGCCGAGGATCGGGCCATCTTCCCCGATCTGACCACGCGGCAGAACCTGATCCTTGGCGAGAAGCCCGGGCCGGGTGGCGCGTTTTCCCTTGGCGACGCCTATGACTTGTTTCCTCGCCTGCGAGAGCGGGCGCACGCCCCGGCCGGCGCGCTTTCCGGCGGCGAGCAGCAGATGCTGACGATCTGCCGCACGCTGATGGGCAACCCGTCGTTGGTGATGATCGACGAACCCACCGAGGGCCTGGCGCCAATGATGGTGCAGGCGGTGCGCGACCTGCTGGAGCGCGTCGCGGCCCAAGGCACGACGATCCTGCTGGTCGAGCAGAAGCTGGCGATCGCGCTTACCATCTCGCGCCGGTTGTATGTGATGGGCCATGGCCGCATCGTATTCGAGGGCACGCCCGCGGATCTGTCGGCCAATGTCGCGGTCCGGCGCGAGTGGCTCGAGGTGTGACGCGGGCGCCGGGCGGCGTCGGTGGCGATGGCGGCGATGGCGGCGGTGTAGGTGGCACTACACGCCCAAGCACGGCAGCTGGCTCGATATGGCTGGATCCGAACTCGGGATTCTGTCGTCGCAATGCCTGGACCGGCGCATTCCGGACAAGGAAAACCTCGTCCGAGAAGTCGCCGCCTGGCAGACCCGCCGCAACAAGCTCAACGCCAAAGCACAGGGCGATTCGGTTCTGAGCGTCGCCCCCAAATTCCTGTAGCGGCGCCGCTCAATTGCGATTCTGATCCCTCGTCTCCCGCCCTACAGTTGATTGGGACACCTCATCCAGACGGCTGGCAGCCATGGACGGGTTGCCGGTCTCCAGCATCCGGCACACATCGGCCAGCACCCACCACGGCTCGCCGTCGCGCATGACGACCCGAACAGGGGCGCCGTCGAACTAGAAGGGGACGATGTCGTTCTTCGGGATTTCACCTGGAGCCGATTAAGCGACCGCCGCGACGGCTGCCCGCGGGCTCCATGGCCGCCAGGGGATCGACCGAGGGCAACCTTCCTCGAACAATTCGCGGGCTGCTCGGCCGGCCACAGGACCGCCCGCATGGCGGCGTTGCGCGCGGCGAAGACCTCGTCCCCTCACGCCTTCGGGGCAGGGCATGGGGAGGCAAGCTGGCCACGGCGACGACATCGAGGGCTGCTCGACCATGTGGCGTTACGATCCGACCGGAAGGGCGTTGCCGGTCGGGCCGGGTTCAACGGCGGGGAAGCACAGGCCCCTTGTATTCCGCGTTCAGTTTTCGCTACGGGCGCGCGAGACGATGATGCGCCTGCTCCAGCAACGGCTTCTACGCCGCGAACATGAGAGCGAGGAACGACGCGTCCGCCGACTTCAAGCCCACGCTGAAGGTCACCACGCAAGAGGCCGGAGACGGGGTGGAAATCCATGTGCGCGACAACGGCACCGGCATTCCCGCTGACATCAGGGACAAGCTGTTCCAGCCGTTCTTCACCACCAAGCCGACCGGAGAAGGCACCGGACTCGGTCTGTCGATCACCTACGATATCGTCACCAAGGCGCACGGCGGCACGATCACGGTGGACAGCGAGATCGGTGAATTCACCGAGTTCGTGGTCACACTGCCGCGCCAGATGTTCGCGAACGAAGGAAGCCGGGCATGACCTGCCTCCATGCCATGCGCACGTTCCGGCGACGCCGGCCGTAGGTCCGCTTAGGGTCGAGGGCGGCGGATCCCGCCGCCGCCGGTATCATGGTCTTTATCCCTCAGATGTCGATCTGCTCCGCAATTGCCAGCGCATCGTCGACCTCGATCCCGAGATAGCGGACCGTGCTTTCCAGCTTGGTATGCCCGAGCAGAAGCTGGACCGCGCGAAGATTTCCGGTGCGTCGATAGATCAGGGCGACCTTCGTCCGGCGGAGCGAGTGCGTGCCATACACCGCGGGATCCAGTCCGATCGACCCGGTCCATTGGTCCATGAGACGCGCGTAGTGCCGGGTGGTAAGCGGTTTGTTCTTTCCGATCCGACTTGGAAACAGATATTGGCTAGGTCCTCGATTGCTCTGCCTGATCCATTGCAGGACTGTTTCGCGCGTCTGTTCGGTTATCTCGAACTGGACGGGACGACCGGTCTTCTTCTGCATGACCACGGCTCGCGGCCGGACGCGCCCGCCCAGCAGCACGTCGTCGACCCGCAACGCGACGAGATCGCAACCGCGAAGTTTGCTGTCGATTGCCAGGTTGAACATGGCGAGATCGCGCAATCGCTCTTTCAGCTGAAGACGAATGCGGATCGACCAGACCTCGCGAAGCTTCAGTGGTGGTTTTTGTCCTATCAGCTTGCCGCGGTTCCAGGGAGGTCGGGGTTTGGCATCGAGCGGCTCTGACTGACTGTTGGATTCGACGAACATGCGTGGCTCCTGCGTTTACAGGCCCACGACGGCCGTAGGCCAACTCGCAGGGTAGCCATCGTCTCACTATCCGCTCCTTCGGGGTTCGGCGCGGATACTACCCAGCCATTCCTTCCAATGTGTAGATAGCTGCACGAAGGACTTGCTAGAAGCCCAAATCGCCGGAACAACTTCCGTCGGAGAGAGGTCCGCCGAACTACGCGTGCGCAATGCCACTAGGGCATATTTATCGCTGTCGTTGATCATCGTACTTTGCCATCAGGGAAAAACAGCACACGCTGCCAGTGTGGGGGCATCCCGTTGTATTCCGGCGGAAGGTCCCACTGTCGGAACAGATCCCAATTTCTTCCTGATCCAAAGGGGGTGTCGGGGTTCGATATCTCCTTGTAGGCGTGCTGTTGCTTCATATAGCCGCCCTCGATCGAATTTGGAGAGACGTAGAATTTCACTGACACGACGCGTCGCGTGCCCCGCAGAAAGTTATGTGCGACGCCAATGGTCATTTTGAGGAACCTGCTCTCGTCCGTCCACCTGGGCGGCATTTTGACAAAAACTATGCGCGGCCGGTCAGGCGGCAACTGCTGGCGCGCACGGTCCAGCTTGTTCCTGATAGTGTTCTCTCCGAACGCCGTGCTCTCGATGCTGCACTTTGCCTCAGCGCAGGCGACCACGCCGTCTGGGTATTCAACCCCCACGTCGTAATCCAGACCCTTGACCTTCCGGGGCACGACGTAGCGGAACGGCACCTTGTTGAGGTAGAGCATTCGCCCGAGGTCGAGTTCAGCGTAGGTGCCCTCAATGTCGCCGTTTCTCATCTTCGCAATGCATTCGTCAAAGCCTCGGACGTGCTGGAGATTGTAGATCACCTCTGCCAAATCGATCATCCGTAGCGCGGTCAGGTCTTTGCGGATTGGGTCAGATTCATCGATCCTCAGGAAGCCCGGCTTTGCCGTATCCGGTGTCACGAATCTGTTGAGCCAGTCCTCGCCGAAATAATATTTCAGTATGCACATGGCGAGCGAAAAGGACTCCGTTACGCCATTGACTTTCATCACGGCAGGAAGCGAGGCAAGCGTATCGCGGAGCGACAGCATGTCCAGCCGGCCAAGTGTATCCGCGCTCATGTCACCAACCTCAAAATCGTCGCCTGGTCGGCGTCGTAGTTGCCGACGCTCTCCCGCATAGCCTCATGCCGCCTCGCGCTGCAACGCGCCGCCGTGAGGCTAGCGCCTTGTCGCAACTTCGAGATCGAAGCATCGTAATTCGGTTCGATGCCGCGCAGAAACTCTTCGATCGCTCGGTCATTGATGAGGTAGGCGTTGGTACTGCCGTCCTCGATCCTGCAAACATCCTTCGAATGGCACTGGAAGGATTTCAGGTCGGATTTCTTCGTCGCATAGAGGCGGCTGCCCAATGCGGGAGAAAAGAACTGCTTGAGATGTACCTGTGAGACGTAGTGATCGAGTGGCATCTTAGGCTTTCCAAAGCGAACAAGCGCTTTGCCCAAGCCTACTCCCTGTGTCCCCCCAGCGTCACCATCGTTCTGGAAACGGCCAAACTCGGAATCCTCGCCCCCCCCTGTATCGCTTCCAAGGATGGCCGTTCGGCCCTGGGATCGGGGCTGAACCCCGATTGGCGCTGCCCGCAAGGGGCGCGCTGGGCGAGTCGGTGAACGTCTCGCTTATAGAGATGGCGGGAAACTACGGCGGCGTTACCGTGGGGGAGCGAACGCTTCGTCCATTCGGGTCGATTGGTGCGGGTGGTCGGACTCGAACCGACACTTCCGTGAGGAAACCAGATTTTGCATCCCACTATGGCTTTCGCCACGCTCGCCTCGGCGGCTCATGCGCCTCGGCGGTTTGGTGGTCTGGACTTTATCTTCACCGTGGGCCTTCGCCTTTAGGTGGCTGCCGTTAAGTCTCTACACCTTCCCGATTGCTCGGGCTTGGCTCGGGGTTGGCATCGTCTACCGACGGAAGCGTTCACCGAATTTGACAGCTGACTACTGGCCCGTTTCCAGACCAGCGACCCATATTTAAGTCTGGCGCGTCTACCGATTCCGCCACACCCGCACTGCGACTATAGCTAGCAGGGGTCTGCCAGATTGCCAAGGCCCAATTGGCGGGGGGTAAATAGGCCACTTGGTGGAGCAAATTCCGTCCGGATTTCAGGCGTTTCGCGTTCGCTCCACGCTGGGAGCGCGGCCCTCCGACCGCTTTGACGCCCGTCCGCCCGGGGGGCTGGATTTCCCTTCGGACTTCGGGCGTTTCTCGTTCGCTCCATGCTGAGGGGCGCGCTCGTCCGACCGCTGCCGACGCACGTTTATCGCGGACGCATCGATCATGTTCTTGATATGCGCCGCGTAGTATTTTTCGATCATCTCCACGCTGGTGCGGCAGTTCTTTGCGACCTGGTAGATATCAGCGCCCTCCATCAAACGCATGCATATGTAAGTGTGTCGCAGGCTGTAGGCCGTCCGGTGATTCCCCTCCCGGTCCTTTCGCATACCTTGTTCGTCAAGGATCGTGTTAAACAGTTCCCGATGCGTCTCCGGAAAGAGGCGATCGGTCGGCCCTGGCAACCTGTCGTCAGCAACGACAACCCCGCCTTTCTTTGTGGGACTACGGTGCCGGCGACCTCCTCCCTCCGCCGGCCTCCGGCGCTTCCGCAACCGCTCGAATGGATAGACGGCGCCCGGCATGCTCTTGCAGTAGCCTACACCGCGCTTCCCGCGGACGCTGATCTCCAGGATCGTTTCGTTCGTACCGGCATCCTTGACGATCTCCACATCCCGAAATTCCAGCCGCCGTGCTTCATCGGGCCGTAGGCCGGTATTGACCATGAACAGCACAAAATCATGCAATTGATCGTAGGCCCACTGCCAGCGGGGCTTGGGCGGGTCATTGGCACGTTGCCGAGTTGCCTCGTAAAGCTGCTTGTATTCCTCGGGTGAGAACCACGCCCGATGGGAGATTTTCCCCGAGCTCTTGTAAGGTGGGGACAAGTCCGGGACGTAGGTTAGCCATCCGTGCCGCTCCGCTGTCTTCAGGACATGGCGAAGGGTTACGATTTCATGATGGATTGTGGTGCGAGCCGGCCGCAGCGGCTCGCCTGTCTTCGGATGCTTGCGAGAGGTCGCGCGGTGGACGCGATACTCCTGCACCAAACCGGGGGTGATCTCCGAGACCACCTTGTCCCCGAAGAATGGCAGCAGATGAACCCGGAGCCGGAGCCAGTGTCCGGCCACATATGTCGGGTTGCGCTCGCCGGCAGTCAGCGCCTCGTACTCGCGCCGGAAATGCTCCGCCGCGACCTTGAACGTCTTGCCGTGCTTCAGCTCGCCAGCTCGGAATTTGCCCTTGAGGCTAAGATACCAATCCTCGGCAATGTCCTTCGCCTGGGCGAGGCCCTCCTCCTTCGTGCTGATCCGGTGATTCCGGCCACCAAGGAAGGTTGAGCACTGCCAGAAGCCGCTGTTGTCACGCTTGTAGACGTGAAGCTTGCCGCCGATGAGTTCGTGATGCGCCGCCATGGGAAACCTACGTGCTATATCGTCCGACCGCGCCTTTTTGTGTAAGTGATGTGTAAGGGCGGATTGGGATTATATATATCATAACCACCTGTAATTACAAGATAAATACCACGATACAGGCTATGTTTGGTCGATTTTGAGTCGACTGCGTCTACCGTTCCGCCACTCTCGCAACCACATGGATCATACAGATTTCGCCGCCCGCCACAATCGATGACGTTCGTGGCTCACGTCGCGTCGCTCGCCCCAGCGGAAGCAGGGGTGGAAGCCCTCGTGAACGCCCGGTTGAAACCCAGGACGACGGTGATTTGGGAGAGCGAGACCGCACGTGGTGCCGATCGCGAACGCGGTTGACCTGGCCGCGATGGGCCACTAGACAACCCCCCTCGCCTCTCGCGGGCGCTGTTCGGGCGTAGCTCAGCGGTAGAGCAATCGGCTGTTAACCGATTGGTCGTAGGTTCGAATCCTACCGCCCGAGCCAGACTTTTCAATGACTTACGACCCTTTTCCGTTTCGATTGGCGACCGTGTTTCTGATCGGGACAACAGCCAGGACAACAATTCGCATGACTGATATGCGCTGTTTCTGGCCGGTTCCTGAGCAAAAGATGACAACGTCCACACCCGGCTCCATCACCCTCGGCCAGATCGCCGGCCGCCTCGCCGTCCTGGACGGAGCGCTCAGAAACGTTGAGGAGGTCGGCGGCGCCTGATTGGGTAATTGGCGGGGGGAGCGCCGGCTCAAGGCCATCAAGCGGCAAATTTGTCGCTTGATCCGAGCGTCGGTCACCGCCGTGCCGCAAATCCGCCAGCTTCGCCGCGATCATGGCTCGTTGGCCGCTGTCAAGATGGCGACGGCGTAGGTTCGGGCGACAAATTAGGCAAATTTGCCGAATTATCTCGTCGGGACGAAACGGAAACCATGGATTCGGTCGACTCGGGGTTTCGAGTCGTGGGCCATCGTCTTGCCCGGCTTGTGGAAAACCGCGCGTCGCGTTCTGCACCAGTGAGCCGTAAGGCGAGCGGAAGCGTGCAGACGTAATATGCGTTGCCCGGCAACGCAGGTACGGGGTGGAGCGGCAGGCTGCCACGGCATCAGGTCGCGGCTATCCGTTCGGGGTAATGCGCCGAATTTTTTGCCGGCGTTGCGGTCGCGTGGCGCGGCGTCCAGAAAACGGCAAAGGCCCCGCCATCACTGACGGGGGCCTGATCAGCGGCCCCGGAAGGCTTGCCATCGCCGGGCATCCGGGGCCGGGCCGCCCGGAGGCGGGTCTTCCAAGCCCGGCACCGCCCGAGGGCGGCGTCCTACTGCCTCGGAAACAACCATCTGAATCGCGGCTGCGCGAGCAATCGGGTGGCTGACGTGCTGAGATGCGCCGAGCGATCGCACGCGCGATCCGCGACGCGCCGCCGATGCCACGTCATGGCGACGTTGCCCACCATCAACCAGAATCGCGCGCGGATGAGCATTCCGGCAACCGCGAGCAGCAAGAGCGTCGCGGACAGAAAGGCTGGCTTGGATGTAACCTGGATTGCCACCCTACACCATTCCCGTGTTCGTGGCGCCGATGATCTCGCGGGCCAGCGCTTCCTTGATCGTCGCCGCGATCGTCTTGCTGTCCCCGTTCGGCGGATAGATGTTCATCGAGTGAATGTGCATTTCGCTAGAATTATCATTGTTCGCGGGCGAGGTGGCGGGAGACATCATGTCTTCGGGCCGCAGCATTTGGCGCGGCACGATTGGCGAAGACGCTCCGCCCAGTCGGCGCTGTAATACCAGGGGCCCTATATTTTAACCTGTGCATAGACGCGTTCGGTAATGGAGATGAGGATGTCGGGCAACCGCATGAGAGCGTTCCATGCGTTACAGCACCCATCGACGACAGCCTCATATTAATCAGTCCATAAGTAGTGTCATATTTTCCTTGACATGGCGATTCGGCCA
>ODAK010005669.1_pt1 | contig 12640 bp, 12 predicted proteins | sample 1539591 | NCBI WGS metagenome assembly ODAK01 (sample SAMEA3539303, study PRJEB22396) | soil metagenome | biome: tundra; feature: field; material: soil | place: USA | collected 2010-05 | depth 0.15 m | reverse complement strand
CGCAGGAAATGGAAATGCCTTTGTCCTCCGCCAACAGGTTCATTTGTTCGACGGTGGTTTTGGCGAGTTCGGTTAAATCGAAACACGTCCATTCGGTTTGCGCTTCGCCGGCATCGAGCCGTGAGAGCGTGAACAATTGCTCCACGATTTTGCTCAAATGCACGACTTCCTCCAACATGCTGCCGGCGCGGTCGCGCAGTTCCGAATCAAGCCGTGCATCGTCGGCGAAGCTTTCCAGTTCTCCACGCAGAATCGTGAGCGGCGTGCGCAAGTCATGCGAGGCATCGGCCACAAAGCGTTTTGAATTTTGAAAGGCCTCGTCCAGCCGCGTGATCATGCGATTGAGTGAAACCGACAGTCGTTCCAATTCATCGCCGGTCCGCGGGACAGGCAGACGCTCGCTTAAATTATGCTGTGTGATTCGCTCGGCGGCGCGGGTGATTTGCTCGACCGGCGTCAAGGCCCGCCGCACCAGCAGATAGCCACCGGCCGTGATGATGATAACTGCCAGCGGCAAACCCAAAGCGAGCTGCAAAAACAAGTGGTTGAGCATTGTTTCCACCGGATCAAGCAGGGAACCAAATTCCACGAGGTAATCAGGATTGCCGGAGGATTTGAAATTCAGTGCGGCGATGAGCAGGGTGCTGCCGCCCGACAATTTCAGCTTGCGTGAAAATTCCGTTTCCGGCGACGGTGGAAAAATTGGAATTTCCGCCGGATCGAAACTGCCATCTTTGGGCGTGCCGGAAACATAAACCAACGTGCCGTCGGCGCGGGTGATGCGGATGAAGCGGTCGTTGACTTCCGGCTCATACCAGTCTTTCGTTTGACTCGCGACGGCGGCTTCCCCGGTTTGCTTAACATGAGCGAGCAAAGTGTTGGCGATCTGGCGCGTGCGACGAGACTGCGACTGGCGCAGGTCATTTACCAAAAAATGCCGCAGATCAAGATACAAGAGAGCGCATAGCGCCACAAAAATCAGGGTCAGCAAACCAGCATACCAGGCGACCAATCGAAAGCTGATTGAACGTGTGTTCATGTCTGTGTCCCGTCGTTCAAGCTGTAACCAACGCCGCGCACGGTGTGCAGCATTTTGACGGGGAACGCATCGTCCACTTTTTCCCGCAAATGCCGCACATAGACGTCCACGATGTTGGTCAAGCCCTGAAAACTTTGATCCCAGACATGCTCAATGATCATCGTGCGCGAAAACACCCGGTTCGGCTGCGAGGCCAGATATTCCAGTAGCGAGTATTCCTTGGCGGTGAGTTCGATTTTCTTTCCAGCGCGTTTGACATTTTGTGAAAGGCGGTCAATTTCCAAATCCCCAACGCGCAGCACACTAGAGCGGTTGACCGGCCCGCGCCGCAATAATGCCTTGATTCGCAGAAGCAGTTCGGCGAAGGCAAACGGCTTGGTGAGGTAATCATCCGCGCCCGTTTCAAAATTTTTTATTTTGTCGGCCATTCCGTCCCGCGCCGTGAGAATCAGGATTGGCACCAGCGAATTCTTGCGCCGGACTTTTTCGAGAATCTCCGTGCCAGTCAGTCCGGGCAGCATCAAATCCAGAATGATAAGGTCGTAATTGTAAGTGTCGGCGGCAGCCCAACCGCTTTGGCCGTCATGGTGAACATCCACGGCAAAACGCTCCGCCTTGAGGCCGCGCGCAATGATGTCGGCCACTTTCTTTTCGTCTTCCACAACCAGGATTCGCATAACGATGTCTCTTTTCAATAAAAGAATAGACCACACTCTGATTAAAAGACCATAAACCCTTCATTAAAATTCATTCAGAAAACGCGGTCGCAAACCTCCTCCAAATTTTAATCAGCCGTTCATGTGGTTTTAATTTTCAGGTGGTCAATTAACTCGGACGGACAACTGCCGGGAGCGGCGACCGGTCCCGCCAGTAATACATCCTCCCGGAACGAAACAAAAATTGTTTATGCCAAAAGTGAAAAATCAACAGCGTCAGGAAAACAAAACGGAAATGAAAGCGTCCGCTGCGGAACAGCAATGTCGCGAGGTTGACTTTGTTTTGGAATGCAACGGAGCCGAGCACGTCTATGTCTGCGGCGGTTTCAATGACTGGCATCCGACCTGCCTGCGCATGATCGGCAACCCGGACTCGGGGCTGTGGGAAAAACGGCTGCTGCTTCCACCCGGCCGGCACGAATACAAGTTCGTCGTGGACGGGAAATGGTTGCACGATCCCGATGCCCGCGAAAATGTCTCCAACATTTACGGCTCGCTCAACTCGGTCGTGGAGGTCCGGCCATGAAGACGCAATCCAAAATCACCACTCGTTCTGGCAATAAGTCGCGTCCAGCCGTGCAGTTTCACGTCGCAGCCAACCGCCAGCAACTTCCTCCGGATTCCGGCCAGCCGATGCCGGCGGTTCGGTCACAAAATGAATTTACCATTGAAGAACACCTCCGGGTGCAACGGGAAATTGAGGAACGGGCGCACCGTTTCTGGTTTGCGAAAAGTGGCGCTTTGAAAAACGCGCTTAACGACTGGCTCATGGCTGAAGAGGAAGTGCTGGCGGAGTTTGTAAAAGCACGAACGCAGCGCCGTCCGGTGCAGCCGGTCTCAAACGCGACGCAAACAAAGACGGGAGCAGCATTACCCGTCCGGTCAGCAACGCTTCACCACCATCCCGTCATGTCGAAACAAAAATCAACCGCTGCCTACCAACCTAGTTTATGAACCACGCCATACCCAACCTGCAAATTCACATTCACAAGGTGGATGGCACCACCACCACCTTCGTCCAAAATGATGCCGGCGAGGTAAGAAAGATCCTCGACGGGTTCGAGCCGGCCCACATTTTTGACCGGGAAAAGTTTGTGATTACGGATGGAAATTCGATCACGTCCCTGCCGGTCTCCAAAATCACGCGCATTGATTTGGTTTCGGAACGGCAACCGCACCTGATCTTCCCCGTTGGAATAGTGGACGCGGTTGAGTTGATGGAAACTGAATTTCAGACACTGATCCGAAATACCGTGTTGCGGGAACAATGGGAGGAAATGACCACCCAAGAAGATTCTTTAGTGACCTTTCTGGACCTGGAATTGGCCGACGGCCAATGCTTGTTTCTCACGACGGAGATGCACGTTCAATTGCAGTCGGAAGAACCGTGGAGGACGAACGGGCATCCACTGGCCGGTTCGAGCTTGTGTTTCCGTAAGCGCGACGGCGGGGTGGCGGTGCTCAATCTTGCCAACTTGATCCGGTTGACGTTTTTTCCCAAACCGGTGCATTCCCTGGCCGACGCCTGGCACGCCGGACAATTTTATTCGCCACCGCTGGCACGCCATTTTGCCGGCAGCCATGCGGGAGCGGCGGTTGCCGGCAACCCGCCGCCAGCTTCATTTTTTCCAGCAGAAAAAAACCTGAATTTCCAAAGAAAATAATAAAAGGAGACAAAATGAGAACGAGTCATCACTGGAAAGAAAGCGCCAATGAAAAATTGTATTTTATGAACACAACACAACAACACAGTCCCGAAGCCTCACGGTATTCGGCTCACAACTCACACAAGCCGGTCAATTTTTATTGCGCCGCGCCGCACGCCAAATCGGTTGAACTGGTGGGCGATTTCAACCATTGGCATCCCTTCCCCATGGAAAGGTCGGTGGATGGCTGGTGGCTGGCCCATGTGGAGCTGACTCATGGCCATCATAAATATCAGTTTCTGGTGGACGGCAGGCCGATGCTTGATCCGCACGCCACCGGGGTGGTCCACGATGAACGTGATGAACGGGTTTCGCTGATTGCGGTGAGTTGAGCCGGGGTTCGTTTCAGGCTCGCGGCTGAACGATCTTGGAATTAAAGGTGATGAAGACCCGATGCCGGCGGGAATCCGCCCGAAAAATATCAGGGCGGCGCGCGTGCCAAAGGTCATCGGATGGCGACCTTCCCGGTTCGCCGGAAGGCAGATTGCCAGGTGAAGAAGTGGTTGCTATTTTCAAACAGTCAGAAATTATCAAGGCAAGCGACTAAGCGCCGGAGCGAATAAATCACCGGGCGAGTTGGAATTATGAGCAGAATGCCCCAGCACATAAGACAGCCTCAACACAAGCGCAAGGCGGCGGTCCGCTTGCGCGGCAGATCGTATTCGATTGCAGAAGCCGGCGCCTTGGCGATTACGGAGCACAATCTTGGACACTTTCAGGCGGCGGTAGATATTTACGATCTGATTCGCGCCAACTTTCCTGAATATGCCGAAGTCCACATCAACCGAGGTGTTGCCCTGCAAACAATGAAGCGGTATGCCGACGCGCTGGCAAGTTTTGACCTAGCCCTGGCGCTCAAACCTGGCTATGCTGAAGTCTATAACAACCGGGGTGCCGTTTTGCAATTGCTGAAGCGGTATGATGACGCACTGGCAAGCTATGATAAGGCCATCGCGCTCAAACCGGACTATGCCAATGCCCATTTCAACCGAGGCTCCACTCTAAAAACAATGAAGCGGCATGCCGAGGCCCTGGCCAGGTTTGACCAAGCCATAATGCTCAAACCTGACCATGCCGAAGCCCATAACAACCGGGGCGTTCTCCTGCAAGAAATGAGACGGTATGACGATGCGCTGGCAAGTTTTGACAAAACCATAGCGGTTAAACCTGACCATGCCGCGGCCTATAACAACCGGGGCATTGTCCTGATGATCAAAGGCGACATGTCAGAAGCCGAGCGGATGTTTCTTAAAGCCGTTGAGCTTAACCCGAATTTTCCAGACCCTTGGTTCAACTTGGTGAATATTCGCAAGTATCAGAACGTGGATAATGCAGATGTAAAAAATATTTGCGCGTTGCTGAACAAGCCCGGCACTTCACTGGATGACCAAGAGCATCTTCATTTCGCCCTGGGCAAGATTTTTGATGATTGTGGCCGCTACGATGAAGCATTCGAAAGCTATCGCCAGGCAAACCAGATCCGCAATACTCACGCAGCTTATGACTCCGACGGCGTCACGCGAATGACCAATGGCATCATGGAGATTTTCAGCAAGGACTTTCTGGCCCAGCCGTGCGCGTTTGCGTCGGACAGTCAGTCGCCGTTGTTCATCGTCGGCATGCCCAGATCGGGCACGACTCTGCTGGCGAATATCTTGTCCAATCATCGCTCCATTGCCACGGCGGGAGAGCTGTCAACCATCACGGATTTTGTTTCACGCCTGCCGGAATTGACCGGAAACGGGATGCCTTATCCACAGGTGGCAAAACATATCACCGCCGCCGTGGCAACACGGCTGATAAATGATTATGAGCAGCGCCTGCGACGTGACGTTGGTTCGGACGTTCCGCATGTGATTGACAAGAATTCCCTCAATTTCAGGAATCTGGGGTTTATCTCGATGTTGTTTCCGAAGGCGCGGATTATTCACTGCACCCGGCATCCTTTGGATACTGGTCTTTCCAATTATTTTCAACGGTTTCCTTTGGATTTAGATTATTCCTTCGACCTGCGGAACATTGGTCGCTTTTATGGAGAATATTTGAGGCTCATGGAACATTGGAGGAAAGTTGTTCCCCTGCAGGTGATTGAAATCATTTATGAAGACATGATTTTGAACACCGAGCAAACGGTCCGAAAAACGCTGGCGTTTCTTGGTTTGGAGTGGGACCCGCGCTGTCTTTTGCCCCACACCAATCCGTGCGCAGTGGAGACAGCCAGCCAGTGGCAGGTGCGTCAGCCAATTTATAAAGAATCAACAGAGCGATGGCGGCATTATGAAAAACACCTTGCTCCACTGAAAGAAATTTTTGGATTCAAGGGATGAATTCAAATTTGACAACAAAGAATTAGCAGAAGTTTAGTTTTGCCAATAAGGCGGAGCGACCCGCAACTGTGAATTTGGATATTTTTCATATTTTTCCAACAGCTTTTCAACGAATCCACTCGCTAACAGATCGCTGATCTCGGAATTGAGCATGTTTTGGAATTCAATTTCGTTTCGTTTGAACATATAGCAGTTGCCAATAACGCGCAGCGGGGTGCTCGGCTTGATGTTGACAATTGCTCCCGGGTGTTCCGCCAGCAACTTCATCGCGCCAGACTTTTCCATGATCAGTATGTCAGCCTTATGATTGGTCGCGTCCAGGAAAGAGGTTCCATCGTCAATGATCCGCGGCAGGGCAACGCCCACGGCGTTGGGGAATTGGGTTTTGACTATCGCTTCGGCGGTGGTTCCCGCGACCATTGCAATTCGAACATCCGGGGAATCAAGCGCCGCCATGTGAATGCTCTCCTTGAATTTGGGATCATCCTTTCGCGCATAAATATAAAATGGGCTGTAATAAAGCGGATGGCTTAAAGTTGCGAGTTTCGCACGCTCTGGGTTAGCCCAGACCGCACTTCCGATCATATCGTAACGGTCAGTTTCGAGTCCCTCAATCTGTGACTCCCGGCTAATCTCGACAGTCCATTCGACCTTCAGCCCTAGATTTTTTGCCGCCTCTTCTAGCGTCTCCACGAAAACACCTTTGAGCTTTCCGTTTTCGTCTTTAAAGCAAGCCGGCGGATACATAGTGTAGGCCGCCCGAATTTTGCCTGATTTGATCACCCGGTCATAAAGCGAATCGTGTGTGGGCGAGCTGTGCGGAACTGCGGTTGGCTGACCGAACGCAACAAGCCCGACGCCAAACGCCAGAACTGAGCCAAAGAAAACGGGCCATTTAATCTTCATGTGATTGAAAATTGTTTTTGTCTTCGGGAAATAGCCTCCCACACCTTTTCCCGATACGCAAGAGTAGGGGTTGATTCAGGGCGCATTGCGAGGCGGCTGAGTGGGAATTTTTAATGTTTTGTTCATCTGAGTTTAATGTTCGATGCGTCAAAATCAATGGACGGTCAGTTGATCGGGGTGTGGTGGTGCCGTCCAGAATAATGCTGAAAAGTATGAACTTATCGTGTCATGCCAATCCAACCACGCCGGTTGGAAAAGCAAATTTCTTGAGGAATCAGGCAGTATGTGGGAGGGCAATATTATGAAATGCCATCCCAGGGGGTTTATTGAAATAAGCGCCGCCGCTTTGATTTTTTTTTGCTTGGTGAGCGTCGCCGCCGAGAGCACTAACGCAGACCAACCCAAAGCCCACCGGGCGAAACCCGCTCAGTTCTTTGATCTCACGCAGCCAAGTTACAACGCTATGACTTTGTTCGGAAAAACAATACGGCTGCCCCCAACATCGGAGGGCCGGAGATACTTCAGCCTTGTGCAACCGCTGCCGCTGGAACGACCGGCGACGACAGCCCTTGTCATGCTAAATGGAAAATTTAAATTTAAAATCTTTGATCCACTCGCCCAGACTGCGAGAATCAATTTAAATCAAACGCTGCAACTTGAAGGCGTGAGCACTCGTGCGTGGACATCCATCGTCGGCTGGCATCCAGGTGAATCCGCGTTTCCTGACGCATGCAACTATGAACCGCAATTCAATCTGTTTTGCATCGGCGGCGAGCCGCAACGATAATCAAATGACTTGAATCCCAAACCGAAATGTGCGTTCCGACTTATAGACAGCCTTGTAGAAAGCAACCCGGTTTTCCAAAACTTCCCTGCATCTTTGACGACAATATGTCTGTTCCGCACAAATGACCAGCCCGCCTGAATCGTTGCCGTAGCTGGTCCAATTTTAATGTTTTATTCATCTGGGCATAATGTTCGAGACGTCAAAGCTATTAGACGGCAAATAGTGAACGTGGGAAGTCCGGGAGCCGTGAAATGAATTGGAGAATTTATGAAGACTGGATTGACAAGACGAATCATGATCGGCGGAATGCTGATGGCGGCGGCGGTGATCTTCAGCGGTTGCGCCAGCATCTCCGAAAACACCCATGCCTATCTGGGGTCGCCGCAGTTGGCGCCCACCAACCCGGACACCGTGCAGGTTTTCATGTCGGAGCCGAAGCAACCCAAGGAGCGGCTGGGTGAAGTCATTCTGTCCGTGGAAGGCAACCCGGCGCGGGAGAAGCTGGAACACAAATTGAAGGTGGCGGCGGCGAAGCTGGGAGCCACTGGGGTGTTTGTGGTTTCTGACAGGACCCATATTTATCCCGTGACCTATTTGGACTACTGGGGGCCGGAGAGCAATGAATACTGGCACCGGCTCATCGTGGGTGTCGCTTTTAGAAACAAATGAACTCAAACTGTTACAACAACAATTTAGCCCTGCCGGGTCGAAGGGAAATCTGCCTGATGATCCGGCGGTGTTGAGGAGGACATAACTATGAAACGCATCTTTATCTCGGCTGTTATGATTGGAACCGCTGCTGTGTTTTCATCTTGCGCCACGAGAAATGACGCGCAAACGGTCAGGGGCGACTATTATGTCCCAACGACAGCCGTGGATGGGCTGCCGGTTACGCCCGTCAGGTCCACGAACGATCCCTGGCCAATGACATTTGCCGACGGCACAACCAGCTACACCGTTTTTGAACCACAATGCGACTCATGGGACGGTCATTTGCTAGTGGCCCGCAGCGCGGTGGCGGTCCAGCCTGCAGGCCAGTCACAGCCGGTTTATGGCGTGGTGGCGTTCAATGCCATTACTCTAGTGGACAAAACTTCGGGCACGGCCACGCTGGCCGACTTCAAGCTCACCAGTTCGGATTTTCCAACCGCCCGCGAACAGGCGCAGAATTATTTGGTGCCGGTGCTGATAAATTATTCCAAGCACGCGCCGCCCGTGCCGCTCAATCATTTGGAAAGCAGCCTGACCTTCGCGGATTCGCCGAAAGTGGAACACCTCAATAATGCGCCGCCGAAGATCGTCGTGGCCACGCGGCCTGCGGTGCTGGTCTATATTGACGGTCCGGCAGCGTGGCGGCAAGTGGCAGGCACCACTTTGCAGCGCGTGATCAACACCCGGATGCTGCTGCTGAAGGATTCATCCAATAATTATTACCTGCATCTTTTTGACGGTTATCTTCAGGCAACTTCGCTCGACGGGCCGTGGAAGGTGGCCAACCAGCCGCCGACCGGAGCCGACACCGCCATGAAAGCGGCGACGGATTCCGGCCAGGTGGATTTGATGCCAGGAACGCCGGACTCGGTCACGCACAAGGAACCGTCGTTGAGCACGTCGGCGACACCGGACGTTTATGTGGCCACCCGGCCCAGCGAACTGATCACGTTTAATGGATCGCCGGACTATGTTTCCATTCCCGGCACGGATCTCCTCTACGCCGCGAATACTTCCGGCAATGTGTTCAAATCGTTGACCGACCAGCAGAATTATATATTGATTTCGGGCCGCTGGTATCGTGCTTCATCGTTGAACGGCCCGTGGAAGTTTGTTCCAGGCAATGAATTGCCACGTGATTTTGCAAACATTCCCGATAACAGCCCCAAGGAAAATGTGAAGGCCAGCGTGCCGGGAACGCAGCAGGCGGAGGAAGCACTCATCGCCAACAGCATTCCCCAAAGCACGGCGGTTGCGCGCAGCAGCCAGATGCCGGCCCCGCAAATTGACGGCACGATGCAACTCGCACCGATTGACGGCACGCCGCTCCACTACGTCGTGAACAGTGCCACACCAATCATCGAAGTGGATTCGCAATCATGGTATGCCTGTCAGAACGGCGTCTGGTATGCCTCCGCTTCGGACAACGGTCCGTGGACGGCTGCGGCATCCGTTCCGGCGGTCATCTACACCATCCCGCCGACTTCGCCCTTGCACTACCTTACTTACGTTCAGGTCTATGGCTCAACACCGGATACAGTTTATGAAGGTTACACGCCCGGTTACATGGGCACGGAAGTAGCCGATGACGGAACGGTGGTGTATGGCACTGGCTACAATTATGACCCTTGGATCGGGTCGGTGTGGTATGGCCCGCCGATTACTTATGGATGCGGTTTTGGCGAATGCTGGGCGCCATGGTGCGGTTGGGGCTTTGACTGCGGTTTTGGCTGGGGCTGTGGTTGGGGATTTGGCGGCTTCGGCTGGGGCGGCTGCTATCCACCGTCCCCGTGGTGGGGAGGTTTTCGAGACTGCCATGACCACGATGGCGACAGGTGGCGAGATGGCGGTCGCGGCGATTGGGCTAACACCGGCGGGGATCTATATCATCATGGGCAGTTTGTCGGTAATCGTTTCAACGCCTCTGGTGGGCAACGCAGAGCCAGCGACTTCGGCCATGCTTACAATTCGCGGACAGGCCAACTCGCCGCCGGGCAGCATTCGCGGGTGCGAAACGTCACCGGCAGCGCCTGGAATCCGGGCCGGCAGTCCGACTTCGCGCGCAACAATTCGTTCACTCCAAGTTATCGCGGCGGGCTGGCCGACACCTATCATCGGAACGCGCCGGAGCGCCCAATGAATTCAGCGGGCTCTTGGTCTGTGCCAGGACAGCAAAGGTATAGTGGTGCCGTTCAGAATCGTTCTTCCTTTACACCACAGTTAGGTGGAATGAATCACAGTTTTCAAAGCTACTCATACGGAGCTTGGCGCGGCCGCAATACTTTCAGCGCCGTCCCTCGCAGTGGCTTGGGCCAAAACATGGTCAATGTATTTCGCAGCGGCGGCGGCGGTGGGAGCTTTCGTGGTGGCGGTGGGAGCGTCGGTTGCGGTTTCCATGGCGGTGGCGGCGGCGGTGGTGGTGGCGGACATGGCGGCGGAGGAGGAGGTCACAGATAATGCCTAAATGCGATGGTTCCATGAGTTCAGCCTAATTCAGTGCATGGCAGGAATCGGTATTGTCCACTTGAACACATTGCTTGAATTCGCATATTCCCGGCGGGGTTGAGTTGTCAATTCCTCCATTAAAACGACCTGAATTGCAGATTAAAATTCATTCAGAAACTTTGATGGCGGACAAACCTATGGTAGAAAGCCTTCAATCATGAAAGCACTGTTCAACGTGATAATAATTTCGGCAGGCACTCTTTTGTCAGGGTGCGCAACCAATAACGGCAGCAAACTTGTTCTCGATACTGTGGGGCCGCCAATGTCGCAACGGACGACGATGAGTTCAACTTCAACCACTGGCACCCTGCTGGTTTATTCCGCCTATGAGGTCAATGCCGACTTCAACGCACGCGATCCAAATCGCCCGGAGTATTCTGACTATACAATTTTCACCCCCGATGGGAAACTGCTTCAGAAGGTTCACAATAATTCGGGGACAATCCTCCAAGAAGCCGTGCCGGTGGAACTTCCTCCTGGAAAATATAATGTCAGTGCGCTTGCCAATGGCTATGGTTTTGTGACGATTCCGGTAATTGTTGAGTCGGGGCAAACTACGATCTTGCATCTCGAAGGCGGTGGTTTCTGGCCAAATGAATCTGTTTTCGACCAAACAAACGCTGTGCGTTTGCCGGACGGGCAAATTATTGGATGGAGAGCTGCGCCTGATTCGTGATCTAAAACAATATTGCCATATCAACGATGATAAGGTTTAGTGCCAGTGAAAGTGCCAGTGAATGGATGATGAATGAGTAATTGGCGAGTAGTTGATTGGTATTGGGTGAGTAATGCCTGGTGCTTGACAAATAAGCAAAAATGCCTGATTCTATTGGCGTTCGTTAGTTATGAGGCTGTTCGCTTCTGGTGGTGGGGTGGTAATTGCGGAGTAGTGGATTTTGAAAAAATCCTTTGACCCTGTTCGATTCCGACCTCCGCCTCCATCCAAATCGCCTGTAAATGCAGGGGTTTTAGTGGAGTCCGGGGCAAATCTTCAACGAAATCTTCAACGATTTCAGCTCTCGTTCACTATCCGGCACGGACACGGCGCACACACGCCCACTGCACGGATGCGAGAGCAATTCAGACCTCATATCCTTACAAAATGAAAGCATTGGATGTGACACAACGGTATCGCAAGTTCAAACGCTCGTGGGGCATGTGGTATGCCTTTGACAACGCCACCGGCAATTCGGTCAGCCTCAAGGCTCGCGTGCGAGCCGAGGCGGACAAAAAGGTCAACGCCATGAACGAATCGGAACGGGTGCCAGGTATCAGCCTTGGCTTGGCCCGGGTTTACCTGAATGCCACCGATCCAAAATTGGCCACGCGAACGTGGCAGGATGTGATGGAAAACATCGTCGTCAAAAAATCAGATGAAACGCGGCGGCGCTGGGAAACAGCTATCAAAGACAAGAATTTTGACTGCCTCCGTCCCCTGCCCGTCTGCGAAACCCGCTCGGAGCATTTCGACCGGGCCTTGGCCGATGGCAAGGTGTCCACCAATGTTTATCTCCGGCGCATTCATAATCACGCCCTGAGTATGGAATGGCTGCTGAAATCGGTCATCCCGCGCCTGTAGTGGCCCAAGCCGGTGTTCAAGACCAAGCGCGCCATTACGGCGGAAGAACACGCGGCCATCATCCAGCGCGAGCAGAACACCGAGCGCCGGGATTTTTATGAACTGCTATGGCACACCGGCGCGGCGCAATCGGACGGGGCCTGCCTGCTGGCGGAAGACATCAACTGGGAGGCCCGCACGATTTGCTTTACGCGCAAGAAATTGAAATCGCGTGGCACAAACCTCAAGCCGACGCTGTTCCGGTTTAGCGCGGAGATTGAAGCGCTCTTGAAACGGCGTCCAGCAGCGGGTCCGCTGTTTCCGTATCTAGTTTCTGGCCGGAAACTCGTGTTTTTGGAAGCAGTGCGGGACGTTGAGGCTGGCG
>ODAK010005668.1_pt1 | contig 12642 bp, 13 predicted proteins | sample 1539591 | NCBI WGS metagenome assembly ODAK01 (sample SAMEA3539303, study PRJEB22396) | soil metagenome | biome: tundra; feature: field; material: soil | place: USA | collected 2010-05 | depth 0.15 m | reverse complement strand
CCTCGGGATCGCAGACCAAGAACCTCACCTACTCGTACAACGCGGGCAGCCTCAACGAGAGCGTTGCGGCCTACCTGCAGAACGAGTGGCAGACCAACCTCGGCGTCCACGTCAACCTGAACGCCGTCTCTGATGCGTCGATCTTCATCAGCAACCGCCTCTCGGGCAAGTACCAGATGGACCGCGACGGATGGCAGTTCGACTACAACCATCCGCAGGACTGGTACGACAACCTCTGGGGTGTGTACGCCACATCAGCCGGCGCCAACACGAGCGGGTTTGACGACCCGACCTACGACAGCACCCTCAAGACAGCTGACACCGAGCCACTGTCGCAGGCGCTGCCGCTCTACAACCAGCTCGCCCAGATCCTCCAGCAGGATGCCGTCTACATCCCGCTCTACTACTCGGTCGGTAACTTCCTCATCCAGCCGTACGTGAGCGGAGCCGGTTCAAACACCGCCTTCGACAATTACTGGAACGAGATCAAGATCCTCTCTCACTGAGGGGCTCCGCACAACCGAATTGAAAAGGGCGCCCGGCACCGAGCCGGGCGCCTTTCGCCTATCCCCTCCGAGGGAGGACCCGTAGATGCTGACCCGGGGAACCCTGATCTACATCGCCCAGCGATTGGCGCTGATCGTCTTCACGCTGGTCGCGGTGTCGTTCCTGGTGTTTATCACCGTGCACAGCCTCCCTGGAAGCGCATTCGAGAGTGAGCGCGTCCACGGCAAGGCACTGCAGCTGGTCCTCCACCAGTACGGGCTCGACCGGCCGATCCTGGTGCAGTACTGGAGCTTCCTCACCAACGCGATCCACGGCAATCTCGGTGTGTCATTCCAGATTCGAGGCTTGCCGATCACGCCGCTCGTGATGCGCGAGCTCAGTGTGAGCGCTGAGCTCGGCGGCACAGCACTGCTGATCACGATCGGTATCGGAACGACCTTCGGCGTTCTTGCCGCGATGCGCCAGAACAGCTGGGTCGACTACACGCTGACGTCGGTTGCGGTCGTCGGGTACAGCGTGCCGAGCTTCGTGCTCGCCGGGCTCGGAGAGCTCATCTTCGCCTACTGGCTCCCCACGGTGACCAACGGCGCGATGGCGTATCCCGCAAACTGGACGGGCACCTACGGCACACTGCTCGAGCTGTCGCTGCCGGCGGTGATCCTCGGCTTCTACACCTCAGGTCAGGTGACGCGCATCACCCGGGCAGCGATGCTCGAGGTGCTGCAACAGGACTACATCCGCACGGCCCGTGCGAAGGGTCTGAAGACCCGCGTGGTCACGGTTCGCCACGCGCTGCGCAATGCGCTCATCCCGGTGATCAGCATCCTCGGACCGCTCGTCATCAGCATCATCACCGGCAGCGTCATCATCGAGAATATCTTCGGCATCCCGGGACTCGGCAAGGAGTTCGTGGAGAGCATCCTGGGAGCCGACTACAACGTGACGGTGGCGGTGTTCACCGTCTACGCTCTGCTCATCGGCATCGCCAACCTCATCGTCGACCTGTTGTACACGGTCGTTGATCCAAGGATTAGGTACTGATGGCCACTGTCGCGACTCCGATCAGCGAGGAATATGCGGGCGGGACCATCGCTCGCGAACAGGTTGGACTCTGGCGCGACGGGTTCCGGCGTCTGCGCCGCAACCGGCTCGCCCTCGCGGCGCTCATCTATCTGATCGTCCTGCTGGCGATCGCCATCGTGGCGATCTTCTGGACGCCGTACAACCCGGCGACCATCCTGCCGAATACCCTGACCTTCCTCGGGCCGTCCGGCGCGCATCCGCTCGGCACCGACGATCTGGGACGCGACCTGCTGAGCCGCATGATGCAGGGAGCGCAGATCTCCTTGATCGTCGGCGTGGGCACCTCGGCGATCGTGCTGACCGTGGGTGTCGTCGTCGGCCTGATCGCCGGCTACTTCAGAGGCTGGATCGACAACGTGATCAGCGTCTTCATCAACATCTTCTACGGAATCCCTGGGATCCTGGTCGCGATCATCCTGTACCTCGTCCTGGGACGCGGGCTCGGAAACATCATGATCGCCATCTCCGCAACGGCGTGGATGGACATGGCCCGGCTGGTTCGCGGCCAGGCCTTCAGCATCCGCGAGCGGGAATACATCGAGGCCGCCCGGGCGAGCGGTGCCAGGTCGGGCAAGATCCTGTTCGGGCACATCCTTCCGAACTCGCTCGGACCGATCATCGTCCAGGCGACCTTCGTGATCCCGATCGCGATCCTGACCGAGGCGTTCCTCAGCTACCTCGGACTGGGCATCCCCAGTCCGCTGGCATCCTGGGGATCCATCGCTTCCGAGGGGTATGCTGCACTCCCCTTGGAGCCATACATGATGCTCTGGCCGGCGGTTGCACTCTCGCTCACCCTGCTGGCATTCAACTTCCTCGGCGACGGCTTGCGAGACGCCTTCGACCCACGTCAGCGGCGGTGACGGATCCGATCCTCGAGGTACGCAACCTCAGCACGCACTTCTTCACCGACGACGGCGAGGTCAAGGCCGTCCGGGGGGTCAGCTTCGACGTCGCACCCGGCGAAACCCTCGGCATCGTCGGCGAATCGGGGTGCGGGAAGAGCGTCACCGCGATGTCGGTCCTGGGGCTCGTGCAACGACCCGGCAAGGTCGTCAACGGCGAGATCATGTTCAAAGGACACGATCTGCTGAAGCTGACCAAGGAAGAGCTCCGCAATATTCGCGGGCGGGACATCGCGATGATCTTCCAGGACCCGCTCAGCTCTCTGAACCCCGTCCTTCGGGTGGGCTATCAGATCGACGAGGCGATGCACGCCCACGACAAGATCGCCTCGAGCGATGTGGAGCGGCGCGGCATCGACCTGCTCAAACAGGTCCGGGTCTCGGACGCCGAGCGTCGCATCAGGGACTTCCCCCACCAGTTCAGTGGCGGGATGCGCCAGCGCGCGATGATCGCCATGGGCCTGTCGAACAAGCCGGACCTCCTCATCGCCGACGAGCCGACAACGGCTCTCGACGTCACCGTCCAGGCCCAGATCCTCGAGTTGCTTCGCGACCTCAACGAGCAGACCGGCGCGGCGATCATCCTCATCACCCACAACCTCGGCGTCGTCGCCGGCCTCTGCAAGCGTGTGCTGGTCATGTACGCGGGTGAGATCGTCGAGGAGGGAACGGTCGAGCAGATCTTCGAAGCCCCGCAGCATCCGTACACCTGGTCACTGCTGCGCTCGGTGCCGCGCATCGACGCGAGTCGTGGACATCGGCTCCTCTCCATCGAGGGCCTGCCCCCAGACCTGATCGACCTTCCGCAGGGTTGCAAGTTCAACCCGCGCTGCCCATTTCGCGTGGAGCGCTGCTTCAAGGAGTCGCCGCCCATCGAGCAGGTCGCGCCTGCGCAGCACGCCGCGTGCTGGGTGACCATGGAGCGCGCGTACGCGGAGATGGGCGCCGGCACGATCACCGATACGAGTCCCGGAGCCGCAAGCGGCATCCATCCGGCTGGGCGCGCCCGCCCGGCCGTCGAGGTGCCGGCGGCGTTGGCGGACCCGATCAGTGACTGACACGGTGGTCGCCCCGAGGCCCAGCGTCGCTCCCGCCGTGGAGCCGCTGCTGCGCGTCGTCAACGTGGTCAAGCATTTCGGCGCCGGAGTGGGGTCGTCCGTCAAGGCCGTCGACGGCGTGAGCTTCGACATCCTCCCGGGTGAGACGGTCGGACTGGTCGGCGAGTCGGGTTGCGGCAAGTCGACGCTCGGCAGGCTCATCACGCAGCTGATCCCGGTCAGCTCCGGTGAGGTGTTTCTCGACGGCGTCGACATCACCAAGCTGCGCGGCGAGAAGCTCCGACAGCAGCGCAAGCAGCTGCAGATGATCTTTCAGGATCCGTACGCGTCACTCGACCCGCGCATGACGGTCGGCGACATCATCGCCGAGCCCCTGGTCAACTTCAAGATGATCAGCGGGCGCGCGAAGGATGCGCGTGTGCAGGAGCTGCTGCGCACCGTCGGGCTCAACCCCTACTTCAACAACCGCTATCCACATGAGTTCAGCGGCGGGCAGCGGCAGCGCATCGGCATCGCTCGCGCCCTTGCGCTCAACCCCAAGTTGATCATCTGCGACGAGCCCGTGTCGGCGCTCGACGTCTCCATCCAGGCGCAGATCATCAATCTGCTCGAGGATCTGCAGCGCGAATTCGAGCTCACGTATCTCTTTATCGCGCATGACCTTTCCGTGGTCCGGCACATCAGCAACCGAGTCATGGTGATGTACCTCGGCAAGATCTGCGAGGTCGCGCCGAGCGAGGATCTCTACACGTCACAGGAGCACCCGTACACTCGGGCGCTCCTCTCCTCCATCCCAGTGCCCGACCCACGCATCGAGTCGAGGCGCCGGCTGGTCGAGCTGTCGGGTGAGATCCCGTCGCCGCTCAACCCTCCTTCGGGATGTCGCTTTCACACGCGCTGCCCGATCGCGCAGGTCCCCGGCGTGTGCGCCGACGTCGAACCCCAGCTCGAGCTGAAGGCCGCAGGGCACCTCGCGGCGTGTCATTTCTCGGAGCAGGTGCGCACCAAGATCGCCGTCACCACCTGACCCAGCAAAGGGACGGGTCTTCGGAGGAGCCATGAGCGAAAGCGATCAGCGTCCGCGGATTCTGTACACGGCCGAGGCGACCGTCAAGGGTGGACGTCGCGGTCACGGCGTGACCTCGGATGGCGTGGTCGAGGTGGATTTCACGTCGCCCAAGGAGCTCGGCGGGGATGGCGCCCGCGGGACGAACCCCGAGCAACTCTTCGCGCTCGGATTCGCGGCGTGCTGGGAGAACGCGATGCTCGGCATCGCGCGCCGCAAGGGCCTCAACGTCGAGGATGCCGTCGTGACCGCCCGGGTCGGCATCGGACGGATCGAGTCCGGGCGCCTGGGTCTCGCGGTCGAGTTGCTCATCACGCTGCCCTCGCTGCCGGATCGCGCCGAGGCACAGGCGCTCATCGATGAGGCGGAGCAGCGCTGCCCCTACTCGAACGCGGTTCGCGGCAACATTGAGGTCACCCTGACGCTCCTCTGAGGTGGGCCGCCGTCGCGCGGCGGGCGCGGTGGGCTAACGTCGTCGGGTGAAGCGTCTCTGGGCGCCCTGGCGCATGGCCTACGTTTCGAGCGCGCCGACCGGGACCGGTGACGAGTGCTTCCTCTGCGAGGCCGCCAGAGGTGGTGACGACCAGTCGCTGGTCGTCGAACGCGGCCCGCTGGCCTATGTCCTCATGAATCGCTTTCCGTACACGAGCGGCCATCTCATGGCGGTGCCGGTGCGGCACACGCCCGGGGTGCTCGGGCTGACCGCCGACGAAGGTGCGGCGATCTTCGTCGCCACGCAGCGGGCGATCCGCGCCCTCACCGACGTCATGCACCCTGACGGCTTCAACATCGGGGTCAATCAGGGAAGCGCCGCCGGTGCGAGCGCCGAGCACGTGCATGTCCACGTCGTGCCGCGCTGGGCCGGGGACACCAATTTCATGCCCGTGCTCGGCGACGTCAAGGTGCTGCCGCAGGACCTCGAGACCACCGCCGCCACTCTGCGCGAGGCCTTCACTCGGCTCGGACCGCTATAGTCCTTGGCAGATGGGCTCTGTAATCAAGAAGCGGCGCAAGAAGATGCGCAAGCACAAGCATAAGAAGATGCTCAAGAAGACGAGGTGGGCGCGCCGCGCGTAGTCGCGACGCTGTCTCCTCCGCTTCGCCGCGCGCTGGTCATCCTCGGACGTTCCTGCAAGCACGCACGTCCTTCCGGTCGCGGCTCCTGACCTGGTCTCCAGCGCTGTTGCGGACGCGCCCTGGCGCGTCGAAGCGGAACCGGAAGAACCCTGAGCGCGACGGGTCGCGATGACGCGCGCTAGGCGCGAGCGTACGAGTGGAGCCCTGCGATCCAGAGGTTGACGGCGTACAGCGTGAAGAGAATCGCCGCGAACCCGAAGGCGGTGATGATCGCCGCCCGCTTCTCCTTCCAGCCGTAGGTCACGCGAGCGTGGAGGTAGATCGCGAAGACGACCCACGTGATGAAGGCGAACGTCTCCTTTGGATCCCATCCCCAGTAGCGGCCCCAGGCATGCTCGCCCCAGATCGCCCCGCAGATGACTCCGAAGGTCCAGATCGGGAAGCCGATCATCACGAAGCGATAGCTCCAGCCGTCCAGCATCCCCGCGCGGGGAAAGGCCCGCTGGATCCATGTCGCCACGGGGTGCCGGGCACCTCCGGCGCTGAAGCCGCCGCTTCCTGACCCACTGCCGCCGCCCATCGTCATGGTCGCGACCCCGCCGCTGCTGACGCTTGCCGGCACGGCCGCGGGTGCGACCGCGAGGAGCCGGTTGTCGGCCCAGCGGCGCGCCAGATACGCCATCCCGAAGAAGAACGAGAAGCTCAGGACCGCCGAGGACGTCGCCATCGAGGTCACGTGGATGGTCAGCCAGTAGCTGTGCAGGGCGGGGACCAGCTGACCCGGGGGCACGTAGAGCATGTAGGCAACGCCCATCAGCGCCACGGTCACGATCATCGCCGGCAAGCCGATCAGGCGCATGCGCGCCCGGACCATGAGCACCACGCAGACGGTGACGATCACGAAAGCGATCCCGGTCGAGTACTCGTACATGTTGCCGAGCGGCCAGTGGCCGGCCTCCAGGGCTCGAGTGAAGATCGACGCGAAGTGGAGCGGCCATCCGATCAGCACCAGGGCCATCCCGATGTCGCCGAGCACCCGCTTGCGGAAGGCCAGATGGAGCACGAACGCCACCACGGCAAGTGTGTATACGGCGACCGCTATCCCGAAGAGAACCAGGGACGCCGGGGTGCTCGACATGCCTGCGGGCGAGTATAGCCACCGGTCACACCTGGGGCGCCTCGGCTGCACCACTTTCCGGCCGGACTCCGTGGTGTAAAGGAATGGACGCGAGACGCCCCTTCCTTCGACGCCTGCTTACCATGGGGGCAATGTCCCGGCCGCGCGTTCTGCTCGCCGACGATGACCCGCGCGTCCTGTCCGTGGTCTCCCGCTACCTCGATCTCGAAGGGTACGAGATGTCGACCGTTTCCGACGGAGAGGCAGCGGTCCGGATCGCCGCGGCGGACCAGCCCGACCTGATCATCCTCGACATCATGATGCCCGGCATCGACGGTATCGAGGCGTGCCGTCGGATCAGAGCGAACGCCGCAACCGCACAGACACCGGTCCTCATGTTCAGCGCCCTTTCCGAAGAGGCCGAGGCTGCCCGCCTCGCCGGGGCCGACGGCATGCTCCCCAAGCCGTTCAACCTTCCGGCACTTGCCGAGGCGGTGAAGACCTTCTTCGCGACGCGCACCGCCTCGTAGGCGGATCGATCGCCAGCCCTATACTGCAAAACGCCTCGGCGTGACCCTGGTCTCGGGGCGGTAGCTCAGCTGGGAGAGCGCTGCCCTCGCACGGCAGAGGTCAGGGGTTCGAATCCCCTCCGCTCCACCACTGTGATGTCGCAAGACATCGTGAGACATCCGTCCAATATGTCGTGAAACAGCACACCCTCCGCTCCACCACCGGCCTTCCAGGGCCAGTTTTCAATTCGATTCTCAGCGTGGACCAAGGCGCGTCTCCGGAGCCGACCGAGATGCTCGTCGCGTGGCGGGATTTCGGGAGCCACTTTGCTTGACGCGTACGAAGCGAATCTGCGGCTGCCGGCACGCGAGTAGCGTACGGGGGCTCCGAGCAGCCCTCCGACCTGTTACGAATCCGTGTCGGTCAGAGTCAGAGCGGTTGCCTCAAGATCGCCTCTCAAGTCGCGGCGAGGAACTCGCAGGCGAGCATGACGCGAGGAGCCGACACAGCGGGCCCGCACCGATCCAGGCCGGATCACCATCAGGATGCCAAATGCCTGCGCTCAGCGTGAAGCTCCGCACAGCGGGCACAAACGCGCCGCCGGGCCGGTCCGCGAGCGGAAGGGACCGAGGTCAGACGCGGACTACAACCGCGCCGTCGAAGAGTGCATGGCCACTCCCGCAACTCGCGCAAAGGAGCGCGGCATCGAGGGGATGACCGCAAGAACAGGCCCATCCAATGCGATGAGCCGGGTTGCCAACAACGGTTGCGTGATCAGGTACGTCGCGTGTCACCACCGCCCCTGCGCCAACCATCGACCATGCGCCGAGGCGGACTCCACCAACCACCACCGCGTGCGCTCCGATGGCGGCGCCTCGCTCGACGGTCACCCCTGACACCACCCAGTCCGCATCGGTCTTGAGTCGCCCGTCCGGGGTGGCCGCGCGAGGGTAGCGATCGTTGGTCAGGCAGGCGCCTGGTCCGACGAATACCTCATCGTCTAGCGTGGCTCCGTGGTACAGGAGGGCGTTGCTCTGTATCTTGCAACGACTGCCAACCCGAACATTGAGATCGATAAGGACGTTCTCACCGATGACGCAATCGTCGCCGACGGATGCACCGCGCCGGAGGTGCGAACGAGCCCATATGCGTGTGCGCAACCCGATCGTGACCCCAGTCTCAATGTCGGCCGTCGGGTGGAACATTGTGGACGGAGCCCTTGGAGAACCCTTAATCTCGGTCACGGGATCATCTTCAGGGTCTTGGCAAGAGTCCGAATCATGGAGCTCAGGTCAGATCACCTCGATGCGTGGGCGTTTGGCACTGATGGGTACAGTGCCCCGACTCTGCTCGCTGCTATAGAGCAGCCGGTGACGGCGGTGCAACATCTCGAGTCGGTACGTGTTCCGAGGCGGGTACTCGAGTTGTCGGTGGCTCACTGCGGTCTTCTCACGTCGTTTCATCAGCGGCCGCACGCATTCCATGTCCGTGAGATGGCGCCTGTCGGCTTGAACGCCAGCTGCGCTGGCCACCTCTATTGTCAACGGCGGCCGGCGAACGATGGCCCCGGTCTCGAGGAGACCTGATTGCCTGCTGACTAATGTGCTGCATTAGAGGCGTCCGTCACAATCACGACGATGAGCAGGACGATCACAAGCGCGACCACGAGAGCCACCGCGGCAATGACGAAGGCCCCGCCGTTTGGCGCAGAAAGGAACTCGATTTCGGGTTGGCGAAGCTAGCGTACTCGACGACTGCGGCGGGGACGCTAAACGTGTCGCCTTTCGCTATCACCTGCCTCAAGCATCCACTTCTGGACATCGCGTGCGGATCGACGCCGTGCCGGTGACCTCCCACAAAGGGTCGATGGGAACAAGTCGGCGCGACGGCATCCCAGGGGAAACCCGACTCAGGACGTTGCCCTGCTGTAACGAGTTGCCACGTAGGTTGACAAGATGTCTGAGCCTCGATCTCTCTCAAGAGCTCGGCTTCTGGCTTCAGTCGTTTGGCCCTTAGCAGTCACGGGCGCCCTTGCGGCCCTGGTCGGCACCCTGGGGTTCAACCCGACGGATGAGGGCCTGGTGCTCAGCTACGGCTACCGGATCCTCCACGGGGAGATTCCGCATCTCGACTTCATCAGCCCCCGCCCGATCGGATCGTCTGTCCTCCACCTCGTGGACTTCCTGATTCCCGGGCCGCTTCTACTTACGTCGCGAGTGATCGCGCTCTGCGAGATGACTGCTATTGCCTTGCTCTTCGGCGTACTGGTATTTCGCAGTGCTCCGGCGCGCTGGAACACCTGGCAGATCTCTCTCGTGGTCATCGCCCTGATCGTCGACCTGCACACGTTCCCACTCATGGCCTGGTACACGATCGATGGCGTGCTCCTCACTCTCGCCGGCTTCGTGCTTCTCCGGACAGCGGAAGCGGGACGCGGTCGGCGCTGCATGGGACTGCTCCTGTGCGGCCTGGCGCTGACCACCAAACAGAGTTTCTTCGCCGCACCCGTCGCGGCTACGCTGATCGCGGCTTGGCCATGCCTTCGCATCAACAGAACCGCGTTTGTGCGCCGTTTCGTCAGCAGCGCGCTGATCAGCGCCATCCCGATCACCCTGATGGTCCTCGCCTTGGTCGGACTCGGTGCCGGATCGGCGATGACGGCTCAGTTGCTCAACCCCGGGACCGTCGATTTCCTCGCGGTGCTCGGACCGTCCGGGTTGTGGGCACTGGTGCTCGGTGCGGTGGTCGTTGGAGTAACCCTTGTGGGGAGATCATCGTGGTGGTCGGACGGAACACGGGTAGTACGGGTTCGCCAGTGGTCATCCGGAGGTCTCGTCGGCGTGTCGCTTGTCATTCTCATCAGTGGGGGGCTCGCGTTGGACGGCGAATGGGGCAACCAACTGTTCACGCTCCTTCTCGCCTACGTGCTCGTTCGCCTCGTGCTCACCCGACGCCTCGATGTTGACGCCGTCCTAGTGCTTGCTCTCGGGTGGATGGCTTCGCTGAGTTGGGGCAATGCGGTTGCCGATCTTTGCGCTGGAGGCCTCACGCTGACAATTGCTTGGCGCGCCTGGATGCTCACGAGGTATACGGTCAGTCTTGGTCCGCGAGTGGCAAAGATTTCTGTCGCAGCGGCGGTAGTCGTGGCCGTGCTTGCGGTGGCCTGGGGGGTGAGTATTCGGCAGTCTAGAATCTACCGCGACAGCCCCGCGCCTCAACTCACAGCGCACCTCTCATCTGTGGCGGCACCGCTTGGTGGGCTGGTCAGCACTCCGATGACCTTACGCTACCTTGACGATCTCAAAATCTGTGTTCGTCTCCACCCTGCTAGGTGGGTCGCGGTCGTGCCTGACAATGCCTCTCTGTACGCGATCATGGGCTGGCACAACCCCTTTCCGATCGACTGGATGCTCCCGGGGGACTATGTGGGTTCCGGGTCCCGTCTGATAGCGAGCGCGCGAAGTCTAGACGCGCGGGGAGACTACCTGGTGATCTTCCAAACGTTTCCCGCTGGCACTCTCGAGACCACCACTCGCTCCGCGTACTCGAGAGAAGCAGCGCTTGTTGCGGCGGACCCCAACATGACGCTTCCATACGCGCCCGGAGTCCTGCAGCAGATTCGCAACCAACTCCATGGAACTACGTTCGCATGCGGAGCATTTATCGCCCTCTACTCGCCCGCACACTTGAGGGGCTCATGAGCTCGCTCTTTACTGGCCAGTCTTACACGGTGCGCTCGCGCTCGCATCGACGATCGGCCACAAGACCGGACCCCAACTGCCGAGAATCACCGATACAAGCTAGGCGCTGAGTTGAGCGTATGTCGAACGAAGTTCCCGGCTAGACGGCGGGTAGCACTGGGATCTCGACTAGATCGAACGGCCGTTGTTTTTGAGGATGGCGTCGCACGCGTTTCCCCGCCGGGCACTTGCTAGCGCGCCGGTCCTGGCTGCCTGCGTCGATAGGATGCCGCGACCGCTCCACGCGCCAGAGACGATTGGAATACGCTCAGCGGCGCATCGAGGTTGCGACGTGAATCGAGCTCTCGCGCAGCGGCAGCAGATGCCGTCCGACCGTCGGAGGTTGCTGGATGTTCCCTCGCGATCCTTGAGCGTGGCTAGGACCCCTACGCGTTACCCCTGCAGGAGCGTCAGGCGCACCCTGCGGCAGCACGTGGAGTCACGTTCAACGCGTCCGCCGCATACGCGAAAGCCCAGGGTGGCACGGGGAAGCGCTGCGGCCGGGCTCTCTATGAAACCCGAGGCTGCTCACTACAGCTCATGGGGCAAGATCATGCGGGACATTCAGTGCATGATGCGAACCCTCAGGTCATTCGTCGGTCTGCACCGATTCGGTTCTCGTCCACCTCGCGGCGCCGCATGGCACACTCTCGGGAGCCAGTCGGCACTCGCTCCACCGACACGCCATCATGACTGAAGGCTTTCGCATTCCGACCGTCACAGTGATCCGTCGCGGCAGCAACTCGTCTTCTGGTGCACCTTCTGCCGACGCAGACACTTTCACGGCGCCGTTGGGCTCGGTCATCGCAGCGCCCACTGCACTAATCCGCAGCGCCCTACCGTGCAACCGGGTACCTGCTTGTCGAAAAGGCGGCCGGCGATCATCCGGCCGGCGGCGTCTACTTCCTGCAGGCAGGAGAAGGCGGCAACATCAAGATTGGCTTCGCGAGCGACGTCCAAAGGCGGATACAGAAGGAGATCCAACCGCACTCGCCTGTCCCGCTGAAGCTGCTCGCGCTCATTCCTGGGACAGAGGCCGACGAACGGTGCCTGCACCGTATGTTCCGTCACCTCAGGCTGCATGGTGAGTGGTTCCGCCCGGGCTCTGACTTGCTGCTGCTCGCAAAGCACCTGAGGAGCGGAAGGTACTTGGGCTCGCTTTGCGAATCTGAGAACGTTGAGGCATTTGTCGTCCAGGAGGAAGCAAGGTTCAAACCATGACGCGGTTGCCTGGCTACGACGTGGGTGTGAAGCCCAGCGACAAGCCGATCCAGCTTCACTCGCTGCCGAGAACCGGTGGTTCGCGACCCAGCTCACATTAGGGGTAACGGCGGCCTACGCCGTACCCCAATTCATACTCCAGTTGGCGACGCTACCAACCAGCACGCAGCGGTACCTGGCGGCACCACCGCCGTGCGCCCGACTTCACGGCGACGCTGCGCAGCACTCTTCGACACTTCCGGGCGGTCTTGCTGACCGCGGGTCGCGATCACCGAAACTCGCAAAGCACGACTGTCTCCGCGAACGGTCGGCGTCCCGGCCACGCGGTGAGCAAGGCGGAGGCCATCACTGATTCCGA
>ODAK010005666.1_pt1 | contig 12642 bp, 10 predicted proteins | sample 1539591 | NCBI WGS metagenome assembly ODAK01 (sample SAMEA3539303, study PRJEB22396) | soil metagenome | biome: tundra; feature: field; material: soil | place: USA | collected 2010-05 | depth 0.15 m | reverse complement strand
GGCCGACCCGGTCAGCAAGTGGCCAGCAGCGCAGTGCAGCATGTCGTGGTAAACTTTCCGGCCCTGGCTCAAGCAGGCCGTAGACCTTAGACAAAGGAAATTTTCTTTTCGCCATGCGTGGGCTCCTTCCTCGTATCCCTGTGGGCGCTATCCGCTGGTTCATGCAATTCCCAGTATCCAGCCCTCAACGTGGGCTGCTTCGAGCTCTGCAGGCGTGAGTGCAGGAGTCAAGAAATTCGCGAGCGTACCCGCAAGGCCGGAGCGACGCATCCATTCAGCAACGGAAAATGCGTCGTGTTGGTCGTCGTTACGATTCTCCTGCGCAAAGCCTCGCCTCCAAAGCGATGGATAGACTTCTGCAACAACTGACCGTCCCGGAGGGACATTCCAGCCATCGAACGGCCAAAAGTGCGCGCTGGGTACTTGTAGGCGGATATAGCGCAGCCACGGCAGCCCTGCATGGGTGGACTTTGCCACTGAACCCGGGACATCGAAGTGAAAAACGGACTTCGCCCCGGCCCTCACCTCTGTCACGCGCCTCCACCGTGTGTTACCGCATCGGGCTGCACCGTTGCCATAGTGGCCATCGCGGATGAAATCAACGTACAGGTGTGGATCGTCCGTCGGCCAATGCCGCTGAAAATCGTCGAGAAATGCGGGCCAATCGTGCGGAAGTCCGTATTTCTCGAAAAACTGCAGCGGAAACGAAAAGCCGTGGTCAATCCCAACCAGGGTTGGTTGCTTTTCTGAAAGACGTTCCACCAGCCACTCGGCGATTTCTCGCCGTGTCCAGTATTTGCGTGGGCTGGGCGGTGGGGGCACCTCCGTAGGAGGTCCGTTACGGTCTGCCGTGTAAATACGTAGGCCCTTAAGGCTCGATACCGGCGTCTCCGCACCGGAATAGTCGATGCCGATATACCGATCGAAAGGTGGCAGTCCGCCCATTCAGTACGCCCCGATTGATTCTATTCCCAACAAATTAAGCAGTTTATACGCTTCGCTCGATGCGCAGCGCCCTTCCTGCTCCGATTCGGTAATTCAATCCCTGAGAAGCCAAACGCATACAGTGTGAACTGGGTTGATGGAGGATGCCGATGAAACTCCGTCGGAATGAGTATTGTCCCCTTCATCGCTCGTAGTTCTGCTGCGGTCGCGAGAAGTCGCGGAAGGAACGCAGATTTCAGCTTGGTGTCCAGCGCATCGAACTGCGCAGGAGGACATATGGACCCAACGCAACTGACTCAGCAGGAATCATGGGTGCTTTACTTAGCCGCAAAAGGATGCCCGCCCCTGCGGATTCGTGTGCCTGATTCCGAGTCTGCATCCCTCCTGTTCGCAAAATACCGTAACTATTATGGATTTGGCGCGTCGGAGATGAAACGCAACTGCGGTAATATCTACGATTCCACGTGATCCGTCCGGCAATCGAGGCCAGCGGCTTGCCGTGGTATGGCTGGCACGGTTTCCGGCGCGGCATTGCGTCCAACCTGTACGAGTTGGGTGCCAATGACAAAATCGTTCAGCGCGTCTTGCGTCACGCCAAGCCGCATTTGACCAGGAAAAGGTACATCAAGGCGTTTGATCCAGCGGTCATGGAAGCAATGCAGCGAATGCAGGTGGTAGTGAATTCGCTGCAGGCTTGGCCAGCAGTTGGCCAGCAGACGAATTGAGGGGCATGTAGTAAGCTATTGATACTACGCCGCGGAGAGGTGGCCGAGTGGCTGAAGGCGGCGGTTTGCTAAACCGTTATACGGTCAAAAGCTGTATCGGGGGTTCGAATCCCCCCCTCTCCGCCAGATTCTTGCAATCCCAATCACTTAGCAGCTATCGCACCGAGAATGATCCTTCCGCCTGAAGCGGGTTTAGTGTCCCGAAGGTGTCCGTTAGCGTTTGACTAATAGCGGCGGTCTGGCTTCCAACTCCGCCATTGCGCTGCGCACTCCCAGAGGTCCCTTCGTCCGCCCTCCGCAGATTTAGGACACTACCGGAGTCTCAACCTCGTAGCTCGCCACTCACACTAGCGGACAATGCGGCTCGTCTGTGGACGATCGCGGACGCGTTCAACATGCGCGTTGGCATCGGCCGCACGTCAAGGAGGTGGAAATGGATCGCGCATTTGCTCCGGGTACTACGTCGCAGGACGGTCGCTTGCGGCTGATGCTGGCCGCGCGCAATAACTGGCAGCTACATAGGAGAGGGCTTTGACGACGCGCGCTTGGACACGCTGTTCTTAGCAATGCCGATTTCCTGGAAGGGCACGTTGCAGCAGTATGTCGGGCGCCTTCATCGGCTGCACGACGCGAAGCGCGTTGTCCAGATCTACGACTATGTCGATTCCCGTGTCCTGATATTAGCGAGAATGTACGCGCCCCGATTGAGAGGTTACAGTGCCATCGGCCAGGATTTGCGACGGCGCGCAAGGACCGGCATCCAGCCCAGTTCAATAAGCCGTTTCTCCAGCGGAAGGGAAGAGAATGGCTTCTCGGATCGAATGGAAGATATGACGCAAAAGAAACGCAAACCAGTGGTTCCGCGAAACACACGCCGCCAAAGAGAGTTTCTTGCGTCGGCTGCCGAAGGCGATGCTGTAAAAGTAACGAGGTAACCGTCAGGGAACCAAATCAAGTAGATACAAACCTGAGACGCATGACACGTGTATCTCATACGGAGGAGCTTAGGGCCCTCCAACTCCGGTCCAGTCTTATCCGGATCAGATGAGTCTATGACCCGAAGTAGACGCTAGTTAAATCCGAGTCAGACGAGCATATAATCCGAAATAGACGAAGTTTTACCCCAATGCTGCGATTCGAACCAAGGTGACAGCAGTCGCCGCCCTTGGAGGGTCAACTGGATTCGGATCGTCCGCGTCCTTCACGAATGGCCGCAAAAAGAGGGTTTCGAATTGCTCGGCGACCGTCTCGAAGATGCGAATCACAACCTGCGGTGACACAAATCACATGCGGCGCGTCTATTATTGATGTTAGATTTAGGTCGTTGCAATGTTCCGTAGCTTCAAACGCGTTGGACTGTTCCTGGTGCTCACGCTGGGGGTATTGCCATCGCTTGCGCTTGCAGGTGCTTGTGCGGGGGTCCCGAATTCTCACCCTTGCTGTCACCCGAAATTGACTCCGCAGGCGTCCACGGCAATGAACGGCCCGGAGGCGCCCGCTCCGTGTTGCCAGTTTTCATCGGGCCGGGCGGCGCCCGCCACAGAGGTGCAGCTCCAAACACCCACTTCCCGTGCATACCGGCCAATCGTAACAGCGGCACCGCTGGCGACTCGTCCGGCGCAATTGGAAGTTAGCACGGAACCGATCCGCGGGGCCCCTCTCCCTCCAGCGCAGTCCACACTCTGTACCTTCCTTATTTAGCTCCTGCTCGAAGTGTCTCTGTCGTTCGGGCGTTCTGCGCCTGAGATACATCCCTCTTTCGAATTGACGAGATTGATCTATGAGCAGGTTAGGATTCTTTCTCCTGGCGAGTCTGCTGGCTTTGCCCGCGCCCGCACAGGAATTGCCGACGACCCAAGACGTCGCCCCACAGGCCGGCCCAACGGCTACGGTTGACCAATCGCCATCATCGCAAGTCCTCACGCTGGAAGAGGTGGTTAGCGAGGCACTGGCGAAGAATCCCGGAGTGCAGAGCGCCGTGCACTCCGTCGAGGCACTAAGGCACAAAATTCCGCAAGCCAGAAGTCTGCCTGATCTCGAGGTCTCCGTAGGCTGGATGGGCAATCTCACGCCATTCAGCGTCCAGGAAGGAGATCCCTCCAGTTATCGCGGCATAGGGGTGATGCAGAGCATACCGTATCCGGGCAAATTGAAACTGCGTGGCCAGATCGCCGCCAAGGACGTGGACGCGGCGCAATGGGATTACGAGGCGGCCCGCCGTCGCATTGTCGCCGACGTGAAGGCGGCTTATTACGACTACTTCTACTACGACAAGGCGCTGGAGATAACACTGAAAGACAAAGATCTGCTGCAGAAATTGTCGAGCATCTCGGAGGCCCGCTATCGCGTGGGCAAAGGCATGCAGCAGGACGTGCTGAGGTCGCAGGTGGAGATAACGCTGTTGTTGCAAAGGATTACCGTGCTGAAGCAACAGCGTGCGACGGCCCAGGCAAGACTGAACAGCTTCATGGTCCGCGATCCCGGAGCGCCACTGCCACCTGCCGCCAGCGTCGAACCAGCGGCGCTGAACGAAAAGCTGGACGCGCTCTACGCGTTGGCGGCGAAGAACGACACATCGCTGCAGCGGGAACAACAAATGGTCGAGAAAAGCCAGTTGGCCACGCAACTAGCGCATAAGGACTACCTGCCCGACTTCGGGGTCGCCTACATGTACCAGCAGCGGCCCAATATGCCGGACATGAACGGTATGACATTCACGGTAAATGTGCCGATCTTTTACAAAACCAAGCAGCGCGAAGAGGTCAGGCAGGCGGCGGAAGAAGTAATCAGCGCCGAGCGCAGCCGGGATAACCGTAAAAACGAACTGCAGTTCGAGCTGAAACAGAATTACCTCTCTGCCGAAGCGTCGAAACAACTGCTCGATCTCTACTCGAAAGCAATTGTGCCGCAGTCGTCGTTGGCGCTAGAGTCGTCGATGTCCGCCTACGAAGTCGGGAATGTCGACTTTCTCACGGTACTGTCGAACTTCAGCACCATCCTGAATTACGAAGTGGACTACTACCGCGAACTTGCCAATTACCAGGCTGCGCTGGCCCGCATGGAAAGCCTGGCCGGCATGGAACTGACTTCGGCACGACAACTGCCGTCCGATGGCGGAGCCAACTCCGCGAAGTGAAGGAGCAAGGAATCATGAACAACAGATCATTACGAATCGGCGCCCTGGTTCTCGCCGTCATGGCTGCGCTCGGAGCCGTTTACGGTCGTCGTGTGCTGGCCTGGCAGGATCCTCATGCCGCTCATGGGAGCGCTCAGAGCCCATCGGGACAGCGAACGGTCCTCTATTACTATGACGCCATGAATCCGCAGCACCACTATGACAAGCCCGGGAAAGCGCCCGACGGAATGGACCTGGTGCCGCAATACGCGGAGGCCAACGCAAAGGGCAACAACGCCGCGCAGTCCAGTACGCAATCGGCTACGCCCGGCGAGCGCAAGGTCCTTTTCTGGTACGACCCCATGCATCCGGCCTACAAGGCCGACAAGCCTGGGATCGCTCCCGATTGCGGCATGCAACTTGTGCCCAAGTACGCGGAGGAGCAAACCAGCCTGGCGAAAATGCCCGTGGGTACGGTCATGATCCCGCCTGACAAGCAGCAACTGATCGGTGTTCGTACCGGCAAGGTGGAAAGGCGACCGCTGGAGCGCACGATACACACCACCGCGCAGATCACGGCAGATGAAACCAAGATTGCACATATCCACGTCAAGGTGAGCGGCTGGATCGACAAGGTCTATGTGGACTATGTCGGCCAACTGGTGAAAAAGGGACAACCACTGTTCACGCTTTACAGTCCTGACCTGGTGGCAACGCAGGACGAATACCTGATCGCGAAGCGTGGACAGGCATCCTTGGGAAGCTCCCCCTTTCCAGAGGTCTCCGATGGCTCAAATTCACTGTTCCGGGCTGCGCGCGACCGGCTTAAGTTGTGGGACATCAGCGACGAGCAAATCAAGAAGCTGGATGAAACCGGCGAAGTCACTAAGAACCTGACCTTTTACTCGCCGACTACAGGCTTTGTAACCGATCGCAAGGCGTTTCCCCAGACTTCGGTGACTTCGGATACCGAGTTGTACACGATCTCCGATCTCTCAACCGTCTGGGCCAATATGGATGTGTATGAATACGAAGTTCCCTACATCCACGTGGGCCAAGCCGTCGAACTGCAGCTCAGCTATTACCCCGGACGTAAATGGCACGGACAGGTCAGCTACATTTACCCGATGGTTGATGCACAGTCTCGCACCTTGAAGGTCCGCATTCAACTTTCCAACCCTGAGTTGGAGCTGAAGCCGCAGATGTTTGCCGATGCGCAACTGAAAGTCGACTACGGCAGCAAGGTTGTTGTGCCGGCGGAGGCGGTGCTGGATTCCGGCAATGAGCAGGTCGTTTTCGTGGTGCATGACGGCGGCGTGTTCGAGCCGCGCAGGATTACGATGGGACCACAGTTCGACAACCTCATCGTGGTGCTGTCCGGATTGAAACCCGGCGAACAAATCGTTGTTTCCGGCAACTTCCTGATCGATTCCGAGAGCCGCCTGAAGAGCGCCATGGGCGGAATGCAGCACTGAGGAGGACAAGATGAGCGCACAGAAAAAGACAGGTCTTGCGGTACTTGGCCTCGTAGTGTTGGGGATGCTTGGTCTGGGCTGGTACGAGTACAGGGAATTCCGCACTCCGAAAGAGTGTGGCTTTTGCCAGCGTCCCTTACAGGAAAAACTGCGCGTCGTGGTCGAGATCGGTGGACAGCGGAGGGAAGCGTGCTGTCCACAGTGCGCCGTAAGCGAATCGCGCCAGGAACACAAGCCGGTGCGGCTGATATCGGTACGCGACTACTCGACCGCGAAGGTCATTGACCCAGCGCAAGCGTATTACGTCAATCACAGCCGTGCCCTCGCCTGCACTCACGACCGAATGCACATGGATGAGATGAAGCACACCGACCCGTTGATGTTTGACCGTTGTTCGCCCGGCGCGTTTGCGTTCGCAAAGAAAGAAGATGCGGAAGCCTTCATCGCCCAGAACGGCGGGCAGATCCTGAGCATGGAGCAACTGCTCGAAGAGGGGGACACCCCATGATCAACAAGATTATTGAATTCTCGGCAAAGCGGAAGTTCCTAGTGTTTCTGCTGGTGGGCGCTGCCGTCCTTTTCGGCTGGCAATCCATGAAGAACACAAAGCTGGATGCCATTCCTGACCTCTCCGACACGCAGGTGATTGTGTACTCCAAATGGGACCGCAGCCCCGACATCATGGAAGACCAGGTCACCTACCCAATAACCTCGGCCTTGCTGGGCATGCCCAAGGTGAAGGACGTGCGGGGCTTCAGCGACTTCGGCTATTCCTATGTCTACATCATCTTTGACGAAGGGACAGACATTTATTGGGCGCGCTCGCGCACGCTGGAGTATCTCAACTCCGTCACACCCCGCCTTCCCAAGGGCGTGAATGTTGAATTGGCGAAGGATGCTACGGCGGTCGGATGGGTCTACGAGTACGCCCTTGTGGATACGACTGCACAGTACAGCCTGGAACAGATGCGCACGTACCAGGACTGGTATTTGCGCTACGCGCTGCAATCCGTTCCAGGTGTGGCAGAGGTCGCTCCCGCCGGCGGCTTCGTCCGCGAATACCAGATCAACGTCGATCCCAACAAGCTGCTGGGTTACAAGATCCCGATCGACACGGTGATAGGCGCCATTCAGAAGGGAAACAACGATGTGGGCGCCCGACTGGTGGAAATGACCGGCCGCGAGTACATGGTGCGAGGGCGCGGGTATATCAAGTCGCTGAAAGACATCCAAGACATCGTCATCACGTACAACCCGCAGACCGGCACTCCGGTGCTGGTGGGTGACGTCGCCACCGTGGTCTACGGTCCCGAGATCAGGCGCGGCGTAGTTGAGCTCAATGGACACGGCGAAACCGTGGGCGGCGTGGTTATCATGCGTTTTGGTGAGAACGCTGAGAAGACAATCGAGCGCGTAAAGGCCAAGTTAGCTGACATCGCGCCCACGCTGCCCAAGGGCCTGAAGATCGTCACTACCTACGACCGATCGGAGCTGATCGACAATGCCATCGACAACTTGAGGCACACGCTGATCGAAGAAATTCTCATCGTGAGCCTGATCATCCTCATCTTCCTTTGGCATTTTCCCAGTGCGATCATCCCCATCATCACGATCCCGGTCACAGTCATTCTGATCTTCATTCCCATCCAGATGAGCGGCATGACAGCGAACATCATGTCGCTGGGCGGAATCGCGGTGGCAATCGGCGCCATGGTCGATGCTGCCATCGTGGTGGTGGAGCAGACCCACAAAAAGCTGGAGCATTGGGAAGCGGAAGGGAGACCGGGCGACTACCACAACGTAGTGATCTCTGCCGTCAAGGAAGTGGGTGGCCCGAGCTTCTTTGCGTTGCTGGTGATCGCAGTCGCCTTCTTGCCGGTGTTTACTTTGGAGGCGCAGGAAGGCCGTTTGTTTAAGCCTCTGGCCTATACCAAGAATTTCGCTATGGCGATCGCAGCGGTGCTGGCGATCACGCTTGATCCTGCGATGCGGCTGCTGTTTACCCACATGCAGAACTTCAACATCCGGCCCCGCTGGTTGGGGAAGGTGGTGAACGCGATTCTGGTGGGCAAGATCCGCAGCGAAGACCATCATTTCATCAGCCGTCCCATGATGAAGATGTATCACCCGGTGGTTGAATTTGTGCTTGAGCACAAGTGGAAAACCATCGCTGTGGCCGTGCTCGCCATGGCGGTCACGGTACCGATTTTCTTCAAGCTGGGTTCCGAGTTCATGCCTCCACTCGATGAAGGCACCCTGCTGTATATGCCATCCACAATGCCCGGTATCTCTGTGGCGGAGGCATCTCGCATTCTGCAAGTGCAGGACAAGATCATCAAGGGCTTTCCGGAAGTCGAAACGGTATTTGGCAAAGCGGGCAGAGTTGAAAGCTCAACCGATCCGGCCCCCTATTCGATGATGGAAACCGTCATCGTGCTCAAGCCGCACGAGCAATGGCCGACACGTCCGCGCTGGTACTCCAGTTGGGCCCCTAATTGGATGAAGAACCTCTTACGCCGCTTCTGGCCCGACCACCAGTCAACCCAGGATCTGGTCTACAGCGCCGGCGGCATGAATGACGCTTTGCAGATTCCAGGCATCGCTAACGCCTGGACCATGCCCATCAAGGCCCGCATTGACATGCTCACCACCGGCGTCCGCACGCCGCTGGGCGTGAAGGTGCTTGGTTCCGATCTTGGAGAGATTCAGAAGATCGGCGAAGAGGTTGAGATGGCCCTGAAGGACGTCAAGGGAACCACCAGTGTTTTTGCCGAGCGCACTTCTGGCGGCTACTTCCTCGACTTCACGCTGAAGCGCGACGAACTGGCCCGTTACGGGCTGACGATTGACGCAGCCAATGACGTGCTGATGTCGGCCATAGGAGGAGAGCCGGTTACTACGACGGTCGAAGGACGCGAACGATACCCGGTAAACGTGCGCTATCTGCGCGACTATCGCAGCGATCTTGAAGCATTAAGACGCGTGTTGGTCTCCACTCCCTCGGGCGCTCAGATACCCATGGGACAAATCGCCGACCTCACGGTCAAGACCGGGCCTGGCATGATCCGCGATGAAAATGGGCGTGTCAGCGGTTACGTTTACGTGGATGTATCCGGCCGCGACATCGGCAGCTACGTCACCGATGCAAAACGGGTGGTTGCCGAGACAGTCAGCGTGCCAGCTGGCTATCAACTGGTGTGGAGCGGTCAGCACGAGTCGATGGAGCGTGTTAAAGAGCGGCTGAAGATCGTGCTGCCCATCACCTTGCTCATCGTCTTTCTGTTGCTCTATTTCAACACCGGCTCGGTTACGAAGACTGCGATCATCTTGTCAGCGGTCCCGTTCTCGGCTATCGGCGCGATCTGGCTGCTCTACCTGCTGAACTACAACATGAGCATCGCCGTTTGGGTCGGGCTTATCGCACTACTTGGGGTCGATGCCGAAACCGCCGTCTTCATGCTGCTCTATCTCGATCTCGCCTATAACGATGCTATCCGTAAGGGCGAAATGCGCAATTGGGATGATCTGCGCGAGGCCATCGTGAACGGCGCGGTCAAACGGCTTCGCCCCAAGGTGATGACGGTGGCTTGCATGTTGTTCGGCTTGCTGCCGCTGATGTGGTCCTCTGGAAGTGGGGCCGATGTGATGAAGAGAATCGCCGCACCCATGGTGGGCGGCATCATCACCTCTTTCCTGATGGAACTTGTGGTTTATCCGCCTGTCTATGCGATTTGGAAATGGAATTGGGAGGTCAAGCCAGCCCTGAAGAAAAACCCTGCGGGTGTGCAACTCACTCCGGCAAACGAGGTGGGGCATGCATAAGGCACTCTTCGTTGGAGCCATGCTGGTCTCCGCGGCGTTTGGGCAATCGAGGGCTGACGCACAGTCTAAGCTGGCAACGCAAGCCTCGGCACAGGCTTCTGACCAGTTCTCCTCGTTCCACGAAGCGCTGGACCGCACAGCCAACGACCTCCTTGCCGATGCGGTCGGGCGCATGGCCGCTGCCGCCAATGACAGTCACGGAAGGGTTCCGCTGCACTCACCTGAATTAGTGTTGCGGAACTTCGATCAGAAATATCGTCCGAATCTGGCCCCCAGCGCCACTGCAGCGCTTAGACGCCTGGATCAGCTTCGCCCGGCACTGAGTCGGATCCTGGCAAGCGAGGGCATCCCTCAGGAGATGGCCTCCGTCGTCATGGTGGAGAGTGGCGGGAGGAGCACTGCGCTGTCACCCAAAGGCGCATTGGGACTCTGGCAGTTGATGCCCGACACTGCTCGCCGATACGGACTCGTGGTGACTGCTTCAAGAGATGAGAGATTGGACATCGAAAAATCCACTGGCGCGGCGGCACACTATTTGCGGGACCTCTACCAGCAGTTTGGTTCCTGGCCTCTTGCCCTTGCAGCTTACAACGCTGGCGAGCAGAGGGTCCAACGAGCAGTCGCAGGCGCCGGTGTAACCGATTTCATTCAACTGAGCAGCCTGCGCTTGCTGCCACAAGAGACTCGTACCTACGTGCCAGCAGTTCTCTCAGCTACGCAGATGCTTGGCGTCTCGCACTTACCGGTTGAGCCCAGGCAGACCGCAAAGCAGAGCGATTCCAACGAAGTCATCTTCGCGGTACCGGGTGCACAACCGTGAGGTCCGGACCGAGGCGTGCCGAGCGTCGCTGAATGGCCGCCGTTGCCGGAGAATCCTTGCATCACAGTTATCCATGGTTCCACGTGTTGAGCCGCTCGACGGGCGAGTCGAAATCCCTATATTCCTTACTGATTTTTACCGTGCCGAAGGCCTGCGGTCACATTGGTTGTGTAATGGGCTGATTTCGACAACTAATTGCTAACTCTGATTTGATCGCATACACTCCGTTCGGCGTCAAAACTAACGCTGAACCGCAGGTTCCGTGTTGGCTCCGGGCTGATACGCATGAGGTACAAAACATGAACATGCAAAACCCAATAGTCGATGTTTCAGTCGCAACGAATTCTTCACGAGCAGCCAGGCCACGCGTCTGGGCGCGCGGACTCTTCCTCCTGGCCGTCGGCGCTCCGTTGATGTTTTCGCCAGTGCCTGGGCACGGCCAGGCAGCGGACACGCCCCCGGCCGCTCCGAGCGTGGTACAAACCGACGTCAAACTGGTAATTGGCGGCGAAACCGTCAAGAACAATTCCGTAGGCGCGCTTTCGGTCGTGGGCAGCTCGCTGTGGTTTGCCGCCGGCAAGGAGAAGGTAGAGGTGGAAGCCTCATCCATCCTCGACATCTCCACCAATGAAGATAGCCGGCAGGATGTTACCGGTGCAGCCCACCTCGCGACGATGGCCATCCCTTACGGCGGCGGACGGCTCTTGAGCCTGTTTTCACACCAGGTTGATGTCCTGACGGTGGAATTCAAGGACGCCAACGGCGGCTATCATGGCGCTGTCTTTGTGCTTGCTCAGGGCAACGCCGCTGCGTTCAAGAAGCAGCTCGTCGCGATGGGCGCGAAAGCCAGCCTTCCGCTCGCAGAACCGCCGCCGCCCAACAAATAGAAGGACAAAACATTGCAACATCACACTCGAACGGCAGTCTCAGTTGTTTTCCCCATCGTCCTCGCCTGCGCCCTCCTTTTGATTGTCGGCGCTGTCATGGGGCAGCCGCGCTCAGGTGATTCCAAGAGTGCACAGAAGTTCTCTGCCTCTTCCATCCAAATCGAGCCCACGGATCCGGGCGACGCGCCCATGCCGCCGGAATTCCGTGTGGCCATCTACGAAAACCTGATCGCGGAGATCGAGAAGACGGGCAAGTTCCAGCACGTTTATCGTAGTGGCGACAAGGATGCGGCGAGCGCGCCCGACCTCGTCACGCTGCACACCACGGCGCGATTTTTCACCAAAGGCAGCCAGAAAAAGCGCGAAATGACCACCGTCAGCGGATCTACCTCGCTGACCCTGAATGTCCACATCACGGATCACGCCGGGCAGGCGATCGTGGATCGCGACGTCCAGGGTAGAGTGCGCTTCTTGGGAGAAAACCTGCGCGCCACCTACGATTTCTCCAAGAAGGTCGCCAGCATCGTTCGCGATACGTTCTAGTCCGTGGAGAGACAAACGGTTCCGTTTGAGGCCTCGTGAGTAGTCGTCGAACTGAACCGCCATACTACCGCGAGCTTCTCTACGATGCGGTAGTGCGAGATGGTTCGCCCGATGACTGGCGCGAATCTTGCGTCTGCGAAACGGTCCAGTCAAGACGATTGCTGTTGTGAAATCCCCATATCACAAGTGATCCTACCCAATCTCTCCCAGTTCGAGCATAATCGTCCTATCGCCCGAACTGTGCCAACCCGCAGCGACCTGCCGCCCGACGGTTCCACCGACGCGCGCCTGGGCCGCATTGTGCGCCTGC
>ODAK010005664.1_pt1 | contig 12644 bp, 10 predicted proteins | sample 1539591 | NCBI WGS metagenome assembly ODAK01 (sample SAMEA3539303, study PRJEB22396) | soil metagenome | biome: tundra; feature: field; material: soil | place: USA | collected 2010-05 | depth 0.15 m | reverse complement strand
CTTGAAAGTTTCACGCCGGGATGGCGGAACTGGCAGACGCAGCGGACTCAAAATCCGCCGGGCTTCGGCTCTTGGGGGTTCGACTCCCCCTCCCGGCACCAATCGTAAATACCTGCGATTCATCCGATTACTCGACAGGAAGTTTTGGGTTGTCTTCTGTCTGGTCTGTCCTCTTCTGCTCATGCATCAGCCTTCTTACGTGCATGCACTTCTTTTGGCTAGTGTGATTTTGTCCGCGTTGTTTGTCTGTTCGCTTGTGTTGCGTCTCACCCGACCTACTATGCAAGGATCCCGTTGTCCAGTCAGCCGCTTGGTATACTCGGAGGCTTCCGCGAGCTGAGCCAAGTCGTGCGTCAGAAATAGTCAATCAATAAAGGAGATCTGTCATGCAGAGCCGCATCACTGGTACGACCATGCCTGTCCTTGAATTCGCCCTCGAACCGAATGAAACCATCATCTCCGAAGCTGGCGAACTCTCATGGATGAGCAGTTCGATCCAGATGACGACGCACACCCAGTTTGGTGGAGGCGGAGGTCTCTTCGGCGTGCTCAAGCGTGTCGCTGGCGGAGGATCCATTTTTATGACCGAATACCGGTCCATCGGTACCACGGGGGAACTCGCGTTTGCTACCAAGCTCCCGGGTCACATCGTGCCCGTAGAAATCTCGCCGGGACACGAGTACATGATTCACCGGCACGGCTTCCTCTGCGCCACTCCGCAGGTTCAGATCGGCGTCGGCTTCCAGCAGTCGCTGGGTGCGGGAATTTTTGGTGGCGACGGCTTCCTGTTGCAAAAGGCCAGCGGACAGGGCACAGCGTGGCTCGAACTTTCCGGAGAACTCGTGGTTCGCGATCTTCAGCCCGGCGAAACTTTGCGGGTCCATCCCGGCCACGTAGGCGCATTCCAGGCCAGCATCTCGTTCCAGATCACGACCGTGCCCGGCATTAAGAACATGATCTTCGGCGGCGACGGAATTTTTCTGGCCTCACTGACCGGCCCGGGCAGAATCTGGCTGCAGACTCTTCCCATTGCCAGATTGGCTCATGCGTTGGAGAGGTACATGCCTCATGAAACCCGCAAGGAGACCGTTCAAGGCGGCGTGGTCGGCGGAATCGTTGGCTCCATCCTCGACAATATGAAGTAAGTGGGAACGCAGAAGTCCTGAGGCCGGGTCTTGGGTCTGAAGTGCCGGATCTTAGATCTGAGATCGCGCGCGGTCTTCGCTGACGATAATCGCTAAAGACGCCGAACTGGCGTTCCGCCAAAGTCTCAAATTTAGAATGATGAAGGTAATCAGACGTCGAAAATCTCCCGTCTCTCCCCAACCAAGCAGATGATGGTCCGCACCCAGAATCGTGTAATTTGTGCCGAGGGTTGCCGTCGGGCGGGAAGTTTCGTCTAAGGTGTTTACCTGAGTACGCGTCGCGAGAATCACTCTCCCTCCAATATTCGCAGATCGTTTCGATTTTTTCTGTTGATATGGGGCGGTCGCTTTGAGAAGCGAAACAAGCCAATCTCCCATTCTCACCCGCCGCCTGTGCCTGTTTCGGAACGCTGATGGCGGTTAAAACCCCGCGAATAGAGAAGTACCCACCGTTTTTAATACGTTGTCCTACCTGCCCCGAAAGCGGGCGTGTTGTCTGCAAGTGCCTGTGGAAAATAGTGTTCGAGCGTCACAGACAATCTCCATCGCAAAATGGCAATGTGGATGCTATGGGATTTGGTAAGGTTCAGCCGCGCACGGATTTGCGAGGGCAATACAGGAAAAAGGGGAAATCGATGAAGGAACAAACGGTTCGGCTGGGCCCACGTGAACAGCAAATCGTCGAGCTGCTTTTGCAAGGTTGTGACAACGCGGAGATTGCCAGTCAGCTCAAGATGGCGCGGCGAACTGTAAAAGCTCATTTCAACCGGTTATTTCTCCGTTTCGGAATCGCCGGCGGAATCAAGCGAGTGAAACTCGCGACCCTGTTATATCGGAGGCAAGCATGTCTGCAAATGGACGGTATGGCACCCGTGTCCCCAATGAACGCGAACACCGAGTCATCCAACTCGTTGCCGAAGGCTTAAAGAACAAAGAGGTAGCTGACGCCATCGGGACGACGGAGCATGTCGTGAAGAATTACCTGCGGGTGATTTACGACAAACTTGGACTTTGGAACCGCGTCGAACTCGCACTGTGGTATGAGTCGCGACGCAGTCCGTCGATGCTGGTAACTCAGTGATTCTCTCCGGATCCGGCTGCCAAGAACGTCGCTTCGCGAAATGCGACTGCGGCGTCCAAGGCCGGGTCTGAGAAGTAACCTTTTCCACACCCCAAGATTACTGGCATCCAAACGCCTGAAGATGTCGCAGACGTTGTCCCGCATCTTTCACTCCCTTGAGTGCTGCGGCGTCGAGCAACACACGTGCCTGATCGCAATTCTTCGAAACTCCGTCACCTTTGAGATACAGGTCCGATAGGAGCAGGGGCGCATCGCCGTTGTGTTTGGCCATGGCTTTCCACAGCCATTTCGCCGCTTCAGCGCTGTTGCGGCCCTGGCCATTTGTACCGTTCAGATAACGTTGGGCGACGGCGAGCTCTTCGGCTCCGGTTCCTGCCAACGCTTCGGCCTGAGGAGTTTTCTCGGGCCTCGGAGTCCTGCGCGGCGCAGAGGCTTTGTTCGCTCTGGTGGTTGCTGCATTGCGAACTGGTTTTGCGCGAGGTGGTTCTGCCGCGTCGCGGGAAGGGCCGGCCGCTTGATTCTCTGCCGACGCGGCCCGGTCCGGTGTATCAGTTTTCGCTGGACTTGGAGGAGCCGGGGCTGAAGTCGCGGGCTCGGTCGTAGCCGCAGGGGGAGCAGGCGTCTCCAGGTGAGACGTTTGCGATGTCGCTTGTGCGCCACGCCACGCCATGTACGCAAGAGCGCCAATAATAATCGCCAGGACAATCCCCACATAGAGGCGATATGACCCAGAGGTATGTGGAGGGGACAGAATTTCGTCCGGGTACTCGTCGTTGTAGCCGACGTCACGCATACTTTGGAACAGCGACAATTCGTTGGTGTTTAATCTCGGTTTATAGACCTCATGATCACGCGGAACGAAATGCGATTCCTGGTTCTGCACGAAGGGAGCCGGTTCAGCCTGAAACGGATTCTCCATACCCTGATCCTCAGTGTGAAGATCGGCGACGTGAAGATCGGCGACGTGAAGATCGTCGCCATGCGGATCGTCTCGATGCAGGTCGGTGGCTGCTCCTCCCTCTCCAAGACGAGTGCCGCACATGCCGCAGAACCTCTGAGAGGAAGAGTTCTTCCGGCCGCATGCGTGACAGCGAACGAGCGTCGGATGAACCTCCGACGCAAGGGGAGCAGGCGAGCCCACCGGTTCTGATCCTTGCTCCGCGACCGAAGATGGGGTGACCAAAGATGAAGCGGCGGCCTGTGCGCGCGTCGAGCTTTCCGCTTCCAGTTCACGCACTAGTTCCTGCACCGCATGCTCGCGTTTTTCAGGTGGAGCGGTGAAATAAACCTGGGCCCACCGGCCCATGTTTTCCGCCAACAAGGGGTTCAGTAGAGGGTTCAACTCGGGCGGCGGCAAAATGCTAGGCCCCTCGGAATGCTCGGTTTGACTCGACAAACAGGGTTCTCCTTGTTTACGAACACTCGCCCAGAATTGGGCGGCGGAACCTATAAGTATGATTGCACTCCCGGGGCCAGGGGTTGTCAAATTAAACCAACTGGAACCGGAGGAACCGAGCTCGAGAAGGCTCTTTCAGTCGCAGGCTTTGCGATAGGCGGGCTCAAACTGGTCCAACCGCGCATCCCGCTGCGAGCTGAATTTCCCTTTCGGGGTCTTGCCGTAAAGATCGGCGCCCGGGCAATAGTACAGTGCGGTGTGAAGATCGACCCAAACCTGCGTACCTGGATTTCCTTTGTACTCCAGTGGTTCGGGCGCTTCCGCCAAGCCCAGCTTAACCAGGATTCGGTCGAAAAGCGAAAGATCGGCGTCCGGAGCGGCTCTGCGGTGCGCCGTAGACACCGTTGGGCTGCCGGTCGCGCTCACTGAATGGCTGGACAAGATTCCCCACCGAATGACGCCCAGCACAAGGACCACGGCGACTGCCAAGTAGATGTCCCCTCGCCGGGTATTCCAGAACTGGGCCCAGGCACTCGGATCTTTGGCTGCGGCCAGTTGCTCTAAGAAGTCACGGGCGGTTGCGGCGGAACTCCAAGCTGCGGTGCGTTCCGGTTTTGCTAGAGCTGTCGGTTCTGGTGCTTCGACCTCATCTTCCTGGGTTTCGACATCATCATCTTCCGGAATAGCGTGGAGCGGAATTTCGAGATCCGCACGTGCGGAGTTCTCAAAATCTACTCTTTCCGGTGCTTCACGCAGTTCCGTGGACTTAGTCGTCTCGTCCGGCAGATACTCGGCGGTCGCAAAAGGCTCGGTGGTCGCAAGAGCTTCGGGGACTTGCTCTGCGATGGAATCGGCGAGAGACTCCGCGGCGGGGACTTGATCAAGATTCGCCTGCGACTCCTCGTGAACCACTGCGCCATTCGCAGGATGGGCGTACGGAATCTTATTCATCGCCTCCTGCATGTGCCACAGCGTCGCTATCGTGCTCTGCAGATTGGGCGCTTCGTAATCCGAACTGCGCGGCAATCCGCAGTTCCCGCAGAACTGCTCTTGTCCCACCAGTTCGTGCCCGCACTTTCGGCAGACGAAAGTTGACGCGGACCGCGCCGATGACGGAGGGCTGGATATGGCCGCAGACCCTTTGGCCGCGGGCGTGTCGGCTAGCGCCGCAAGATTCGGCTTCAGTTTTTCCAGTGCCTCCAGCATAACGGCGCGTTCGGTCGCGAGCGATTTTTTCCAGGAGACTTCTTCGTTCCTCGCCAGCGCTTCGGTCACAAGGCCGGCCATGAGTTGGCAGGTGTGAACTTCTTCCTCCGTAAAAGCCTGCGGGTTGGGGAAGTAGAGTTCAAGACTCCCGGCGACGCCGCCATCGTGAAAAACTGGAACTGCGATCATAGACTGGATGCCGCGTCGGCGACACTCGTCCCTATCGAGAGGCAGTTCAGAATTAACGTCAGCACAGCGGAAAACGTGGCCGGTCCGAAGGCAGTCGACGGAGAGCGCCTTTTCCACGGGAACCTCGGTTCCCGCGGGCAGCGCCATAACACCCGCCGCGGCCTGGTAACGCACTTTCTTGCCGTCGAGGATCCCAATCGCAGCACTCCTTGCCCCGGCAATCTGGGTCAGGCGCTCGGCGACTAGCGACATCACGTTCTCTAATTCCAAATGACGAACCTGAACCTGGTGCTGGATCTCGACGATTTGGGCAAGAGTGAGAGTGGAATCGGCTTTGGGGGGCGGCGGTGATTCTTGTGGGTGCGGCACGCCAGGGGACGAGATAGGCCTCTCTTCTGCGGCGAGCAGATCTTTCGTCAGCTTCGGGCCCGGCTCTGCCTTCCGCAGTTGGCGGTTGCGCTCCTGCATCACATAGGCCGCTTCCAGCACCTTTGCGAGGGTCTGCTCGTCCCGAAACGGTTTGTTTTTTGCCTCAGACACGATTTCTTTTTCCACAGCTTGCACCGGTTCACCCGCGCAGCCCAGCAGAGGACGGGAATGCGCTTATTCTAGTGCAAGTTCCGCGCCAATACAGAGCTCCAGGGTGCTTTAAGTGCGGGGGCTCGGCTTCACGGATCGAATACCTTGGGGTGCCTCAGCATGCAAGGCGCTCAAATCTGTCAATAGCTTACCGTCGAAACTGTCGATCTTACGAGCGTTTATGAGCGCGAGAACGGCGAGGGCTGGCATGGTAACCACTCATGGTAACCACAGTATCGCAAGAATCTGCATGCACGTTCAGGAATTTTCCTACTCAGACTGCGGGAGATGGAACCTCAGCAGCGGAGTCATTCTTGCCGCTGAGATAAAAGTGCACCGCCGGAGTGATGATCAGCGAGAGCACCATGGAGATGAGAACTCCGCCAACAACCGCGATCGCGAGAGGTTGCAACATCTGCGAACCGGCTCCAATCGCGAAGGCCAGCGGCAACATCCCGGCGACTGTAGCCAGCGCGGTCATCACGATAGGCCGCAACCGTCGGCGTGCGGCTTGCAGCATCGCTTTCTCTGTGGCCAGGCCCAACGCGCGCATCTTCTGGTCGGCATCGAGCAGCAGAATGCCATTCTTGGCCACGATGCCGATCACCATGATCATTCCCATGAACGATGAGATGTTGAACGTAGTGCGCGTAATCAGCAAAGCAATGAAAACGCCGGAGGTGGAGAGCAGTGCCGATGAGAGAATGGCGACAGGTGCCGCGAACGTTCCAAACTCAAACAGCAACACAATGAACAGAAGCAGTACCGCAAGGATCAGCACGATCACCAGATCGTGGAATGAGCGCTGTTGTTCCTCGTAGGTTCCGCCGTATTCCACGCGAATGCTGGACGGGATGTGCAACCCGGCGACGGCCTTTTGCACGTCAGCCATGCCGCTGCCCAGGCTTCTGCCCTCCAGCCGGGCGGTGACGGCTACGTCGCGCTGCAGGTTCTCGCGGCGAACCTCAGTCTGCCCCGGATTCTCAACTACCGACGAGAGCGCGCCAAGCGTGGCTGTGTGTCCGCTGCTGCCGACCAGCAAAGTGTCGCGCATGGCTTCGAGCGATGACCGGTTTGCCGCCGGAAAACGCACGCGCAAGGTGTAGGCGCGATCGTTAGCCACGACCGGAGTGGGCGCAGGCTCGCCCTCCAGAATTGCCGAGGCGTCGAGCGCGATTTCCTCGGCAGTGAATCCGGCTCTGGCCGCGACGCTCGGATCTACCTGGAAAGTAACTGCGGGCCCGCTGATGGTGTTCTCAATCCCATTCAGAATGTCCACCACACCTTTGATCTTCCCAATCGCCTCAGCCACCTTGGGCGCCCATTGTTCCAGTTGCTTGGGATCCTGCGAAAACAGTTTGATCTGGATTGGTTCCGGAGCCGAGGTGAGGTCGCCGATCATGTCCTGCAGAACTTGGATGAACTCGATGTCGAGAGCCGGTTCTTGTTGCTTGATATCGGCCCGTACGTCGGAGATGATGTCTTCAATATCCCGCTTGCGCTTCGCTTTCAACTTCACCAGAACGTCGCCCGTATTGGCTTCCGTGACTGAAGCCAGACCCAGTTGTAAACCCGTGCGTCGCGAGGTGCTCTCCACTTCGGGAACCTCGCGCAGCATCTGTTCGACGTGGCCGACCACGCGGTTGGTCTCTGCCAGCGAACTGCCTGCGGGCATTATGTAGTCGATGACGAAGCCGCCCTCGTCCATTTCCGGTAGCAGATCGGAGCCGGAAAAGGTGTAGCAAAGATAGGAAGCAACGATTAGCCCAGCGCTAAAGATGAGGAGCAATCGCGGCCGTTCGAGAGCACGACGCAACCAGCGTTCATGGAAGTTGACCACGCGAAGGAAGAAGCCGCTTAAGTGTTTGTCCTCTGCAGCGAGCAACTTCATCGCGTTGTCGTTTTCAGCGGGGACTTCACTCTCATTTGCCGCCGGCGAAGTAGAGGACTGAGGAATCTCCGATTCAGCACCCTGAGGGGCGTCCTTGTCGTGCCGTCCCTTGATGAAGTATTGGCTCAGCGTCGGAGTCCACGTCACGGCCAGTGCCAGCGACGTCAGCAGCGACACAGTCATCGTCACTGCCAGCGCGCGGAAGAAGACTCCGGTGACGCCGGTGATCACGATCAGAGGAATGAACACGACAACTGGCGTGATGGTCGATCCGATCAACGGAATCGTGATTTCTTTCAGGGCACTGCGGATGGCCTCCATTCGACCTTGCCCCGCGTCGCGATGCAGGACAATGTTCTCGACCACCACGATGGCGTCATCGATGACCAGTCCCACGGCTGCGGCAAGACCGCCGAGCGTCATCAGGTTGAACGTCTGCCCCATCATCTTCAAGGCGATGAATGTGACCATCACGGTCACGGGAATCACCAGACCTGCGACCAGCGAAGTTCCCCAGTCGCGCAGGAATACGACCAGGATGATCGATGCCAGGATGAGCCCCAACAGAATGGCATCGCGCACGCTCTTGATGGACTCGCCCACAATGATCGACTGATCGTAGAAAGGCTGGATCTGAATTCCGGGCGGCAGCGTCTTGCGGAGACGGTCGATTTCGTCGTGAACTTCTTGCGCGACTAGCACCGTATTTCCGTCGGGTTGTCGATTGATGTTCAGCAGAACTGCGGGCTTACCGTTTGCCGTGACCACCGTGTAGACGGGCTTCACCCCCGGAGCCACGCTGGCTACATCGCCGATCCTCACAGGAATTCCCGTGGGGGTATTCTTGACCACCGCATTCGCGATTTCTTCGGGCGTCCGCACCTGGCCGTTGACCAGACTGAGATAGAGTTGATGATTGCGCTCCAGGAGTCCTGGGGAGTCGACAAGATTGGTGCGTCGCACAGCGTCCAGGATGTCGGATACGGTGACGCTCGCCGTCAGCAGCTTAGCCGGGTCAGGCGTGATGTGAAATTCAGGTTCTTGTCCGCCCTGCACAATCACGGTGGAGACGCCTTCCAGACGGTTCAGCCGCGGCTTCATTTCATAGGTGGCCAACTCCCACAGCTTGGTTTGAGGCATGTTGTCGGAGGTCAGGCTGTAGCCGATGACGGGAAACGCGGCGAAAGTCAGGCGGTGGGCCTCTATCTTTACCGTCGGAGGAAGCTCGGGCTGCACCCGTGAAATCGCGGCGTTGACGTATTGCAGCGTCTGGAACATGTCGATGTCCCAGCGGAAAAACAGATCGACTTCGGCGGATCCTCGGCTGGTGATGGAACGTACGGTGAGCAGTCCGGGCACGCTGTTAACGGCCTCTTCGATCGGGCGGGTGACGGTGACCGTCATCTGATCGATGGGCATGACGCCGTTATCGACCGCGATCAGCACGCGGGGAAAATCCGTGTTGGGGAACACCGACACGGGGATGGTAAAAGCGAGATATGCGCCCAGTAGGCCGAGCGTTAGGATGACGAAGATGACTGGCCTGGAGTGCTGGGCAATCCAATGCTGATCAGTCGCATGTTGGTCAGTCGAATGTTCATCACTCGATCGACCGCCCTTCGGTAAGTTCACGCAGATGCTCCGCAGCGATTATTTTTCACTGGATCCCTCACTGGGAGCTTTGGATCCTTCTTTGGATCTCTCAGACGATCCTTCCGCCGGAGCTTCGGTAACTTCGATTTTGATCTTGGTCTTGTCGGGCAGACCGTAAGCGCCGGCGGACACCACTTTGTCGCTGGCAGTGACGCCTTCGAGGATCTGCACGTCGTCGCCGTTGCGGATGCCGAGTTTGACCGTCTTCTGATGAGCGCGGCCGTCGGAGCCTGCCAGCATGACGACGGTGGCTCCGTCTGGCGCGGTGATGACCGAACTCGCCGGAACGACGAGAGCGTCTTTCACGGTTTGCGCCGTGAGAGAGAGTTGCACGCTCGTCCCCGGCTTCAGCGCGTGCTTTGGGTTTTTGGCCTCAAGCCAGACTTCGACCGTGGTGCTGTTGGGATCAAGCGCGGGACTCACCACCGTGACCTTGCCTTCGATGGGGTTTTCGATTCCTGGCACGGTCATGGTTCCCTTGTCCCCCCCTTTCAAGGCTGCCGCATCGTTCTGCGGAATGTGGGCCTTGGCAATGACCGAAGAAAGATCCATCACCGTCAGCAGGGGAGTTCCAGCCGCGGCCATTTCGCCCGGATACAGTGGACGGTCAGTGATGACGCCGTCCATCGGACTGCGAACTTCCGAGTAGCTGAGTTGCGCCTCCGCTCCCAGATACTTGCCCTTGGCCGACTCCAGTTGTCCTGCGGCGGATTTGAGTTCCTGTTGCCTGCCGATGGCCATGAGCGCGTCCAGATGCTTCTTGGTAATCGCGGACTGGTTACGGGCTTGGGTGACATCGACCCGTGACTGGTCGAGCTCTTTTCTTGGCAGCGCGCCTTGTTCGAACAGTAGCTGGCGACTCTGGAAGACCTTTTCCTGCGCATCGAGCACCTGCTGCGCCTGCTGCGCGTCGGCCTCGGCCTTCCGGATTTCCTCCGGCAGACCGGCAGCAGTCGTAGTTTCGTAGCTGGCTTGAGCCTGCTCGTAGCTGCCTTTATTTTCCTGTGCGGCTGCACTCAGATCGCGGTTCTCAAGCACAGCCAGCAGTTGTCCCTGGCGGACGGGGCTTCCGCGCTTCACCAGAAACTTCTTCACTGGAGCGCTGATCTTGGGCACAATCGCGGCCTGCTGGCGTGGAAAAAGGATTGCCTGCGTATGAATAGTCTGCTGAATCGTGGTTTTTTCCACGGCGGCGACTTGCACCGAGACCGCCGGTTCTTGGTCGCCCTTGTCGGACGAGCAGCCCACGGTAATCAGCACGCCAGCAACAGCCGCCACACCGGCTATTGCGAGCATGCGGCGGGGCAAGCTGCCCGGCTTGCGATCTGAGTTTGGCGGGCGTGCGGTTTCGGTGCGCTTCATGCGGCTAGAAGTTTCCTGTCATAGTTTGTAAGTTCGCTACAGCGATGCGGAAGCGCGCTTGACCATCATCGTACGCGTTGCGGGCCAGGGTCAGAGTATTTTGCGCGTCGACCACTTCCAGTACGGTGGATTCTCCTGCCTGGTAACGCAAGGTGGTGAGCCGCATACTATCGGCTGCCAGCTCGGCGGAACTCGCCAGCGACTCCATTTCCAGGCGTGAAGCCTCAGCTTCACCGTAGAACTGTCGCAGGTGGCCGAGGAGTTGTCGTTGCGCGAAGGTTAACTCGACGTACGCCTGATCGCGGCGCAACTCCGCCTGCTTGAGCTTGCTGCGATCTGCGCCCCAACTGAAAATCGGAATCTGCAAAGTGGCCACGGCGGAATACCCAAGGTTCCGCACTCCGTTCGTTCGGATGGCGAATTGGTTGGAATCGATGCCGTAAAAATAGTCGATGCCCAGCGTCGGCAACAGACCACCCCAGGCCGCCGTAACCTCGTGATTGGCAACTTCGAGTGCCGCCAGAGCCGCGCGCAGATCGGGATTGTTTTTCTTTCCCGCCGCTTCCACTTCGGCAAAAGTAGGCAGGGGCTCAGGGATCTGCAAGTCATCTACCACGGCGAAGTCCTGATTGAAATCGGGAAACAGCAGCACGGCCAGATCGAGGCGGCTGCGCTCCATGCCCAGCTGAGTTTCCCGCAAGTCACGCTGCTGTTGCTGGGCCTGAATCCTTGCCTTGATTACGTCGGCGTGCGCGACCTCGCCCCCGCTCTCCAGTTTCTGACTGACGTCGAGAAATCGTCCCGCCTCGGCAGCAGCGCGCTGCGCCGTCGCGTACTTGCGCTGGGCCACGACCAGTCCGTAGTACGACTGGGTTACAGTGACCACCAGGCCGCGCGCGGCGACCTCGGCCTTGGCCCGGGCCTGCGCCAAGGCGGCGGAGGTGCGGCGATAGTCCGCAAAATTGGTGAGCGAGACCGCCTGATGTACATCCGCCTGGCCGATGTACTCATGTACGCCATTGTTGGCGATGAACTTGGACGTTGGGCATCCCAACGTGCTGGTGGCACAGCTCGCGGGAAGCGGGCCTGTGCCCTGGGTGTAAATGAACGAATTGTTGTAGTTCAGGTTGGGCAGCAGTCCTGCGCGAGCCTGTACGCGATCTTCGCGGGCTAGACCCAGATCTGTGATCGCCGCGCGGTATTGGGAATCGTTCTGGCGAGCCCGCTGTAGGGCGTCCTGCAGCGTGATCGTGAGAGGAGGCCCGCTCGCCGGGGTGGCGCTCACGCCCTGGGCCTGCGTCGTTATCGTCACCTGTGCAAAACTCGAGTGCCCAATCGCCAGCAGGACCAAAATGAAAACCAAGGGCTGTGTGCATTGTTCAATATGGGAGGGCGATTTGTTCACCCTAAGAAAGTTATTCTGACGTCTCTTCACAGGGTCACCTCGAATGGAAGGCGGGCGATGCAAAACAATGAAAACCCTTGACCACGAAGGGCATCGCTAAAAACTTGAGGCGGTGCGGCGGTGCGCCTCGCTGCGGCGACGACCGGCTGCCGGCAGCTCAGCGGCTGAGCAGATGTATCGCGGACACTCGCCATGAGTCACGTGCTTGGACCAATTCGGAACTCGGCTAGCCTATCACGGAGTTCCTGAAAGCCACATGAAAACAGCGGTTTGTCGCTCAAAGTACTATGCCCAAAGTACTTAGCTCGCGGGGGGGCGAAGGGATGCGAACAATTGGCGAAAGCCGTGCTATCTGAGAAGCCGAGTGTGATCGCCAAGTCCGCAGGAGGAGCAAATCATGATTAATCTCGATCAGGTCAAAGTCACGCCCCGCGATCAGCAGGTCTTGAACCTGCTCGTGCAGGGCTGCAGCAACAAGGAAATTGCAGGCCAGCTCAACATCAGTCCCCGCACTGTAAAACAGCACCTCCGAACGCTGTTTTTGCGCGCCGGAATCCGCGAGGGCCGCAAACGCGTGAAGTTGGCCATCGCTATCTTCACGAAGGAGGAAGCGCAGTCATGACACCTTGTGAGCGGCTCACCCCGAAAGAAATTCAGATCTCGATTCTAGTCTGGGAAGGTCTGACCAATCGCGAAATTGGCAAGATCGTCGGCACCAGCGAACAAGTGATCAAGAA
>ODAK010005663.1_pt1 | contig 12646 bp, 6 predicted proteins | sample 1539591 | NCBI WGS metagenome assembly ODAK01 (sample SAMEA3539303, study PRJEB22396) | soil metagenome | biome: tundra; feature: field; material: soil | place: USA | collected 2010-05 | depth 0.15 m | reverse complement strand
TTCGTCGCGCAACCGGGCTGCTTCCTCGAACTCCAGGTTGGCGGCCGCGGCGCGCATGCGCTTCTCCAGCTCGACGATGGCCGCCTTCAGGTCCTTGCCGACGAACTCGGTGGTGGAGGCATCCGCGATCGGCGCCACGGTCACGTAGTCCCGCTCGAACACGCTCGCGAGCAAGTTGCCGATCTGCTTCTTGATGGATTGCGGCGTGATGCCGTGCGCCTCGTTCCAGGTGCGCTGCTTGTTGCGCCGCCGCTCGGTCTCCTCGATGGCGAAGCGCAGGCTGGCGGTCATGGTGTCGGCATACAGGATGACGCGGCCATCCACGTTGCGTGCGGCGCGGCCGATGGTCTGGATCAGGCTGGTGCGGGAGCGGAGGAAACCCTCCTTGTCGGCATCCAGGATCGCCACCAGCGCGCATTCGGGAATGTCGAGCCCCTCGCGCAGCAGATTGATGCCGACCAGCACGTCGAACACGCCGAGCCGCAGGTCGCGGATGATCTCCACGCGCTCCAGCGTGTCGATGTCGGAGTGCAGGTAGCGCACCTTGATGCCGTGCTCGCCGAGATACTCGGTCAGGTCCTCGGCCATTTTCTTGGTGAGCGTGGTCACCAGCACGCGCTCCTTCTGCGCCACGCGCAGGCTGATCTCGGACAGCAGGTCGTCCACCTGGGTCGAGGCCGGGCGCACTTCGAGCATCGGATCGACCAGGCCGGTCGGGCGCACCACCTGCTCCACCACCTGGCCCGAATGCGTGCGCTCGTATTCGGCCGGCGTCGCCGAGCAGAAGAACGTCTGTTTCATCATGCGCTCGAACTCGTCGAAGCGCAGCGGCCGGTTGTCCAGCGCCGAGGGCAGGCGAAAGCCATAATCGACCAGGTTCTCCTTGCGCGAGCGGTCGCCTTTGTACATGCCGCCGATCTGGCCGACGGTTACGTGGCTTTCGTCGATGATCATCAGGGCGTCGTGCGGCAGGTAGTCGATCAGCGTCGGCGGCGGCTCGCCCGCCTTGCGGCCGGACAGATGGCGCGAATAGTTCTCGATGCCTTTGCAGAAACCCATCTCGTTCAGCATCTCCAGGTCGAAGCGGGTGCGCTGCTCGATGCGCTGCGCCTCGACCAGCTTGTTCGCCTTTACGAAAAAATCGATGCGCTCGCGCAACTCCAGCTTGATCGCCTCGATCGCGCGCAGCGTGGTTTCGCGCGGCGTGACGTAATGACTGGAAGGATAGACGGTGAAGCGCGGCACGCGCTGGTGGATGCGGCCGGTGAGCGGATCGAAGATCGCCAGGGTCTCGACCTCGTCGTCGTTCAGGCTGATGCGCACCGCGGTCTCGGAGTGTTCCGCCGGGAACACGTCGAGCACGTCGCCGCGCACGCGGAAGGTGCCGCGGGCGAACTCGAACTCGTTCCTCTGGTACTGCATCGCCGTCAGGCGCGCGATGATGTCGCGCTGCGACAGCTTCTCGCGCTCGCGCAGGTGCAGGATCATGCCGTGATAGTCGACCGGATCGCCGATGCCGTAGATGCAGGACACGGTCGCGACGATGATGGTGTCGTTGCGCTCCAACAGCGATTTCGTCGCCGACAGGCGCATCTGCTCGATGTGTTGGTTGATGCTCGAGTCCTTCTCGATGAACAGGTCGCGCGAGGGCACGTAGGCCTCGGGCTGGTAGTAATCGTAGTAGGAGACGAAATACTCGACCGCGTTTTCGGGGAAGAACTCGCGCATCTCCGAGTAGAGCTGCGCCGCCAACGTCTTGTTCGGCGCGATGATGAGCGCCGGCCGGCCCTGGCGCGCGATCACCTGGGCCATGGTGTAGGTCTTGCCCGAGCCGGTGACGCCGAGCAGGGTCTGATAGGCGAGCCCGTTCTCCACGCCCTCGACCAGCTTGGCGATCGCCTCGGGCTGGTCGCCGGCGGGCTCAAAGTGCTGGTGCAGCTTGAACGGGCTATTGGGAAAAGTGACGATCAAGGGGTACAATTATGCCTTCGACAAAACGTGGAAGTTTAGCACGATGAACGCCCCTCACTCCCCTTCCCTGCTCGCCGGCGTGCAAATGGCGCCGCGCGATCCCATCCTCGGCCTGACCGAAGCCTATAACGCGGACAAGAACCCGAAAAAGGTCAATCTCGGGGTCGGCGTCTACACCGACGACACCGGCAAAGTGCCGCTGCTGGAGTGCGTGCGCCGCGCCGAGCGCCAGCTGGTGGAGCAGCCGGCGGCGCGCAACTACCTTCCCATCGACGGCCTCGCCGCCTATGACAAGGCGGTGCAAAGCCTGGTCTTCGGCACGGACTCCCCAGCGCTGAAACAAGGCCGGATCGTCACCGTGCAATCGCTGGGCGGCACCGGCGGCCTCAGGGTGGGCGCCGATTTCCTGCGCCGCACCGCGCCCAACGCCACGCTGTGGATCAGCGATCCGAGTTGGGAGAACCACCGCGCGGTGTTCGAGAGCGCCGGCTTCAAGGTCAATACCTACGCCTATTACGACGCCAAGACCCGCGGCGTCGACTTCGGCGGCATGCTGGGCGCGCTCAAGGCCATGCCGGCCGGGGATATCGTGCTGCTGCACGCCTGCTGCCACAACCCCACCGGCGTCGATCTCAGCGAAGCGCAATGGGCCAGCGTCGCCGAGACCATCGGCGCACGCGGACTGGTGCCTTTCCTCGACATCGCCTACCAGGGCTTCGGCGACGGCATCGATGCCGACGGCAGCGCAGTGCGCCGTTTCGCCCAAACCGGTTTGCCGCTGTTCGTGGCGAATTCGTTCTCCAAATCTTTCTCGCTCTACGGCGAGCGCGTGGGTAGTCTGAGCGTGGTCGCCGCAAGCAGCGAGGAAGGCGCGCGCGTGCTGTCGCAGATCAAGCGCCTGGTGCGTGCCAACTATTCCAATCCGCCGACGCAGGGCAGCAAGATTGTCGCCACCGTGCTCGCGTCGCCGGAGCTGCGCACGCTGTGGGAGCAGGAACTGGGGCAGATGCGCGAGCGCATCAAGGCCATGCGCAAGCTCCTGGTGGAGAAGATCCATGCGCGCGTACCCGGCGCCGACTTCAGCTTCGTCACGCGCCAGCGCGGCATGTTTTCCTACTCCGGCCTGACCAAGGAGCAGGTGGTGCGCATGCGCGAGGAATTCGCGGTTTATGCGATCGAGAGCGGGCGCATTTGCGTGGCGGCGCTCAACACCAGGAACGTGGACTACTCCGCTGACGCCATTGCCAAGGTGATCGGCTAAGCCGCGACGACAGCCGGGCGCAAACGGGATCGGGGTAGCAGGGCGGGAATCATCTCCCGCCCCGTTGCGCCGCAATATCAATTGACCCAGCACCCACCCAGCCATTAAAATACGCGCCTTCCTCAGCCCGGCTCAACCGGGTTGCGCCGTTCCCCGATAGCTCAGCTGGTAGAGCGACGGACTGTTAATCCGCAGGTCCGAGGTTCGAACCCTCGTCGGGGAGCCAAGTAAATCAGTAAGTTGTGCTTGTTTCTGCGCTTTACCGAAGCCATGCCGGAGTGTCATGTCGGGGCTATGTAGGGCTCCTGCATTCGGTGGACACTTGGGACGCTTACTCCGGTTAAGCACGTATACCCGCGACCCCCGCGGGCATCTTACGCCGCCTACTTCAGCGGCTTGAGCGGATCCTTCTGTCCCGCGGGTACCGGCACCCCGGCGACGTTCAGCGTCATGGAGACGGCGGTGTAATAGCCGCTGACGCCAATCAAATCCATCACGCCCTTCTCGCCGAAGAGCGCGACGGTGCGCTTGTAGGCGGTGTCGTTCACCTTCTTCGTGCGGTGCAGCTGGGTGCAGAAGTCATACACCGCGGCCTCGTCGTCCTTCATGTTGGCCGGGCGCTTGTTCACGGCAAGGTCGGCGGCGATCTTCGGATCGAGCCCGGCCTTCAGCGCGAGCGGCAGGTGCGCGTACCATTCGTACTGCGAGGTCCACTGGCGGGCGGTGATCAGGATCGCGAACTCGTTTAGGCGTAGCGGCAGGGAGGTATTGAACCGGATGTACTCGCCGACTTTCTGCAGCCGGTCGCCCAGGTCCGGACTGCGCAGCCATGCATTGAACGGCCCGCCTTTCAGCAACTGGCCGACTTTCTCGGGGCTCGTGTCCCCGCCGCCGCGCGGCCCGGCGAGCAGCGCCTGCACGAGCTTCGCCTGTTCTGGCGTCATCTGCTCCGGCGTCAAGATCGGAAAACGGTCGCCAGCCTGCGCCGCGGCACCGATCAGCGTGCTGCCCAAAATCAAGCAACCGGATACAAGTTTTCGCATGAACGTCCTCCTAAGATTGTGTTTACCCAATTGCGCGGCGGATAATTTTCGCGAAGCCGGAGCCTGATGCACCCTAAGCGGGGCGCTTCGCGCTACCGCATCAGGCCGTTCTTCTCGATCCAGTCCTCGATCATCGCCGCGGTTTGATCGGAGTTCCGGTCCATCATCAGCATGTGCGTATTGCCGTGGATGCCGCGCGCAGGCAGTTCGATAACGTCAGCGCGAACACCAGCCGTAGCGAGCGCGTCGCGATAGCGGTTGATGTTAGGCGTGATCTTTGACCAAAAGGCGTGCTGTTCAAGGTTGTCGCCCCACACGAATAGGTGTGGCGTGCCTTTCAGCGTCGACACGTCGGATTTCGACGGGTCGGGCGCCCCGGAGGGCTCCACTGCGACGATCGCTTTGACCTTGTCAGGCGCCGCAAGCGCGGCGTTGAAGGCGAAATTGCCGCCCTGGCTGTGCACGACGATGACACACGGGCAGACGCGCTGCACCAGCACGTTGTAGGCGGCCTGCGTCGCCGCGTCGTTCGTCGCCCAGCGCGGCACGCCCTGCTTCATGAACTGGTCGAACGCTTCGACGGGCCATTGCGTCGCTGAATACGTCGTGCGCTTCGCCACCTCGGTCTGGTATGAGCCGTTCGGACCGATCCGGAACAGTTCCCAGGCCTCCTTCTTGGTGCGGAAAAAGGGCTCGGTCTTGAAGATCTCAGGATAGCGCGCCCACGAGGCCCGGCCACGTTCGACTGCATCCGCGACATACACGTCGTGCCCGGCCTTGAGGAAGAACATCTGCCAGCCGGGCTGGCCGTCGGGCTTCGTCTCCCAGGTGACCCCGGTAAGGCCACCACCATGGATCATGAGCAGCGGGTATTTTGCCTTCGGGTTCTCGAGCTTGACGTACTGCACATACATCTGCTCGACCTCAAAATCACCGTTCGGATCGACTTTGAACGGCGCGGCCCCCGCCGTGAACATGATCTCCCGCACCGGCATACCGGAAAGGGTAGCCTGCCTGCCGCCGACATGCATGCTGCCCACGTCCTTTACTGCGATGCCTCCCGCACAGCCAGTGAGAAAGACCGCGCCTGCGATTACTGCCCAGCCAATTTTCCTCATCGTCTCCTCCGCCGTTGGGATCGCGCCGCGACCCGTGAATACCCATGCTAACACCGAGGAATCTCTACTTCAATTCAGTGGTGCCCCCGAGGTGTCTCTGGGTGTTGCGACCGCAGAGGGACGGCGCAGCGCTACCGCGCCTTGCGACTCTCCGCTATCACGTGGAGGGAGTGACCATAAGGGTCGATAGCGACATCTCACAGATTTCGGAAGCGGACGCCCCTTGGCACGGACGCGACAATGCTACGGCATATTCTTGGCGCCTGCGCCGACTTCGCGGGCTCCTGACATAGGGATAGAGCTCGCCCCCCTGCGGCCGGTGCCTGCAGAACCCAGAACGGTGTTACCGGATGTGTGTGTCGGCCGGCAGCGGCTCCAGGTGTCTGCGGTACGGCGACCCACTCCCGAATTAGCGGTAGCGGCGCGAGTGTCCGCTTCTCCGATTACCGTGGGTCCGTACCCGACCCTAACCGGTCATCGCGCCCGGCGAATTGGTCGAGTGCCGTCGCGGGCACGCGGACGGTACGAGCGCTTGCGAGTAAGCTATGCGGATGCCTGCTCTCGACTATGTCCCCGTCGCAAACGACACCCGCCCGCTCTTCGAGCGCCTGAACCGCGATTGCACCTGCGTTACGCTCGACCGCGAGGCGCTGTGCGCGGCGCTGGAGCGGGAAGCGGGCAATCCGGATTTCTGCGCGACGCTCATCCGCACGCGGCCGCACCTGTTCTCGAACGCGCCGGTGTTCCTGTCGGAGGCGCACGTTGTCGCCATGCTGCGCGCGGTGCGCGCGATCGAGTCGGTTACGCGCCTGCCCGCCTACCGCGACGCGGTCCTGTCGCGCTCACCCGAGATCGCGCGGCTCGATTTCGGGCCGCGTGGCGCCTTCATGGGCTACGACTTTCACCTGGCCCACGACCGCCCGAGGCTCATCGAGATCAACACCAACGCCGCCGGCGCATTCCTCAACGCCCTGCTCGCCCGCGCCCAGCACGCCTGCTGCGAGGAAATGCTGACCGGACTGCGCCGATCGGAGGCCCGTGATTTCGACGCGGCGATCGCGCGCATGTTCGAGAGCGAGTGGCGGCTGCAGCGCAAGGAGGGAACGCCGCGGCGCATCGCCATCGCCGACGACCGCCCGGAGGAGCAATATTTTTACCCCGAATTTCTCCTCGCGCAGCGCTTCCTCGCCAAGCACGGCATGGAAGCGGTGATCGCCGACGCGGGGAAGCTTCGCTTCGAGCGGGGCGGGCTGCTCTTCGACGGCCGGCCGATCGATCTCGTCTACAACCGTCTGGTCGATTTTGCGCTCGAGCGCCCCGAGCACGCGGCATTGCGCGCGGCCTATCTTGCGGACGCCGTGGTCGTCACGCCGAACCCGCGTGTCCACGCGCTCTTCGCCGACAAACGCAACCTCGCCCTCCTATCCGATCCGACGCCGCTGCGTTCATGGGGCGTCTCTGCGGCGACGCTCGCAGATCTGTCGGCCGTCCCGCGGACGGTGCTGGTCGCGCCCGAGAACGCGCAGGAGCTTTGGCGCGAAAGGAAGAAACTGTTCTTCAAGCCTGCCGCGGGCTACGGCAGCAAGGCGGTTTATCGCGGCGATCGAATGACCAAGCGCGTGTGGGGTGAGATCCAGCGCGGCCAATACGTCGCGCAGGAGTACGCGGCGCCGAGCGAGCGCGTGATCGACGTGGACGGAGCGCCGGCAGTGCGCAAGACCGACCTGCGGCTCTACGTGTACGACGGCGAGATCCTGCTCACCGCCGCTCGCCTGTACCAGGGGCAGGCGACGAATTTCCGCATGCCGGGAAGTGGATTCGCGCCGGTGTTTGTGATTTGATCCGCGCCGGATAGGCCGCACCTGATCAACGTCAGCTTTGGAGAAAAAGCGCCAACGGCGGCAACGGGCCGATCTGCGACGTTCACCCACCCGGCGCAAATTCACCCGAAGCAGTCATTGGTGAACGACCGGTTACTTGAGGACCGAACCCCACCCCTTCTTGGCGACGAAGCAATCTCGTGACACGCTCCTTTTGCCGCGGCGAGATCGCTACACTTCGCTTGCAACGACAGCGAGGTATGATGTCGGCAGCGCAAGCCGGGAGCTCACAACAGGGCTGCTCGCCGGCCCCGGGGCGATAGGAGAAAACCGTCCCGTCGCATCATTGTGCTTCCGAAGGAAATAGAACCTTAAAGGGGAGAGCGGTCATGAAACTATTCCTGAATCACCGTATGCACACGCTCGCTCTCGTGGGATTGGCGTGCAGCTTGGTAGCCGCTTGCGCGGGCATGAAAAGTGGCCCGACCGGAATCGTCGCTCCTGGCGCCAACTGGGAAGAAATAACGCGCGCGGGCCGCGTATTCGGCGAGGGGGTGGTCGCCGCGAAAGACGGCACACTGTACATGACCGACATCAACAACACCGGAGGCACGATCTGGCACTACGACCCGGCAAGCGGCCGCGCCGACAACCTTATGGAGCCTAGCGGCCAAGCGACCGGCCTGCACGTGGACAAAAATGGCGACCTGCTCATCGCGCAGGGCGCCGACGGCGGTGGACGGGCAGTCTTGCGGCGCAACCTCAGGACGGGCGCGACCACGGTGGTGGTCAATGCGTATCAGGGCAAGCGGCTCAACGCGCCGAACGACCTGACTACCGACGCGCAAGGGAGAATTTTTTTCACCGACGCACGTTTTCTCGGCGCCGAACCGATGGAACTCCCTAATGCGGTGTACCGCGTCGACACGAGCGGAAGAGTCACCCAGATCATCAATGATCTCTTCAGGCCGAACGGCATCGAGGTATCGCCCGATGGCAGGCGGCTGTACGTGGCGGTGAGCGGCTCGATGGCGCTGGTGATGAATCCGAATGGCCCGGCAAAAGACCGCTTCGGAATCGAAGGTGGCGGTGGCGGCCTGGTCGGCTACGATCTAGATGCCGACGGCAACGTCTCGAACGGCAGGCTGCTCCTTCGCCGGATGGACATGTCGCCCGACGGCATGGCGATGGACACCGACGGCAATCTGTACGTGGCCCTGCACAACGGCAATCCCAAGGACCCCAAGGGAGACATCGTGGTGCTCAACCCCGCCGGAGATCTGATCGAGCGGCTGGCGCCGCCCCCTGGAATCCTCAGCATTCAGCTTGGCTTCGGCCGCGGCGCGGACGCCGGCACACTCTACATGACGCGGGCGCTACCCTGGGCGCTGTACCGCATCAAAACGGTTCGGCGCGGGCATTATTTCGAGTAGTCTCACAAGATGGGCTTGCGAGGAACGCCTTGGGCTGGATTGCCTTGCGCTTGCGGTGCTGGCAGGCGCCGATAATTAGGCGGTACATGGCGATGCTTGTCGATTGACTGCGTCAGACCCACAACAGCCGTTCAAGCGTACACTGACTTCCAACTCGGGTTGACGAGGTTCCAGTTGTGCTCGGGAAACGACCATCGACCAAACGTCGCGAGCGGCCTAAATTTGTACCAGCATAGACTTTCCACGAGGTTTTCATGCGCGCCAAAACCAATCGCCAAGTGATACTCAAGTCGCGACCCACGGGGATTCCCGAAGCCGACAACTTTGCCATTGTCAAAGCGCCGGTGCCGGCGGTCGAAGAGGGACAAGTTCTCGTGCGCAATATCTACCTCACAGCCGAGCCCGCCATGCGAGGTTGGGTGAGCGCGGTCGCCAATTATTCAGAGCCGGTGACTCTGGGAGGGGTAATGCGCTCTCCTGCTGTCGGCCGCGTCGAAGAATCGCGTCATCAGGATTTCCGACCAGGTGAGTTTGTCACGGGGCTATTCGGGTGGCAGGACTACGCGGTGGTCGATGCAAGCGCGATCCAGCGCAAGGTTCCCGGGACCGGGCTCCCGATCTCGACCTCCCTCGGTGTCCTTGGCTTGAATGGCCTCACGGCCTACTTCGCGCTATTGGATGTCGGGCAGCCCAAGGCGGGGGAAACGGTTGTCGTATCGACCGCGGCAGGGTCGGTGGGCTCGTGCGTCGGTCAGATCGCGAAGATCATGGGTTGCCGCACCGTCGGCATCGCTGGAGGATCGCAGAAGACACGGCTCTGCCGCGAGGAGTTCAGTTACGACGAGGCCATCGACTACAAAACCCCGGGGCTGGAATCGGCGCTAGCCGCAGCCTGCCCCGAGGGCGTCGACGTCTACTTCGACAATACCGCGGGCGTAATCAGCGACACCGTGCTGAAGCACCTGAGGCAAGGCGCGCGCGTGGTGATTTGCGGCACTGCCTCCGTATCTAGCTGGGACCCACCGCCAGTCGGTCCGCGCGTCGAGCGCAACCTCCTCGTGAAACGGGCGCGCATGCAGGGATTCCTCATCTTCGACTATGTGGCGCGTTACGCTGAAGGCTTGGCTGCGCTAACCCAATGGGTGCGCACCGGCTTGATCCGTTATCGCGAAGACATACGTGATGGCATCGAGCATGCGCCTGGATCGATCGCGAGTCTCTACCGCGGCGAGAACCTCGGCAAACGCCTTATCCGCATCGCGCCTGAAAGCCCATAGCGCATCGCGCACTGCCGCTGAGCGCGCCTGCGTGGAACAGAAGAAAGTCTGGCGCGACATCTGGAGTGCGGGGCACATCGCATCGGTTTCGTGCACGAATGCGTAGCGACGCTCTTTCCCACGTTACCAGGGGCACGAGGGAACATGGCGCAGCACAGAGCAATGCGCGGTGACGAAATGACATACTCCAGGGGTGCCTATATCGTGTGCGTGTGCAGGTGCCTATCCCGTTCACCCTAGTTGAGGAAACAAAAGCTTGGGTGTAACCTGACCGTGCTAGAGCCCGCGTTTGATGTCTTATACGGCCTCCTTTGGAGGCAGCGGCGACTTCTTGTTAGGCCGTCTTTGAACGAGATGCACCATTAACAACGAACGGAGGTAGCGATGGCCGTAAGAATGCGCGCTTCCGCAATGACGAACGCAGAGTGGCACCGGTTTGTCGACACGATTACTCAATTGAATCTAGGTTAGGCCGTGAAATGTCCGCGGTGTCAGTGGTTGAACGACGCGCAAGCCCGATTCTGCGAGGAGTGCGGCGCCGGACTTGGAATCGTTTGTCCGGACTGCGGCCAGCCGGTGGTCGCGGGCAAGAAGTTCTGCCGGTCATGCGGCGCCGCCCTCATCGCCGCGAACCCGTCCCCGCTGTCGCCACAACCCGGCGAATCCCAACGTCCCGCCGAAAGGGTTCTCACCTCCCGGGCCGCTCTCGAAGGAGAACGCAAGCAGGTCACGGTTCTGTTTGCCGACCTCAAGGCTTCGATGGAACTGATCGCGGACAGGGATCCGGAGGAAGCACGGGGCATTCTCGACCCGGTGCTCGAACTGATGATGGAGGCGGTTCATCGATATGAGGGCACCGTAAATCAGATTATGGGCGATGGGATCATGGCGCTGTTCGGTGCACCGGTCGCCCAAGAGGATCACGCGGTGCGGGCCTGTTATGCCGCCCTGCGCATGCAGGAGTCGGTGAAGGGGCATTCGACGGGTCTGCATCCGGCCAGGAGCGTTCCGCTTCGATTCCGGATCGGGCTCAACTCCGGCGAAGTAGTGGTGCGTTCCGTGGGCAGCGATCTGCGCATGGACTATACGGCCGTGGGCCAGACGACGCACGTCGCGGCCCGGTTGGAGCAATTGGCCGAGCCGAACACGATTTTCATCTCCGCCACCACGCTTTCGCTCGCCGAGGGCTTCGTCGAAGCCAGGCCGCTCGGTGTGCTGCCGATCAAGGGGCTGAGCCGGCCGACGGCTGCCTATGAGCTGCTTTCGGCGAGGATAGGCAAATCCCGCTTCGACGTTCTGGCCGCACGCGGCCTTACGCGGTTCATCGGACGGGGCGCGGAACTCCAGCAGCTGCGCCGGGCATACGAGGAGGCCGCAGGCGGCACCGGACGCGTCGTGGCGATATTCGGCGAGCCCGGAATCGGAAAGTCCCGCCTGTTGCGCGAGTTCGCGCGCTCGATCCGCACTCCCGATCGCCTGATCCTCGGAAGCGAATGCATTTCGTACGGCGAGACGACCGCTTATCTGCCGGTGGCCGCGCTGCTGCGCCAGTATTTTCAGCTGGCGGGCCGCGAAGGCGATATCGTCGTCCGGGAAAAAGTGAAGCACACGGTCGAGTCGCTGGGCTTGACGCCGTCGGCGTACGTTGCGCCGCTGATGTGGCTGCTTGGAGCCGAGCCGGACGACGATGGGTGGCAGCGGCTGGATCCCGCGCAGCGCAGTCAGCGGGCGCACGAGGCCGTCAGCGAATTGCTGGTTCATGCGAGCCGCGCTGAACCGCTCGTTGTGATCCTCGAGGACCTGCAATGGGTCGACAGCGAAACCCAGGCGCTGCTCAATTCGCTTGTCGAGCACCTGCCGGCCAGCCGCATCCTGCTGCTCGCCAGTTATCGCCCCGGATACGAGCATGGCTGGAGCGCCAAACCGTGCTACCGGGAGCTTCCGATCGAGCGCCTGTCAGCGGAAGATGCGGAGGAACTTCTTGCCGCGCTCACGGGTGACAGCCCGGGCCTGCAGCCGCTCAAGCAGGCGCTGATCCAGCGCACCAGCGGCAATGCGTTCTTTCTCGAAGAGAGCGTACGAACGCTAGTCGAGACCGAAGTCCTGGTGGGAACACCGGGACACTATCTGGCGCAGCAGGACGCCGGCGACGTTCAGATACCGTCGTCGGTATACGCGGTGCTGGCGGCGCGGATCGACCGGCTTGCCGCGAACGACAAGCGGCTGCTGCAGGCCGCTTCGGTCATCGGCATGGACGTGCCGTCGATGCTCTTCGAAGGCGTCGCCGATCTTCCGCGCCACGAATTCCGCCGTTCGATCGCCCGCCTCGAAAGCGGCGGTTTCCTCCGGGCTTCGCATCTCCATCCCGAGATCGAGTACACCTTCAAGCACGCGCTCACCTGCCACGTGGCCTACCGAAGCCTCGTTCTCGAGCGCCGACGCTCGCTGCACGCGGCGATCGTTGGGATCATCGAGCGCCTGTACCCCGATCACCTGGCCGAGCACGTCGAGCGTCTGGCCCACCACGCGCTGCGAGGAGAGGTCTGGCCCAAGGCGGTGCGCTACTGCGGCCAAGCCGGCGTGCGATCGCTGGCCCGCTCCGCCAACCGCGCCGCAGTGACGCACCTGGAGCGCGCGCTCGAAGCGGTCGCCAATTGTCCGGAATCGCGGGACACCGCCGAGGCGGCAATCGATCAGATCGGAAGAGCGTCGTGTAGGGAAAG
>ODAK010005661.1_pt1 | contig 12649 bp, 12 predicted proteins | sample 1539591 | NCBI WGS metagenome assembly ODAK01 (sample SAMEA3539303, study PRJEB22396) | soil metagenome | biome: tundra; feature: field; material: soil | place: USA | collected 2010-05 | depth 0.15 m | reverse complement strand
CCCATGGCGCGCAGCGGCTCGACCACGCGCTGCATCGGGCGCCGACGGAGCGACACATCGCCGTCGAGGGTGGCATCGCAGTCGCTGCCCGCGAGTGCCCCCGCAAGCAGCCTCATCGTCGTTCCAGAGTTGGCGCAGTCGAGCACCGAGTCGGGGCTTCGCAGGCTCACCCCCACTCCGGCGCCGTCGAGCGCATAGCGTGAGGGCGGGAAGTCGCGCACCCAGACGCCACAGGCGCGAAGGCATGCGGCGGTGGCGAGCACATCAGCCGCCGGCGAGGCGTTGCCGATGTACGTCCGGCCCTTGGCCAGCGCACCGAGGATCAGCGCCCGGTGGCTGATGGACTTGTCGCCGGGGACGCTGACCTCGCCGTCGATCCGCTCCGCGGGTGACACCCGCTCATGGGTCACCCCGTCCGCGGAGCCTCGCTGCCGATCATGGTGTTCAGGAATCGCCCGGCGGTGGCGACGGCGTGATCGGTATCGGCGCCGATGGCGTCGAGCAACGCGGACCCGACGACGGCGGCCTCCGCGTGTCCACGCAGGGCGATGAGATGGTCATGGGTCGAGAGCCCGAAGCCCAGTGCTCGGGGCAGGGATGTCATCCGGCGCACCGAGTCAAGCAGCGCGATCGCCTCCTCGGCGATGGTGGTTCGAGCGCCGGTCACGCCGGTGACGCCGACGCAATACACGAACCCCGCGCCCGTGGAACAGATGCGCTCCAGGCGTTCCGCGGTCGTCGTCGGGGCGACCAGCGGGATCAGCGCGACGCCGGCGCCGTGCATCGCATCGCGCACGCCGCCCGCCTCGTCGAGTGGGAGATCGGGAAGGATCACGCCGTCGATGCCTGCCGCGGATGCCGCGCGAGTGAACGCCTCGACGCCGAAACTGAGCACGGGGTTGACATATGTCATCACCGCAAGGGGAATGGTCACGCCATCAGCGCGTGCGGCGCGCACCTGCGCGAGCGCCGTCGCGAGGTTCATGCGATTGCCGAGCGCGATCTGGCCGGTGCGCTGGATGGTCGGGCCGTCGGCAAGCGGGTCGCTGAATGGGATGCCGACCTCGGCCGCGAGACAGCCCGTGCGCTCGGCGCACAGCAAGAGCGCGGCCAGGCTGTCGTGATGCGGGTATCCCGCCGTGAAGTACGGGATCAGCCCAGGCGGCGCGTCATCCGCGCGGGCGGCGAACGCGGCACTGAAACGCGTTTGCGATGCGACCCCGGTCATGCGCCGTCGTACTCGCGCACGGTGTCGACATCCTTGTCGCCGCGGCCGCTGAGGCAGATGAGCACGACGTCACCGGCGGGTTGGTTGAGGGCGAGCGCGGCCCCGACGTGCAGCGCGTGCGACGACTCGAGCGCGGGGATGATTCCCTCGAGCAGGCAGAGCTCATGGAACGCCGCGAGCGCATCCGAGTCGGTCGCCGCGAGATATTCGACGCGGCCACTGTCGCGGAGCGCGCTGTGCTCGGGGCCGACCCCCGGGTAGTCGAGGCCGGCGCTGATCGAATGGGTGGCGAGGACCTGGCCGCCGGCGTCCTGCATCAGGTAGCTCAGCGACCCGTGAAGCACTCCCGGACGTCCTCGCGACAGCGGCGCCGCGTGCTCACCGCTGTCGAGTCCGCGGCCCGCCGCTTCGACACCGACGAGTCGAACCTCGTCGTCGAGGAACGCGGCGAACATCCCGATGGCGTTGCTCCCCCCGCCGACGCACGCAACCACCAGCGACGGCAGACGATGCAACCGGGAGAGCATCTGGGCGCGAGCCTCGTCGCCGATGACGCGCTGGAGCCGGCGGACCAGCGACGGGTATGGGTGCGGTCCGACGGCGCTGCCGATCACGTAGTGGGTGTCGCGGACGTTGGCCACCCAGTCACGAATCGCCTCGTTGGTCGCGTCCTTGAGCGTGGCCGATCCGCTGTCGACGGGCACGACCTCGGCTCCGAGCAGGCCCATCTTGTAGACGTTGAGCGCCTGCCGGCGCATGTCCTCGCGGCCCATGTAGACGACGCACTCGAGTCCGAGCGCGGCGCATGCCGTTGCCGTCGCAACGCCGTGCTGTCCGGCTCCGGTCTCGGCGATGATCCTGCGCTTGCCCATGCGCTGGGCGAGCAACACCTGGCCGAGGGCGTTGTTCAGCTTGTGGGCGCCGGTGTGGAGCAGATCCTCGCGCTTGAGCCAGATCTGAGCCCCGGAGTAGGCGTCGCTGAGGCGGCGCGCGTGAGTGATCGGTGTTGGCCGCCCGGCGAACTCGGCGAGCCAGCGATCCAGCTCAGACGTGAACGCGGCGTCGGCGAAGGCGCTCGCGATCTCGGCCTCGAGCTCCTCGAGCGCCGGCACCAGTGTTTCCGGCACGTACGCACCGCCATAGCCCGCGAAGCGGCCGCGAACCTCGGCGCTCACCGCGGGTCGCTCTCGAGTTGAGCAGCGGCGGATCGGGCAGCCCTGACGAAGCGGCGGACAAGCTCGGGATCCTTCTCTCCAGGGTGCCGCTCCAGGCGGCTCGAGGCGTCGACCCCCGCAGGGCGCACGGTTGCGATGGCCGCGGCGACGTCATCCGGTCCGAGACCGCCCGCGAGCACGATCTCGCGATGCCGTGCGACCACCGCGGCCCATCCAAAGGGGACGTGACGGCCCGTACCGCCGGGGAGCGCTCCCGGCGCGGGCATGCCGTCGAGCATCACCAGCGTGTCCGGCGGCCAGTCGATCGTGCTCGCATCGGCGCCACCCCGCACGTTGAAGACAGGGATGACTGGAACCGAGCAGTCGGTGGCGAGGCTCCGGTCGAAGTTGCCGTGCACCTGGACACCGGCAAGGTGGTAGCGGTTTGCGGCATCGTCACACTCCGCTGCGCTGGGTGCGACGAAGACCCCGATCAGGTCGGCCCGGTCCCCGACCGCCCGCACCACCTCCCGAGCGGCTGCGTCGTCGACCCAGCGCGAGCTTTGCGGCACCAGCATGAGACCGATCCAGTCGGCGCCCGCGTCGAGCGCCGCCTCGGCCACCTCCGGCGTGCGCACCCCACAGACCTTGACGATCACGATGACCCCGCTTCCCATGCCGCCGCAACCATTTCGGCGCAAGCGGCTGCGGGCACGGCGGCGCGCATCAACGCCTCGCCGACAAGCACGGCATCGGCTCCCTCATCGATCAGACGGGTCACGTCAGCGGGGGTGCGCACACCCGACTCGGCGATGCAGATGATGCCGTCGGCCACGGCGTGACGCACCCTCGCGAAGGTCGCGAGGTCGATGCTGAGCGTGCGCAGGTTGCGATTGTTGATGCCGATGCATTCGGCGCCGGCGGCCACCGCCAGGCGTGCCTCATCGGCGTCGTGCACCTCGACGATCGCGTGCGCACCGCTCCGTGTCACCCCGGCGAGGCAGAGGTCGAGCGCATCCGGGTCGAGCAGCGCGACGATCAGGAGCACCCAGTCGGCCCCCGCGACACGGGCCTCGGCGATCTGCACGGGATCGACCGTGAAATCCTTGCGCAACAAGGGAATATCGACACCGGCGCGCACCCCCGCGAGGTCGTCGAGCGAACCCCCGAATGCGGGCCCGTCGGTGAGCACCGAGATCGCCGCGACTCCGCATGCCGCATATTCCCTGCCCAGGGCCGCGGCATCGAGCTCGGGACGAAGCACCCCGCCGCTGGGCGATCGCCGCTTCATCTCGGCGATGATGGTGCCACCGCGCAGGGCGGCGGAAAGGTCGCGGGCCGCGGGCAGCGACTCGGCCTTCGCCCAGAGTGCGGCCTCCGCGCACCGGAGCTGCTCGACCTCGGTGCGTTTGCGCGCGGCGATCGCGTCGAGGGCGCTGGAGGCGCTCACGCGGGCACTCCGATGGTGGCGATTCCGGCCGCCTCGAGAAAATTCCGCAGGAGGGCATGCCCTGACGGCGTGCCGACGGATTCGGGGTGGAATTGCACGCCTTCGACGGGGAAGGTGCGGTGGCGCATTGCCATGATCAGGCCGTCATCACTCCAGGCCGTGGCCTCGAGCGCCTCGGGGAGCGCTTCGGTCGAGACAACCAGGGAGTGGTAGCGCGTCGCCATGAAGGGGTTGTCGAGGTCGCGAAGCACACCGGCGCCATCATGGTTCACAGCGCCGATCTTGCCGTGGACCACGGACGGCGCACGCACGACCTGCGCGCCGTACGCCACGCCGATCGCCTGGTGGCCGAGGCAGACGCCGAGGATCGGCACGGCGTCGCCGAGCTCGCGGACGAGCTCGACGCAGATCCCCGCCTCCTCGGGAATCCGTGGACCGGGGGACATCACGATCGCAGCGGGATGGGCCCGCGCGACATCGATGACGGACAGCGCGTCGTTGCGTTCGACGGTCACCGCAGCGCCGAGTTCGCGCAGATATTGCACGAGATTGAACGTGAACGAGTCGTAGTTGTCGATGACGAGCACCTGACCACTCAGCGTCGAGCCCAAGCGTTCGCCTCCTCCACCGCGAGGATCTGCGCGGCAACCTTGTTGTCGATCTCGACGGTCTCCTCGTGGACCAAGGAATCGGCAACGATGCCGGCGGCAGCCTGCACGTAGGCGACACCGTCGCGGACCACGATGGTGCGCAGGGCGATCGCCGTGTCAAGGTCGCCGCCGTAGCCGACGTACCCGATCGCGCCCGCATACGCTCCTCGAGTCTCGGGCTCGAGCTCCGCGATGATCTCCATCGCGCGGATTTTCGGCGCACCGGTCACCGTCCCGGCGGGAAAGCAGGAGCGGAGCGCGTCAAGCGAGTCGCGCCCGTCCTCGAGGGTGCCGTCGATGCTGCTCACCAGGTGCATGACGTGCGAATAGCGCTCCACCTCCATGTGCTGCGTGACGTGCACGCTTCCGGTGGCGCAGACGCGCCCGAGATCGTTGCGTCCGAGGTCGATGAGCATGAGGTGCTCGGCCGCCTCCTTGTCGCTTGACCGGAGCTCACGCTCCATCCGTTCGTCGTCGTCGGGCGTGCGTCCGCGGCGTCGGGTCCCCGCGATGGGGTGATAGCGGACCTCCTGCCCGGTCACCTGGACGAGCATCTCCGGCGAGGCGCCGACCAGCGTGCAGTCGGGGGTGGCGATGTAGATCATGTACGGGCTCGGGTTGATGGCTCGGAGGGCCACGTAGACATCGAACGGATCCGCCTGCAGCGGCAACGCGAATCGCCGCGACACCTGGACCTGGAAGATGTCCCCCGCGACGATGTACTCGAGTGCCCGGCCAACCCGATCCTGGAATCCCTCTCGCGAGAGGTTGGCCTCATGGTCGTGAGCGCGGACGTCCACCGGAATCCCCGCAAGCGTGGCCGGCGGCTCGGGAGCGGCCGCGCAGATCGCACCGCGCAACTCATCGATGCGGGCAAGCGCTCGCGCGTAGGTCGTGTCCAGCCCGGCCGGGTCGTCGCGGTGCACGCAACTCGACAGGAGCAACCGGTGCTGCGCGTGATCGAACACCGCGACGGTGTCGAAGATGGCGAACCATTGGCGCGGCAGTTCGAGCCGGTCCCGTGCGGCGATCGGAAGGCGCTCGTAGCGGCCCGCCGCCTCGTAGGTGAGGAAGCCGACCGCCCCGCCGAGAAGCGGTGCGCCCAGGCCGGGCGGGCAGGCCGCTCCGAGTGATGCCACCTCGCGGTCGAGCACCATCAGGGGGTCGTCACCTCCCCCGGGGTCACTGATGACCCGTGATGGATGGTGCCCGAGCATCGACCAGCGAGCCACTGCCCCACTTCCCTCGACCGACTCGAGGAGGAAACAATCGGCCTCGGTCCCGAGAGCGCGCATTGCGGCGACCGGCGTGGCGCCGTCCATCGGCAATTCCAGGACGACAGCGACGACGTCGTGATCAGTCAGGCGGAGCCGCGTCTCCTCCAGGCCGGGAAGCGGCCGGTTCATCGAGCGTGCGCCATGGAGGGGTCATCCCGTCACCGCCGCGCCGACGTACTGGGCGATCCGGCGCGCCGCCTCCTCCAGGTTGGCGATCGACGCCGCATAGCTGAGGCGGATGTGTCCTGCGCCCTCCGGCCCGAACGATTGACCCGGAAGCACGGCGACCCCCACCTCGTCCAGAAGTGACGCTGCCAGTTCGCGGTCGCCGAAACCGGTCGCGCTGATGTCCGGAAAGACGTAGAAAGCGCCCGCCGGCCGGTGGCACTTGAACCCGGGGATCGCATTCAGGAGATCGACGATGCGGTCGCGGCGGTGGCTGAACTCGGCGACCATGCGATCGACGGCGGCATCGGACTCCGGAGAGTCGAATGCCTCGACCGCCGCCCACTGGGTGAAGGCGGCAGCGCACGACGAGGTGTTGATCATCAGCGTGTCCATCTTCCTGGCGATCTCCACCGGCATCGCACCGAAGCCGAGACGCCAGCCACACATGGCCCACGCCTTGGAGAGGCCGTCCATGTAGACGGTCCGCTCCGCCATGCCGTCGATCCCGTACAACGACACGTGGGCGCCGTCGTAGCTCAGACGGTTGTAGATCTCATCGCTGAGCACGATCAGGTCGTGCTCGATGGCGAGGCGTGCGATCGCCTCACAGTCCTCCCGGGTCAGGATCCCGCCGGTCGGGTTCTGCGGCGAGTTGACGACGAGCATCCGGGTCCGTGGGGTGATGAGACGGCCCAGCTCCTCGACGTCGGCGCGGAAGTCGTTCTCCTGGCGCAGAGGAAGCGAGATCGCCTTGGCGCCGATGAACTCGACGAGTGAGCGGTAGATCGGGTAGCCGGGATCGGGCACGATGACCTCGTCGCCCTCCTCGATGAGGGAGAGCAGCGTGAACAGCAGCAGGTTCTTCGAGCCCGGGGTCAGCACGATGTTCTCGAACTGCGTGGGGACGCCGGTGTGCCGCGTGACATATGCGGCGGTCTTCTCGCGCACCTCGCGAATCCCGCTCGCCGCCGTGTAGTGGGTCGCGCCGGAGCGCATCGCCCGCACCGCGGCGTCGATGATGTTGTCAGGAGTGGCAAAATCAGGTTCGCCGATCTCGAGGTGGACGATGTTCCGTCCCTCGGCCTCGAGGAGACGCGCGTGGGCGAGGACTTCGAAGGCGCTCTCGGTGCCCAGCCGGGACAGGCGGTCGGCGAATCGGATTGTCATATCGCCACCATCATGGCGGGAAGATTGCCGCTCGGGGCGGAGTACTCGACGTCGAGTCGATCCACCCTCGCGTAGCTGGGCCCTTCCCGCAGCAGGTCCAGCATTCGCTCGACGATCGGGCGCGGTCCCTCCAGCACCGTCGCGACGGTGCCGTCCGGCTCGTTGCGCACCGTGCCCGACAGCCCGGCGTCGCCGGCGTGGCGGATCACGAAGGCGCGAAAGCCGACCATCTGCACCCTTCCGTGCGCCACGGCACGGACGCGCACCACCTCTGAGCCCATCGCCGCCCGATTATAGGTGCGGCGGGTTCTCCGGCTCAGGCGGCGGCGGGCGAGAGTTGCTTGCCGGCCGTCAGCTTGCGCACCAGGGGCGGGATCTCGCGAAGGTTCTTGATCTCGACGCCGCTGAGCTCGGACAGCAGCGCGAGGATGCGACGCTGCACGGGCGCCTCGTGGTCGCGACCGGGGAGATACCAGTTCAGCATTCGCGAGACGTACTCCGGATCCTCGAGCTTGCTCACCACCGACGGGTCGGTGATCGTCGTCGGGTGCTTGGGCGCGTCGTTGGTGCTGCGCATCATCCAGAGCGACATCTTCAGGATGTCGGGAAGAACCTCCGGCTTGTTGGCGACCGCGCGGCGCATGTACTTGGCGTAGCAGGCCGCATGCCGCAACTCGTCGGCGGCGAGGATCTTGAAGATCTTGCGGATCACAGGCTCGGGACCCTGCTCGCTGAAGGCCGTGTACCAGTGAGCCAGGCGTTGCTCGCCACAGAAGTGCATCGTGAGCGTCTCGATCGCGGGCCCAGGCGCGAACGTGAGCCGCAACTCCGGGAGGGCGGCTTCGTCGAACGTCTCCCCGCACCGCTCGAGGTACTTGCGGAGTGTGAGGTGGTGCTTCATCTCCTCGTAGAACCAGATGGAGATGAAGCTGCAGAAGTCGATGTCCGTGTAGAAGTCACGGATGAACATCTCGGTGGCATACAGCGCGGACAGCTCGGTCAGGCAGATGTTCCGCAGGTCGCTGATCCACTGAGGGCTGACGAGGCTGGGATCGATGTCATCGAAGGGGATGTCGGAGCTGAGCGTCCAGCGGGCGCGCTCGAGGCGAATGAACATGTCGTCGTAGAGCATTGCGGAGCAGCATACTTTCTTCGCCGGGCACAAAGGGTGGGCAATGTCATCCGGCGTACATGCCAAGATTTGTGCATGAGGGACAATATGGCCCACGTGACCAAGGCACCCGAGCTCAGGTTGTCCGTGGTGGCCACTCTGCCACCGGAAGTCACCGTCCGGCTCCTTTCGGAAGTCGACGTGATCGCGCGGCGCATGACGCGCCACATCGTCTCCGGCATCTCGTTGCCGGACAGCCGCTTCCGCACGCTCGGCTACTTCCGGACGGTCACCGCCGCCTGCCGGGACGCGCTTCGGACGTTCGTCCGCCTCCTGCGCGACGGGCGCGGGCTTCGCACCGGGGACCTGGAGCGCCTCGGGTCGATGGGTGCCCAGCAGGCGGAGTTGGAGGTTCCGCTCGAACTGGTCTTCGGCGCGTATCGCCTGGCGGCGCGCGTGCTCTGGGACGAGGTGATCGGCCAGCCCGCGATCCTCAACGACGTGCCGCCGAGCACGGTGATCGGGCTGACGAGCACGGTGCTCGAGTACTTCGACGAGATCAGCGCAGCGGTCGGCGGCGCCTATCTCGAGACCAGGGAGCGTCTCCTCCGTCAGCGCGACCGGGATCGTGATCGCATCCTGCAGCGGCTCCTCGCCGGCGATGCGTCAGCCGAGCTTCGGCGCACGGCGGTATCGGCCGAACTCACGCTCCTGCCGCCCTACACCGTGGTGGCGTGCTCGGCGCCGACGTTGGAGGCGGAACACGATCTCGAGGCAACGTGGCGTGCCGAGGGGGCCCATCTGATCGGCGACGAGCCGGGGTTCTGGATCGCCCTGCTTCCTGAGGGCAGGGACCTCGCAAAGCTCTGCGCGGCGGTCGGCCCGGTCATCTTCGGGGTGGGCCCGGTTGCAACCACGTTGGATGCGGTCGCCCCTTCGGCACAGCAGGCTCGGCGGGCGCTGGAGGTCGGTCGCCGGCTCTACCCGGAGCGTTCGGTGCACACCGACGCCGAGGTCGGCGTCTTCGCCGCGCTCGCCGACGATCACGACGCGATGCGCACCTTCATCGACCGCGTGCTCGGTCCGCTCGCCGTCGGTACCCCCAATCGGAGGCTCGAGCTCGTCGCCACGCTCGAAGCGCTGCTCGACAGCCGCAGCATCGGCGGGGCGGCCGAGCGGCTCGGCGTCCACCGCCACACGGTGGTCTACCGGGTTGGCCGGCTCCGACAGCTCGGCATCGATGCCGACGATCCCGAGCAACGCCATCAACTCTGGCTGGCGCTCCGCTGCGCCCGCCTGCTCGAACCTTGACGGCCGCGGATGAGGGCTCTGTGCCAAGGTTGTCGGTGGCTCTCGGGCGAGTGAACAGATCCATCGTAGAAAGAGATCATTCCTATTGAATGACACTCATTGACGCACGGATCAGGCCCTCGGCAGAATGGAGCGATCGCACCAGAGAGAGCAGGGGGAGGTGGCTGACCGAGTCGGTCAAAGCGACGCGCCAGGGTGAAGCACACACGCATGGCTCACGGTCGCGTGGCGGCTCCGACTAACGATTCGATGAGAGGATGATTCCGTTCAAATCATGCTCATTGTTTAATAGTCGGTTTGAAGGGAGAGTCATCTCGTCGAGATGACGGGAGCCAACCGGGCAAGCGACAACCGAGCGACAACCGTTGGAGTAACGAGGCCGATCGAGAGGGGGCCTCAGGAAGAGAATCGGTAAAGGGGAGACACATTCATGTTTGGGGAGACACTTCTACGATCCTCGGCGACGCGCCGCAGGACCACTCGGCGCGCGGCGACGTCGGTTGCGGCGCTGGCCACTGCGGTGGTGGTCGGAGCGTGCGGATCATCGAGCACCGGCACGGGCAGCTCCGGCACCCCGCAACCGGACCCGGCAACGGTCAACCTCGGGTACCTCGTCAACCTGACGCATGCCCCGGCACTCATCGGCGTGTCGCAAGGGTTCTTCCAGGGGGCCATGCCCAAAGACACCACTGTCAAGACGACCACCTTCAGCGCCGGACCCGCCGAGAGTGAGGCCCTCCTCGGAGGAACGCTCGACGCCGCGTTCGTCGGCCCGGGTCCGGCGATCAACGCGTTCATCAAGACCAAGGGCAAGGTGCTCATCGTGGCCGGGACCGCCTCGGGCGGCGCGGGTCTGGTCGTGAGCAACTCGATCGCGAGTGGCAACTTCCCGGCTGACCTCGCGGGCAAGACGCTCTCCTCGCCCCAGCTCGGCAACACCCAGGACATCGCCCTGCGCACCTGGTTGGCCACCAAGGGGCTGGCCACCAGCGTCAACGGCGGCGGCCAGGTGACCATCGACTCGACCTCGGGCAACTCGGTGAGCCTGCAGAACTTCGAAGCCGGCAAGATCGCCGGCGGCTGGGTTCCTGAGCCCTACGAGTCCGAGTTCATCCTCCAGGGCAAGGGCACGCTCGCGGTCGACGAGGCGTCACTCTGGCCGAACGGGCAGTTCCCGACCACGGTGCTCGTGGTCACCAAGAACCTGCTCCAGAACCATCCGGACATTGTCAGCGACCTCCTCAAGGGCCTCGTGAAGTCCGTGGACTGGATCAACGCCAACGAGTCGGCGGCGCCTGCGGCGGTCAACACCGCACTGGCGGCGAGCACCGGCGGCAAGCTGCTGAAGTCCAACGTCCTGGCGCTTGCATGGACACATCTCAACTTCCTGCTCGATCCGTTCGCCGCCGATGTCCAGACGGATGCGAACAATGCCGAGAAGCTCGGGTTCAACACGACGGCCGACATCAAGGGCATCCTCGATCTCGGACCGCTCAATGCGATTCTCAGCGCGGCCGGCAGTGCGACCGTCAGCGCAGGTTCTCTGGGCTGATGAACGTCGCGTTCGCTCCGCGGCCATCGGTTCTGACACTCGAGGCGGACGAGCCCTTCGTGACCCTGGACGGGGTCACGAAGGTGTTCGGTCATGGCAAGCGCGCCATGACCGCCCTCGAGAACGTATCCCTGGATATGGTCAAGGGAGAGTTCGTGTGCATCCTCGGCGCTTCCGGATGCGGCAAGTCCACGCTCCTCGCCCTCATCGCCGGCCTCGACAAGGTGACCTCCGGGACCATCCAGATTGCGGACGGCCGCCCCGCCATCATGTTCCAGGAGCCCGCGCTGCTTCCCTGGCTGACGGTTCGCCGCAACGTGGAACTGCCGTTGCGCATCCACAATGTCGATTCGGACCAGCGGAATCAGACGGTCAACCGGCTGCTTGCCATGGTCGGGCTCATCGACTTCGCCGATCACCGGCCGCATCAGCTCTCGGGCGGCATGCGCCAGCGGTGCGCCCTGGCTCGCGCGCTCGCCCAGGAGTCCGAGCTGTTGCTCATGGACGAGCCCTTCGCGGCACTCGACGCACTGACCCGTGATTCGCTGCACGATGACCTCAACCGCATCTGGCAGGAAACCGGTAAGACGATCATCTTCGTCACCCATAACGTGCGTGAGGCGGTACGCCTGGGCGACCGGGTCGTGCTCATGACCCCGCGTCCCGGGCGGGTGGCCCAGATCTGGGACGTCGAGATCGAGCGGCCCCGCGAACTGGACTCCTTCGAGGTGTCGGGGCTTGCGCACGAGATCATCACGCGGCTGCGTGCTGGGGCGGTGAGCAATGGAACGCAATAGGTTGCAGCGCATTCTTCGCGCCGCGTGGCCTCGTGTCCTTGCGATCGGCATCCTGCTGGGGATCTGGCAGTTGCTGGTCGTTGTCGGAGTGCAGTCTCCCGGTGGGGAGCCCCTGCCGGGTCCGGGTGACGCGATCGCCGAGATCGGATACCTGCTGCACACCAACGTGCTGCTTCCGGCACTCGTGCAGACCCTCGAGCGTGCGGCGATCGGCTACGTGCTTGCCCTCGTGCTCGGGACCATGATCGGGCTGGCGGTCGTCCGGGTTCCGGTGCTCCGGGCGGGCGTCGGATCGTTGCTGGCGGGGCTCCAGAGCCTGCCGTCGGTTGTGTGGGTGCCCATTGCAACGCTGTTTCTCGCCATCGGGGGGCAGATCGAGAACGCCGTGTACTTCGTGGTGATCATGGGTGCCTTCCCGTCCATCGCGATGGGGTTGATGTCGTCGTATGACCACATCCCGCCCCTCACGTTCAGCCTGGCGCGCTCGATGGGGGCACGCGGCCCGCGTTACTACCGGCACTTCATCTTCTCGGCAGCGCTGCCGGGGTATGTGGCCGGCATGAAGCAGGCCTGGGCATTCTCATGGCGATCGCTGATGGCCGCCGAGTTGATCATCGGTTCGACCGCGAGCAGCGGTCTCGGGCAGATCCTGGACAACGGGCGCAGTCTCGGTGAACTTCCGGAGATGTTCGCGGCACTGCTGACCATCCTGGTCGTCGGGATCGCCGTCAACGACCTGGTGTTCGCGCCGCTCGAGCGAGGGCTCCTGCGCCGCCGCGGGCTG
>ODAK010005659.1_pt1 | contig 12652 bp, 8 predicted proteins | sample 1539591 | NCBI WGS metagenome assembly ODAK01 (sample SAMEA3539303, study PRJEB22396) | soil metagenome | biome: tundra; feature: field; material: soil | place: USA | collected 2010-05 | depth 0.15 m | reverse complement strand
GGCTCAATTGGATACAGGAAGCATAGTCGGCGTGGTCCAGGACAAGTCCGGAGCCGTGCTCGCCGACTCCAAGGTCACGGTCACGAACATCCGCACCGGCCGCGTCTATGAAGCGCAGACCAACGGCGACGGTCAATATGAAGTTCCCGGCCTGCCCGCCAGCGTCTACAAAGTAGCCATCGAGCATAGCGGGTTCAAGTCCCGGGTCATCGACCAGGTTGTTCTCTACGCGACTGACCACCGGGCCGTCGACGCTATGTTGGATGTCGGTCAGGCCAGCGAACAGGTCACGGTAACTGCGGAGACAATTTCGGTCAACACGCAAACCAGCGAAAGCGGTGCGACCATTGATAGCAATGAAGTCCAGAACCTGCCCTTGAACGGCCGCGATTTTACGAACCTGATGACGCTGGTGCCGGGTTCCGTGATCACGGGTGGTTTCGGACAGACCAGCCTCGGCGGATACGAAACTTCGCTCGCCGGCGTCAACATCCTGCTTGATGGCGCGGACGCCACCCGAATTGACTCGCAAGCCACCAGCACCCAGTTAGGCCGCCAGGACTCGCGCATCAATCGTGTCAGCGTCGACAGCATTGAGGAGTTTAAAGTCATGTCGGGCAATTACAGTGCGGAGTACGGCCGCTCCTATGGCGACATCGTCAACGTCATCACCAAGTCGGGTGGTAACACCTTTCACGGCGGTCTGTTTGAATTCTTGCGCAACGACGTCTTCGACGCCAAAAACTATTTCCAGACCGGCCCCTCCCCGATCCATTTGAACCAGTTCGGCGGCAGCATCTCCGGCCCCATCGTCAAAGACAAACTGTTCTTCTTCTTCAACTATGAAGGCGTCCGCCAAGTCACCCACTCGCCGACCGGTCCCGTGGCGGTTATGACTGCGGCAACTCGCGCTCTGGCTGTGCCGGATATGGTTCCAGTCGTTAATTCGTTACCCTTGCCAAATCCGGCCCTTGGACCCGCTATCTTCCCCAATCCAGTTCTCGGGCAACCACCTATCGTTCGTACTGATCTCGGTATTTTCGAAGGCTCGACGTTCGAGACCGATCGTGAAGATACGGGATCTCTCAAGGTTGATTACCGCATCACTCAAAAAGACTCGCTAGCTCTTCGCTACAACATCGATTCCTCTTTTACCAACACGCAATACGGCATTGCCGCCGACCAGGTGTCGCCGTCCCCTGGTCTCAACCACCTGTTCAAAGCAACATGGGACCATACATTCCGCCCAACTCTGCTGAATGAGTTTGGGGTCGCATACAATCGTCCGAAGACCGATTCTCTCGGCGGTGGTGGCCCATTCCCATCATTCCAGTGCTCAGCATTCTGGGGATGCGGGAACTCCAACACATTTGGTGACGCGCCGGGACCAGCCCTCTTTTCCGAAAGCCAGCCCGAGCATTCTCTTCAGTTCCTGGATACGCTGACCTGGATCAAGGGACGGCATTCGATCGCCGCGGGATTTGATATCCGCCATGTTGTTAACGACAATGCCCTCTTCCCGCAAAATTTCATTGCCTACGACAGCGAATTGAACTTCCTGGCCAATCAGGGCGACCAATTCAGCACTCTCGGCCACAACATGGTCAGCCTTGAGAACACCAACTACGATTTCTTCGTACAGGATGACATTCGGGTTAGCCCGCGCCTCACTCTGAACCTGGGCGTTCGTTATGAATACAACACCGTTCTGTCCGGCCACCTGATGCAAAATTTCAGCCTTGCCGCCTTGATGGCCGATCCCCTCGCTACTGACACGTCCAAGTTTTTTGGCCCTCTCGGAGCCCCACTCTACAATTCCGATCGCAATAACTTCGGACCGCGCATCGGCTTCTCATGGGATCCTTATGGAGCAGGGAAGACAGTCATTCGCGGCGGTTTCGGGATCTTTTACAACCCGCAGCTCACCGGTGCTGCGCTGTCACTCGCTGGGAACTTTCAGCAGGGCTACAACATCAACGTCATCGGATTGTTGTTTGGCATAACCTCATGCACCCCGGGGTTCAACCAGCCTCCAGTCCCCTCTTACTACATAAGTTATCCGTTGCCGAACCCGCTCCCGGTCTGCACTCCGCCGCCGCCCCCCAACGTGAATACCCTGGATCCAAATCTCCGGGACAGCTATTCCATGCACTGGAGCTTTGGCGTTCAGCAAGAGATTGCTCGCAGCACCATTTTCGAACTCCAGTACGTCGCCAACCGCGGCCTGAAGCTACCCGGCGGCGCTGCTTATGCCGGAGAAGAACTCAACCTCTCGCCCTTTGCGGGCGTGCCCAATCAAATCAGCCCGAATTTTGGGAATGTCCGTTTTCTGGGCGATTTCTTACGGTCGGACTACCAGTCCTTGCAGGCCAGCCTGCGCCGGCATGTTTCCAAAGGACTCGTTGTCGATGCTAACTACACTTGGGCCCATGAATTCGATGATGCCGTCAACATTCTGACCTCCGCCTATCAAGATTCTCACAATCCCATGGGCGATTACGCCAACGGCGACATCGACGTGCGCAATAACTTCACGCTCGGCGCGGTCTATACCGTTCCCACCGCGCAACTCCTGCCGAAAATTCTGGGCCAAGGATGGCAGGCGACTGGCATCCTCCAGGCGCGCAGCGGACTGCCCTTCCCCATCGAAGTGGCGGCGCCGTTCCTCGGCATCGACCAGATTCGTCCCAATTTTGTTCCGGGACAATCAATTCGGCCATCGAATTACAGCGTGCCTTTCAACCAGATCAACATCAATGCCTTTTCTGTTCCAACAAATGATACAACCTGCGCTCACAATCCAGTCCCGTGTTATGGCGACGTGCCTCGGAACGCCGGACGCGGTCCGGGATTCACGCAAGTCGATTTCGGCCTTTCCAAGCAAACCATGGTTACTGAGCGTTACGGCCTTCAGCTTGGCGCCACGGCTTTCAACATCCTGAACCATCCCAACTTCGCCAACCCCTCTGGCATTCTGGAAAATAATCTGAACTTCGGGCAGAGCACCTCGACGGTTGGCAACAAGGTCGGACCCGGAACATCGCGCCAGATTCAGCTTTTCGTAAGAATGACTTTCTAAGTTGCCACGGACCATCATCGGGGCTTCCTTTACGGGAGCCCCATTTTTGCCGCCGCCAACCAGAGGCCGATCATGTCCGCACTCCCACGATTTCGCCGATCTTTATTCTCCCTTTGCATCGTCCTCTGTTTACTCGCCACGCTAACCGCGGACGCGCAGACGCAGCTTGCAACACACACCGTCATCCAGACCATCTACGTCATGCCCTCCAGCCATTGGGACTTGGGGTTCATCGCCCCTCCGGAAGAGGTCTTGCCGCGATTAAAGCCGCACATTGACGAGGTAATTGTCAACGCTAAGCGCGACCCCGACTTCCGTTGGACCATCGAAAGTGTCTGGCAGATTCGCGAATGGCTGGCGCGCACCAGCGACCCGCAGCAGATCAAAGATTTCGTCGACCTCGTCAACAAAGGACAGATTCAGGTTTCCGCCGTTTTCGGCAGCATGCACACCGAGTTCATGGGCGCCGAGCAACTCAACCGCATCACCTATGACATGAAGGATCTGGAGAAGCGGCTGGGCATCAAGACCGACTTCGCCATGATGGATGACGTCCCCGGCTTTACCCTCCGTCTGCCGCAAATTCTGGCGCGCAGCGGCGTGCATTATTTTGTGAATGGCTCCAACTTGTTCATCTCTGGAGGAACATCGCTAAGTCCCGGACAGGTTCCTTTCTATTGGCAATCGCCCGACGGCAGCCGCGTTCTAACCTGGCAGACTCAAAGCCGCTTCGGCGGTTACACCGAGGCCTTCGCCGACTACTATCTCGATCCGGCTGCGCGTGAGCCCTACACCAAGGAACATTTTTATCCCAAAGAATGGGAAGGGCTGCCGAAGCTCGAGATCATGCAGCGCGGCGTCGACAAGTTACTCGACAAGTACGCAAAAGCCGGCTATCCCTACGATGCGGTTCTTTTACTGTACTTACACGACTTTGTCTCCAGTAATGAGGAGGCGACGCAACTTCTGCCCGCCATGCGCGAATGGAACGCGGCTGGCAAACAACCTCGAATCGTCGTCTGCACTCCCGCCGAGTTCTTTCACCACATGGAGGCGCACTACGGCAACGACAAATATCCGTCGTACGCCGGTGACTGGAGCGGCCTCTGGTCGGAAGTGAAGCTGAATTCGCCGGTGATCAGCGCTCAGGCTCGCTGGCTGCAGGATCACGCGCCGGTCGCGGAGTTACTCTGGAGCTTGCTCACGTTCCGCAACTTCACCAGTTTGCCCACCGGCAACCTGGAGGACACGCGTATAAAGCTGTTCAAGTACGACGAACATTCGGGCGCTGCCCAAGTCGGCTGGCCCAAGCTCATGTCCCGCTCTGAAATCGATCAGCAAAATCGCGAGTATGTAAGCTACACGAGTAGCAGCCAGGAGGACATTCGCAACCTGATCGATTCCGGTCTGCACACGTTGCTTTCTCAAGTACCTGCTGGAAAGAGAACGGTGGTCGCCTTTAATCCGGTGAGTTGGCAACGCACCGATGTGGCACGACTCAAGTCGAAGGAAGATGTTGTATTGCGCGATGCTGTCGCGGGTAACGCAGTCGCGGTTCAGCGTGTGTCGGCGGACGAAATCGAGTTTGCTGCCACTGATATTCCCGCGCTCGGACACAAAAGCTACTCGATCGAGTTCGCGAATGCTGGCAACTCCACTCCAGCGAAGACGAACGCATCGACCACCGGATCGACCAGTATCGAAAACTTCTTCTATCGTATTCGCGTCCGATCTTCCGACGGGGCCGTTGTTAGTATCTATGACAAGCAAGTGCAGCGGGAACTCGTAGACTCCGCGGGCGACAAAGCGGCGAACCAGTTACTGCGCTGGACGGCGTGGTCGAGCCTGCCCGTCGGCTTAGCTCAAGTCGTTGCACACGTCGAAACCGGCCCGGTCTTCGATCGCATCATCATTCAGCGTCCGGGAACTCTATGGCCAGAAACCCAGATCACGCTCTATCGCGCGGTGAAGCGCATCGAATTTGCCGACTTACTCGATCGTGAACGCATGCCCTTTGTAGCCAGCAACCAGCCCGGCGAATATTACTCCTTTAACCTGCCGTTCCGCTTCCAGGGATCCGCCCAGGTGTGGGTGGAAGACGGCACTGGCTATCACCGCATTCCCGAGGACTATCTCCCAGGAGCAAGAACCGATGCGGCCGTCCCCCAGCATTCACTGGTGCTCGTAGGCCAATCCGACGGACGAACGCTTCACGTTACCCTCTCTGAACGTGAGCCATTCTTTAACCACCTGCCCGGACTGCCGAGCGCAAAAGGACCCAACGCGTTCCTCAACGCTGTCCGCGTCACGGTAATGCGCAAACAAGACCAAGGCGATACGCGCGATCTGGGCATGGTCAACTTTTCCACGGTTGAGCCCAATCTTCCAGCGCAGTCCTGGTACCATTTCGCGCTCAGTTCAGCTGACGGCGACTTAGTTCCGGTTGAGTCGTACCGTGAGGGCACTTCGTTTGATGTGCCTTTGATTGCCATGGAGTTGGCGGGAGGCATGGCGCCTGCGCAACCGCAGGGCACGTACTTCTTCTTGAGTTCAGAAGACGTCGCGCTGCTGGCGTTCAAACCGAGCGCGGACGGTAACCCCGAGCATTACACCGTGCGCCTGCAGGAAGTCGCCGGCAACAAAGGCGTCACCGAGTTGAAAACGCCGTTGAAAGTTACAGCCGCGGAAGAGACGAACCTGACTGAGACCGACGTGCTGAGGCCGCTAGCTATAAATCCCCTGCGCGTCACGCTCTTACCCCACGAGACGATAACACTGCGTCTCACCATTCCACATCCGCATAAAGAGCGCTCCGAACGCTGGTGGGAATGGGACTGAACCTTACTTAGCGAAAGGAATTCGCACGACTTTCGGGAAGTAGATGTCCAGGTTACTCGTGAGCTTCTGCACATTCATCGTGTTACAAGCGTATGTAATAAGAACGGAACCAGGCTGGCGAAACTCTGGGTGTTCCTTGGCTGCATAGCAAAAGGTATCTTTGTCATATCCAGCGTTGCCCTTTTGCATCTCTGGAATACGATAGATCGTCTTACCTTCGCTCCATGGTCCCGCCAACTGGGGGGCTGTGCGGAACACGATTTTGTCGGAAAAGAGTTTCGGATAGTTCAGGATCGCAACCCATTTTTTCAAGCTGGGGTGATACCGCACCGTCATTTCGGTATTTCCGTGCTTCATGACATGCATTGCGTCGGCAGGCGTCAGGCCCAGCTTCCAGGCGCCGCTCTTAGACAGGTACTGAAGGTGCTCTGCCGGTGCGTCGAGACCATCCAAGGGGATGCGAGTCAGCAGCATGGGGCGTGAATCCGCTTCCAGCAGCGCGAAAATGTAAACGTACTCGCCATCTACCACGGCAGTGGCGGAAGGATAGGCGTGAATGCCGTCGCGAACGAGTGGGAAGTACTTTACATTCCACTGCTGCGGATCGGTCTCGAGTCCGGAAATCTTCGCGAGGTCGGCCCCGCAGGTTTCAAAACCCAATGCGTCGGGCGTTGTTTTTGGCGCGTTGCGAAGGCAGAGCAGCGTCACCCACAATTCATCCTTATAGAAGAATCCGTCAAGCGCCCAGTACCAGGTGTCCTTATGTTGCGCCTGAAAGAAATCCTGGGGCTGTCCCTTGTCCCCCCGCCGAATCACGTAGTCGACTTTCCAATCGCGGTCGTCGCACGTCGAGATGCCGATACTGTTGCGTACCATGCGCGGCTCGTTTCCCTCGACTACCCTCCGGTCGCCATACAGAGTGTCCCCAAAGATCCAGAGAGAACGCCCGTCCGGCAACGGGATGGAGTATGCTCCGTCAGCGCCCCACCAGGAGTCTTTGAAGGGAAAACTGGGGGTGCAATCGATTTTGGACCTTTCTTGCGCCTGGAGCAGAACCGCGCAGGAAAGCAGAAACAATGCAATGACAATGCCGATCTGCGTCACGCACCGGCTCCTCAAACCCTCCCCCAACATCTGCCACACCCTTCCGTCGACCCACCTGCAGGTCAGTGTAGCGCATGTCGCAGCCGCGCGTGCCCGCGATCATGAATGCGAGCGCCGACCTAAGACCCCTCAACGTGATGTGAAGCTTGGCTCGTAAGGAAGTGGCTGGGAAAGCTGGGCACGAAGACGGACAACGCCTAAGCCGCTCTCGAAACCCACGTGAATCTTCTGCCGCCCAGCCTGCTAGACTGACGAACGACAAGGAGGCACTCTTCTGTGCACCGACGCCGCGAGAACAACAAAGATGACGTGGGACTTGGAACCCGGGGAGTATGGGCTGGCGAGAAGGGCAAGTATTGGGAGCGCGCCACGCAAATCCCAGTGGCCCTTAGCGTCTCTTTCGGCTACGACGATGTGAACGAGTGGCTCGCGGTGGCGCAAGGGAAGAGGCCTGGCCATATCTACAGCCGGAACACAAATCCGACCGTAGCCGCCTTCGAAGAAAAGGTAAGAAATCTGGAGACAGCCGCAGCCGCCACCAGTTTTTCGAGCGGCATGGGAGCGATCAGCAACACGCTTTTTGCCCTCCTGTCTCCTGGCGATCGCGTTGTTTCCATTCAGGACACCTATGGAGGGACGAACAAGCTGTTTATCGAATTCCTGCCTCGATTCGGCATCAAGGTGTCGCTCTGCGATACGAACGATCACAGAGCAATCGAAGCGGCAATTGGCCAGGGGTGCAAGGCCGTATACCTGGAAAGTCCGACGAATCCGACGGTCAAAGTTGTCGATCTCGCTCGCCTGGCTACCGTGGCCCATCGCCACGGTGCTGTGGTCATCGTAGACAACACACTTGCTACGCCCATCAATCAACAACCCGTGAAACTCGGCGCCGATCTCGTCATTCACAGCGCAACCAAGTTTCTCGGCGGGCACGCTGATGCGCTTGGCGGTGTGGTGTGCGGCGCCACCGGTCTGGTGGGGCGGATTTATCACTTTCGTGAGATCACGGGCGCCTGCCTCGATCCCATGGGCGCCTACTTGTTACTGCGCGGAATGAAAACTCTTCATCTGCGGATCGCGCGGCAGAACGAGAGCGCGCTTAAGATTGCGCGATTCCTGGAATCACACTCTCAGGTAATCAGGGTCTTCTACCCCGGATTGGAGTCCCACGAACATCACGAAATTGCTCGCCGGCAGATGCGCGGTTTTGGAGGCGTGCTCAGTTTTGCCATCCGCGGCGGTTTCGATTCCGTGAAATCTTTTCTGCCGCGTCTGCGTTACGCACATCTAGCTGCGAACCTTGGGGCCGTCGAGACGGTCGCGGGTCCACCCTCCACCACGAGCCACGTCGAGTCCACCAAGGAGGAACGCGCGGCGAGCGGCATCCCCGAGGCCCTCATTCGTTACTCGGTGGGGATTGAAGACAGCGAAGACCTGATTGCCGATCTGCGTCAAGCGTTAGACAAGGTCCTCCCCGCAAAGCGGCGGGCAAGATCGTGAGATATCGCAGTCCAGGATCGGGTTGTTGCAGGAACAGCGGGTTGATCAGGCGTTGTTGCTGGAGCCTGGTTCGGTTCCGCGCGCCCGCGCCAAAATCACGGTGGCATCGTCGCGCAGCCCCTTACCATTCGCAAATTTCATGACATCCGCCAGCAGACCGTCCAGCGTAACGTCGGGTGATTGCATTTGGGCGAGAAGCCTCTCCGGGCCGTATTCTTCCCCGGAATCGATGTCAGCTTCGGTGATTCCGTCAGAATAGAACGCGATGCGCGAATGCTCGCCGAGCGTCACTTCCGTCTCTGAGAACTTGCTGGCTGAAATTCCCAGCGGCAAGCCGTGCTCGTGATTGATCCAGCGGTGGCCGGAAGGCTCGACCAACAGCGGCGCCAGATGGCCGGCGTTCGCGATCCGCAAAACGCGGCTGGACGGATCGAGTTCGGCATACACCATGGTGACGAAGCGGCCGCTGGGAAAATCTTCGATCATCATGTTGTTGAGACGCGTCAGCACCTCGGCGGGTCCAGACCCGGTTTGCGCCAGCGAACGCAACATGCCGCGAGTCGCGGACATGAGAAGCGCCGCCGCTGTGCCCTTGCCCGAAACATCGGCTAGAACCAGGCCCCAGCGTCCGCCACGCAGCGGAATGAAGTCATACCAGTCGCCGCCGACGGAGCCCGCCGGAATCGAAAGCCCCGACACCGAGAACCCTGGAATTAACGGAGAGCTGCGAGGCAACAGAGCCTGCTGAATCGAGCGAGCTTCTTCGGCCTCGCGGCTCATGCGCTCGCGTTGTTGGCGCTCATCGTTGAAGCGCCGGGCGTTGTGTACCGCGACCGCGACGTGACCGCACAATCCCTGCAGCAGCCTTAGTTGGTCTGGGCAGAAAGCGTTTAGCTCGCGATGAGAGGCGGTGAAAACTCCTACCAGATCGCCCTCACGTTGTAGCGGGATGGCGACCTCGGAGCGCGTGTCCGGCTCGCAGGCCATATAGTAGGGGTCGCGAGCGACGTCGGGAGCATAGTGCATTTTGCCAGTGGCCGCGACGTGTCCCACCATTCCGGCGCCTTTCTTGAGGCGATGGCCCTTGTGGTAAACGGTGCAGCCGCGAGCGCCGGCCAGTATGAATTCATTCTGTTCAGGATCGCGGAGATAAAGGTTGATTTCGACACAGCCGAGCGATTCCGCAACCTCATCGACGATCCGCGGAACGAGTTCTTCAAGGTCGAGAGTGGAGGTGATCCGTTGCGCGAATTTCTGCAGGCGCACCAATTCCACTACCCGGAGAGCGGCGGCGGTTTCAGGTACAGGTTGGCCGGAGAAGTCGAAATTCGTGAGTGAGTTGGTGGCCACGACGAACCCCTCCTGCCGGTCGATTGCACCTGTTCTATGATTCTATGGGATTGCAGAAATCAGGGTTCCGATTCTCTTTTTATGCGCCTGCTTGTCCTGCTTGGCGACGGCTGCTTGCAGGCAGAACCATTTCTCCAACAACCGCGTAGTTGTCGAAGGCAACCGGTCAGCGCCGTTTCTTGCTTTCGTTCTGCGCGACTCGCGCCTTCACCAGTTTCTTAACAAGTGCAGTCGGCAGTGGCTTATCCGTGGGGAACTGGATGGTCCCTTTGGATGTGGAGAAGCCCTTAAGTTCGTTCTTGAACGCTGCGACAACCGACGCAGTGGGGAACAAACTACAGTGGTCCGAAAACGCGGCGAACCACACCAGCACTCCTTTGTACTTGAACGCAGGAATCCGATAGCTGATGGTCTCGGTAGCCTCCTGTGGCACAGCGGACCGAATCGCTGCGCGAATCTTGTTCAAGGTGCTGCGGGCGGGTTCCGGGACACCAGCAAGGTATTCATCAATATTTTTCGGAGCGTCCTTTCCTTGCGCCGCAGAACCGCGATTGCCAGATTTCACTTTTTTCATGCGGGCAATGCTACGAGAACTTCCACGTCAAGTCCATGCCCCGGACTGAGTAGTGTCCTGATTTGGATTCTGGCCAGCCCGATTGAATCCCGATCTTCCATCCGAACTGGAACGAATCATCGACAAATGTTTGAAGAAGGATCGGAACATGCGCTACCAGCATGCCTTTGGGGTTCGCACTGACCTACAACGGCTGAAGCGGGACACCGAGTCGGCACGAGTAAACCGACTTTTCTGGAAGCCGCAACAGCCCGCCAGCCACGCGGTAACTTGTACCCGGAATGCACTCCCGTAATTTGAAAGTGTGCCCGCGACGTAGTCAAATCGATTCACTCGCCTCTTCAGAACGATCACGCCACCGAGTTCTGGCCCGTGCCGAAAGCGAAGGAATAGACATGAAATTCTTGCAGCGACTTCTCGCAGAATTTTGTTCCCATCGGTTTACTTGGCCACGAATGAGTGGCAATGGCCAGCACTATCAAATCTGTCTCAGTTGTGGAACTGCTTATGAATATGACTGGAAGAGGATGCAACGTACTGATCGCCTGCTGGTGATGAATGGGCAACACACTCTTGCCTCGGCGCAGACTCGATTGCCGGGAACTGTCAATTGACTAAGACAGGCGATTTCAGAATTGCTGGTTTAACATTTCCAACTGCGCAGTCTGGATTGTTGGCTCTTGGCGATCACCTCACATCAATCTGTGACTCCTGTCACTGACAGGACGCGCTCATTCATGTGACCTTGACTCGTCGCGCCCCACCGAAGAGCAGGTCTCACGACGGTGTGCACACCCCCTGAGGCGAGAGCCTTGAACGTCGGCCCCTCTAGCAATTGTTTGTCGGTGACGATTCGTGTTTAGGCCTAGTAGATCGAGGCCGGAACGTTCGTAGCTGAATGATCGACCTCGACCATGGGTCCTGTTTTCGTCCGTGAAGGAGGTCTGGTATGACGCGCAAATCCACCCGTAATTATTCTCTCAGTGTGGTTGCGGCTTCTGTTGCTTCTGCCGCGATTCTGGCTCTCTTGGTGGCAGCCGCTTTGAAATTAGGGTAACTGGAAGCGCAAACAAAAGGGGGTGCGACGATGGCCACTTACGGTGAGTGGATAAAGAAGTCTGCGCGTATCGGCGCATCACTCGGCGGTGTCGCCGGGTTTTTCTATGGAGCCTACATCATGGCGACCAACCTCACTCTCGGCTGGACAGATGTATTGGACACAGTGGGGTCGGTTGCCGCTGTGCTTATATTCGCGGTGATATTAGGTAGCCTTTGTATCGCAATTGGTGGGCTGGCCGGACTGGTCTTAGGCATCGTTGCCTCTCCGCTTAGCTCACTCCACTCTCGGAGGTCTTGATGTTTCTCCGGATCGATCGCCCATTTCACCTTGTCGCACAGCCACTCCTTCCCACCTTCTGGCGTATAGATCAGGCTTAACTCGCAGTCTGCATAGTGTCCGTGGCAAATCTCGCTGCGCTCGTGAGGTGCCCAGAAAATCACACTTTTGCCGTCGCGAACAAATGCCGACACTTTCTTGCTAGACACTGTGCTTGCGCCATCGCCGATAGGATAACCAGCACCAAGGCAAAAAGTAGAGTTTTCATTTGATCCCCATTAGAAGTTCCTACCATGACTTGTGGCATCTCCCACGCCACTAGATATTGCAAGATTCACTATCCGAAAAGTTCATCACGAAACCGAGGCTGCGCCTAATTACCGAAGTCACGGCCAACTCTCATTGCAGGGAGAACAATTCTGACGCGGCTGCTCAGCAGTCTGCGATGCCATGAGCGCCACTTCCAGCTGCTTCCTCACTCACGACTGCGGGTTCTAAGGGCCAACGCTCTGATTTCGCCAATTATCGCTTGCCGATGCTTAGGCGCGTCGATAGACTTTGCTGTCAGATCTCTCGTGGAAGAAGGACAGGATGCCGAGATGACCCAGAAGCTCCTAATGCTCCTCGTTGTGAGTGTCCTTGCCATTGGCCCGGGTCTGTCCTTCACCTCAGCGGCGCAGGAAAACAGCGTCATTATCAGGCCCGGCTATAAGAAAGGACAACAGAGCCGAAAGAAGTTGTCTTTCGTCATACCACGTTTGTACTTTCGTAACTCTCAGTTGGGCAGTTGACAGCGGTATTCTAGGTGTGATTCTCCCCCTGTTCTTAGCCAAATGCACATCAGGGTGTAGTGCGGCTTGTCACCGCG
>ODAK010005656.1_pt1 | contig 12655 bp, 9 predicted proteins | sample 1539591 | NCBI WGS metagenome assembly ODAK01 (sample SAMEA3539303, study PRJEB22396) | soil metagenome | biome: tundra; feature: field; material: soil | place: USA | collected 2010-05 | depth 0.15 m | reverse complement strand
CGCAACCCAACCGTAAGCCGCGGCAATGGGCACGAAGACGTCGGCGGTATCTGCGTCCGAATGGGTGGCCGCCAAGGTGGTCAGCAGGGCGGTCACGTCGCGCGTCTGGGCGGCGACCTCGACACCAAACGCCGCGGCCAACTCGAGATTCGGGTTCGGCGAAGGCATGTTGCCGTGGTGAGCAAGCAACCCCCGCAGATCGTCCAAGCGCCCGCTCAGGGCTTGGTCGAGCGCCACCTTCATGGCCTCGCTCTTCAGGCCTTTCTGGCCAGGACCTACGTTCGGGTGCGGGTTCATGCCCAGCAAGATAGCATCGAAACATCGCGCGAGCGGCCTTGCATGGACGGGGGGCGACACCTACTAACGAAACAACGTCACCGGCCAGGGCGCTAGCCTACAATCATCGGACTGTGGCAATCGACACCCTGAAGTCTCGCATGGGCAGCCTGGTCGTTGCTGCCCTGTTCATCGGCGCATGCAGCAACCAGGCAAGCCCTGCCCCAGGCCGCGCGGATTCCAGTATTGGCGACGACGCCGTCACGCAGCCCGAAGCCGGTCGCGAAGCCGGCCCCGACAGCCAGTCGCCCGGTGACAGCAGTCCCGAGGCCGCCTCGTTCGCCGAAACCGCCGCCGACGGCGGCGCGACCAGCGGCTGGCCGCAGCCGATGTGCGTGTGGAACGAGGCCTACCAGGAGAACTACGCGGCCGACACCGTGACCGAGATCCTGGCGGCCGCGCGCGGCTGCTACGTCCTGGTCGACCCCTTTGCCAACAACGACGCCCGCGCCTCCATCGCGCAGATGAAGCAGAGCCGAAACCTGGTCAGTTGCTACATCAGCGTCGGCACCTGCGAGGACTGGCGCGACGACTTTGCCGCCCTGAAACCCTCCTGCGTGAGCAAGCCATGGGGCGAGTGGCCGGGTGAATACTTCGTCGACCGCACCGACACCGGGCTGGTCGCCCTGATGGAAGCACGCATCGACAAGATGGCCGGCTGGGGCTGCGCCATGGTGGAGTTCGACAACATGGACTGGGCCTTCGACAGCGCAAACCGATCGCAATACGGTATCACCGCGACCGCGGCCCAGGGCGAAGCCTACAACCAGACTCTGTGCGCCTACGCTCACGCCAAGGGCCTGGGTTGCATGGCCAAGTCCAGCGCGCAAGGCGCCGCCACCTTCGACGGGCTGACCGTCGAGTCCGCGCCCGACAACCTGGACTGGTGGAACGCCGCCGACATGCGCGGCCTGCTCTCGTCAGGCAAGATCGGCATCGTGGTCCACTACAACGAAGCCGACTGTGCCGCCGCCCGCACCGCGTACCAGACCGAGTACGGCAGCAAGCTGTCCTTCATCTGCGAAGACCGCGCATTGAAGAAGTACCGGCACTTTCCGTAGTTCGGCAGAGACTACTGAGAGTGTTGATTCATTGACACTCGCACAGCGGACCTGCCCCTGCCGAAAGTGATATGACCATGGTCTAGAACGGCGGCAGCATGACGTCGCCCCAACAGGCGGCGCTGCCGTCCGCGCGCAGGGCGCAGGCGTGATTGAAGCCGGACACAAGTTGCACGAAGGAACCCGAGGGCGTGCCGGTCGCCCAGTTGCTCTTTCCCCAGCAGATTACGCGGCCGTCGTCGCGTAGGCCGCACGCGTGGTCGGCCCCGGCGCTGATCCTGATTAGCGTTCCTTCGGGAGCGGCGTCTTGAGCAGTGAAATTGGCGCCCCAACAGACTGCGGTTCCGTTCGTCCGAAGGGCACAGGTGCGGTTGCTGCCCGCGGAGACTTGCGTAAATGCGCCGCTCGGGGTGCTGCCGTGCCCGAGGGGCTCGAGTCCCCAGCAGATGATACTACTGTCGCTTTGCACGCCGCAGGTGTAGTAGCCGCTGGCGGAAATCTGCGTGAACGTGCCGGCAGCCGGCGTGGCTTGATTAAGCTGGTTGTCTCCCCAGCACGCGACACTGCCATCCGCATGCAGACCGCAAGCGTGCGACTCGCCGACTGTGATTTGGGTGAATGCATCTGCCGAGGCACTCCCTTGATCGGCGCCCCAGCACTGTGCACTGCCATCGGCACGCAGTCCGCAAGCGTGGAAATAGCACGCGGAAATTTGCGTGAAGCTCGCCGCCGGCACGGTCATGTCGTTCTCCTCGTTTGCCCCCCAGCAGGTCACGCCGCCATTGGCACGCAGTCCACAGCTGAACTGAGAGCCGGCGGCAATTGCGACCAACGGCTCAGCTGGTGGCACCGCTTCTTCGAAGCCCTGGTATCCCCAGCAAGTAATCGTGCCGTCGGCGCGCAGACCACAGCTATGGCGTCCACCCGCCGCAATGGCGGAAAAGGAGCCGCCGGGCGCCTGCGTCTTTCCCAGGTCGGTGTTTCCCCAACACACCAGCGTGCCGTTGCTGCGCACGCCGCAGGCGTGGATAAATCCGACAGAGACCGCGGTGAAGGTCCCGCCGGGCGGCGTGGACTGGCCAGAGCTGTTGCTGCCCCAACAGGCAAGTGTGCCGTCGCTGCGCACGCCACAATTGTGTGAATTGCCGGCGGCGATCTTCGTGAACGTACCTGCAGGCGCAGAAGTCTGACCAACGCTATTGCTGCCCCAGCATTTGACGGTGCCGTCGCTGTGCAAACCGCAACTGTGCTCGCCCCCGGCGGCGATTTGCACGAAGGTATCTGCTGGCGGCGGCGAGGATCCGGTGCCCCAGCAGGTCGCGGTTCCTTCCGTGCGTAGAGCGCAAGCTTGCAACTCTCCGGCAGAAATCTGCTTGAACCCGCCCGACGTGGGCGCCGCTGTGCTGCCGAACGAATTGTCGCCCCAACAGCTCACGCCCCCGTCCAGGCGCAGTCCGCAGGCGTAATGCTCACCCACGGAAATCTGCGCGAATGCGACGTTGGGCGGCTCGGACTCGGCGAAGTAATCTTCGCCCCAGCAAGCGACACTACCGTCTGTCCGCAGTCCGCACGAGTGGGCGAATCCCGCCGCGATCTCCACGAACGGAGCCGGCAGCCGCGAGGCTGTGTCGATCGCGACGGTAGCATCTTTCGAAGGCGCAACGTCGGGCACCGATTCAGTGGCGGTATCAAGAGCGACCACGGCTGCATCGGCTTCGTCCACCGAGACAGGGCTATCGGCAGGCTCGGCCGCATCGTCGGCTGGATAGGTCACGCGAAAGCTGCCGTTGTCGCAGGCAGATCCAAGGGCTACGAAAAGGCCCGCAAGAGCAATTCGGCCGAATGCGCAGCCAACGCCAAGTCTCATGAAGCCATTGTAACGCTCTAACGAGATTCCGACTGCTTCTTCGCGGCCATAGCGTTGCCAGCCCAAGGCCCGCCCACGAAATCGAGCAGCCCGATTCCAAGCTCATCACGGCCGTGTCCGGATGTTGACCGGGCATCCTCTCCGATCTCAAATCGCTGCTCGAAACGGGCGAGGTTGCCCTCATTTCGCAGCTTGGGCATTGAAGAGGTAGTCGTCGGCGCAGCCCGTCGACGGCCATGCGAGACGGGTCGCATCCCACGCCTATGCGGTACAATTCCTGGCAAGGCTGCCTGGGGCTGGACAATTCCAAAGAAAAACGTGGGGGGCTCTGTTGGCCGCGCGGGCTGCGGGGCGCTCGAATGGAGGAGACCTTCATGATCTACCGCATAACGCCTGGCATTATGGTTACGTCCTTCTGGCTCGTGTGTTCCGCGTGCTCGACGTCCACAGGTGAGTCGACTGGGGCGGGTGGCAACAACTCCGACGGCTCGGGTGGCACATCGAGCAGTGGGTCGGGAGATGCTCAGGGCAGCGGAGCAGGCGGGGCGAGCGGCGGCGGCAACGCCTCGACTGGCGGAACGATAGGTTCTGGCGGCAACGTCGCCGCGGGCGGCGCGAGAGGTTCTGGCGGGATGACTGGCGCCGGAGGCGCAAGCGGCGGAGGCGCAAGCGGCGGAACGACTGGTTCGAGCAGCAGCTCAAGTTCGGGCGGGAGCGCGGGTTCGAGCGGTTCCAGTTCGAACACCACGGGACCTTGTGACTTGTACGCCACGGCGAACACCCCGTGCGTAGCCGCCTTCAGTACGATCAGAGTCCTGCTGCACTCGTACAAGGGGCCGCTTTACCAGGTTAGGAAAGGGGGGACGAACAACGTCTTCAAAGGGAATCAGCCGGCTGGCACCGGCGGTGGCACCACAGGGGGAACGACCCAGGATATCGGGTTCACCGCCGACGGCTTCGCGGACTCGGCGGCTCAAGACGCGTTCTGCGGCACTGCTACGTGCACCTTCTCGAAGTTTTACGACCAGTCCGGTAAGGGCAACGATCTCATCCAGGCGCCGGCGGGCACGTATGAGCCTGGACCGGACTACGAGGTGCCCTCGAGCCACTCGGTGACGGTCGGTGGTCACAAAGTGTACTCAGTCTATTTCCCGAACCCGCCGAGCTTGCCCTCCGGCTCGGCGCCGTCGGGGTACGGGTATCGGAACAATAAGACCAGCGGCGTTCCCACGGGCAGCGCCGCACAGGGCGTTTACATGCTCGCCGATGGCACGCATACTGGTAACGCGTGTTGCTTCGACTTTGGCAACGCCGAAACAAACAATGGCAACGGCCCCACCGGAGCCATGGCGGCGGTCAACCTCGGAACCTCCTACTGGGGTCAAGGCGCTGGCAGCGCGCCCTGGTTCGAGGGTGACTTCGAGGCAGGCGTTTGGGCTGGAGGCTCGGCGTGCGGTACACCCGGATCAGGTCAGCTCACGTGTAGCGGGCGCAAGGCCAATCCCGATAACCCGTCGATGAAGGCGATACCGTACGCACTCGGCATTCTCAAAACCGGTGCGACGAACAATTCGCCGCAATACACGCTCAAGGTTGGGGATGCGACCAAGGGCACCCTCACGACCGCCTACAGCGGAACCGCTCCCGGCAACTGGCAGCTGCAGGGCGCAGTCCTCCTGGGCACCGGCGGTGACAACAGCAATTCGGCGTGGGGGACGTTCTACGAGGGCGCCATCACCGCGGGCCAACCCTCCGATGCGACCGACGATGCCGTGGCCGCCAACATCGCCGCCGTGGGATACGGGAAATGACACACACGGCTCCGCCAACGCGAAGGCGCCCAGGAAATCCTATGAGGTAGTCAGCCGCATGAGGCAGCAACGAGGTAGTCGGAAGCGGAGTGTCACCCCGTCCTGTGCCCTCCTCGTCCTCGGCTACGGCTCGGGCGCGCGCGGTGAGAACGCGAAACGGATGCCGCGGTTGAAGCTTTCCGCCTTGCTGCCGACATGCCCCTCGCCTTGCACGACGTGGAATTCGTAAGCGAGTCCGGGATAGGCGCGCTCGCGCAGGCGGGCGTCGAAGCGCTTGACGCCCTCAAAAATCAACGCGGGCTCTTGGTCCGCGTAGCTTAGGAACAGACGCGAGCCCAGCGGTTTGCCGCCGCGGTGGAACTCGTCCTCGAAACCGAGCAACCAGTCGTCGGCCCATTGCGCGGCTGGGCTGGCAGCAATATGACCGACGAACAGACCTGGTCGGGCGAACATGGCGTACAACGTGAAAAGACCGCCAAGTGAGCTGCCGCCGAGCGCCCGGTAGGACGGGTCCGCTCTGTATTCGCGCTCGACGAACGGGATGAGGTCGTTTTCCAGGACCGACAGGAATTCCTGCGCGTGGCCGCTGGGGCCATCGTAGCTTGCGCCATCGTAGGTCGCCGCCACAGGGGTCAGATCCGAGCGGCGCAGGCGTGCGTAATCGGCGCCTTCGCCGGGATAGCCGATACCCACGACGATGATCTCGGGAATGACCTTGTCGCCGGGAAGATTGCCCGCGATGGCGCGCACGAGATTGAAATCCCAGTAGCCGTCGCATAGGTAGAGCGCGGGATAGCGGCGGCCTGGCTCCTCTTCGTAGCTGTCGGGCAAACCGACGTAGAGCTGGTACATGCGCCCGTTCCCCGCCCGCGGCAGCACGCGGATCTCGCTGCCGGCAACGGTCTGACGGGGAAAGGGCCCATGAGCGGGGCTGGCCTTTTCAGGTGCGGTGCAGCCGGACGGGGTGCATGAACAGCCGACGAGCAGCGCCGTGAGCGCGGCTGCGGCGCGTCCGATCCACTTGGCAGGACGCTTAGGGCGCTGGCTGCTCGACGCCGGATCTTTCATCCGCTCACTCCTCTAGCACAACCAAGACTTGCCGCCCTCGTCCAATTACGCACTTCAGTACACGCTGCGATCGGCCGAAATTCATCAATGCACACAATGGTTGCCGCCTGTTCGGAGGGCTCGCTTGTCTGACGAAAACAACTTCTACCGCGATCTTATCGACAACCTTTACGACGGGGTCTACTTCATCGACAAAGATCGGGTCATCACGTACTGGAACAAGGGCGCGGAACGGATCACCGGATACACGGCGGACCACGCCGTCGGGCGGTCCTGCCGCGAAAGCATGCTCAACCACGTCACAGCCAACGGCACCGAGCTTTGCCAGGAACACTGTCCCTTGGCCGCCGTGATGCGAGACGGAGCCCCGCGCGAAGCGGAAGTCTATCTGCACCATGCCGATGGACATCGCGTGCCCGTGCTCGTGCGCGGCACGGCTCTGCGCGACCGAGATGGAAAGATCGTCGGCGCTATCGAATCGTTCAGCAGCAACACCAGCGCCGTCGCAGCTCGACAGAAGCTTCACGAAATGCGGCGCGTGGCGTTCAGCGACGCCCTCACGGGCATCGGAAATCGCAAGCACCTCGAAGGTCGATTGAGCGCGGCCTTGGCGGAATTTCAGGAAAACTCCGCCAGCGCAGGCTTGCTTTTCATCGACGTGGATAACTTCAAGAACTTCAACGACACGCACGGGCACGACGTAGGAGACAAAGTCCTGCAGATGGTCGCCAGCACCTTGCAACACGCCTTGCGCGAAAGCGACACCACCGGACGTTGGGGCGGCGAGGAATTCGTCGCCATCGTCAACGGTGCGCCCGATGGGCCGATCCTCTTGAAGGTTGCCGAGAAACTGCGACGTCTCATCGAGCACTCGAGCCTGAGCGTCGGCCAGCAGGCACTTGCGGTGACGGTTTCGATCGGCGGAACGATGGTCTCCCCGGGCGACACTGCCGAAAGCCTCGTGCGGCGAGCTGACGAGCTGATGTACCAAAGCAAACGCACAGGGCGCAACAAGACGACGATTGGATGATCTGCGCGTAGAGGGTATTCTCGCGCCATGGGCGACGGAGAGAAAAGCCGCCGAGCGCTCGACGAAACCATTTTAGTCCAGGGCTCGTCGCAAGGCGGGATCGCATCGATTGCGGATGGGCTTGCCGGCACGCGCTTGCAGCATTTCCAGCTCGTGCGACTGCTCGGCCGGGGCGGTATGGGCGCGGTCTACTATGGCACCGACCTTTCCCTCGACCGGCCGGTCGCCATCAAAGTGCTGGCGTTCGACGCCAACAACGATCCCGAAACCGTCGAGCGTTTCGAGCGTGAGGCACGCTCGCAAGCGCGCCTTCGCCACCCGAACGTCGCGCAGATCTATTTCATCGGCCAAGACCGCGGGTTCCATTTCTTCGTGATGGAATGCCTCGAAGGGCCGAGCCTGGATGCCGTGCTTGCCAAAGGCACGCCGCTGCCGGTCGCCGAAGCGCTCGACTATACGCTGGCAGCCGCACGCGGCTTGCGCGCGGCTCTGGCCCACGGCTTCGTCCACCGCGACGTCAAGCCCTCGAACCTGATGCTCGACAAGGAAGCCGGTATCAAGGTTCTCGACTTCGGACTGGTCAAAAGCATGCATGGCGATGCCCAGCTCACCCGTGATGGCGCCATCATCGGCTCGCCACTTTACATTTCGCCCGAGCAGGGACGCGGACAGCCGAGCGATCATCGCTCGGACATCTACTCGCTCGGCTGCTCGCTGTTTCACATGGTGTGCGGGCGACCGCCCTTCGAAGCACCGTCGCCGGTCGGCATCATCACCATGCACGTCACCGACCGGCCGCCCGCGGTACGCGACCTCAATCCGCAAGTTCCTCAGGTGGTCGCACGCATTGTCGAGCGCATGATGGCCAAGAAGCCCAGCGACCGTTTCGCGGACTACGACGAGCTCGTCGCTGCACTCGAGGCCGTGCGTACGCCTCGTCGCGAGCTCGGCGGCATGGGCGCCCGAGCCATCGCGCTTGGCGTAGATAGCTTGCTACTGCTGGTCGGTGCTTATTTCGCTCGGCTGGCGATTTTACCCATCGCGCTGCTTTACTTCGTCGTGTTCCATCGCTTGCTCGGTCAAACGCCGGGCAAGTGGCTGCTTGGCATTCGCGTGGAAAGCGCAACCGGCGGACGCATCTCGTGGAAGTCCGCGCTCATCCGTTTCGCGGCGCTCGCGTGGGGACCGCTGGCGTGGGTGGCGTTGGCGGGTCTGGTCTTTACCATCCACGGCGACGAGCAAATCTCGTTTCGACTGTCCGGCCTGCATCTTTCCGAAATGGCGCTTCCCATCGCGTACATCGCGCTGGCGACCGCGATTCTCGTCGGCTACCTCGCCGGATTCCTACTGGTCGCCTTCCATCCCAAGCGACAAGCCCTGCATGACCTTCTGGCCAAGACGCTGGTCTTCATCAAGTCGCGAGCGCCTGCCGGCGAAATGGTCCAAGCCGTACGCAACACTACCGCCGGACTGTCGCGCCACCGCTAGCCGAGGCCTAGCCGGCTAGCCGCAACAGGGAGTTACTGAGCGCCTCGCACACCTCTGCCATACGCTCAACCGCAGCGTTGGTCATGCGGCAGCCGTCCTCGCCCTGCGCGTAGAGCAGCAAAGTAACATGACTGTCCACGATGACCGGCGCCACCAACACGTCGGTCGGTGGTGGACAACGAAGCGCCGACCACAACGCTCCGTGCACCGCCATGCCGTCGGGTGGAGGACAACCCCGATAGAGGGTGCGCCGGCTGCGCGCGATGCGGAAGCACGAAGGTAGCGACAACGAAAACGTCAGGCTTTCCAACTCGGGACGCACGCGGCCGTCGGAAAAGCCGAAACGGCCGCGCGCGACCGCGCCCGAGACGGCAACCATGGCGCCAATGCCGAAGCAGACGCGCATGAACGTGAACAGATTGTCCGATAGATCCTGCTGGTCGGTGGCAAAGCGGATCTGATCCACGGCGAGCTGTGCGCCGGCGCTCGTAACCGGGACCACGAGGGGCGTGAGCGTCGACCGGCGCGCGGCAACCCGCGATGGCTGGGGTGGCCTTTCGGTGTCGAGGGGCGGCAGATAGACGAGCGGCGTCGGTGTAAAGCAGAGCGCGTCCTCCATGACTTCGACGGGAGCCGCCGAATCACGCGGCGGATCGCCCGGCGTGAGCGGCGCCAGGCGCAGCTCTTGCGCCACGTTGGGCATGGGCGGTGGCAAACGCGCGCCTTTGACGGCGGGAGCCGGGCGGTACGTACGCAATGCAGGTCGAATCTCTTCTTCGCCAGCCGCTGCCTTGCGCGCATTTTGAACCTGATGCGGTGCCGGCAACACGATCTTGTCCGCGCGGTCGCTCTTTCCTTTTCGCGCAACCCCGTAATAGAGGTCGAGGTAGTGGGCGATCGCCGCTTCGCTAGCCACCATCGGATCGACTGTCGCGCCCAGGGTGAAAGCCAGTCGATCGAAAGTGCGCCGATCCGCCGGGTTTGCCATGGCCACTGCCACGCGCCGCGGGCTCGTCGGGAAAAGTGGTATGACTTTCAGCTCGGTCGCCAACTCGGCGCGCATGCGACGCCGCAAGGTTGCCTCCGAGCGGGCGAAGTCCGCCTCCAGGGCAGGCGGCACGCAGAACTGCTCGGCCAGCGCCAGCGTGACCTGATCGCTCGACAGAATTCCCGACTCGACAAACCACGTGCCCAGCCGCACGCCGCGCACGTGCTGCTGCACAAGCCCAACTTTGAGCTGGGCTTCGCTGATAAGCCGGCGCCGGGTCAGAATCTCGCCGAGCTTCATGGTCTCCTCGTCCTCATGCTGCGGATCAACTCCTCGGCATCCCTTTTCCTATCGGCACAAGCGCTTTCCCCCTAAAGGACGCACTGAAGCGCGAACCGCCAGGTCCGTAAACGCCTTGCGTGCGCGCACCGCGTGCCACAACATGGTGGCCTACCTCATGGATAATCCCATCTTCTGGCACCGCCTCCAGTTCGGCTTCACCGCCGCGTACCACTACCTCTTCCCCCAGCTCACCATGGGGCTTGTGGTCTTCATCGTTCTGTTCAAGGTGTTGGCACGGCGAACGAAAGACGATCGCTACCGGGATGCCGCGCGCTTTTGGATCCGCATCTTCGGTATCAACTTCGTGGTCGGCGTCGTGACCGGCATTCCGATGGAGTTTCAGTTCGGCACCAACTGGGCGCAATTCACCCACCAAACCGGTGGCGTTATCGGGCAGACCCTGGGCATGGAAGGCATGTTCGCGTTCTTCCTGGAATCGGCGTTCCTCGGCGTTCTCCTGTTTGGCGAGCAGCGCTTCGGGCGCAAGATCCACGAGCTGGCGGCGTGGGCGCTCTTCGTGGGCTCGTGGCTTTCAGGCTATTTCATCATCGCTACGAATGCATTCATGCAGCATCCCGTCGGCTACCGAGTCGCACCCGACGGAACGTTTCAGCTGGCCAACTTTTTCGCGTTCCTGCTCAACCCATGGGCCGTGATCCAATACGCGCACAATATGGTCGCTGCAGTGGTGACGGGCGCGTTCGTGGTAGCTGCAGTCGGCGCGTACTACACGCTCCGTGAAAGTCACCTCGAGCAGGCACGACTTTTTCTGCGCGCTGGCGTCCTGGTCGGGCTTGTTGCTTCAGTTCTGGTGGCGTTCCCCACCGGCGACCAGCAAGGCAAGATGGTCGCTCGCGACCAACCCGTCGCGCTGGCCGCGATGGAAGGCCGATGGAACAGCGGTACCTGGGCCGAAATCAATTTCATCGGCCAGCCCGATGTGGCCAATCACCGCCTGGACAACCCAATTCGGATGCCGGGACTGCTCAGCTTCATCGCCTATGGCTCGTTCAGCAGCAACGTGAAGGGACTTAGCGAATTTCCGCCAAGCACATGGCCGACCAACATCGAGCTGCTCTACTACGGCTTCCACATTATGGTCGGCCTCGGAACCCTGTTTATCGCGCTCATGGGACTGGCGGCGCTCTTCCTGTGGCGCGGCCGCCTCCTGCACACACGCTGGCTTTTGTGGGTGATCATGTTGGCTTTCCCCTTCCCGTACATCGCGACGACGGCGGGCTGGATCACGGCCGAGCTCGGCCGTCAGCCCTGGCTCGTGTACGGGCTCGTGCGCACAAGCGATGGCGACAGCCACCTCGTGCACGCGGGACAGACCGTGTTCACCTTACTGGGATTTTCGGGAATCTTCGTGGTCCTCGGATTTCTTTTCCTCTACCTCATCCTGCGTGAAATCGCGCACGGCCCTGTTTCGCAAACGTCAAGCCACTAGGAGACGCTATGGAAATGCTTTGGTTTTGGCTGGTTAGCGTCATGGTGGCGGTCTACGCCGTGATGGATGGCTTTGACTTCGGCGCCGGAATTCTGCACCACGTGGTGGCGCGCACCGATTCCGAGCGGCGCCAAGTACTGGGTAGCATCGGCCCGCTGTGGGACGGCAACGAAGTTTGGCTGCTCGCGGCGGGGGGGAGCTTGTTCTTGGCCTTTCCCCGTGTCTTGGCGGCGGGTTTCTCGGGCTTCTACCTGGCCATGTTCATGGTCGTGTGGACCTTCATGCTGCGTGGAATTTCCATCGAATTCCGCAGTCATATGACCGACAAGCTGTGGCGTGCTTTCTGGGATTTCCTTTTCACGGTGGCCAGCGTGCTTCTGCCCATCCTGCTGGGCGCCGCCCTCGGCAACGTGGTCCGCGGGGTACCGCTCGACGAAACCGGGTACTTCAACTTGCCGCTCTTCACCCATTTCGGAACGCAGAACCCGGTGGGCATCCTCGACTGGTACACGGTGCTGATAGGCGTGTTCGTTCTGGTCACCGTCAGCAATCACGGCGCGCTCTTCATTGCCTGGAAAACCGAAAGCGTGGTGCACGAGCGCGCGCGCAAGATCGCCCTGCCCTTGTCGGTGCTCACCACCGTGCTCGCCGGCGTCGCCACGCTCGCTACGGCGCAAGTCAACTCCGCCATCTACGCGCGCTTGCCGCAAGCGCCCCTGGCGTGGATCGCGCTGCTCATCGTCGCCTTCGGGCTCATCGCCATTTTCGCGGGCCAGCTCCGCGGCAAACCTCTGCTCGCGTTTATCGGCAGTGGCGCATTCATCCTCGGTCTTTTGGCAGCCACCGCAGCCTGCGTGTTTCCGGTCATGCTCCGGTCGACTCTCAATCCGGACTGGAGCCTGACAGCTCACAACGCCGCCACCAGCCACTATGGCCTCATGGCCGGCCTCGGCTGGTGGTGCGTTGGCTTTCCGCTCGCCATCGCGTACTTCGTCCTCGTCTTCCGACTCCATCGGGGCAAAGTGAAAGCTAGCGAAGGCGAAGGATATTAGAGGGAGTCGTTCCCAAGTCGCACGCTTGAAGGCGTAGCATATGGAAAAGCGGCGCTCGGCTTTTGCGAGCTTGCGCGGGGACGTTCCGCGGCGGCCGCATGCCAACGGCCCCGCTTCGCGGGTCCATGGCACGCTCGGCTCCCGGGTCCTTACGCGACCGGC
>ODAK010005655.1_pt1 | contig 12655 bp, 13 predicted proteins | sample 1539591 | NCBI WGS metagenome assembly ODAK01 (sample SAMEA3539303, study PRJEB22396) | soil metagenome | biome: tundra; feature: field; material: soil | place: USA | collected 2010-05 | depth 0.15 m | reverse complement strand
ACGATCGCATCGTCGACCAGGATGCCGATCGAGAAGATCAGCGCGAACAGCGACACGCGGTTCAGCGTGAAGCCCCAGGCCCATGACGCGAACAGCGTCACCGTCAGCGTCAGGATCACCGCGGTGCCGACGATCGCCGCCTCGCGACGACCTAGCGCGAGGAACACCAGGGCCACGACCGAGGCGGTCGCGAACAGCAGCTTTTCGATCAGCTTGTGCGCCTTGTCGTTGGCGGTGGCGCCATAGTTGCGCGTCTCAGCCACCTGCACGTCGGCCGGAATCACGGTGTTGCGCAGGACCTCGACGCGCCGCATCACCGCGTTGGCGACATCGATCGCGTTCTCGCCCGGCTTCTTCGTGATCGACAGCGTGACGGCCGGGTAGTTCACCGATGCCGCACCGTTCTTGCCGGCCGTGCCGTACCAGACGTAGCGGCTCGGTGGCGGCGAGCCGTCGCGCACCGCAGCCACGTCGCGCAGAAATACCGGCTTGGCCCCGTGCACGCCGACCACCAACTCGGCGACATCGCTGGGCTGCCGCAGGAACGGGCCGGACTCGACCGCTACCGAGCGGTTGCCCGAGACGAGTTCGCCCACCGGCAACCCGAGATTGGCCGACAGCAGCGCGCTGCGCAGGTCGGACACGGTCACTCCGGCGCCGGCCATGCGCGCCGGGTCGATGTCGACCAGCACGGCGCGGCCCGGGCCGCCGATGGTCGCGACTTCGCGGGTGCCCGGCACGCGCTTCAGGTCGGCCTCGACACTGTGCGCCACGCGCTCCAGGTCGAAAGGGCCAGTGGCGGTGTTCTTGCTGTACAGCGTCAGCGTGACGATGGGTACGTCGTCGATGCCCTTGGGCTTGATGATCGGGTCCAGCACCCCGAGCCCTTTCGGAAGCCAGTCGGCGTTCGAGTTGACCGTGTCATACAAGCGCACGAGCGCCTCGGTGCGCGGCACGCCGACCTTGAACTGCACCGTGATCACGGCCATCCCGGATTGCGACACTGACGTCACATGCTCGATGCCTGAGATCTGCGCGAGCACCTGCTCGGCCGGCCCGGCGACCATCTGCTCGACGTCGCGAACGCCGGCGCCGGGAAAGGGGATCAACACGTTCGCCATCGTGACGTTGATCTGTGGCTCTTCCTCGCGCGGAGTCACGAGCAGCGCGAAGATTCCCAACAGCATTGCGACCAATGCCAGCAACGGCGTGATGCGGGCGCTCTGGAAGAACGCCGCGATCCGGCCCGAGAGGCCCAACGAAGCGGGTCGATGCGACTGCGTCATGGCGGCCCTCAGTGCACGCGGGCGGCAGCTTGAGGGTTGGTGACGACACGTTCACCGGGCATCAGTCCCGAGAAGATCTCCACGGTATCGCCACTGACGCGGCCGAGCCGCACCTGCCGAAGGGCGGGCTGCCCGTTGGCATCGAGCACGTACAGGCCGGTCATCTCGGCGCGTCGCACGATGGCCTGCAGTGGCACAGACACACTTGCCGGTGCGCCGCTCGCATCGCCACCACCGACTTGCAGCCAGAGCCTCGCGAACATTCCCGGGGATACGCCCGCGACGCCTGCGGGCAGATCCAGGCGCATCTGGACCGTGTGCGTGGCCGGATCGACGGTCGGCAGTACCTGAACTCGCAGCGGCGTCACCCACCGGCGCATCGCAGGCAGGCCGGGAAGCTCGGCTCGGGGTATCTCGCCTGCGACCGCGCGGGCGGCAACGGGTTGCGGCACAGCGGCGCTGATGCGCAGCGCCGACGGATCATAGAGAGTGAGCAGGGGTCGACCCGGCATCGCCATGTCGCCCAGAGAAACCGGCACCTCCGCGATCACGCCGGCAAACGGGGCGCGAATGACGTGGAACCCGCTCTCGGTGCGGGCGGCACCAGCTTGGGCGCCTTGCGCGGCCAGCCGGGCCCGCGTGGCCTTGAACGTGGATTCGGCGCGTTCCAGCGCTGCCTGGCTGATGTAGCTCTTCTGGAACAGCTGCTTCTGGCGTTCGTATTCCTGGGTGGCAACCTCCAGCGAGGCGCGCGCGGCCTGAACCTGCGCATCGCTGGCGGCCGCGTTCTGCTCGGCGGCGCGGGCATCGATGCGCAACAACACCTGACCCGCCTTGACGCTGTCGCCGGCCTTGGCATCGAGCTGGACCACCGCCCCCGATACCTGGGCGGCGATGACCGACTGGCGCACCGCCTCGACGACGCCGTCGAAGCCAGACAAGGCGGCTGTGGTGGTTGCCTGCGCGGGCACCGTGTTCAATCCCTCGGCGCCGGCGCGGCCGGCGACGGTCAGCGCGAGACCGGCGGCGAGGGCCGCGACGGCGACGGAGCAGATCTTGAACATGCAGGGACTTTCGGGGCTGGAACAGCGGCGATGTTTATTCTAGTATGTAATCATATAGCTAAATAGCCAAGCAAGTGATTACACATAAACAAATGTGGAAACGTGGCGCTGAGGCATGATTGCGTCAGATCAACATCCGGCGTGCCCAAGCATGGAAGGACTATCGAACGAGGCCTTGACGCAGGTTGCGGCGTACTTCCAGGCCCTGTCCGAGCCGACGCGTCTGCAGATCCTCAACCTGCTGAGGCAAAAGGAACGCAACGTCGGTGAGCTGGCGGAGCTGTGCGGCTACACCTCGGCCAACATCTCGCGGCACCTGGCGCTGCTGACCCAACGCGGCCTGGTGGCGCGGGAGTCTCGCGGCAACAGCGCCTACTACCGAATCGCCGACACCTCGATCTATCGGTTGTGCGACTTGGTATGCGGCAATATCGCGCGACAGTTCGAACGCACGGCTTCAAGTCGGGCCGCATTCGTCACGCCGGTGCCGAGGCGCGCCCGGGCGCGTCGACGGCGACCGCAGGTGCTTGGGCAATCCTGAGCGATGGAAGGTCACGGCTTGCGGGCGAGCAGTCCGATCAGGGCGGATCGCCCCTGGTGTTGCGTGCCCTCCGTCAGGTGCGCCTCGTACTCGCGCAACTCGCCGACCTGCAGCCTCGCGAAGGTTGTCCGCAAAAGCTCCGCGGTATACAAGTGCGACAGGATCGGCGGCCCGCCGGTCTTGTACTCCAACTGCTTCACCGTGTAGCCTTGAAGCACCAGCAGGCCGCCGCGCTTCAGCGAGCGGACCATGCTGGCGAACAGCCGCTCGCGCATCGGTGGGTCGGCAAACTGAACGAAGATCGCAACCACGGTGTCGTAGATCTCGACGGGCCAGGGCCACTGGTCGCAATCGGCCACGCTGAAATCGACCGAGACCTGGGAATCCGCGGCCAGTTTCCTCGCCTTGGCCACGCCCACCTCGGAGATGTCGAATGCGTCCACGCGCATGCCGAGCCGCGCCAGCCAGACACTGTTGCGTCCCTCGCCATCGGCAACACAGAGCACTCGGCTGCCCGCGACCAGCAGCGAAGCGTGCGCGCGCAGGTACTCGTTGGGCTCCAGACCGAAGATGTAGGCCTCGTTCTCGAACCGCTTGTTCCAGGTGGCCGCGGCGTCAGGAAAGGAGCTTCCGGTCATTTCACCTGAGGCTCTTCAGTCGGCCAGCGGTTCAAGCGCAGTTTGTTCGCGCTGGATCTGCCGGGGCACGATGCGGGCCAGTTCGGAGAGCTCTTCGGCCAAGAAGCGCGTCACATCGTCAGCGCTCAGGATGCCGAACAGATGGCTTCGCGAGTCCACGACCGGCAGCCGGCGGACGCCCTTGCTGCGCATATGCCAGATCGCGTCGTACACGAATTCCGATGCCAGGGCGGTCTCGAGCTCGCCCACGATCAGGTCGTCCGCGCGCAGAAGCTCGGGATCGACGCCACGGGCCATGACCTGAACGACCAGATCCCGATCCGTCACAACGCCGACCGGCCGCGCACCGCCGTCGCTGTCTTCGACGACGATGACGTCTCCGACGTGACGATCACGCATCATCCTCGCGAGCTCAAGCGCGCTCGTGTCGCGACGGCAGGTCACCGTCAAGCGTGTGCAGATTTCGCTGACTTGCATGTTCGTCTCCTTGGGTCATTCAGCTGGCAGGCAAGCACGTGCCCCTTCCGGGACCGTATCTCAGGCTCCCGCGGCAGTTATCGCGGCGCTTCAGCGCGAACACGACGCGCCTACAGCAAGAACGAGATGATCGCGATCAACAGCGCGACCAGGATCAGAGTCGTGACGAAGTGGCCCACCACGAAGCCGCTGACGGTGTCGACAGCGCATTGCAAGACAAAGAATCGGCCGCGCGATTCCTTGCATTCGTCCATTTGCGCTGTCAACGTCGATAACTCGGCGGGCGATGGATCCGCCGCGCCGCCAAGTGACGAGGTGCTCCAGCGGGGGATCTCCTCGACGTGCGTTTTCATCAGATTTTCTCGTTGCAGCCGAGGTCGCCCGATCCGAACATACAAGAAGCTCACACATCGGTCTGTGCGGCAGGAGACTGACGTGGCTCGCCAAGCCGGTTCAAGCAATGTTCAGCTCGTTGATCACGGACCGCACGCCCGGCGCGGACCAAGCGACGCCTTGGGCGGCGTCGCGCTCCTGCCAGGAATGAACGGTACCGGCCAGCTTCACGGTCGAGCCGTCGACGCTGACCTCGATCTGCCGGGCTTCGCGAAGCGCCTGGCGGGTCAGGGCTTCCTCGATCTTTTTCGCCAGCTCGGCCGGCTGCGGCCGCACGCGAAGCTTGATCTCGTTGCTGATGCCGAGGACGCCCATCAGCGGCCGGATTGCCTTCTCGGCGCTGCGCCGCTGGAACTCCCATTCAACTTCACCCTGCAACGTCACCCAGCCGTGGTCGACCATCAGACGGATCGCCTCGACCGGCACCGAGGTGTTCCACTTGAGCGCCTGCTCGGCACTGGTGGCGATGTCGGTGTCGCCGCGCTGGTGCTGCGCCGAAAGCTTCACGTCGAGCTCGATCGCGATCGCCTTGACGCCCGCGACGCGCCGCACGGCACGCGTTGCCGCCTCCTTCTCTGCGTAGGTATCGAGGTGCCCAGTCAGGGTCACCACGCCGCCCTTCACCGCCACGCCGATGGCCGTGGACTGCACCGCGGGATCCCAGCTCAGCTCGGCGTTGACGTCTCTTTTCAGTTCAGTGTCTGTCTTCACGATCGTTCTCCTGTCATCACGTTGTACGCGGGCTCGCTCGACCCAGGAGGAACGAGCCCGTGCCGATTCGGCTCCGCCGCCGCCTACTGGATCGCGATCGAACGCGCGGCAGCGCCTTCGCGCTTGGGCAGCGTCAGCTTCAGCACCCCGTCGTCGAGCTTGGCGACGACGCCCTTGCTGTCGATCTCGTGGGCGAGCGAGAAGCCCCGCGAGGCGCTGCCGTGGTACGTCTCCTTGACGAGAAGGCGGCCGGCTGCCTTCTCTTCCTTTTCCTTCCTCACCTCGGCGCTGATCGAAACGAAATTGCCGTCGATCGTGACGCGGATGTCTTCCTTCTTCGCTCCCGGAATCTCGGCGCGGACCTGATAGTCCTTGTCGTTCTCGGTGACGTCGATGCGGATGTCCGCCGGCGCGGCTTCGGACAGCGCCACCGGCCTCGCGAAGCGTCGGAACAACTCGGGAAAGAGATCGTCGAGGCGGTCGAAACGAGTCAGGGCATTCATGAAAAAATCTCCTTCAGCAGTTCATGGATTTCATCGGGTCGGCGAAGCGCTGTGCACCGCACCGCCCAGTGCAGTCTAGGAAGGTGCTCACGTCGGGTATTGACCGTCGTCAAGTTCTCGAAGCCATGGTGGCCAACTCTGCGCCAGGTCATCGTTCTTTACGTCGGCCTTCGTCGTGTCCGTTCGCGGTTGGATTCGCGTCATTGGCGCAATCTGCGGCACGGTCGGGTTGGTCGCTGCCTCCGCGGCTGGCTTGCACGGCGACGACGAGGCATTCAACGACGACGGGCCTCGCGGTGGCGTCGAATCGCTGCCTTCGACCGTCGCACCTAGCCGGTGCATTCGCATCGCCGCTTCGCTCGATTCGTTCATCGATCGCCTCGGCGTGCTCGACGCGGACTACGAGAAAGGCATCGAACGGGGCCGGCAGCTATGGGTCCTACGGCAGGATCGATCGCCGACGACATCATCCGGGCGTTATCTCGTCGTCGTCGTCGATTCGATGGCGCGCGAGCGGTCCGACGGGTCGCTGCGGCCCGGTGCACGTTGAGCCCGCAATGCGCGGCGACTCGACCGAAGGAAAAGAGGCGATCGCCTTGCTCAGGACGCGCTTGCAGGGTTGCCCTCGAGGCGAGCGCAGGCGCGGCGAAGGCGCTGTTCTGCTTCATGTGCGACCGGTTCGATCGCCGGGTCGCCGACGAGGCCGATCATCGTCAGCGGATCGAGGAATCCGACCACGACGCGACCCGGCGCCTCTTCACGCACGATCACGTTGCAAGGCAACAGCAGCCCGATATCCGGCTTGGCCTGCAAGGCGCGGTAGGCCAGCGGCGGATTGCAGGCGCCGAGGATGCGGTAAGGCCGCATCTCGGCGCCGAGCTTGTCCTTCATCGCGCGCTGCACGTCGATATCGCTCAACACGCCGAAGCCCTCGCCCTTGAGGGCTTCGATCGTCCGCATAAGGGCGTCGTCGAACGTGCCATCCAGGGTCGTCGTGAATCCATAGGTCATGTGTCCTTCCTCCAAGCGGCGGTCACCGTCGGTACGCACCTGCCCCGCCTCAGCCATCGATCGGCATGCCGCCGGCGAAGCGGACGGCCCATTGCTCCCAGAAGTCCTTGCCGAAGGTGAGCAGCGATTGCTGCCAGGCGTTGTACGCCTCCCATTGGGTTCGTTGCGCTTCCAGCAGGTTGTCGAGCGTGAAGGTCGATGAGATCGGCACCGCCCTGGTGTCGTCCTTGCTTGCGCGAACGCTGTCGCGCTGTGTGGCATTAGACATGTCGTCTCTCCGTGAGTGTCTTGCACTGTCCAATCTAAGGGCGTCGGCGGGATGCCGCCTTGACGAAGCGCAAGGCCGATGCCACGCATTCGCCCGAGGATGGCGCCCATGGCGCATGATGAGGATTTGCTTGCCGCCGCTCGTGCCCGCGTCGCGCGCTGGCGGGCGTCGCTCGAGCTTCGCGAGGGCGCTGCGGTGCGGATCGTCGAGACCCACATCTCCTGGGTGCTGCTCGCCGGTCGCTGGGCCTACAAGGTCAAGAAGCCCGTGCGCCTGCAGTTCCTCGATTTCACGACGCTCGCGGAACGCCACCGTTTCTGCGCTGAAGAGCTTCGCCTGAACCGGCGCTTCGCGCCTTCGATCTATGTCGACGTCGTCGAGCTGCGCGAGGGGCCGTCGGGCACCGGCCTCGAGGAAGAAGGCGCCATCGTCGAGTATGTGTTGCGCATGCGGCGCTTTGCCGATGGGGCCCTGTGGAGCGATCGGGTCGCCGCGGCGACGCTGGCGCCGCATCACGTCGACGCCATGGCCGGGCGCCTCGCCGACATGCACCGCGATGCGCCGCTGGCGTTGGCTGCCGAGGGCTCGCCGGGAACGGTGGTGCGCCGGCGGCAGGTCGTCACGCGCCTCGTCGCCGGCATCGACACCTGGCAGGCCGCGGTGGCGTCGCCTGCGCCGCACTGGCCCGGCCTTCGCGACTGGCTCGGCCGGCAACTCGAAGAGCTCGCGCCGTTCTGGGAGTTGCGTCTGCGCGCCGGCCGCGTGCGCGAGTGTCATGGCGACCTGCATCTCGGCAACGTCGTGCAGCTCGGCGACGAGCCGACTCCCTTCGATGCGATCGAGTTCGATCCGGACTTGCGCTTCATCGACGTCCTCGAGGACGTCGCGTTCCTGGCGATGGACCTGCTCGCGCACGGCCGGCGCGATTTCGCTTTCCGCCTGCTTGCGGCCTATCTCGACGCGACCGGAGACCACGACGGCTTGCCGACGCTGCGCTTCTTCCTCGTGGCGCGAGCGCTGGTGCGAGCCCAAGTGACGGCACTCGTCGAAACGGAGCAGGGCGGCGCCGGCCGGAGTTGCACTGCCGCGGACTACCTGACACTGGCGGCGAGCCTGGCGCAGGGCGCCGACCCGCGGCTGGCCATCACGCACGGCCTACCCGGCTCCGGCAAGACCTTTGTCTCGCAGGGATTGCTCGAGGCCGCCGGCGCGCTGCGCGTGCGCTCCGACGTCGAGCGCAAGCGGCTGGCCGGGATCGGCGCGCTGCAATCGTCGCGCGGCGCCGCTGCCGGCGGCATCTACGGCGATGCGTCGAGCGATCGAGCCTATGCGCGGCTGCGCGAGATCGCGCAGATCGCGCTCGCCTCCGGCTGGCCGATCATCGTCGATGCGGCCTTCCTGCACCGGGCCGAACGCACCCGCTTCGCGGCCATGGCCGAAGCGGCGACGGTGCCGTTTTCGATTCTCGATTTCGCCGCGCCGCTGCCACTTCTGCGCGAGCGCGTCGCACGGCGGCAGGCGGCCCGGGCCGACGCCTCCGAGGCCGACATCGGCGTGCTCGAGCGTCTCGCAAGCGAGGCGGAACCGCTCGGCGATTGCGAGCGCGCAAGATCGATCGTCGTCGATGCAAGATGGCCCAGCGCGTCGGTGCCGCTCGCCCAGCGTTGGCTCGACGCACGCTGAGCCGGCGAGCTTCGGACCGTCGCCGCCCCGACCGATGCTCAGTGCGACATCAGCACGGGCACGGTCATCGATTCCAGCAGGCCGCGCGTCGCGCCGCCGAGGACGCGCTCGGCCCAGCGGGCGTGTCCGTAGGCGCCCATGACGATCAGGTCGCTGCCCAGATCGGCGGCACGCGAGAGCATGGCGGCGGCGATGCCGATGGTCGTCGTCTCGAGGCGCAGATGCGCCGAGACGCCATGCCACATCAGCCATCGGTGCAACTCGTCCAAGCGACGGCGCAAGGCGTCCGTAGCGCCGTCGTCGGGCGTCTCGTTCCAAGCCTCGATATCGACGCGCTTGGCACAAAGCAGCAACGGCATGGCATCGGAAAGCGCCCGCGCCGCCTCGCGGCTGTCGTCCCAGGCGACCATCACCCGGCTCCCCACCGCTTCGAAGCCGCCGGTGTAAGGAAGGACGAGGGTCGGACGCGGGCTGATCAGAACCACCCGCTCGACCATGTCGCGCATCGCGCGATGGTCGCTTCGGCGCGGATCGGCCTGGCTCAGCACCAGGAAGTCCGAGCACTGCGCGTGTCGCAGCAGCGATTTGGACGTCTCGCAGCGATCGACGACGGACTCGAACGATTTGAAGCCCACGTCGCTACACGCGGCCGCGAAGCGCAGCGCGCATTGCTGCGCGCGCTCCTCCAGATCAGCCCAGGCCCGTGCGGCGTATTCGGGAAGTGAGCCGGTCGCTTCGGCTCTCAGGGGAATATCGATGAGCCCCGTGGGCGCCAGACCGACGAGGTGGCAGTCGAAACCCTTGGCTATCCGGATCGCCAACTCGGTTCGAGCTGGACAGGACGGGTCGTCGTCAAGCAGGACAGTCAGGCTTCGGTAGGTCATGGAATTCTTCCGTGCCGGGATGCGTTCATTGTTCGCTCGCGGTCTTCCGCGAGGCTTGATCTTTCGCAACCCGAGAGGCGCGTAGACCTCTGTCGGCGCAAGCCGAGCGCGCCTCCTCGTTGACGCACATCAACACGACAAATCGGATCGGAGCCACATTGCATCTTTGTCATTCATTTGCCGTCGCGAAAAGGTCGCCCATGTACCAGCACATCCTCGTACCCATTGACGCAAGCCCGACTTCCAAACGGGGTCTCGAAGAGGCCATCGAGGTGGCCAAGCTCACCGGCGGTAGCCTGCGGCTCATGCACGTCGTTGACGAATTCAGCTTCGCGACGGGGTTCGAAATCTATGTCGGCGACACGATGGCGCTGCTGCGGCAGGGAGGCGAGCAAATCCTGAAGAGCGGTCTGGCCCGCGTCGAAGCGAGCGGCGTGAAGGCCGACACGCTGTTGTCCGAATCGGTCGGAAACTGCGTCAGCGATCTAGTCGTCGAGGAGGCCAAGGCGTGGAAAGCCGATCTCATCGTGATCGGGACGCACGGCCGTCGCGGTGTCGGGCGTCTTCTCCTGGGCAGTGACGCCGAGCGTATCGTGCGCGAAGCGCCCGTGCCGGTATTGCTCGTTCGTCCTTCGCGAGCCGAAGCGAACTATTCCTCGCCCGGAGGCGAAAAGGCCGTTCCATCGGCAAGCACCGTCGCGGCATGAGCGCCCGCCGGCTCCGCCGATCCGGCCGGACGGCCGTTTCGTTCAGTGCGCCCCGGGCACTCGTGTCGACCGGGTGCGCTGAAGGCCACCGATGATCGCGGTGCCGACACTTCACAACGTGACTTTCGACGAGTTGCGCATCGGTGCCTCAGCGTCACTGACGCACGTCCTGCGCGAACAGGACATCGCCCTTTTCGCGGCTGTCTCGGGTGACATGAACCCGGCGCACATGGACGCGGCGTTCGCCTCGACCGACCGCCTGGGCCACATCATCGCTCCGGGCATGTGGACCGCCGGCCTGGTGTCGGCCCTCCTGGGCACCGAGCTGCCGGGCCCCGGCACGATCTATCTCGAGCAGCATCTGCGGTTCTGCGGGCCGGTGGTGCCGGGCGATGCGATCACCGCGACCGTTACCGTGCTGGAAAAGCACGCCGAGCGGCACGTCGTGAAGCTCGATACGCGCTGCGTCAACCAGCGCGGCGACGCGATCCTGGCGGGCGTCGCCACTGTCGTCGCGCCGAGCACGTCGATCGTCTGGCCGCGCATGCCGATACCCGAGGCATCCGTGCAGCGACACGACCGCTACGCGGCGATCGTCAAGGACGCCCGAGCGCTCGGCCCCCTGCGTACGGCGGTCGTGCACCCGTGTTCGGTCGAGACCCTCGGCGCGGCCATGGAAGCGCGCGACGAAGGCTTGCTCGAACCCTTGCTGGTCGGTCCAGAAGCGAAGATTCGTGCCGTCGCCGAAGCGGCCGGGCTGTCGCTCGCCGGGCTGGTCATCGAATCGACCGAGCACAGCCACGCCGCCGCCACGCGGGCGGTCGAGCTCGCGGTGCAGGGTCGCGTCGCGGCCTTGATGAAAGGCAGCCTGCACACCGACGAGCTGCTCGACGCCGTCGTCGCGCCGCAGTCGGGCCTGCGCACCGACCGCCGCATCAGTCACGTCTACGCGATGGACGTGCCACGCTACCCGAAGCCCCTGATCGTCACCGACGCCGCGATCAACATCGCGCCGACGCTGGCGCACAAGCGCGACATCTGCCAGAACGCGATCGACCTGCTGCACCTGATGGGCGTGCCGGTGCCGCACGTGGCCGTGCTGGCCGCGGTCGAGACGGTGAACCCGGCGATGCAGGCCACGCTCGACGCCGCGGCGCTGACGGTGATGGCCAGCCGCGGCCAGATCAGCGGCGCTCGGGTCGACGGGCCGCTGGCGTTCGACAACGCGATCAGCCTCGAGGCGGCGCGTACCAAGGGTATCGTCTCGACGGTCGCCGGCAGCGCCGATGTCCTGCTCGTCCCTGACCTTGAGTCGGGCAACATGCTTGCCAAACAACTGATCTATCTCGGCGGCGCCGATGCCGCGGGCCTCGTCCTGGGCGCCCGGGTGCCGATCGTGCTGACGAGCCGTGCCGATTCGTTGCGCGTGCGGTTGGCCTCGGTCGCCCTGGCGCGCATCGTCGCGGCGCGCGGCACCGCTGCCAGGCTCGCGACATGACGCATCCGTTCCTCCTGACGCTCAACGCTGGCTCCTCGTCGGTCAAGATCGGCCTGTTCAAGGCGGCTGACGGCGCCAAGGCGCGCGAGATCGGGCGTGGCGAGCTCGATCTGCAACGCCGGCCGCTCGCCCTGCGCCTGGAGACGAGCGGCACGACCAGCGATGTCGCGATCGATGCGCCGCCGAGCGAGGACCTGCACGAGGTGCTCGACGCCACGCTCGCGGCGCTGGCGGCCCATTTCGACCTCGGCGAGCTGCTCGGCGCCGGCCATCGCGTCGTGCATGGGGGCTTGCGCTTTCACGGACCCGTGCGCATCGACGACGCGAGCCTTGCCGCCATCGATGCGCTGACGCCACTGGCGCCCCTGCACCAGCCGCACAGCCTGCGCCTGATCCGGGCGCTGCGCCACCTGCGCCCGTCGTTGCCGCAGACGGCCTCGTTCGACACCGCCTTCCATGTCACGCAGGACGATCTGGTGCGCCGTTTCGCGCTGCCGCGGGCCCTGCACGACGAGGGCATTCGCCGCTACGGTTTCCACGGCCTTTCGTACGCCTACATCGCGCGCGAGCTGGCGCGGCGGCAGCCGGCGCTGGGGTCGGGCCGCGTCGTCGCGGCGCACCTCGGCAGCGGCGCCAGCGTCTGCGCGATGCACGGCGGCAAGAGCGTCGATTCGAGTATGGGCTTTTCGACCCTCGACGGCCTGCCGATGGGAACGCGCTGCGGCACCCTCGATGCCGGTGTCCTCCTCTACCTTCTCGACGAACGTCGGATGCCGTTGAAGGAGCTCGAAGACTTGCTCTATCACCGCTCGGGGCTGCTCGGCGTCTCGGGATCGAGCGCCGACGTGCGAACGCTCGAAGGCGAATCGGGCGCGGCGGCGCGGCAGGCGCTCGATCTCTTCGCGCTGCGCGCGGCCGGGGAGATTGCGCGTCTCGGATCGACGCTCGGCGGCATCGACACGCTCGTCTTCACCGCCGGCATCGGCGAGCA
>ODAK010005654.1_pt1 | contig 12660 bp, 9 predicted proteins | sample 1539591 | NCBI WGS metagenome assembly ODAK01 (sample SAMEA3539303, study PRJEB22396) | soil metagenome | biome: tundra; feature: field; material: soil | place: USA | collected 2010-05 | depth 0.15 m | reverse complement strand
GGCACACCGACCCAGGCCGGCACGTTCCCGATCGTGGTAACGGCCACCGACGCAAATAGCTGCAGCGGTAATGGTGCAACCTTCAACCTCGTCATCGCCTGTCAGGTCATCACGGTGACCAACCCGGCCACGACCTCAGGTCCGGCCGGCACGCTATTCAGCGTGACGTTCACGCAGACCGGCGGCATCGGCACGACGACGTTCGGCGAGTCCGGCACGCTGCCGACAGGCTTGACGTTCCATACCGCCACCGGCGTTCTCGACGGCACCCCGAGCGGAGGCGGCTCTTTCCCGATCACGGTCACCGCCACCGACTCCAACGGCTGCACCGGAACCGGCGCGACCTACAACCTCATCATCACCTGCCCGACCATCATCGTCACCAACCCGGGCGTCAGCACCGGTACCGCCGGTCAGTCCTTCAGCCAGACCTTCACCCAGTCGGGCGGCATCGGCACGATTACCTGGTCGATCGCCAGCGGCACGCTGCCGACCATGGTCGATCCCGGCACGGCCAGCTCTGCCCTCGGCCAGCTCCATCCTCGGGCGGAAGTCGCACCTGCAGGACTGACTCTCAACTCAGCGACCGGTGTCCTCTCCGGCACACCCCATCAGGTTGGTACGTTCCCGATCGTCGTCCGCGCGACCGACGCCAACGGCTGCACCGGCGACGGCACGACCTACAACCTCGTCATCTCGTGCAACTCCATCAGCGTTACGAACCCCGGCGTCAACACCGGCACGGTCGACGCATCCTTCAGCCAGACCTTCACTGCCAGCGGCAACATCGGCCCGCTCAGCTGGAGCGAGACCGGCGCGCTTCCGGCCGGCATCACGCTCTCCGCGAGCGGCGTCCTCTCCGGTACGCCTACCCAGCCCGGCTCGTTCCCGATCACCGTCAAAGCTACGGACACGAACGGCTGCTTCGGAACGTCGAGCTACACGCTGACCATCAACTGCCAGACCATCACCGTCACCAAGCCGGTCACCACGACCGGAACCGTCGACACGGCCTTCAGTCAGACGTTCACGCAGAGCGGCGTCGGCACGCACACGCCGGCGACGTTCACGCTCAACAGCGGCTCACTGCCGCCGGGTCTGTCGCTCTCGACCGCGGGCGTACTCTCCGGCACCCCGAGCCAGCCCGGTTCGTTCCCAATGACGGTCAAGGTGACTGACGCCAATGGCTGCTTCGGCGTCAGCACGACCTACACCCTGGTCATCGGCTGCCAGACCATCACCGTCACCAACCCGGCCACGACGACCGGCACCGTGAACGCTGCCTTCAGCCAGACGTTCACGCAGAGCGGCGTAGGGACGCACACGCCGGCGACCTTCACCACCGCCTCGACGCTTCCGACTGGCTTCTCGCTTTCGGCGGCCGGCGTTCTCTCTGGCACGACGCAGCAGCACAACACCTTCCCGATCGTGGTCACCGTCACGGACGTGAACGGTTGCACCGGCACGAGTGCCACGTACAACCTGGTCATCAACTGCCAGACCATCACCGTCACCAACCCCGGCGTGAACACCGGCACGGTCGGTACGCCGTTCGGCCAGACCTTCACGCAGAGCGGCTCGATCGGCGGGGAAACGTTCTCCACCGCCAGCACGCTGCCGACGGGCCTCTCGCTCGATAGCACCGGCCTGTTGTCCGGTACTCCGCTGCAGTCCGGCTCGTTCCCGATCGTCGTCACCGCCACCGACGGTAACGGCTGCACCGGCACGGGCTCGACCTACACCCTGGTCATCGCCTGCAATGTCATCAGCGTGACCAACCCCGGCACAACGACGGGCACGGCCGGCGTGGCCTTCAGCGCTACCTTCACGCAGAGCGGCGGCAACGGTACGATCACCTGGTCGAAGACAGGAGCGTTGCCCGCTGGCATCTCGCTCGCCAGCGCGACCGGTATCCTCTCCGGCACGACCACCGCGACTGGCTCGTTCCCGATTACGGTCACCGCGACCGACTCGAACGGCTGCACGGGAACCGGCGCCACCTACACGCTGGTCATCAACTGCCAGACCGTAACCGTGACCAACCCGGGAACCAATACCGGCACGGCCGGCGTGGCCTTCAGTCAGACTTTCACCGCCACCGGCATCCTCGGCTCGGCCACCTGGAGCGAGGTCGGCGCGCTGCCGAGCGGCATCACCCTCAGCGCTGCGGGCGTCCTCTCCGGCACCACCACGCAGGTCGGCAGCTTCCCGATCACCGTCAAGGCCATCGACACCAACGGTTGCTTCGGCACCTCCAGTTACACGCTGACGATCGTCTGCCAGACGGTCACGGTGACCAATCCGGTGGCCACCGCCGCGACATTCAATGTTCCCTTCAGCGCCACGTTCACGGCCGGCGGCATCCTTGGCACGGCTACCTTCACCGTCGCCAGCGGCACGTTGCCGACTGGTATGTCGCTCTCCACCGCCGGCGTCCTCTCCGGCACGCCGGCGCAGACCGGCACCTTCCCGATCACGGTGAAGGCCACAGACACCAATACCTGCAACGGCACGGGCGCCACCTACACGCTGTCGGTTGCACCGGTGGCCTCGGGCGACTCCTACAGCAACCTCGTCGACAACACGCAGGCAGTCGTCACCGGCGGCGGGACGTCGTCGCCGGGAACACCGTTTGTCACGCTCAGCGGCGCGATCAGCGGCAACGACACTCCGGCCGGAGGCGTGACCGCGAATGCAGGCACGTTCGCGACATCGGCCGGCGGCAGCGTCACCATCGCCTCGGACGGCACGTTCATCTACACACCGAAGGCCAATCCGGGTGCCGCGGCGACAACCACTGACACGTTCACCTACACGGTCTCCAGTAACACCGGCGGCGTCGCGGCGGTCAACTCCGCGGCCGCCACCGTTACGCTGAACCTCGCTGGCCGTGTCTGGTACGTGAAAAACAACGGCGCCGGAAGCAACGGCCAATCGCAATCGCCGTTCACCACGCTCGCCGCGGCAGCCGCCGCATCGACGGCCAACGACATCATCTTCGTCTACAACGGCGACGGCACGAACAGCGGTCAGAACGCCGGCATCTCGCTCAAGAACGGCCAGCAACTCCTCGGCGAGGTGAACGGCCTGATCGTCAACGCCCAAACGCTCGTAGCGGTCGGCAGCAGGCCGTTGATCGGCAACTCCGCCGGCGACGGTGTGACCGTTGCCGCCACCGCGGCCAGCCTCACCGGCGTCTTCATCAAGGGCTTCTCCATCGCCGGAACGTCGAACGGGATCAACCTCAACTCCTCGGGTGCCAACACGCTCACCGCGACGGTCGACAACGTCGTCATCGTCAGCGCAACGGCGAACAACGGCATCAAGATCGCCGGCGCCAGCACGACGACTACTACGGTTACCGTGCAGAACAGCATCGTGACCGCGGCCACGCAGAACGGCATCGACGCCCAGCAGACGTCCGCGGGCAACCTGGTGCTCAACATCAACAACGACAACGTCACCGCCACCGGGACCGGAATCAACGTCAACGGCGCCGGAAGCCGCAGTACCTCCATCACCAACTTCGCCAGCAACACCGTCAGCGGGAACACCGGCGGCAGCGGCATCGTCGTCACCAGCGCGACCTTCGACGCAACGCCCGGCGGCACGTTCCAGACCGTCTCCGGCGGCACGACGGCCATTGGTAGCTCCGGCAACGGCGTCGGCGCTGCAGGCCTGGTCCTCACGAACGTCGCCGGTGATCTGAGCTTCACCGATCTCGACATCGTCACCGCCAACGGCACGGGTCTCTTCGCCAGCGGCACGACCCTCTACACCGGCTCCGCCGGCTTCCAGATCGCGGTCAGCGCTGGCGTGGCCACGATCGATGCCACCAGCGGCCCGGCCGCCGACCTGAGCACCGTCACGGCGAGCCTGCCTTTCGTCACTATCAAGAGCGCCAACAGCGCCTCGACCGGCGTGAATTTGAATACGGTCCTCGGGACCTTCACGGCGGGTTCGGGCAGCACAATCACCAACGCTACAAGCACTGACTTCAACATCAGCGGCGGCACCGCGACCGTGACCTACGACGGCACGATCAGCGACGCCAGCGGTCGCGCCGTTTCCATCGCCAGCACCACCGGCGGGACCAAGTCGTTCACCGGGGCAATCACCAACAACGGCGGCACGGGCATCTCGCTTACGAGCAACACCGGCGCGACGATCAACTTCTCCGGCGACCTGACTCTCTCAACCGGTTCGAGCACCGCCTTCAACGCGACAGGCGGTGGCACCGTGACGGCTTCGAATACGTCGAGCACCGCCGTGACCACGACCGGGACCGCGATCAACATCGCCAACACGACGATCGGCGGGGCCGGCGTCAAGTTCCTGAGCGTCAGTTCCAACGGGGCGGCCAACGGCATCGTCCTCAACACTACCGGCGCGGGCGGCTTCACGGTCATCGGCGACGGTGGCGGCGCCAACAACGGCTCAGGCGGTACGATTCAAGCCACCACCGCTGAGGGCATCCTGCTGACCAGCGCGTCGAACGTCAGCCTTGGCTACATGAACATCACCAACCCAGGCACCGACGGTATCGGCGCCACCGGCGTCAATGGATTGACGATCAATCGCTGCAACCTCTCCGACAACGCCGGAAACACGACGATCGACGACGGCCTGAGCCTGAGCAACACCAGCGGTGCTCTCGCCATCACGAACACCTCGATCACAGCCGCGCGGCATCAGGGGATCACGATCGACAACAACAACACGAACATGACCAGCATGACCATCACCGGTTCGTCGGTCACCAATACCCCCGGCGGCGACGGCATCCTGATCCAGATGCGCGGCACGTCGGTGATGACCACCGGGACCATCGGCGGCGCCGGTGCGCTGGCCAACACGATCTCGGGCAACTCCGCGACCGGGTTGCAGGTCAACAACATCGATACGGGCAGCATCACCGCGCTTACGGTGCTGAACAACACCTTCACGAATAACAACGGCCAGATCGATCTCGATATCTCGCCGAGCGGGGCCAGCTTAACTGCCACCGTTCAGAGCAATACGCTCACTGGGTCCCATACCAACGCGATCAACGCCGTCACGGCCACTACGTGCAACGCTTGCTCGATGACCTTGACAATTCGGGGCAACAACATCGGCACCGCCGGTGTGAATGACTCCGGCTCGGCGATCGGCAACGGAATTCGCGTGGCCAACGGCGGCGTAACAACGAACCTCACCATCGACACCAACACGATCCGCGAGGTTCCGAACGGCCGCGGAATCGATATCGAGGCTCAGGCATACGCCGTGAACAACAACGAGAAGGTGAAGATCACCGGCAACACGATCGTCAGGCCGAGCGGGACAAACCAGAATATCGGTTGTGGTGCCAATGTCCCCTGCCCGCAGGCATCGATCTTCATCCTCTCTGACAGCAACGCCGGCGGTGGATTCGATAAGGTCTGCTCGGCGGTCAGCGGCAATTCAGCGTACGACCCGACCAGCTGGCCGGCCGGTGGCGAGGCGGCCTTCTACTTTGCCCGCCGTACCAGCGCAAGCAACACCCTGCAACTCGAAGGAACGCAGGCGAATGCGAAGGCTCAGATTCTGGCCACGAATACGGTGACGAACTTCAATGCCGCGGACGTCATCGATGAAGGCACTTCCGGGAATGTGGCGATCGTGGCAGCGGGCACCTGCGGTTCCTTCCCGCCCTGATCAACGATCCACCCTTATGAGGTTCCCGCCCCCGGGCGGGAACCTCATCGATGTTTCTGACGCAAAAGAGTCGCTTCGTCTGCTAGAATCCCCACCCGGGTCCGGTCCTATCATCCTGTTTCCAAGTGGCGCGTCATGGGAACGCGCAGGTATCGTCCAGTCCAATCGACAACGAGCTAGCTAGGAGGTAGAAATGGCAGAACCATTCCTCAGTGAGATCCGCATCATGAGCTTCGGATTCCCGCCCAAAGGTTGGGCTACCTGCGATGGGCAGCTTCTTCCCATCAACCAGAATCAGGCGCTTTTCTCGCTCCTGGGCACCACGTACGGTGGGGACGGCAGGGTCAATTTCGGCCTTCCGAACTTGCAGGGTAATGTGCCCATTCACATGGGTGGCGGCCATACCCTCGGCGAGCGAGGCGGCGAGCAGGGGCACACGCTCTCGATCTCCGAGATTCCGACGCATACGCACGTGCTCAACGGCACGTCCACGACGGGAACGCTGATCATCGCTGCCGGCAATCTTCCCGGGAACTCGCCGACGCAGATGTATCAGGCGCCCACCACCAATCTGACCCCCATGAATCCGGCGAGCATCGCCACGGTCGGGGGCAGCCAGGCACACATAAACATGCAGCCGTTCCTGGTGCTCAACTTCTCGATCGCCCTGCAGGGCATTTTCCCGAGTCAGACCTAGAAAGGAGGACGAAGACATGGCACAACCTTACGTTGGAGAAATTCGCATGTTCGCCGGCAACTTCGCCCCCGCTGGATGGATGTTCTGCGAGGGTCAGTTGCTCCCGATCTCGGAATACGAGACGCTGTTCAACCTCATCGGCACGACCTACGGCGGCGACGGACAGTCGACCTTCGCGCTGCCCGACCTGCGCGGTCGCGTTCCGATCCACTTCGGCAATGGGTTCACTCTGGCCGAGACAGGCGGGGTTGAGGAGGTCACGCTGACCGTGTCGCAGATTCCGGCGCACACCCATCCGCTGATCGCCACGAATGCGATTGCCACGCAGCAGAGCCCCTCGCCGAACGTTTTCGCCGAGGCTTCGCAGTTCAATCCGTACATCAACGTCAATCCAACGACGCCCGCCGCGTCGCAGGCTGCTGGCAGCGTAGGTGGTAGTCAGCCGCACACCAACTTCCAGCCGTACCTTTGCATCGATTTCATCATTTCGCTGTTCGGGATCTTCCCGAGCCAGACCTAGGGAGGAGAGAAAAGACATGGATCCATTCGTAGCTGAAATCCGCATCTTCCCGTTCAACTTCGCACCGAAGGGCTGGGCATTCTGCGATGGCCAGATCCTTCCCCTTTCGCAGAACACGGCCCTCTTCTCTCTCCTCGGCACGACCTACGGCGGCGACGGCAAGTCGAACTTCGCTCTCCCCGACATGCAGGGCAATGCCCCCATGCATCCGGGACAGGGACCCGGCCTGAGCCTCCATGATCTCGGTGAAACCGGCGGATCCGAGACCGTAACACTCCTGGAATCGGAGATCCCGAGCCACGCGCACAATCTAATGGTTTCCAGTACGTCATCGAGCAAACCGAACCCGTCCGGGAACGCGTTGACCCGCGTTCAGAGCGGCGCCACGCCCTATGTTCCGCCGGCTGGTGCTCCCCTGATCCCCTTCGCCGACAACGCCATCGCACCCGCCGGCGGCGACCAGCCCCACAACAACATGCAGCCGTACCTTACGCTCAACTTCTGCATCGCCCTGCAGGGCGTCTACCCGCCGCGCACCTGATCTCAGCCAACACGTTTTCAACGGAAAGCCGCACGGATCGCCGTGCGGCTCTTTCATTTGTGTCGTGACTACTGCCGGCTCTAGATTCGGCGCCGATCGCAGAAAGCCGTTGGCGGCGGCCACCACCTCGTCATGCGCGATTGCAGGCGAGTTACGATAAGCGGAAAGTGCAAGAAAACCTCTTTGAAGCGCAGACACCTCTCGGGTTCCGCGTTCGCCTGCCGCGCGAGCGATGGGAGACCATCGTCGCGATGAAGCATCCGGCCATGCAGGGTCGCGAACAGGACGTGCATTCGACGCTGGTTTTGCCCGAACAGATACGGCAGAGTCGAACGGATGATTCGGTTTTCTTGTTCTATCGCACAGCCGGGACGATGGATTTGCACTGTCGTGAAACGAGTTGATAATGATGATGCGTTCGTGATCACAGCCTATCCCACGGATGCGATCAAGGAAGGCGAGACGATATGGACGCGGTGAGAGTTTTCTACGATCACGTGGGCAACACGCTGACGGTGTGGTTCGAAGATTCGCGTCTCGAGGCCATTGCTGAAGAGACGGGAGAAGAGATCATTCTGATGAAGGATGATCGGGGGCGCGTCATCGGCTTCGAGAAGCTCAACTTCCATGCGGCCGACCCGAGCGACGTCCGCGTCGTGTTCGAAACCGCTGCCGCGAGATAGATGGCAGTGGGTCTCACCCCATCCATCAATCAATCGTCACGTTCGACTGTCGTCCTGCCCCCTTTTCATACCAGCCGGGACTCGCCATCAAGGACTAACACTAACGCCGCGAATAATGGATCTTCGTTTGCACGCGCTTCTCCGAGTCGTATGAGGTGGAGCGCCCCCACGTCCTGTGACGCCGAGGAGGCGGCCGATCTTGCTGCGAGTTGCCGGCGTGTGCCGGAAAGCGAGTAGTGCCGCCAGCGTGCGTGCCTGCCTGAACGCCGGAAGCGGCATCTTCGCGGAGAATCGTCACGGCAGCGGCTCGGGCCGCAACATCACGATCAACGCCGGCGGCAGCGTCGTCGCGCACGGTCCTCCTGGGACTCTCGGCGGTGCCGTCATCTCGGGCGCTGCTCTCCAATCCGCTACCGGCAACGGCGGCACGATCACCATCACCAGCGGCGGCCCCGCCACGTTCGAAGCGGGCACCGTCGTCAACTCCGGAAGCAAAGGCAACAACGCTGGCAGCATCCTTCTCACTACCGGCGGAAGCATCGAGCTCTCCGGACTTTTGGCCGCCGGTCCCAGCGCCACGCTTCTCGCCACGCGGCAGAGCGGCACGATTCTCGACGGCGGCGTCAGTCATCAGCGCGGCGGCGAGATCCGCATGCAATCGACGTCCGTACTCGAGCCGGCCATCCTGATCAACTCCACGGCCACCATCGCCTCGCAGGGCGAGTCCGATGCAGCCGGTCCCGTAACCATCGAAGGTTGCGGCGTCATCATCCGCGGCCTCGTCGCTTCTATCGTCAACGGCGACGCTGCCACGCGCGTCGTCGTCCGTTCGGGCAAGGGCATCACCATCGACGCCGCCGACCTCGGCGTGAGCTCCTCCGGCACGCGCCAGGGTCACGTGCGCGCCGACGCCACGAGCGGCGGCGCTGCCACGAAGCGCGTCGATCTTCTTGCTGCCGAGGGGATTCAAATCACGGGAGCGGACGCGACGATACGTCTGATCGAGCAGACGCATCCATGCGAAGCCGCCTTGCCGGGACGTTCACGTTTTGATCCCATTGAATGGCTGTGTGGGCTGGTCTAGGATGTTTGATGATGGGCCGAATGAGTGATGCCGCAGCCAGTTCGGGGGTCGCACTGACGACGGACTTCTCCTTGGAGGAGGCGGTGCCGTACTTCCTTTGGGACGAACCGATGACACTGCGCGAGCTTCGTGCGCGACCTCCGACGTTCTGACGAGGATCGGGTCAGGCTCTTGGGAAAGATTCTGCGCGAGGCCCTGGAGCCCGACATCTGGCTGTTCACCACCGTCGAGGAAGTGAACAGCCGATGGGATCAGCTCGAGCGTCATCTCGGACGACGCCGGGACTTCTGGCATTTCCTCCTCGGTCGCTGGCGAGAGCAGAGGCTGCTGCGCTCAATGCCAGCTCTGACTGATCTTCAACTGTTGGGCAAGATATCCATTGGTCGAATCGTTATCGATTCGGCGCAGGAGATTCTTGCGAACAAGTTATGTGCCTTGCTGTCCCGCACCGAGGTGCGCGACCTGGTCGACGTCGCTCGGCTGGAAGAAGCTGGCAACGATCCAATGGCCGCGCTCGGCCTCGCCTTCCGAAAGGATGCTGGAATGTCTGCAGGACAGCTTGCGTGGGTTCTTTCGAGTTTCCCCATCCCTGCTGATCCTTCGTCGTTGTACGGAATGAGTCAGACGGATCTCGAGGATTTCGGGAGTCTCTGGTAAACCGGCTGACAGCCGCAGCGTTTCCGAGTCCACCGCTATGATTGATGATCTTCACTCCGCTGGAGCGACTCTCCGCCCCGCTACCGACGCCGACTATGCGTTCAACCAAACGATCAAAAAAAGCGCCAGGACGCGCGGCTGGTCGCAAGTCAAGTAAGCGTTTCCAGAAGTCTCAGAGCATGCGCCACGCGGATTCCTTCGCTCGTCTGGTAGTCCTTTGTTCCGGCCGCTGAGACCTGCCACGCTGCCGCATGAGGGAACTTTGCCTTCATGTAGCGAAGGCTCTTGTCGATCGCCGCGTCCGCCCATTTGCACTCGACGAGAAGAATCGGTTTTGTGCGGTCAGTGACGACGAAGTCGACTTCGCGGCCATCGACATCCCGAAAGTAGCGAAGCTCCAGGTCGCGGCCCTTCGTGTCTTGTTCGAAATGTACCCACTTGAGAAGGTGCGATGCCACGAGGTTCTCGAACCGCGCGGCATCATCGGCCACGATGGACCAGTCAAAGTGGTAGTGCTTCTGCTCCTTCTTCACGGCGCGAATCCGTGGAGCACCGAAGGGAGCCAGCCGGAAAACGGCATAGAGTCTTTCCAGCGCACCAATCCAGGATGATAGCGTTTTGTGGCTGATCTGCAGGTCTTCGCGCAAGGCGTTGATCGATAGAGGAGAGCCAACAAGATCCGGAAGCCGCATCATGAGCAGCTCGAGATGGCCGAGATCCTGGATCCGCTCGAGCGAAACGACGTCTTCGCGTACGAGCCGTGTGCGGTACTCGCGGGACCAGCGACGCGCTTGCGTTTCGCTTCCACCGAGAAACGGCTCGGGAAAGCCGCCGAGGCGAAGAAGTTGATGGAAGTCATCCGTGCTATGAATTCGCTGCTCGGCAACGGTGAACGGATGAAGGCGCAAGAGATGGTAGCGGCCCTGGAGTGAATCGCCGCCGAATCGATAGACGTCGAGTCGTCCGCTCCCCGTGACGAGAATCCGCTGGCTGGCAGGCCGTCCGTCGTAGAGCCCTTTGAGATAGTTTCTCCATCGACGGTACTTGTGCAATTCGTCGAAGATCCAGAGGTCACCGGGCGGCAACTCGCTCTTCAGAATTCTCTCTCGGTGTTCCGCGATATCCCAATTGAGGTAAGCCTTGCGCGCGCCCGAAAGCGATAACGCCAGCGTGGTCTTGCCCACCTGACGAGGCCCTGCCACGAATACCATCTTGCGCTTGAGATCGTCGCGGAGGGGCAGCGTGAGGTATCGCTTCTCCGTTGGCATGACGTACCAGAGTGTACGAGCGTTTTCGCCAGGGGTCAAAAACACCCGCGTGTAAATTGGACTCGGGGCAAAATCCGGCGTGGAGTGAGGCAGTCGGGCTATCCAGGGACTTTGTGCTTTCGGGATAGCGCCTGATCCACGTATCCTGCACCTCCGCATGAACACGCGAGTCGCTCTTCGCCCCGCAACTGACGCCGATTACGCATTCATGCGCGAGCTTTACGGCGCAACGCGCGCCGAGGAGATGGAGCGGTTTCCGTTTGACGAGGCGCAGAAGCGGGTGTTTCTCGATCAGCAGTTCGCTGCACAGTTCGAGCACTACGGGATCCACTATCCGACGTGCGAGCGGAACATCATCGAGCATGATGGCGCGCCCATCGGGCGGCTGTGGATCGACGAATGGCGCGATCAGATCCGCCTCGTCGACATTGCCCTGATGCCGGAGTTTCGCGGGTCAGGCATCGGCTCACAGCTTCTGCACGATGTACTACGGCGTGGGAGTGCGGCAGGCAAGCCGGTCACCATTCACGTGGAAGCGTTCAATCCCGCGCTGCGGCTCTACCAGCGCCTGGGCTTCGAGAAAGTCGACACGAATGGGGTCTACTTTCTGATGCGCTGGACGCCGCTCAGGTGAATACCGCTTCGACCGTGTAGGCGTCTCCCTGTTTCTCGACCGGCACGAGAAAGATATCGAGCGGGTCGGGGAAGGCATCGTGTGTGACGTGATGGATGCCTTGCGGGATGAAGAGCGGAGCCAGGAAGAAGAGGGAGAACGCACTCCGCTTCAGCCGCGCCGCCTCGCTTTCCATCACCCGGGCCGCGCGTGTGAGGCGCAACTCCACTTTGTGGCCGTTCGCGTGAAGCCAGAAGGACGAACCGACGAGCGGCTCAAAAGAATCAATCGTGAGCTGGTCGAGCATGAGAAGGATTTGTAGCACACCGGGCACGTGATTGGAGCGCCCTCGCTCCCAGGTTTGAGTCTGTCCTACACCATTCGCATCACGGCGAACAGCGAGGCGCACGAGATCACGATCCAGAGCACGACGCCGAGGATCAGCGGACGCGTGCCGACGGCAGCGATCGACTTGCGTGAGAGGCCCGTGCCGATCAGGAAGAGCGTGATGGTGAGGCCGATACGAGCGAGCATCGTCAGCGTCGACCACACCTCAGTCGGAGCGGTTACGTAGGTTCGGATCACCGACGCAACGACGAACCAGAGGATGAACCAGGGGAGAGCGACCTTCGCCGACTTTCGCTTGAAGAAGAACGCAGTACCGAGTGTCAGGGGAACGATCCAGAGAGCCCGCGTCAGCTTTACTGTCGTCGCGATCTGCAACGCCTCGGCGCCATATTTTGCGGCAGCGCCGACGACCGAGCTCGTGTCGTGAATGGCGATCGCCGCCCACACGCCGAACTGGGACTGCGTCAACCCGAGGCGGTGGCCGATCACCGGAAAGGCGAAGAGCGCGATGGAGTTGAGGATGAAGACCGTCCCGAGCGCGACGGACATCTCCTCATCATTTGCATTGAC
>ODAK010005653.1_pt1 | contig 12662 bp, 9 predicted proteins | sample 1539591 | NCBI WGS metagenome assembly ODAK01 (sample SAMEA3539303, study PRJEB22396) | soil metagenome | biome: tundra; feature: field; material: soil | place: USA | collected 2010-05 | depth 0.15 m | reverse complement strand
ATGACCGGTGACGGCCGGCTGGGCGCGCAAATACGCCTCGGCGACGGCCCGACAGCCATGCTCCATACGCATGTCTGATAGTGATCGCATTCTATGGCCGAATGGCAGACGGGCCGCTAGAGTGGCCAATCCCAGCAAAGCTATCCCGGCGAACCTCGGCCCCAAAGAATGAGCGCGCAGAGCAGTTGCATGAACCCGCAGGAATGCGAAGCTTCGAGTCAGCCGGCTCCGTCGCAAGGCGCGCCGGGGCGCACGATGTTCGAAAATGTCTGGCTGCGCCACTCGGTGCTGGCGCTGGAAGACGGCGAGTCGCTGATCTACGTGGACCGCTGTTTCATCCACGAGGGGTCGCGCCCCGCATTCGCCACCCTCGACCGTCTGGCCAAGCCAATGCGCCGACCTGAGCAGGTGATAGCCTGCGCTGACCACTACGTGCCGACGACTGATCGTGCGCGCGGGGTCGGCGCGATCGTCGACCCCGCGATCCGCCAGATGGTCGAATCGCTCGAACATAACGCGCGCCGCCACGGCTGCACCCTCATCGGCCTGGACGATCCGCGTCAAGGCATCCTTCATGTCGTCGCCCCCGAGCTCGGGTTTACGCAGCCCGGGATGGTGATCTGCGGCGGCGACTCGCACACCGCTACGCACGGCGCGTTCGGCGCGTTCGCGTTCGGGATCGGCGCCTCCGAGGTGATGCACGTGATGGCGACGCAGACGCTCTGGCAGCAAAGGCCGAGCACGATGCGTATCACGGTCGATGGGCGCCTCACCGACGACGTATCGGCGAAGGATTTGATCCTTTCGATCATCTGCCGCATCGGCACCGGCGGCGCCACCGGGCATGTCGTCGAATACGCCGGCGCCGCAATACGCGCGCTCTCGATGGAGCGCCGCATGACGGTGTGCAACATGTCCATCGAAGCGGGCGCCCGCGCCGGCATGATCGCGCCCGACGACACCACAGTTCATTACTTGGCCGGCAGGCCCGGCGCACCGGCCGGCGCGCTGTGGGAGCGTGCACTCGATTACTGGAGATCCTTGCCCAGCGACGCAAATGCGACGTTCGACCGCGAGGTCGGCGTCGACGGCACACAGGTCGTGCCGATGACCACCTGGGGCACCAGCCCCGAACAATGCGTGCCGATCGGCGGCCATGTACCGGACCCCGCGAACGAAACCGCCAACGCGCGCCGCGACGCGCAGGCGCGTGCGCTCGAATATATGGGGCTGCAGCCGAATCAGGCGCTGGCCGAGATCGCGATCGACCGCGTATTCATTGGCTCATGCACGAACGCTCGCATCGAGGATTTGCGCGAAGCGGCCACCGTCCTCGAAGGGAGGCGCAGCGCGGTGCCCGGGCTCGTCGTGCCCGGTTCGAGCGCCGTCAAGCGCCAGGCCGAGGCCGAAGGCTTGCATCGCATCTTCCTGGCCGCCGGCCTCGAGTGGCGCGAATCGGGCTGCTCACTGTGCACCGGAGTCAACGGGGCGGATTTCCTGATGCCCGGCCAGCGCTGCGCTTCCACCTCTAACCGCAACTTCCCCGGCCGCCAAGGCCCGGGCGGGCGCACCCACCTGATGAGCCCGGCGTCTGCCGCGGCCACGGCCGCGCTGGGCCGCATCGCGAGCGTGCGCGATCTTTGAGCGCGGCCATGGAACGTTTCGAACTCCTCAAAGCCGTGGCCGTCCCGCTGGACGAGTCCAACGTCGATACCGACCAAATTTGCCCGGCGCGCCTGATCCGCGTGTTCGCCGAGCCCGGCCGACACGACGACGTGTTCATGCACGACCGGCGCTTTGACGAAGACGGCAGCGCCAGGCCCACTTTCGTTCTCAACCGGCCAGTCTACGCGGGCGCGCGCATCATCGTCGCGCAGCGCAACTTCGGCGTCGGGTCATCGCGCGAGGCGGCGGTGATGGCGATGAGCGCGGCCGGTTTCCGGGCCGTCGTCGCCGAGAGTTTCGGCGACATCTTCGTCAACAACTGCCTCAAGAACGGCCTGTTGCCGGTGCAGTTGGCGGCGCCGGAGGTCGATGCCTTGCGCGAGAGCCTGCACCGCGAGGTCGGCGCGATTGTGACGATCGACCTCGTCGCGCAGACGGTCACCGGGCCCGAAGGCCGCAGCATCGCATTCGCGATCGGCGCGCTGCGCAAGCGCTGCCTGTTGGCCGGCCTGGACGACCTGTCGCTGACCGAGCGCCATCGCGACTCGATCGACGATTTCGAGCGCGCTTACCGAGCCGAGTTGCCCTGGCTGATCCCTGAACCACAACGGAATCCTCCCCCATGAGCAGCAGCGAATTCGCAGCGGACGTGATCGTCGTCGGTGCCGGCAACGCCGCGGCCTGCGCCGCGCTGTCAGCGTATGAGAACGGGGCCAGCGTGATCATGCTCGAAGCCGCGCCACGCGATCTGCGCGGCGGCAACTCCACCTTCACCGGTGGCATGCTGCGTTTCGCCTTCGACGGTGCCGACGACCTGCGGCGCCTTGTGCCCGAAATGGCCGAGATGGACCTCGCCAACATCGAGTTCGACACCTACACCGAAGCGCAGTTCTTCGACGACATGGGCCGCCTCACACAATTCCGCTGCGACCCCGATCTGACCGAGGTGATGATCAAGAAAAGCTACGAGACCGCGCGGTGGATGCTCACCCAGGGCGTGCGCCTGGAGCTCACTCTGGGCAGCCACGCCTTCAAGGTCGGCGGCAAGTTCAAGTTCTGGGGCGGGCTGCCGTGCCAGATTTGGGGCGGCGGGCCGGGGCTGGTCGACGCATTGCACAAGAGCGTCGAAAAGGCCGGCATCCGCGTGCTCTACGAGACCCCGGCAGTCGGCCTGCTGCACGACGACAACGGCGTGCGCGGCGTGCGCGCACGCCAAGACGGGCGCACAGTCGAATTGCGTGGCAGGGCCGTCATCCTGGCCTGTGGCGGCTTCGAGTCGAGCGCGGAAATGCGTGCACGCTACCTGGGGCCGAACTGGGATCTGGCGCGCGTGCGCGGCACCGCCTTCAACACCGGGCGCGGCATCCAGATGGCGCTGGACATCGGCGCCATGCCCACCGGCCACTGGTCGGGCTGCCACGCCACCGAATGGGACATGAACGCCCCGCCCTTCGGCGACCTCGCGGTGGGCGACAGCTTCCAGAAGCACAATTATCCTTTCGGCATCTATGTAAACGCCCGTGGCGACCGCTTCGTCGACGAAGGGGCCGACTTCCACACCTTTACCTACGCGAAGTACGGGCGCGAAGTGCTGAACCAGCCCGGGCAGTTCGCGTGGCAGATCTTCGACCAGAAGGTCACCCACTTGCTGCGGGAGGACTACCGCATCCGTCGCATCACCAAGGCCGAGGCAAACACCTTCGAGGAGCTCGCTCCCAAGCTTGAAGGCGTGGACCCACGGCGCTTCCTCGAGACCGTCAAGGCCTACAACGAGGCGCCGCGCCCGGATGTGGCCTTCGACCCGAACATCCGCGACGGGCTGGGCACGACCGGACTCGCGATCAACAAGTCGAACTGGGCAACCCGCCTGGACAAGCCGCCGTACCACGCCTACGGTGTCACCTGCGGCGTCACCTTCACCTTCGGCGGCCTGAAGATCGACACGAGCTCTGCCGTCCAAGACACGGCTGGCCGGCCGATCCCCGGCCTGTTCGCGGCGGGTGAACTCGTCGGCGGCCTGTACTACCACAATTATGCGAGCGGCAGCGGCCTGATGTCCGGCGCGGTGTTCGGCCGCATCAGCGGCCGCAGCGCCGCCGCCTGCGCCGCCAGCCGGCGCTGACACCGTCGGAGCCGATGATGGCTTACCGGTCAGAGAGCGGGGACATCCGGATGCTGCTGGCCGGCGACGTGATGCCTTCGCGCCGGCTCTCCGGATTCGACGAGCCTGACTACCTCGCCCTGGTCGAGCAAGTGCGCGGCGCCGATGTTGCCTTTGCCAACCTCGAAACCACGGTGCGCGAGCGCCACGAAGGCACGCCAAACTTCACGCTGGGCACGCCGATGACGACGCCGCCGCGCCTGCTCGAAGACCTGAAGTGGATGGGCTTCGGGCTGCTCTCTTGCGCGAACAATCACGCCACCGACTATGGCGTAAGCGGCCTGCTCGCAAACTTGGTGCACCTCAGGCGCGCGGGCATCGCCTGTGCTGGCGCTGGCGCCAACCTTGCCGAGGCGCGCGCCCCGGCCTACCTCGATACGCCCGCCGGCCGCGTGGCCTTGGTCGCGGCGACGGCGTTCTTTCGGCCCTGGAACCGGGCCTCCGACCAGCGCCCCGACGCGCCGGGCCGACCGGGCGTCAATCCGCTCGCTTTCGCCACCCGCTTCGGCGTAGACGACGAGGCCTTGCGTGCTCTGCGCCGCGTGAGCGACGGCCTCGGGCTGACGCAGGAACGCATGCGCCACCGCGCGCAGTTCTACAGCCCGAGCGAGATCGCACCCGAGAGCGCCGACAGCGTCGAGATCTTGGGCACGCAGTTCCGGCGTGCCGAGGGCTTCTCGGTCTCGACGGCGGTGAACCGGGCCGACGCCGAAGCGAACCTGCGCTGGATCCGAGAAGCCCGTCGCCAAGCCGACTGGGTGATCTTCTCGTTCCACTCCCACGAATTCGGCAGCGCCGGCCGTCTGAGCGCGAAGACCGACGTGGAGATGGAAGAACCGGCGCAGTTCGTCACCGAGTTCGCGCGCGCGGCCATCGACGCCGGGGCCGACGTGGTCGCCGGCCACGGGCCGCACCTCACGCTCGGCGTCGAGATCCACCGCGGCAAACCCATACTCTACAGCCTCGGCAACTTCGTGTTCCAGAACGACACAGTGGACGTGTTTCCTTCAGAAGCCTACGGCCGCTTCGGGCTCGGCCACGGCGCGACCCCGGCCGACTTCCTCGACGAACGCACCGGCAACGACACGCGCGGCTTCCCGGCCGCCGCCGAGTTCTGGCAAAGCTTCAGCGCCAGCTGCGAGTTCCGCAGACGCGCGCTCACCGAATTGCGCCTGCACCCGCTCGACCTCGGCTTCGGCCGGTCGCGCTCGCAGCGTGGCAGGCCACTCTTCGCGCGCGGCGAAGTCGCCGCCGCCATCCTGCGGCGCGTCCAGCACCTGTCGGCGCGGCACGGCGTGCAGATATCGATCGACGGCACGACCGGGGTCGTCGAGATTCCCGGTTGAAGAAAAAAGGAGAGCAGCGCGATGTCCCATTCGCTGGCCCAGGAACGGCAACAAAGTGTTCGTGAGCTGTGCCGAGCGCGCGGCTGGAACGCGCTGCTGGTCTATGGCAACGCGTGGCGCTGCGACTACCTGCGCTACGTCTCGGACTTTGCGATCTTAGAAGGGCACGGCTTCGCGCTCATCGAGGCCGATGGCGGGCTGCGGCTGTACCTCGAAAGCCCGATGGAAGCCGAGCGTGCCAGCTTGGAAGCGCCAGGCTGCGACATCGTGTGTCGAGCCGAAATTCTGTCCGTGCTCGCGGCCGAAGTTGCACGCCGGGACGGGCAGCGCCTTGGCGCCGCGCCGATGCGCCTGATGCCTTTCGGCGTCGCCGAAGCCGCTGGTGAACGGTTGGAGGATGCCGGCGAGGCCTTCGATCGCCTGCTGATGCGTAAGAGTGAGCGCGAGATCGATGCGGTCAGGCGCGCCGCTGTGATGGCAGACGCCGGCTACGCGGTGTTCCGCCAGGCGGCTCGGCCCGGACGTGCCGAATACGAATTGGTCGCCGAGGTCGAGGCTTTCTTCCGAAGCCAGGGATGCCCCGACAACTTCATGATCGTAGGCTCGGGCGGGCGCGACGTGCGCGGCATGCACCCGCCGGGCGAACGGCGGCTGTGCGTAGGCGACCTCGTGACGACCGAGTTGACGCCTTGCATCGACGGTTATTACGCCCAGATCTGCCGCACGTTGGTGATCGGGCCGCCGAGCGCGCAGCAGGCGGCCGCGTTCGAGCTGTTCCTGAGGAGCATGGAGGCGGGCTTAGCCGCCGTGCGTCCGCGCGCCACGGCGGGCGATGTCGCGCGTGCTGAGAACGACGTGTTCCGCGCCCGGGGGTTGGGCGAATACACGACGAACCGCTACACGCGCGTGCGCGGGCACGGTCTGGGGCTTTACGTCGATTCGCGGCCTGCGCTACTGGAGGATGTGGACACGCCGCTCGAAGAAGGCATGACGATCATCGTGCACCCGAACACCTATCACCCCGAGGCGGGCTACATCGTTCTTGGGGACTCGGCCGTGGTCCGGCACGATGGGCCGCAAGTGCTCACGGCAACGCCGCGCGTTCTATTCTCCGTTCCGGCTTGAGGAGGCATCGCCCATGCGCCGCGGATTGATGGCCTGGTCGCGAGACGAAATCGGGGCTGCTGTGTTCGAGCAGCGTGTGGCGGCCCTGGTCGCGGGAATGGGCGCGCGCGCCTGGGACTGCGTGCTCGCCTATACCGACCTGACTCGGCCGGCCGCGGTATCGGCCCTTACGCACTTTATCCCCTACTGGAGCAACGGCGTGCTCGTCGTGAGCCCTTCGACGGGCGCCACGCTGGTGACCACGCTGTCGCGCCGCGTCGCCGATTGGATGCACTCGACTGCGCGCCTGGACGGCCTGGTGAACACGCTCGACCTGGGCACCGGCGTCGCTGAATGCTTGCCGAAAGCCAACGGGGCCGTGATGCGGGTCGGTGTGGTCGAACTCGCAAGCCTGCCCTGCAGCGTCGCCGCGGCGATCCGCAAGACGCACCCCGGTGCCCAATTCGAAGACGCGTCCAATCTGCTCGCCACGGCCTTGGCGGCCAACGAAGCGCCGGGTGGCGCAGTCGAAGAGCGCTGCAAGGCCATCGCCGCGACGGCCCTGGCCGCGGGCAGTGCTGCCGCCGCCAGCCACGAGGCGAACGCGGTCGTCGCCGCCGCCGAAGGCGCGGCGCGCAACGCCGGTGCGGAGGAGATCCTTCTTGCGCTCGCGACCGACGCGGCCGCCGATCCGCGATTGCGCCGCATCGAGGGTGGTGCCGCGCTCGGCCAAGTCTTCGCTCTGCAGGCCACGGTCGCCTACAAGGGCTGCTGGGTACGGCTCGGCCGCACCGCGACGACCGGGCCGCCGCTGCCCTGGATTGCCGAAACCGACGCCTGGTTCGAAATACTCGCGGGCGAGATCACGGCCGGCGCGCTGGCGGGCAGCGCACTCGATGCGGCGCTGCCCCGGCTGGCCGGCGCGAGTCTGGACTTCTGGCGCGTCGAAGCCGTGCGCGCCGGACTCGCCCTTGCTGCCGTCGCCGGGTCGGCGCCCTTCCCCGACCGGAATCCGCCGCCGGCTTCGTTATTCACGCTCAGCCTGCGCCTGCGCCGGCCGCAAGGCTGGTGGTTCGGGGCCACGCCGTTGCGCGTCGCTCCCACGGCGTGCCCTGGATCCGGAGCCCGCACATGAGAGATCGGCGGGCCCCATCCCACGGCTGCGGCGGATACAACTCGCGGCGGCTCTAACTCACGCAACCGGAAGTGCCGACATGAAGTTCACGACTCTGGCGAAGGTCCTTGCCTTTGCCTCATTGACTTTGTCGGCCTGCGCCGGCTTCGCTCAGTCCGCTTATCCGGACCGGCCGGTGCAACTCATCGTTCCTTATCCGCCGGGAGGCAGCAGCAGCGTGATGGCCCAGCTCCTGAGCGAGAAGCTGAAGGTGAAATGGGGCCAGGCCGTCATCGTCCTCAACCGCCCGGGTGCCAGCGGCATCATCGGTACCGAGGACCTGCTCAAGCTTCCGCCCGACGGCTACACCCTCCTGATGGCCAGCAGCACTCACCTGATCAACCCCTTGCTGCTGCCGGTGCCTTACGACGCGATCAAGGATTTCGCACCGGTCTCGAGCCTGTACGCCAGCGAGCTCGTGCTGCTGATGAATCCCAAGCTGCCGGCCAACAACCTGAAGGAATTCATAGCGCTCGCGAAGTCGCGCCCCGGGCAGCTCAACTACGCGTCGGTGAGCGCGGGCGGCACGACGCATCTGGCGGGCGAGACCTTGAACCTCATGGCCGGCATCAAGACGCAGCACGTCCCCTACAAAGGCGCTGGGCCGGCCCTCACCGACCTCATCGGCGGCCAAGTGCAGTTCTCCTTCACGGCCCCGACGCCCGCGTTGCCGTTCGTCAAGTCGGGCCAGCTCAAGGCCTTGGCCGTCTCCGGCGACACCCGCCTGCCGGCACTACCGCAGGTGCCGACCTTCGCCGAGGCGGGCCTGCCGGATTTCCAGGCCCGGCTCTGGTTCGGGATCCTGGCGCGTGCCGGCACCCCGAAAGGGATAGTCGACAAGATCGCCGCCGACGTGGGTGCGATCATGGGCACATCCGAGATGAAGGACTTCCTCGTCACCGAAGGGCTAGCGCCCTTCGTCACGACTCCGGAGCAGTTCTCCGCGCAGATGAAAGCGGACCAGAGTCGATACGCGGCTATCGTCAAGGCCGCCAACATCAAGCTGGAACAGTGAATTCGGCGATTCGCGCACCAACCTTTGCACGCGCAGGCCGAAGCGCGTGGGTGGTCCACCCACTCCCATCTCGTACTAGCCGCGCCCGGGTACTGAAACTCAGGGACCGATTTTGGTTCTGTCGCGATAGCGACGTGAGATCGAGCAAGCAGCGAAATCGGATGCCGCTCCGCTACTGTCCGGTTAAGCGATCCGCACTTAGGAGGGAGAAGTTCAGATTGGGCAGCAGCGCTGGGAGCGTCGGCAGCGACCGGCTGCTGATCGGCACCAATCAATCTGGACGACAGCTACCGGGTGCCGAGTTCACGCACCAGGTAGGCAGCCCTCGACCCCTTGCGGACACTCGGCGATATGAGTTGAGTACAGTGACGCTGGCGATAGAGAGCCTCGGCCTCGGCCATCTCCCGCGCGGTGGTTGACGCTGGCGCAGCGCGCCTTCTACTATCCTGGCTTCCGACAGTGCGGAGAGACGCGATGAGCGATATGAAGGTTGAGCAATACAAGAAGGGCGTAGAAAAGGCTGTCGATCGCTGGAAGGGAAAGATCGAGAAGATCGGCGAAAAGGCCGACAAGCTACGGCAAATCCTGGCCAAGCTGAAAGAGATCAAGAATCCGACGCCCGATGACAAGAAGAAGATCGCGGACTGCCAAAAAGGCTTCGACGCCCTCGACAAGGAAGTCGACAAGGCCACGCAGGAACTCAAGCTCGACGTGATGCTTCTCGATGTGCCGAAAGAGGCGCCGAAAGCCGAACTTCTGAAGCTGCCCGATTGGCTCAAGGGAATCATCAAGGCTAAGGGCATTCCGCTCGGCAAGGGCGTCTCGATTGCGCCTGACATCGACTTCGACTTCAAGAACTTCAAGCTCAAGTCGCTCGGCGTACAGGTGAGGTGGTAGTCGAAAGCAGCACACCGCTCACTTGCCTGCAAGCGGGTATCGAGACCGTCAGGGGTTGGCCGTCAATGCAGAGTCGCGAGCGACTGCTTATCGGGCGGTGAAGGGCACGGCCGGTTTCAGCGCAGGCAACGATCGCTGGTTCTGAGCTCAGCCTGCGTTTGTCGGCCCGCGATTGCGCACAGCTGCGATGACCTTGCCCAGCCTCTCGCGCTGCGGATCATCGAGCGCTGTACGTCTGAGTGCCGCTGCCAGCAATTGGTCTGGCGCGAGTGGGGCCGACGCGGCAGGTTGCCGGCCTTCCAGTGCCACCTTCATCGCTTGAAGCTTCAGCTCGCGGCGCGCCGCCTCGAACGCGGGTGGCGAATCTAGCTGAAATGCGGCCTCCAGCTGCAATAGCAAGTCGTCCGCCGACGCAGTACTGCGCGAGCCGCCACTCTGCGCCATGCGGATCAGTGACGCGCGCCGGGCCAGTGCTTGTTCCCAGACCATTGGCAGCACGGGCTGCGCTGCCCAGCGGTGCTCAAGCGTGGCCTTTGCCTCCACAGTGTCCGCCCCGTGTTCAAACTCTTCGCAAAGCGCCAGCTTGGCCATCAACGCGTCGCAGATGGCGTGCCAGCTGCTTTGCGCACGGGCGACAAGGAGTTGGCGCACCGTGTCGCGCGCGCTGCGGAACTGCGAATCGAGCGCTGCTGCATCGCCGCGCGGCGCAGGGCCCACACGCTGCCACTGCGCATCGACCTCGGCCAAGGTGCGCTTGAGTTCGGCCGGCAGCGTGTCGGCGGCCACCGCCGCGAGCCGTTCAATCAGCGCGGCTCGCTCGGCGCCATGGGCCTTGAGCTTCGCGTCGCGAGCGCTGAAGACGGCGTCTCGCGCACTGAAGATGGCGTCGATGTCGGCCTTGAAACGGGCCCATAGCGCATTCTCGATGACGCGCGCCAGCGGCAGCGCCACTGCGTGATGCTGCCACTCGGCCTGAAGTTCGCGCACCTTGGCGACCAATTCGCGACCCTGCGCGCCCGCACTCGCCTCGGAAGCCAACGCCTTGGCGCGTGCGACGAGCCGCTCGCGGTTGAGCTGGCCGCCGCGCCGCGCTTCGTTCAGCGGCGCTTCGAGCCGCAGCACAGCGGTGCCCATGCGCTCGACCAGCTTGTCGCGCTCCTTGTGCGGCACGGTGTGCTCGAGCGGCCCGAGCTTTCGCCACTCAGTCTGAAATCGCTCCAGCGCAGCGGCCAGCGACTTCCAGTCGGGCGCCGCATCGCCTTCCTTCAGATCGGGCAGCACGACCGCGCTCAATGCCTCGACGAGTTGATCGCGGGCCTGCAGGTTCTTCGCACGTGCCGCACGCTGCACATCGAGGTGTGCGGCCACCGGGCGGTAAGCGGTCTTGAGCGCAGTGTCGAAACGCTGCCAAAGCGAGCGGCTGGTGGCGCCACCCAGTCGGTCGAGTTCCTTCCAGCGCGCGCGCAGGTCGTCGATGACCTCGGCTTGTTGCCTGATCGACAGCTTCACGATTTCCGCACCGGGCTCACCGAGGGTGGCCGCCAAGGCCTCGGCCTGCAGAACAATTTCGTCGCGTGCCAAGCCTCCGCCCCAATGCTGCCAGCCCTTGAGCCGCGTGTACTCGGCCTGCACTGCATTGATGCGCGAGCGTAATGACGCGACTGACGCTCCGCCATGCAGAAGCTCGTCGACCTCGACCAAATGCGTGTGGGTGTCGGCCAGATGACCGGCGGCGAGTGCGGCCTCGGCCCGTTCGAGCGCCGTGGCCAGTGTCTCGGTGCGTTCCCTTCGGACTCCTCGCTCGCGGTCGAGCGCCCGCTCGCGCCGCTCGGTGCGTCGGGTTTGGTGCGCTTGGTCCCGAGCCTGTTGCCATTGCTCGAAGCGATGGTCCAGCGCATCAACCAGATGGGCATCGGCCAGCGGCGGAAGCTTCAGCCAGCGCAAAGCCGGGTCAAGTGGCGCGACGGCTGCTTCGGCCAAGGCGTCGCTCGAGGGGAGTTCCGATAACGGTGCAGGCCTTGCCGCCGATGGCGCTTGCAGCAGCTCATCGAGAACGGCAAGACGCTCGTCGAGCTGTGCGCTGTTCTGCAACGCGCTGTGCAGTGATTCGCGCAGCGCGGCGCTGGCGTCTTCCGCCGGTGCCGCCTCGAAGACCGCTCGCGCCGAGGCGCCGGCTGCGGCGAGGTGGGTGCGATCCTGCGTGCCAGTGGCGGCGGCGGCGCAGGCGGCATGCAAATGCGCATGCGCTTGGCGCGCCTCGGCAGTCCAGCGCTCAATCTTCAGCGTGTGATCGCCGCGCTCGCGCGTGAGCGCGGCCAGCTGTGTCAGCAAGGCGTCGAATTTGGCGCGCTGCGTAGCGTTTAGCAGCGTTGTGTTCAGCGCCTGCCACGCCCGGTCGAGCTCCACGAGGCGGTTGGCCGGAACCAATGACTCTTTGACCAACGCCTCGGCGGCCTCGATCAGCCGATCTGCGTGTTCCTCGGTTTCGCGCAATGCGACTTGCGCGAGGTGGCGCTGCTTGGCAAGCCGATGAACTCGGCGATCATGGCCGCGAAGCTCGCGCTCGGCAAGCTTCAAGGCGCCCTCGCTGGTCAGAGCGCTGACGGCGGCCACCTTCACGTCGACCGGTGCGCCCTCGCGCGCTAACGCCAAGAGGGCTGTGTCGTCGCCCAGCGCCGCTTGCAATTTGAGCTGCCAGGCAATGGCCGAGGCAGTAGCCGCCTGGACCTGCACGGGGCGACCGCCAGCTTTGGGCTCGGGGGCAGTGCCCTCTGGTCGGTCGCCGACGGGCGCCTTGTTCTTCTTGAATATCCAGTCGCGCATGATGTGGCGAAGGTTCGAACCGTTCGGGAAAAGTGCGCATTGTGAGATGCACCGATGGCGGGGCCCCGTTCGGCAGTGTTCTTGCATCTCTCGGGCGAAGTTTCGTGCCGAAGCGGGAACACCCTGCGCGACTGTTTGCCAATGGACGAGGCTCCGGGCCGCGGTGGCGAGCGCAAAGCGCTCGTCTGACATTGCGCCAAAGTCGGCTTGACTGCGGCCGCTCAGGCGGCATCGGTCAAGCGCCTTCACTTACATAAATGGGCCGCATCCGGAGACGAGTTGCTTCGCCAGGAAGTTGCTGTTCGCGACCGACTGGTCCATGGCCGTTATGAAAAGGTCCCTCGTCAGGTCGGTGGCTTACCCTCGTGCGAGAGGCCACACGGCGTGCTGGAACTTTCCATAAATCGGGCGCTGACCGCGGCCACAGGTGCCACGCCCACACCGCGAGCCAGGTGCGGTGGTGGGTCGTCCTCGGCG
>ODAK010005652.1_pt1 | contig 12663 bp, 9 predicted proteins | sample 1539591 | NCBI WGS metagenome assembly ODAK01 (sample SAMEA3539303, study PRJEB22396) | soil metagenome | biome: tundra; feature: field; material: soil | place: USA | collected 2010-05 | depth 0.15 m | reverse complement strand
GGTCGTCATCCGGATCCCACGTGTCAAGATCACCGCCTTGGCCCTGGTTGTCTCCCTGGTGGGTGGGACGGTCGGCATGCAAGTCGTTGCCTCACATTTGTCGAGCGAGATCGGCAAGGCCGACCGGTCCGCACCTGTGCTCGTCACCCCAAGTACCGGCCTCCGAGCAACGTCTGGAGTCTCGTAGCCGAGTCGACCGACGAGCTGCACCCATCACCGCACCTTCGAGATTCAGACTGGTAAGCCCCAGCTCACGCCGGTCGGGTCGAGCATCCTGCCTTCATCACCTTTCGATCGACGCGGGCATCCTCGACGGGACTATGCAGCTGGAGGACACCCGGCTCGGCTAGCAGCTCCCGGTGATCAGGGGCTCAGCGTGGCGATTTTCATCGCTTCGTCATGGTCTGCGGGTGAAGCTGACGATGAGAGCTGCCCGCTTCACTTGGCATCGCTGTGGAGCGGTGTCCGCCTCGGGGCGTCACGGCGCGGCGGCGGCCAGAGGAGGTGCTCAGGATCGGGTCACGAGAATTGGAAACAGCCATGGGTACCAGGACCGAGTGGCTGCACCATCGCCGCCGACCCGTCCGGCTCGCGCTCGTGGCCGCGTTCGCCCTGCCGTTCGCGCTCACCGTCGCAGCCTGTAGCGGTCGATCTTCCGTGCATGTCGGTCTCCCGGTCCGTCCCGCCGCCACGACTGCCAGGGCAACAACGACGACCACCGGGGCCACGACGACGACGACCGCCCCGCTGCCCGCACCGAGTTCCATCGCGCCCGTCGCGCAGCCCGCGCTGTCGGGGGAAGGCCAGTGGCAGCCGGCCGGCGACCGCCTGCCTGGCGGCTGGGCCATCTACGCCACACAACTCCGGCCTGCTGTCGGCGACCCACCCGTCGGCGTGGCCTGGATCGACTCGGCGGCTACGACCGTCGCGCTCTATGCAGGCACAACCGAGCCACACGGATCCTGGAGTCACCAGGGCGAGGTGGCCCCGACACAGCAACCGACCCTTCTGGCCGCCTTCAACGCCGGTTTCCGTGTCTATGCGTACGACACCGGCTGGTATGCAGACGGGCGGACGGCGCTACCGCTGCAGTCGGGCAAGGCCTCCTTCGTCATCTTCGCCAACGGCACCGCCACGGTCGCCGACTGGGGACGTGACGTCCAGCTGGGCCCCACGGTCATAGCTGTCCGCCAGAACCTCGGCCTCCTGGTCGACGCCGGAGCGCCCGTAGCAACGGTGAGCTCCCCGGGCCTGTGGGGCGCCGTCTTCGGTGGCGGGGTCTTGACCTGGCGCTCGGGGATCGGGGTCACCGCCGCCGGGGACCTCGTGTACGTTGCTGGACCTGAGCTCGCCCCAGCCTCGCTGGCCCGGCTGCTCGTGACGGCGGGCGCGGTGCGGGCCATGGAACTGGACATCAACCACGAGTGGGTCTCGTTCGCCACTTTCACCCACCCCGGTGGTCTCGGCAACGGGCCGCCCATGGGCGCGAATCTCATTCCCGGGATGTACTACACGCCCAACCATTACGTCGCGCCCTATTCGCGCGACTTCTTCGCCGTGTGGGCCCGGTAAACCCCAGGCGGGATGACTCGGTCATCGAATGCCATGCAAAGCGGACGACCGGGTGATGTGGCCCGCACGGAGTACGGGCTCGCAGCGCCATGACTCGCCAAGGGCACTTCGGTCTTGGGTCACACCTCGTTCTCGTAGGGTTTGCGGTAGGCATCGCCACCGTGGCGGTGAACCTCACGGGTATTGGGGCCATCAACGCCGGCAACGCGGGCACAATCCGCGGCTCCGACCCCACGACGAGCCCGACGCCTACGATGAGCACCGCGCCGAGCACGACTCCCACTACGGGCACGACTCCGTCGACTCCTGCACCGGCGTATCCAGTCGAGCACGAAACGATCAGCCTGATTGATCCCAGTCGTAATACGCCTGCCCGGGGTGACGTCCCTGCGCACGCGGGCCGGGTGTTGATGACCGTCATCAGCCACCCGATCGGAGTGCCAGGACCTCTGCCCCTCGTCGTTTTCGCCCACGGGTGGAATAGCAACCCAACGGTCTACGAGCCGTTACTCGACGAGTGGGCCGCCTCCGGCTACCTGGTAGCCGCTCCCACGTTTCCGGACTCGGCCAGCACCTTGCCGGGCTCCCCGGTGAGCAATTACCCCGAGCAAGCCCGTGACATGTCGTTTGTCATCACATCGCTGCTCGCGGGTGGTGCAGGGCCTGTCGACCCGACTCGCATCGCTGTCGCCGGGCACTCCGACGGGGGAACGGACGTGGCCCTGCGTGCCCTTAATCCCTCCTATGCCGACCCCCGGGTGCGGGCATACCTGTCGCTGTCCGGTGAGATCCCCTTCGGAGTACCGGGACCTTGGAGCGCTCCGACAACCGGGGCATTGCTGGTGGCGGTCGGAACCGACGACCAGTATGGATTGGCGCCCCGATCGAGACAGGTCTTCGATGCTGCCGGCGTCAGCTCGAAGGTCCTCCTCACCCAGGACGGTGGCGATCACCTCGGCATGTACATCGGTTCATCACCTGAAGCGATGGCGATGCGTGCTGAGACCGTGCACTTCCTCGATGCTGCCCTCCAACCCGGAGGTGCTACCTCTGCCCAGCTCATCTCGTCTCTCGACCCTGCAGGCGATCCGTCCATCTCGGTAACCGCGAGCCCTCTGGGTGACCCGTGATGCGCAGTCCCACGAGGGACATTCCTCACTAGGGCCGCACGAACGCGCAGATGGGCATTCCGTTGGAGCTCGAGGAGTCCGCCGGGAGGAATGGGGCGTTAAACGTCACCGCGACCTATCCATCGGGCTCTGGTCTCGAGTGGCCCTCGACGGTCGTGATGGCCCCCCGATCCGGGGCTGCGATCTGAGGTTCTCAGTCTGATCGCGTCAGCAAGTACGTGGGAGATCGAGGGCAACGGCGTGGGAAATCTCCGCAAGATGTTGCGCCCGTGTCTAGTGGAGACGGTTTTGTCCTTAGCCACAAAGGCCGGAGGCGGCTTCTAACCGCACCAGGAAATCGTCAGCCGAGGCGCAATGTCTCGAGCGGCTCGAGACGCGCCGCCTTGATCGACGGGTACAGCCCGGCCGCCACGGACACGAGTAGGGCGAGACCCATCCAGATCGGGATCCGGCTGTAGGCGATCTCGACGATCCAGTTGGCGAATGCCGATACCAGGTAGACGATGCCCACGCCCAGCGCGGCCCCGAGAAGCCCCCCGAGGAGCCCAACGAACAGAGACTCCAGGACGAACTGCCCGCCGATCTTGGCCCGGCTATGGCCCACGGCCCGACGGATGCCGATCTCGGACGACCGCTGGATGACCGATATCGACATGACGTTGGCGATCCCGAGCCCGCCGACGGCCAGCGCCAGCAGGCCGGCGAACAGCGCCACCTGCTGCAGGGTCTTGTCGGCCTGGGAGGCCGCCTGAAGTACGTCGCTTGGCACATTGGTAGACGTCTGGTCGGGACCGCCGAGGCTTATGGCCTTCGGTATGGCGTTGGCTGTCTCTTGTGTAGTGCCCGGACTGGCGCGGACATAGAGTTGGTTGGGCTTGCCGTCGGTCCCGAAGACGTGTTTTGCGGCCCATTGCGTGACGAACACGGCGTTGTCCAGTTCGGGGTCGAGGGGAACGGGGCCGAGCTCCCCGACCACTCCGAAGTTGGTCGTGTTGAGCCGGATCGTGCGGGTCTCGCCCGGGAAGTAGGCGTATTTTTGGGCAAGGCCCGACCCGATGACCACCGAGAGGAAGTGTTGGTCGGTGTCGGCACGGTCGAGCCAGCGTCCGTCGAGCAGGGGTACTTTGAGCACGGCCGGGAGGTTCAGGTCGGCGGCCCGGACCGGCACAGGGAAAGCCTGGTAGTAGGTGCTGGTCCCCTGCGTGGGGGTGGCGATCACGCCCGAGAGGTTGGTGGTGGCGGCCGCGCTGAGCACAGTCGGGATGGCGCCGACCCGTTGCACGGCGTCGGCGGGAAACGTGGGGTTCTGCGAACCGAACGTCCCGCCAGCCTGGGCGATGATCAGGTTGGTGCCGAGTTGGGCGAGCTGCTGCTTCAAGGCCCCCTTGGCGCTCTCGGTGAGCCCGACCGCACCCACCATTGCCGCCACACCGATGATCGGGCCGAGCATGATGAGCAGCGTGCGCACCTTGCGCGCCGTCAATCCGGTCCAGGCCACACCGACGAGGTCGCGGACGCTGCTCACGCCATCACCGACTCCGTGGCCTCGTCGGCCATGATCTCGCCATCACGCATCGTGACCCGCCGACGCGCTCGGGACGCAACGGCCGGGTCGTGCGTCACCATGACGACGGCGCGCTCAGGAGATTCGAGACTCTGGAAGATCTCGAGTACGTGCGCGGCGTTGACCGAGTCGAGCGCACCAGTGGGCTCGTCGGCGAGGATCATGAGCGGGTTCGTCACAATGGCCCGGGCCAGCGCCACGCGCTGCTGCTCCCCCCCCGACATCTGCACCGGCTTGTGATCGGCTCGGGCGCCTAATCCGAGCCGGTCCAGCGCGGCATAGGCTTTGTCACGCCGTTCGCGGGGCCGCATTTCACGGTAGAGCAGGGCCGTCTCGACGTTGCCGAGCGCGGTCAGGTGCGGGATCAGGTGGAACTGCTGGAACACGAAACCGATGGAGTCGCCGCGAAGCCGCGAGCGTGTGGCGTCGTCGAGGGCGCTCACGTCCTGACCGGCAACCCGGATGGTTCCCGATGTGGGCAGGTCGAGCACGCCCAGCAAGCCCAGCATTGTGGACTTTCCTGAGCCCGATGGGCCGACGATCGACATGAAGTCGCCGGGGTAGATGTGCAAAGAGACGTTGCGCAGGGCGAACACCTGGACCTGCTCGCCGTAGACGCGTGACACGTGCTCGAGCTCAAGGAGCGGCTGTCGGGCGAGGGGGACCACCAATGTTGGAGTGTCGGCGGCTCGTGGATCGCTCACTGATTCTGGTTCACGTCCACGATCACCTTCTCGTCGCCCCGAAGGCCCTTGGTGATCTCGACGTACGAACCCTCGGTCAGCCCGAGGCTCACTGGCACCTCTGACACCTTCCCGCCGTCGGCGACGTTGATGACCCGGACCACCTGCTGGCCCACCCCGTTCTGCTTCACGGCCGCGATGGGAACCGTCAGGACGTTGGTGGCCTGCTGGTCCACGACATCGATGGTGACGGCGGCACCGTCGGCCGCACCGAGGTCGGGGACTTCGATCTGCCCCTCATAGACCTGCTGCTGAGCACTACCTCCCCCCGCACCGCCAGCCGCAGATCCCCCTGATCCCGAGTCGATGAGCGTCTGTTCGGCGTCGAGCTCGGAAATCGTGCCTGACACTTGATTCTCGCCGCCCACCAGCTCGACGGTGCAGTGCTGGCCCAACTGGAGCTTGGTGCGGTCGGAGGCCGACGCCTGCAGAGTCACAGTGAATGTCGGCTCGGTGAGCGACAGGATGGGCGCCCCAGGCGCCACCGGGTCACCGGCCTTGACGTAGACCTGGCCCACCCGAATGGGCCAGTTGGCGACGATCATGTCCGTCGGCTCGAACACCACGTCCTTCTCGAGGGACTGCAGGACCACCGTGACCGTCGTCTGCCCTGCCTTCAGCAGCGCCGTACCCACGAGCGGCTGGTAGTCCTGACCGGGCTGAGCGGCACCCACCACCGTGTAGCTGACCGAAGTGTCCTTGACGGGCGCCTGGTCGGCAGTGATCGTGAAGGTCGCCGTGCCTCCCTCGGTCACTGTCGGCGTGCCGATCGTGATGCTCAAGGTCGGGAGTACCGCCGAGGTGATCGTCACCGACACGCGGCTCGGCGAGCCGATTTGGTACACCGGGCTCGGCGCCAACGACACAGTCAGGACCCGGTCCGCCTCGACGCTGTTGTCAGTGATCGTGGGGATGGTGACTTGGGCGCTGGTCTGTCCGGCGGGCACGACAATGCTCCCGGCCGGAGGTGTGTAGTCGGTGCCTTGCACGGCCGTGCCGCTATAGGTGAAGGCCATCGTCAGCGACGAACTGAGGCCCTGGCTCAGACTTACAGTGACGGCGAAGGGCTGGCCCTTTACGAGCGATGTCACGGCCGATCGCAAGGTGACGACGGGGAGCGCGGCGGACCCGGTGGCGCCGGACACCGTGATCACCGTGATGCCCGGCGAGCCGATGCTGTAGGTCCCCGGGGCCGCATTGATGGACACGACGATGTGCCGGTCGGGTTGGATCACCGGGTTGACGAGCGTGTTTATCGTGACGCTCGTCGACGTCGTGCCGGCGCTCATCGTAAGAACCGGGTTGACGGTGTGGTAGTCCGCGCCTGGCGCGGCGTCCCCGGCGAAGGTCATGCTTATCTGCGTATCGTGCAGGGGCGCCTGGTCGGCAGTGACTGTCAGCGTGGCCGAACCGCCCGGGGATACCGTGACGCCGCCCGTCAGAGTCAGTGTCGGCACGTTGTTGTTGGTGATTGTGGTTTGTGCCGAGTTCGGGGACCCAACGGTGGAACCACCAGTGGCTGAGGTGATCGACATCGTGAGGGTCTTGTCAGGCTTCACGACGTTGTCCACCCGGGTCGGCACCGACACCGTGACGGAGGTGGCGTTCGCCGGCAGGACGACCGATGGCGGCGGGGTAACGACGTCGTTGTTGTCGACGGGCCCGCCGTCCTCGAGGGTCTCGAGGTTGACCGTGGTGTCGGTGCTTAGCGCCGCCGTGGCGGTGATCAAGAACGAGGCGGCCACACCCTCAGGGACAACCGCGTCGACAGACTGGATCGTGAGCACGGGAGGAGTGATATGTGGTCGCAATGCGGTCAGCTCTGCCACCGGGCCCCTTCCGCTGATGGCAGCGGAAGCTGTCTGGCCTTGAGGCGGGCTGATCGTCAATCCGGCCGCTGCCTGGGCACCCAGCTTGTAACCCGACCCCTGGGTGAGACCGATGGTGAGCGACTCCGGACCCGCCGCGGTGGCGCTCGGGTAATGATGCTGGACCTGCCATTGGGAGAGTGCGTTTTGGGTCTGCTGGGTAAACGCGGTGTCCAACGTTCCGGGGTTATCTCCAGCCGCGGCCAGGATCTTCTTCAGCTGGAGCACGTCGTCGCCTTGGTCGCCGGGACCGAGCGCCCGAAAGAAGCTCACGGTCCCGGGCTCGGCGATAGCGTCACGGCCATCGAGTGCGAATAACGAATCGCCGGCTTTGGCTATCTCGCCGGTGGTGGCGTAGACGGAACTGACGCGGCCCTGGGTCACGGGCGTGACCTTGGCGAGCTCTTTGCGGGCAAGGGTCCCGTTGAGCGTGATTGTGTCCTGCAACGTCCGGCGCTGAACATTGCCAAGGATGACAAGATCCTTGTTCGTTGACGAGCTGGCGCCACCGGTCTGCCCGAGGCCGATCCCCACGCCGGCGATTACCAGCACCAAGCCGCTAACGCCGAGGAGGACTTTCCGGCGGCGCAAGAATGACTGCAGCCCGGCAAGTCTCTCGCGAGTCGGCATCAACCGAGCGACGAGGAGCCGGGTACTTCCTTTTCGGCCGTGGCCGCACAGTCCTGGAGGTCGCTACTCGACAGGAGTGTCTGGCCGGCCGGTGGAGTGAAATTCAAGCCGGTCGTCGTGCCACCGAAGGAGAAGAGCCGGCCCTTGGAGTCGGGTACCGGCTGGGGAATTCCCCACCCGCGTCCGATCATGCAGGTACGCCACTTCAGATAGGCCTTGTTCTCGATGGCGATCTGGCTCGTGGTCAGGTTGTCCTGCGCTGTTTGGGCGTTCTTGAGGGCCTGAAGGATGTTGCTCTGGGCGGCGCAAGTGGTGAGGTTCTTGACGTACGTGGGGTCGTTGGCCGGCGAGTTCGGGTTGCTCGGGTCAGGTGCCCCGATGAACTTGACGCCAAGGCCTGAGAGGCATGATTGGAACGAAGTGATGGCCGTGAAGAACTGGGTGAGAGAGCTCTGCTTCGCGAGTGGCACGGTGGTCCCGGAGCCTCCGGATCCGCCGTTGGATCCTGAGCCGCTGGGAAGTTGGATATTGACTTGGCCGTTGCTGATCGTCGACGCCGTCGACGCCTTCGTGCCGCTTCCGCAACCCGCCCCTACGAGCGCTACTGGCAAAAGTGCAAGCGCCAGGCGCGTCCCGATCCTGCTCGGAGTCAACCCGCCACCTCCCCCGTGACGCGCCGGGTGCACAAGAAGACAACCCCCACGCATGCCGCGATCTCGGGAGGATAGAGGACGCCGAGAGAAGAGGCCAGCCCAGCGCATATCTGGGTCATTCCCTGAGCACGGGAGAGAGTCCTCCGGCGCTGGCATTCCCGCCCGTGGCGCTCGCATGCTCTGGACGTCGTGGCAGGTCGGGCGGCCTTGACCTGAGTCAACGCAGTGGTTCGAGGCTGCGAATCTGTGAGGGTCTCATGGATCACCTGAGGGCCCGATCAGATTGACCTTCGTCGACATCTCAGCCGGCGCCTGCTCGAGGCGTTGTTGCCAAGTCATCGTCTTGGCACCCCGACGTGGGACATGTCATCTTTGCTCGCGGTGGCAATGTCCAGGAAGATTGCAAACAGCAGCACGGGAACGGTCGGCGAAGCGTCGAATCTCATGACCCCCGATCCCGACTTCGACCTGACCCGCGGTGTGGGTGCCACCATTCGGGAGAGCTCGCAGTCGCGTCGATTCGATCGCAACCAGTTCCTCTTCCACGCAGGCGAGCCGAGTGGCGGTATGTACCTGATCGTGGCGGGATTCGTGGCCGTCCGACTCAGCACTCCATCGGGCGAACTGGCCACCGTCGCCGTCCTCGGGACGGGAAATTGCCTCGGCGAGCAGTCATTGCTCGCTGAGCTGGGGAATCGGTCAACGTCTGCGGTCGCCCTCGGTACGGTCGACACACTTTTTGTCGCGAGAGTTGTCTTCGACGAGTTGCGCGAAAGAGATGCCGCTCTCGAGCGCTTCCTGACCACTCTGCTCGACACTCGGCTTCGTCGGGTCACCGACCGTTTGGTGGAGGCGCTGTACACACCGGCTCCTCGACGCGTCCTTCGTCGTGGCGCCGAACTGGCCCAGCGGTTCGGCGACGGGAATTCCATTCCGCTGACTCAGGATGACGTGGCAAGCATGGCGGGAACGACCCGCCCCACGGTCAACCGCACTCTTCGTCAGGCCGAGGCGGCCGGCGCCATAGCTTTGACCCGAGGTTCGATCTGGGTGATTGACGCGGAAGTCCTGGCGAATCTCAACGAGACATGACGACAAGCAAGGCCCATTGGACCAATGCCGAAAAAATTGGGCCTGTGTGACGGTCGGCACAGACAGCCCGGCACCATCCAGCGCACACTGCAGACCGTGTCGACGCCGATCGGCTCCCACAGCACTTCAACGGAATCGACGGGATCAGGCAGGCCCTTCAGTGAAAGGGCGCCGACTGATTTCCACTGAGACCGGTTTCGACGACCGGCCATTCCCCGAAGAATCGACGTGGCCAACACCTGTCCGCCCTCGCAAAGCGCGCACAGCCGGGCCGCTTCCACGACGGGATCCCCGAAGTAATCGGCGTCCTCGACGGTGACTCTCCTCCGCTGAGGCCGACTCGGAGTCCGATCAGCTCCTGCTGACGCCGGCGATTGTCCAGGCTGACGCCCTGCTGCATAAGCACCGCACATCTGAGGGCGGCCGAGGCAACCGGGAACACCATCATGAGACCGTCCCCCAGGTTCTTGACCTCGGTTCCGCCGACCTCGGCGATCGTCTGCCGTGGTACCGAGAAGTGACCGCGCCGCAGTTCGTCGGCAACATCCGGCGCGAGATTCGAGGCCAATTCCGTCGATCCGACGATATCAGTGAAGAGCACCGCCACGCTCTCGGTTGCCAACCGTCCTCCCAGGGGCCAGGGGGCACGACCTGGCACTACCCTAGGCGTCCTCCACAAATCGGTGTACCCCTGCCACATTCTCGATCGAGTCACGTGAACGAGTTACACGAATGTTGCCGAGGGCCAAGGCTCCTCAATCTCTCGGACGCTGACGCCCAGATCTCCAGCCAAGGAACCCTGGTTCCGAGTCGCAGACAGCATCGGGCTGGCGCAGGATCACATTGATGCCCCGGGACGGGCTCGACCAGCAGGAGAGTGCCATGCCCCTACTAGGACAGGAGCCTCGCGACTGACCCGTTCCGGTTGTCGGTCCTAACTGAGAGGCGGTGCGAGACAAGCCTGCAGTGCTTGCCACAACTGTCCGGCGCTGTCCAGGTTATCGACAGGTGATGCCGCAGCCGTGGTGACTTGCGGCGCAGTGCATGCGAATCCGGCTTCGATATTCTTCGCGTCCACCTCAAGCCCCGAAAGAGCCTGACTCTCAGCCGCTTCAGCCGAATCCAACAACGATGTGGCCTGAGCGACCGATGCTTCTGCCGCCTGTCTCTTCGAAACCGTAGCCTTGAACGTCGCCCCGGCATGGTCGTAATTGTCGGTCAGGCGAGAGGCGGCGATGGTGAGGAGATACTGGCCGATGGTGTCCTGTTCGTCGGGTGAGCCCAACATGACGAGGCTCGATTCGAAACGAGAAGCTGCGCCATTCGTGTAGTCCTCGAGGGCGAGTCGGCGCAGGGAACGGGACGCCCTCCAGAGTGCCGCCTGTGCGACGGACACCCCCTGATCAGCCTCGGTGAGCAGAGCGTTCTTCGTTGCCACGAGGTCCTGATCGGATGCGGTCACATAGGCAGCTTCCTCATACGTATGGAGGTCAGCCCCGGTGCCCGAATAGCTCGTGAGGGAACCTTTCAGCCGGCCCGAACTGCCCTTGAGGAGGGCTTCGACGATCTCGCCCGCCAATACCTCACTGGCGTAACAGGGAATCCCGTCTGCCGAGGGGGCACACCAGGGACTCTGATCGACGTCGAAGAGAAACACCCCAGGCACAGAGACGCCCCCCGCTCTGAGGGCTGTCACGATCGGCACCATGCTTGGTTGGAGGAGTGCAGCCACCGTGGCCGCACAACCGTCGGCCCACGTCGTGAAGGCCGGAAAGCCATTCGAAGACATCACCGCGGGAAGGGGGGTGCCACTCGAATCGGTCACCTGGAGCGCGTTGAACGGATTGTACGACGCCGTATTGTTCGTGGAGCCGCCTTCAACGACCTGCCATTCGTCGAGATCGGCAACGCCGTTCGGCGTCACCGAGGCGCCCACTCCCTCGAGGACGCAAGTCTCCCAACCAGAGGGGAGAGGCGTGCCGGGACCAGCACCTGGGTTCGGCGCCGGGTTGGCGCCGACCGGGGGGGCGAGATCAACGACGCCGAACACCACGATGGCCAGTGAGATGCCGAGGCGAACGTGCCCGAAGGTGCGAGCCTTCAACGTACTTCGAGAGGGAATCGGCACCTTCAGTCGTCGCTTGTTTCGGGCTCGGATGACGCCCGGACAGCCTGGCCGAACACCGTCTCACCGGTCAAGTGCTCCCCGCCCAATTTTGTCGCAGTCCAAAAGGGATCTCTTGGCAAAGGTGGGAACCGTGCGTGGCAGGAATTCCAGAGAGGTCTGCTCGAGCAATCGATCTTCGAACCCGACGTCCAGCTGACACGATTCATCGGTCGTAGGACGACTTCAGCCGATGCCGCCGAAAGGGCTGCCCCTGGCGCCCGCAAGCACATGTCGGGAGATCATGGCTGATGACGGCGCTGCGCCATCAAAGCCTGGCCGGCGAGGTTGTCCTTGTCGCCGGGGGCAGTCGAGGGATCGGGCGCGGCATTGCCGTGATCACCCGCTGCTCGGTTCCAATCACACCCGATCAAGCTCGAGCATGCGGATGGCGTTGCCCCTGAGGATCTTGTACTTCGCCTCGGCGTCGAAGCCTGCCAGAAGCTTCTCGACGTAGGCCTCGGAGTGGGGCCACGTCGTGTCGGTGTGGGGATAGTCGGTCTCGAAGCAGATGTTGTCGAGGCCGACCTCGTCGAGCGAAGCCAGGCCGTGATGATCGGCGGTGAAGCACCCGAAGATCCGACCGTAGTAATAGGTGGAAGGTGGCTCAGGGATCTTCTCTTTGGAGTGCTGCCATCCGTCGTGGAGATCCCACACCGTGTCGGCCCGCTCCAGGACGTAAGGGATCCATCCGATCTGACCCTCTGAGTAGGCCAACTTGAGCTTGGGGAACTGAATCAGCTTCCCCGAGAACAGCCAGTCGGTCAATGAGGCCATGGAGTTGTTGAACGCAAGGGTTGCCGCCGCCCCCGAAGGAGCATCCGGCGATGCGGCCGGCGTGGTCGACGACGATCCGATGTGCATGCAGATGGTGACGCCGGCGTCATTGCAGAACGCAAAGAGCGGGTCCCAGTGCCCGGTGTGGATACTGGGAAGCTTGAGGTGGGTCGGCAGCTCGCTGAAACAGATCGCCCGGACGCCGCGCTCGGCGTTGCGCCTCGTCTCTTCCACGGCCAACTGCGGATCCCACAGCGGGATCAGACACAGCGGGATGTTCACCCCACCTGACGGGCCGCACCACTCTTCGACCATCCAGTCGTTGTAGGCCTTGACACAAGCCAGACCGAGCTCGTGATTGTTCCCCTCGTAGAACGTCTGGCCGCAGAACCGCGGGAACGTCGGGAAAGGGAGCGAGCCGTCGGTCCAGTTCAGTGCCAGGTCCGCGACCCGTGCGTCACGGTCGTAGC
>ODAK010005650.1_pt1 | contig 12666 bp, 14 predicted proteins | sample 1539591 | NCBI WGS metagenome assembly ODAK01 (sample SAMEA3539303, study PRJEB22396) | soil metagenome | biome: tundra; feature: field; material: soil | place: USA | collected 2010-05 | depth 0.15 m | reverse complement strand
TTGCACCCAACACGCTTTCCAAGCGTGCGCCCTAGGCCACTAGGCGAATCCTCCGTCGGCAAGCCTACCGACTCTCCGAGCGCATCCCTATCAGGACCGGCTGAGCAGCCGGGCGACGGAGATCGGCAAACACGATGAGCATCCGCCGCCGTCCGGTAAGGGCTCCGGAATGCGGACGCATCCGCCCGCGCTGCGCTATCCGCGCGCCCAGCAGTCGTGCGGCTGGCTAGACTGGCCAGCAGACCCCTCGCACGGCGTTTATCCCGCCAACCCCCCAGGGCCGGAAGGCAGCAAGGGTACGCGGGCTCTGACGGGTGTGCGGGGGGTCCCTTTCAGGCCCTGGCGAGGATGAGGTCATGGCAGGCGACGTCCCCAGTCCCAGTCCGAATCCCGGCACCGCCGACCCTGCGGGGCCAGGTACCGCGGCCGCGCCGCTGGCGCTCTACCGCAGGTATCGTCCGGCCACTTTCGCCGAGGTCAAAGGCCAGGATCACGTCACAGAACCGCTGCGGCAGGCGCTGCGCAGCGGCCGGGTGCATCATGCCTATCTGTTCAGCGGTCCGCGCGGCTGCGGCAAGACCTCCAGCGCCCGGATCCTGGCCCGCTCGCTGAACTGCGAATCCGGCCCGACTCCTGACCCCTGCGGGATCTGCGCTTCCTGCGTCGCCCTGGCGCCGTCCGGGCCCGGCAGCATCGACGTGATCGAGATTGACGCGGCCTCGCACGGGGGGGTGGACGACGCGCGGGACCTGCGCGAGCGCGCCTTCTACGCGCCGGTGTCTGGCCGTTTCAAGATCTACATCATCGACGAGGCCCACATGGTGACCAGGGAGGGCTTCAACGCCCTGCTCAAGCTGGTCGAGGAGCCTCCACCGCACCTGAAGTTCGTCTTCGCCACGACGGAGCCGGAGAAGGTGATCTCCACCATCCGGTCCCGCACGCACCACTATCCGTTCCGCCTGGTTCCGCCGGCGGTCCTGCGGGAGCTGCTGGAGCAGATACTCGGCAGCGAGGGTGTGGCATACGAGCCGGCCGTGCTGCCGGTGGTGATCCGCGCAGGCGCCGGATCCGTCCGCGACTCGCTGTCGGTGCTGGACCAGCTGATTGCGGGATCGGACGAATCCGGCCTGCGTTACGATCGCGCCGCCGCTTTGCTCGGCTATACCGACGACACTCTGCTGGACGAGGTCACCGAGGCATTCGCCACCGGGGACGGGGCAGCAGTGTTCGGCGCCATCGACCGCGTAGTCGAAGGCGGTCATGATCCCCGCCGGTTTGCCGCCGACCTGCTGGACCGCCTGCGCGACCTGATCGTGCTTGCCGCGGTTCCCGACGCCGGGGCAACGGGCCTGCTGGACGTCCCGGCTGACCGGCTGGAGCGCATGCGCGAGCAGGCGGCGCGGTTTGGCCAGGTGCACCTCGTCGGTGCCGCTGAGACGATCAGCACTGGCCTGGTGGAGATGCGCGGCGCCACCTCACCGAGGCTGCAGCTGGAACTCATGTGCGCGCAGGTGCTGCTCCCGGCTCCGGGCTCTGGCGAGCGGGGCATGCTGGCCCGGCTTGAGCGGCTCGAGCGCCACCTGGAAAGCGGTGCGCCTCTTCCATCTGCCGGGCACCCGCTGTCTGACCAGGAAGCTGCAGCTCAGCAGGCTGCGGCAGCTCCCGTTGCCGGCCTGGTGCCTGCCGAGGTTCCGGTGAAGCCTGCGGAGGTTACGGTGAGGCATGCGCCGCCGGATGATGTCGCACGCCGCGCTGACGTACCGTCGGCGAGCGCGGACCGGCCGCGGCCTCCTGAGCACGCCGAAGCTCCCCGTGGGCCGGCTGCCCGCCCGGCCGGGGACGGTAAGCGCGTCGCGGCGGCCGACACCGGCCCTGCTGGCGGGGCCAGCTCGGCGAACGGTGCTCCGGCCGACGCCGGGGTACTCCGCGATCGCTGGACCGCCGTTCTGGATGCCGTCAAGAATCAGCGCCGGGTTGCCTGGATCCTGCTCAGCGGTGCCAGGGTGGAAGCTCTGGCGGACGGCGTCCTGACGCTGAGATTTGACCGGGAAGGCGAAGCCAAGGGCTTCTCGGCCAGCGGCTACGACCGCGATCTTGTCCAAGTACTCCAGGCGATGTTCGGTATCACGCCGCAGGTCAGGACGATCTTCGGTGCTGGGTCGGGCCAGGCCGGCTCAGGCCAGGCCGGGGCAGGGCAGGGTCCAGCCGGATCCGGCCAGCGGCGGGCGGCATCCGGGCACGGGCCCGCAGGACCTGGCCAGGGTTCCGAAGGTTCCGGTTACGGCGCCGCAGGATCCGGTGAGGATCCCGCAGGATCCGGTCAGGGTCCCGCAGGATCCGGTCAGGGTCTCGAATTGGGGCACGACCCCGCCGGATTCGGGGCGGGCCATGCAAGTTCGGCGCAGGGCGCCGCGGGATCCCGGCAGGGTCCGGCCGGGTCTGAGCAGGGTCCGGCCGGGTCTGAGCAGGCGCCGCGGGCAGGAGGGCCGGGGCACAGCCAGGCCGCAGGCGCCGGCGCGGGTCCGGCTCAGCGGGATCATTCGCCGCGCGCGGATGTCCGGGCCGTGGCCAGAGACGCGGCTGTCCCCGCCGCCGGGACAAGTGCCGCCGGGCGTGGGCGGAGCCCGCAGCCGGACGACGTCGAGACAGCCGACTCAGATGCGCTGACTGGGACCGACCTCATCGAGCGCGAGCTCGGCGGCCGGATGATCCAGGAACTTGGCGAGCCGTAACCAGCGTCCCGGCGATCGGCGGGACGCTACGGCCAGCCCGGCCACCCGAGCGCGTCGGGGCCGCAAAGATGCCCTCGCCCTCGCCAGGCCGTAGGCTCGGAGCCGACAAGAGATCGCGAGGGCGCTGTTGCCGCTAGCCGGTCTGCGGCATGCCCCCGCGCCGCGCGCGGGGAACGGACGGAGTTGAGGGAAGCGTGGACCCTGGCGGCCAGCTGGACATGCAGCAGCTTCTCGAGGCAGCGGCCCAGATGCAGAATCAGCTCATGACCGCGCAGCAGGAGCTGGCGGATGCCACGGTGGAGGGCTCTGCTGGCGGCGGCCTGGTCAAGGCCGTTGTGAACGGCCAGGGCGAGCTGGTGGACATCACCATCGCCGCTGCCGCGATTGATCCCGCCGATCCGGAGGAAACTGCTCAGACTCTCGCCGACCTGGTGCTCGCTGCCTGCCGCGACGCGTATCGCGCTGCGGGGGAACTGCAGCAGGAGATGATGGGTCCCTTCGCTGCGGGATTCGGCGGGGACGAGCCCGGCGACGAGTCCGGGTTCCCTGGGCTGCCCGGCCTGCCTGGGCTGCCCGGCCTGTCCGGAACTCTGCCCCTGGATGACGACGACGGTTCCGCGAGCGGTCCCTGAGGTGTACGAGGGAATCGTCCAGAATCTCATCGACGAGCTCGGCCAGCTGCCGGGGATCGGGCCCAAGGGCGCACAGCGTATCGCGTTCTACCTGGTGTCGGCCGATCCCATCGATGTGCGCCGGCTGGCCTCGGTGCTAGTCGAGGTGACCGAACGGGTGAAGTTCTGCCGCACGTGCGGAAACGTCGCCGAGGAAGACGAGTGCCGGATCTGCCGGGACACCCGCCGCGATCTCTCGCTCATCTGCGTGGTGGAAGAGCCCAAGGATGTCGCGGCGATCGAGAAGATCCGCGAGTTCCGCGGCCGCTACCATGTCCTGGGCGGTGCGATCAGCCCCATCGACGGCGTCGGCCCGGAAGACCTGAGGATCAAGGAGCTGATGGCCCGGCTCGCGGACGGCAGTGTCACCGAGCTGATCGTGGCCACAGATCCGAATCTGGAAGGGGAGGCCACGGCGACCTACCTGGCCCGGCTGATCAAGCCCCTGGGGCTGCGGGTGACCAGGCCGGCCAGCGGACTGCCGGTGGGCGGCGAACTGGAATACGCCGACGAGGTGACGCTCGGGCGGGCGTTCGAGGGACGGAGACTGCTAGATGTCTAGTGTCAGCCGGCGACTGCGCTGGAGGACCCGATGAGCATCTCGGAAGCCGGTCAGGAGGCGTCTTTGAGCCCGGCGGAGGAATGGCGGCCGCTGGCCGACGGAATCGCCCGGCACGCGGGAGACTTCCTGGACGGGCTCACCGCGGTTGCCCGCGGCGAGGGCGGCGACGAGACCGTGCCATTGCTGCTGCTCGAGGTGGCTCAGGTTATGCTCGCCGGCGCCCAGCTCGGGGCCAGCAAGGACGTGATCCTGCCGGGCAACTGGGAACCCGATGTGGGCGCCGACCCTGACCTTGACACGCTCCGAACCGGCCTCGCGGCGCGACTGCTGAGCTGCGACGAGTACGCCGAGCTTTTTGATCCCTACAAGGACACCCAGGCGTCCTCGTTCCGGCTTTCCGATGATCTTGCCGCGATTGCCGCAGATCTTATCCACGGCCTCAAGCATTACCAGGCCGGCCGGGTGGCCGAGGCACTGTGGTGGTGGCAGTACTCGTACGTGAACCACTGGGGAACGCACGGCGGCGCTGCGCTGCGCGCCCTGCATTCGGTCGTCGCGCATGCGCGGCTGGATGTAGCAGAAGATCCAGCGACGGGCTAGCCGGCCCGTTTGCTGGATACACTCAGGGCGTCTGCCCGCCACCAGCGACACCGGGAGGAGCGGTCCGCCCGTGGCCCTTGTCGTACAGAAGTACGGTGGATCCTCGGTCGCTGATGCTGACGGCATCAAGCGCGTCGCCCAGCGCATCGTGGCGACGCGCAAGGCCGGTCATTCCGTTGCCGTCGTGGTTTCGGCCATGGGCGATACCACCGACGAGCTCCTGGATCTGGCTAACCAGGTTAGCCCGCTGCCGCCAGGCCGAGAGCTCGACATGCTGCTCACCGCCGGCGAGCGCATCTCGATGGCGCTGCTGGCGATGGCCATCGCCAATCTCGGCCTGGAGGCCCGGTCTTTCACCGGCTCGCAGGCAGGCGTCATTACCGACTCCTCGCACGGCAAGGCCCGCATCATCGACGTGACGCCGGGCCGGATCCGGCTCGCGCTTGGCGAGGGCGCGATCCCGATCGTCGCCGGATTCCAGGGCGTGTCCCAGACCAGCAAGGACATCACTACTCTCGGCCGCGGCGGCTCCGACACCACCGCTGTTGCGCTCGCCGCGGCGCTCGGCGCTGATGTGTGCGAGATCTACACCGACGTCGACGGGGTCTTCACCGCCGACCCGCGCATCGTGGCGTTGGCGCGGCGCATTCCGCGCATTTCCTATGAGGAGATGCTGGAAATGGCCGCCTGCGGCGCGAAGGTCCTGATGCTCCGGTGCGTGGAGTACGCGCGGCGATACAGCATCCCGATCCACGTGCGCTCGTCGTTCAGCAACAGGGAAGGCACCTGGGTGACCGACGCGGTGCGCGACACGGAGGGCATCCAGATGGAGCAGGCGATCATTTCCGGCGTGGCGCATGACCGGAGCGAGGCGAAGATCACCGTCGTCGGCGTGCCGGACAAGGTGGGCGAGGCGGCCAGGATCTTCCGGGCCCTCGCCGGTGCGGCCATCAACATCGACATGATCGTGCAGAACATCTCCGCCGCCGCGACCGGCCGCACCGATATCTCGTTCACGCTGCCACGCGAGGACGGCCACGGGGCCATGAGCGCGCTGCGTGCGCTGCAGGACGAGGTGGGGTTCGACTCGCTTCTTTACAACGACCGGATCGGCAAGGTCTCGGTCGTCGGCGCGGGGATGCGCTCGCATCCCGGCGTCAGCGCCACCTTCTTCGGCGCGCTGGCGGAGGCCGGGGTGAATATCGAGATGATCTCGACATCGGAGATCCGGATCTCGGTGGTGGTGGACGAGAACGACGTCGCCGGGGCAGTCGAAGCAGCGCACCAGGCGTTCAGCCTCGGCAGCGGTGAGGACCAGGCCGTCGTCTACGGCGGGAGCGGCCGGTGAGCGCCCGGCCTGTGCTCGCGGTCGTCGGCGCTACCGGCGCGGTCGGCTCTGTCATGCGCGACATCGTCTCGACCCGAGCCGATGTGTGGGGCGAGGTCAGGCTGGTCGCCTCGGCCCGGTCAGCGGGCAAGATGCTGCGGGTCCGCGGCGAGGAGGTCGAGGTTCGCGAGCTGGCGCCCGAGGTGTTCGACGGCGTCGACCTGGCGATGTTCGACGTGCCCGACGAGGTATCCGCCCGCTGGGCGCCGGTCGCGGCTAATCGCGGCGTGGTGGTGATCGACAAGTCCGGGGCATTCCGGCTGGACCCCGCCGTCCCGCTCGTGGTCCCGGAGGTCAATCCCGATCAGGCTGGCCGTCGGCCGAAGGGCATCATTGCCGTCCCGAACTGCACGACTCTGTCGCTGATCGTGGCCGTGGCCGCACTGCACCGGGCGTTCGGCCTGCGGGAGATGACCGCGGCCTCTTATCAGGCCGCCTCCGGCGCGGGCCAGGGCGGCACCGACTCGCTGTACGACCAGCTGGCCAAGGTGGCGGGCAACCGCTCCGTTGGCCAGCGTGCTGGTGACCTGCGGGGCGTCGTCGGGGACTTCGGGCCGTTCCCCGCGCCGCTGGCGCTCAACGTCATTCCCTGGGCCGGATCACTTCGCCCCGAGGGCTGGTCGTCGGAAGAGCTGAAGATCCGGGACGAGACTCGCAAGATCCTGGGCATGCCGGACCTGCGGGTGTCCGCCACCTGCGTCCGGGTCCCGGTCATTACCGGCCACTCAGTAGCCCTGCACGCAGTCTTCGAGCAGGAGGTCTCCCGGCAGGAGGCGCGGCAGGTGCTCAGCGCGGCACCGGGCGTCGTTTTGGCCGACGATCCCGAGCGCGGGGAGTACCCGACTCCCGCGGACGTCGTCGGCACGGATCCGACCTGGGTGGGCCGGGTGCGGCAGAGCATGGACGATCCGCGGGCGCTGGAGCTCTTCGTCTGCGGTGACAATCTGCGCAAGGGTGCAGCACTCAACGCGGCCCAGATCGCCGAGCTGCTCGTGCCGGAACTCGCCGCCAGGAGGTCGGGGGAGACATCCTCCTGACCCGGTTGGCCGGTTGGCATCGTGGCCTGGCCAGCGGTCCAACGGCCAGGGGCCTGGCCGCCTGACACCGCGTCCGAGTAGACGCCTGCGGCCGCAGTCGGGCAGGCTGCCTCTATGGACCAGGCATTCACTCTCGACGAGGCTCGCGGCCTGATGCCCGAGGTGCTCCAGCGAGCGGATGAGCTGGTCGCCGTCCGTGCCGACCTGGTCGAGCTGCAGGCCGCGCTGGCCATCGGCGAGAGCTGCCGGCTGGGCGGCCTGCCGGAGGCGAAAGGCCTGCAGGCCAGGCTCAGCGAGCTGCTCGGCTGGTTTCCGGACAAAGGGCTGGACCTGAAGGGTTTCGCGCCGCTGCTGCTGGATTTCCCGGCAGTGCTCGACGGCGAGGCAGTCCTGCTGTGCTGGCTTGAGGGCGAGCCGGAACTCGCGTGGTACCACCGGCCGGCGCACGGCTTCGCCGGCCGCCGCCGTATTCCCGGCCAGAAACCCGGCGGCCCGGACGGCCCTGGCGATCCGGGCGGCCCTGGCGGCGGCAAGCCCGGCCAGGCCGGATAAGCCAGCACCAGGGGTAACGACAGAATGGGGCTATGACCGACGCAACCCCTAGCTCCGCCCAGGCTCAGCCGCGGCGCGTGCGAGACGTGGCCGATGCCTACGTCGTCGCGCTGGCCGAGTTCGATCCGCTGCTCGCCACCAGCCGGGCCTGCGGCCGGGCGAAGACCGGCTGCCTCGCCGGCCGGACAGCAGGCGCGGGATGATCTCGCGCGCGCGACGCTGGCCAGGCTGGACGCGGTCGAGGCCGAGCGCGGACGTGCTGGCGTGCAAACCGACGGGGACGAGCGCCGGTGCGCGCGGCTGCTGCGCGAGCGGCTCGAGGCCGACCTGGCCATGAGCAGCGCCGGGGAGAATCTGCGCGCGATGTCGAATATCTTCGGTCCGGGAGGACTGGGCCATCGGCCGCCGGATGGCGCGGGTGCCGCAGGCTCTGGCCGGCTACCGCGCCTCGCTCGCGAGTGGCGCTCGCTGCAGCCTGCTCGCCGCGCCGCGGCAGGTGCGGACCGTCGCCGGGCAGCTGCAGGAGTGGACAGCCGCCGCCGGCGGCCGCGGCTGGTTCGCCGACCTCGCGGCTGCCGCGGACGTGCCCCCGGCGCTGCGCGCGGACCTGGACGAGGCAGCCGCGGCCGGGGCTGCCGCCGTCGATGAACTGCGGCGCTGGCTGACCGCTGACTACCTGCCGCAGGCGGACGGCACACCGGACGCGGTCGGCGAGGAGCGCTATCGTGCCTCGGCGCGAACTGGACCGGCGCCGACCTCGACCCGGCCGAGGCCTACGAATGGGGCTGGTCGCAGTACCAGTCGCTGCTGGCGGACATGCGCACGGAGGCGCAGCGGGTGGTTCCCGGCGCGACCGCAGCGGAGGCCAGGCGGCACCTGGACGCCCGCAGCGAGGTCATCAAGGGAACCGAGCAGATCCGGCAGCGGCTGCAGCTGATCATGGACGAGGCTATCGCCGACCTCGACGGCACCCATTTCGACCTGGCCGAGCCCATCCGGCGCGTGGAGGCGCACATCGCACCGGCAGGCAGCGCGGCCGCGCCGTACTACACGTCGCCGTCGAAGGATTTCGCCCGGCCCGGCCGGACCTGGCTGCCCACCCTCGGCCAGACCAGCTTCCCGCTCTGGAACCTGATCAGCACGTGGTACCACGAGGGCGTCCCCGGCCATCACCTGCAGCTGGCGCAATGGATGTACCTGTCCAGCCAGCTATCGCTGTACCAGACCAGCGTCGGCGGGGTGAGCGCGTGCAGCGAGGGCTGGGCGCTGTATGCCGAGCGCCTGATGGATGAGCTGGGCTACCTGTCGGCTCCTGGAGCCTGCCTCGGCTACCTGGACGCTCAGATGATGCGCGCCGTCCGGGTCGTGGTCGACATCGGGATGCACATGCAGCTGCAGGTACCCGGCGACTCGCCGCTCGCCGCGGGCGAGAAGTGGACGCCGGAACTAGCGCGGGAGTTCTTCAGCGCGCACAGCGCGCGCTCGGCGGCGTTCATCGGCAGCGAGATCGCGCGCTATCTGAGCGCACCTGGCCAGGCGATCAGCTACAAGCTGGGCGAGCGCGCCTGGCTCGCCGGACGCGCGGCAGCCCAGGCCGCCAGCGGCGGCGACTTCGACCTCAAGTCCTGGCATATGGCCGCGCTCTCGCTCGGCTCCCTCGGGCTCGATGACCTCACCGAGGAACTGGCGTCATTGTGAGGAGGCAGCGGCCTGCGCGGTCCAGCCGGGCGGCCGGCGGCCGCCGCGTCCCCTTCTTCGTGATCACGGAGGATTGCCCGTGCTAGGTGCTGACAGTCCTCCTGGCCGGTGCGTTTCGACTATTTATGTGAACACCAGGCAGAACGGGTGCCCGGCCGGATCGCTGTACACCCGGAAGCCCTCGCCCTCGCCGGGCAGCCGCCGCGCACCCAGGACCAGTACCTGCTGCTCTGCCTGCCCGATGTCCTCGACCCGGACGTCCAGGTGCATCTGCTGCGGGCGCTCGGGATCGGGCCACTGCGGCGCACGCAGCTCAGCAGCCCGCTGGAATGCGAGCCCGGGCCGGTCGGGCGCATCGCCGATCACCACCCAGTGGTCGTCATCCTGAATCCGCTGTATGCCGAGCAGTTCCTGGTAGAACCGCGCGAGCGCCGACGGATCCGGGCAGTCGATGACAAGGCCATGCCAGCGTCCGATCATGCCTGCCGATTCTGCCGTGTTCCGCAGCTGATCGCCGGGCACTCGAACCGACGCGGCTAGGCCCGGGCCGGCGTGACTTCTGACATCCTCGACCAGCCGTCTCCCTGCACCTGCACGTTGATGATCTCCGGAGTCTCCGCCACCACCCCGGGCATCCAGGACATGGCGGTCTTGAAATGATCGGAGTTCACGTGAGCCGCGCCGGCGTCGCCGTCACGGAACGCCTCGACCAGCACGAACTGATCAGAGTTATCAACGCTCCTGGACCACTCGAAGAAGAGGTTGCCTGGCTCGCCGCGGGTCGCCTGGGTGAAATCGTCGACGAGCGTGAGCCACTCGCCGCTCCGGTCGGGTCTGATGGTCCACTTGACGACGATGAAGATCATCGTTGCCTCCTCGGCTTCAGCCGCGGCGATGCGGCTGGCAGGCTTCCGGTCGGGTGACACCCATTTTTGCCAAAAAGGCGGCCCGTGGCTACTGGACGGCGGCCGGGGACATGCCCGCGCGCTGGCCGGCCGGTCACCCGGCCGGGACATGCCCGCGCAGCGCGCGCTCGCAGGGGTTAGGGTGGACCGCGCCGCTCCTGCTTCGCCGCTCAGCAAGCTGGCGGCGGAACCGACGGACGTTCCTGCGTCTCCGGCCCCATGACGCACCGCAGCGCTGCCATCGCCTCGGCGGTGCAGTCTTTCGCGGCGGCCGGGCCGATGCCCATGGCCGAGGCGACCTGCTCGTGCGAGAGATCCAGGTAAAAGCTGAGTACGAGTGCCTCTCGCTGCCTCGGCGGGAGCGCGCTCAGTGCCGCTATCATTGCCGCCGCTGCCAGCGGTGCGATCGGCCGACCGGCGGCGGGCACATCTGGCGTGCCGCCGACTGCGTGAGGGGCGCTCGCCATGTCGTGCTCCGGGATCGACCGCGACCGGTTGACTACGTCGTGGCGGAGGTAGGACAGCGCCTGATCACGATCGCGCATTCGGCGCCAGGCACCATGCAACGAGACGAAGGAGTCCTGCACGATCTGCTCCGCGGTTCCGACATCTCCTACCAGCAGTGTCGCCAGCCGCGCCAGCGGATCGTAGTGCGCGATGTACATCGCGGTGATTGCCTGATCGGCAGCTGATCCGGCTTCAGCCGGAACCGGATCTGGCGGGGCGCCTGCGGACCGGGTGTCCGCAGCATGCCCGGCAGGGACGCCATTGTGTCTGGCCAGCCTGCGGTGTCGGCGTGCTCCACCGCGCACAGAGCTACTAGCAGTCAACGGCGCTGCTCTCCCCGGCGGCGCGTCGGCTGACCTTGGGCCGACCGGCCGCCCGCCCAGGTTGCGCGCGCGGTCTGTCGGCTGCTGCGGTATTCCTTCGGCGCCCCCCACCACTGCAGAGTAGGAAGAAAAAGTAAGCAATGTCAAGACAGTGGCAGTTAGATGCGGACGTAAGTGACTCTAAGATGAAGTTCATGGGAGCTATGTCACGTCTGGTCTGAAATCTCCTGCCCTGGCGACGGCCATCAAGCTGGATTCTTCCGACTTCTTCCGACAGGATGAGGATATGGCGGGTGATGATTGGGAGCGTCTGAGCGATTACGTGGTCGCACGACGCATCGCCCTCGGCCTCAGGGACCGTCGCGCGCTTGCCGCAGCTACTGGCGTGAGCGACCGCACGCTCGGAAAGCTGGAGAACGCCAAGCGCGTGTCCGCCAGCACTCTCGGCGCGGTCGAGAACCGTCTCGGCTGGGCCCCCGGCTCATGCCGGCGGATACTGACCCGGGCGGAGCCGGTTCTCCTGCCTGCCGACGGGCGTCAGCGCCATTACGAGGATCCGACCCTGCAGCACATAGCCGAGACGCCAGGACTGCCTCCCGACGTCGTGCGCGGCCTGATCGCACTCGCCCGGACCTGGCGCGAGCAAGAGGACGAGCCCGACGAGCCGACCCGCCGTCATGCCTGAGCGGCCCGGCCAGCTTCCGGTTGGGCGCCAGCCGTCCCGAAGCGCCGCCGGAGGGCCGCCCGAGGAGGGCTATTTCACGCGGCGCAGGTGCCGCTCCTGCGGCCTGGCAGCCTGCTCTTCCAAGTGCGCAAGGAGAAGTCTCTCGGCAACCCGAAGCAGGGACGCGGCGTTGTCGCGCAGCAGGTCGAGTTCGCTGGCGATCCAGCCGCCATCCGGGGCCTGGCCTGTACCTTCAGTCATCCTTGGACTGCTCTCCTCAGGTTTTCAGGAGATGGGTCTCTGATAGCCGATGCTAGTGGGCTTTGCACCACCCCGTGGCGCATACGCGCTGCCGAAAAGCGCGACCGGCCAGGGCGCGTCCCCAATAGGTCGTCGCGGGTGGGCACGGTGTCAGGGAGCCGCCAGCGAATCCATCGCGAGCGGCGATTGCTCAGGGGTTCAGGGCAGACGCCGAGCGGTCCCACCGGCTGTAGCGAGGGCTAAGACACTCGAAGCCGAGACCTGGGCCAACTGAGACGACCGGGATTGAGACGCCCGGCAGCGAGACCTAGAGGACCGAGACGGCCGGCAGCGAGACGCCTGGGATTGAGACGCCGGCGGTGGTGGCGCCCCGACACCTGTGCGGCACGCTCGCGACCGATGTGCCCGGTTGCGACCCGCCCGCTGACGTGCGGGCGCTGGCGCTGTGAGTTCACTGCGGGCTGGCTCTACGCAGGCCGCCGTGGCACGGACGGAGCGGCGGGCGATCGCGGCCAGGTCCATGGCGAGCGTGGTCGCATCACCGTTCCCGTTGAGCAAGGCGATCGCACCTAGCTGCTCCTTTAGGGTCGAATCACGCGTTCGCCGAGAAGCCGTGCATGTCTCCCGAGTGCTGGATCCACAGGTTCGGGGCGATTGGTGCCGATGTCGGCGGCGCGCTCCAGAGTCTGCTCTGCTACTCCCTAGCCCGACCTTCCTGGATAGTTTGATCTTGATAAGCTGACGGCCGCCCCGAACCGGGCCTGGCC
>ODAK010005649.1_pt1 | contig 12668 bp, 6 predicted proteins | sample 1539591 | NCBI WGS metagenome assembly ODAK01 (sample SAMEA3539303, study PRJEB22396) | soil metagenome | biome: tundra; feature: field; material: soil | place: USA | collected 2010-05 | depth 0.15 m | reverse complement strand
GCGAAGGTGGGATAACTGTTAGTAGCGGAGACTCACCGAAGGTGTTGCTTGAACAAGTGTATTTCTACCAGGAAAGTTGTAACATGATACATATCCATTCTTATCATTCAAATTATTTTTTAGAAACTTTTCTAAATAATTAAAATTGTCAATTGATTCAAGTTAACTAAGGTCAAATAATAAATTATCAGGAAGGGATTAAAAAGAGCTGCAAAGGGCAAAGCTTTGGCAAGGTATTCATTCAAAACTTCCGGAAATTTTAAAATGCATTTGGTTCAAAAAACCTTCAAAATTTTAATAAATATGCCCCATTAAAGTACTTTGAAAAGAATGAATTTTCTCCGGTTTTTGTCATTCACTTCCCAACATTCTTCAAAACTATAAATGGCGGACACTGCTTCCAGTCTGTATTAGGCTTGACAAAAGTTGGGCCGATTGAAAAATTTCCAAGAATTAGATCCAGTTTTCCATCGCCGTCAATATCACCTGCATCCATTGTCAGCCACCTTCCCATACCTGCCTGCTGAAATGAATACGGCTTAAACTCCATGTTGCCCGTATTTTTTAAATATACAAAACTCTCTTCGGGTTGCCTGGCATAATCAGCAAAATAAGAAATGGTAGCAATATCAAGATTACCATCTCCGTCAAAATCCCTGGCGATGGCCTTATAACATCCGTTAATTGGATAAAAATATTTCTGAGTGAAATGATTCGTTTTATCATTCATAAAAATATACACACCATGATAAGGTTTTAATACCTGCGAATAATCGGCATTGTCCCCGCAGGTATAAACAATATCAGGGTAACCATCTTTATTGAAGTCTGCCAGTTCAAAAGAAGATGAACCGTAAATGGGTGGAAATTTCAAAACTTCCTCCTGGTCAAAATTACCATGTCCTTTATTAGTGAATAAAAAAATGCCTTCGTCCCCTTGCGCGAATAAGGCCCAGATATCAGGCAACCCATCATGGTTAGCGTCCTGCAAATAAACTTTTATAGCACCGGGTACATTTCTAATGATATGTTTTTGGAATTTATAATTGCCCATATTTTCAAACCATGATAATTGGCCTGTCATAAATCCAAATTCGCAAACGAGATAATCAGTTTTACCGTCATTATTCAAGTCAGCTGCGATAATCTGTACCGGTCTCTGCAAACTATCAATTGTCAGACTGGTGTCCTTCTGAAAACCGCCATCAGCATGGTCATTTATAAAAAGTCCCTTTCCGAACTTCCCGTTATTGGGATTTAATTTTCCTATATTACAGGCTAATAAATGATTTTCTAAATAATCAATATCTACTACGGGTCCGGTTCCCATTACCGAATCTGTGATTCTTAAATTTCGGTTCACGAAATAAATATTTTGTTTAAAAGCATCACTGAATACAATAGGATGAACAGAGTCAGAGGTATTAATTTTTACATAACAGGTAGCAGGTTTCAGAAAATGGATATCCGGAATCTCTACCGTAAATAAAGGCAATCCTGTTTGTATTGCCATTGACCTTTTTTGAGGAGGTAATGAATCAGGAGATGTTGCTTCATAATAATCAAGGATATCCTGCCATTCGTTCAGGCTTAACAATGGCCGGGAAGGATAAAAATCTTTGCCTATAAATTGATCGTGTACGGTTGGATATATTTCAAATCCAAAATTAGTGATTCCTAACCGCGGACCCATCTCTGGTAATACTCCCTTTTCCCAGTGCTTGCTATCCAGTAAGAAAGGATCCGGAAATTGATGACAGCTTTGGCAATAAACCCGGGCCAGTTCATCACCTTTTTTAATACTTGACCATGAAACATCAGCATGCGAAATATTACGATGATACGTTTTACAGGAATTAAAAAAGGGAAGAAGAAAGAAACAAACCGATATAGGAACTAATAACCCATATGAGCGGACACTAATTTTTATCATTATTAATTTTTAGGGCACTATCGCAAATTTACTTTTCTGACTTCGCCTTTGTTATTTTTTATTTCAACCGATACTACATTGTCATCAACCGAAAGCAACCGTCCTGATTGTGATAAAAAGGAAGACCCATAACCCACTTCCCGCTTTTGTTTTTTACCATTCTTATAAGTAACAATAGCACTTTCATCAAGTGGTTTTAAAGGAATGAACAGGATATTTCTGTTCAGTTCAAAAATTTTCATAGCTCCTTTATTCTGGCTTGCGGCCAACAAATACTTTCCTTTACTGCTTTTTAATTTTACCAAAGCCTTCCCATTGCCGGGTATATAAATTCCGCTTTCAAGAATGGACTGAGGTTTGAAATTTCCATTCCCCTCTCCTTTCATCATTAAACCATTAAGGGCATCATACCTTCCGATTATGGTCTCCGTTCCGTAATCATTCCCGTTAATGACCACATCAGCATTTCCATCGCCGTCAAAGTCATCAACCGTCATTCCGTCAAGCACTGAAAATTGCGCCTGCACCGGAAGAGGAATCATGGTAAATTTCCCATTTCCATCGTTTCTCAAATAGGCAGACGAAAGATAATTAGCATGTAGAACCTGTGCTTCTTTCCTGTCCTTCTCAGGAATAATTGAATCCATGGGAGCATTAGCAAATGACTTATAGGTTTCATATCTCTTTCGGATACCGATCATCTGCTTCAGAATATCATCCCTCGACTGTGCCGGAAATTCCTTCATTGTGGTATCTGTTTGAGAAGCCGGTAAGAATACCGAAGGAAATGCATCATAGGTACCGTTATTATCAAAGTCTTTCGCAATGATGCCCACAGGATATTTGTCGCTTGCTTTGTAAAATGTATTCAGCCCAACATTACCTACTATATAATCCATTTTACCATCATTATTAAAATCGCCGGCTATAATGGTATTCCACCAACCTACTTTGTTTCCAATACCTGTCGCCGGTGTTACATTTTTAAAAACTCCTTTATCATTTCTCAGGAAGGTAACCGGCATCCACTCTCCCACCAGTATCAGGTCTTCCCAGCCATCATTATCGAAGTCGGTGAAGATGGCATCGCACACCAACCCGATATTTTTTAAGTCAGGAGCAACCGCATCGGTAACATCTGTAAATTTTGCATGCCCGTCTTTGGAATCATTTCGAAAAATAAAACTGGATACTGGCTTCGGATAATTTGCCGGATCTACCCTCCCGGATACAAAGAGGTCCAGGTCACCGTCTTTATCATAATCTATTGCCCTGACGCAGAATTTGCTGGTATAATTTTTTGGCAGCGCATTGGAATCTTCCGTAAAATTGCCTTTGCCGTCATTGATGTATAATTTATCCTGGTATGAAGGTGAGCCTCTCACTCCCTGGTAACCGCCGCTGGCAATATACAAATCCGGATGCCCGTCGCCGTTAGCATCGAATAAAAGTACCCCTTCATCCTCCCGGTTTTTATGTAGAGTATCTTGTGCCTTCAATAAACTCTTCTGAATGAAAGTTCCGTTGCGTTGCTGCAAAAATATCTGCGCGCTGTAATCGTATGAACCGCCGCTTACAATATCGTCGAGTCCATTGCCATCCACATCACCAACCGCAAGTCCGGGTCCGTATTCTGAAAATTTATGAGGGAGTGTCCTTTGCACATTAAAATCAATGAAATCCTTTGCAGGCTCTGTAAAATGGATATTTACCGAATCATTGATTTCTTTAAACAGGGCATTTTTATCTATTTTTTGAGATGGATATGAATAGGTGAGATTAGCGTCTTTCTTATTAACAACTATCGTCTGGTTTACAGCAACATGTTGAAGGATTTGTTCTTTGCCACCGGGCCACTTTATGATAAGCGAGTCCACGGTTGCAACATTCCCCAAACCGAAATGGGGTTCTATCTGCATCGTGGAAAGGTATCCGCGATAGGGAGATTGTTCATATACCTGTTGCTTTCCACCATAATGAAGTTCTACGAAGGCGCCCAGTCCATTCAGGTTTAAGGAGTCACCCTTCAATTTTACGGAAAGGTAATTGGGATGTTTTTTAGGATCATCCATTGACGTATTCTTATAAACCGATGCTTCATCATTAATATTATTCACCACCATATCCATATCACCGTCATTATCAAGGTCCACATATACGGCGCCGTTAGAAAATGTCGGCGTGGTTAATCCCCAGCTCGTGCTTACATCTGAGAAAGTCAAATTCCCATTATTGCGGAATGCATATTTATGAAGTTTTACGGTAGGTATCTGTGCCAGTATGTATGATTTACTGGCAATATTATTTGCCTGGTTACGAAAACTGGTAAAGTCATGGTCTGTAAGGTCCTTTGGAAATCCGTTGGTAATGATTACATCGCGGAAGCCGTCATTATCAAAGTCTGTAACCAGCGGGCACCAGCTCCAGTCAGTTTGTGAAATGCCGGATAAAAAACCGATATCACTAAAAACGGGATCACCGATCGAATCATTTGAAATGACCCTGGGACCCTCGTTCAGCTGAATCGTATTTCTCGTATACTGATATTGATATCCGTACAGGTCATTATTCAGGTAGGACTGGTAACTATTTGACCCCATCATCATTTTTTTCCGGTAATTATCTTCGGGGTTCATATCCAGTTCCACCACATCAGGTAAGCCATCATTATTGATATCAATCACATCCTGCCCCATTCCGTTTGCAGAAGTGTGTTTAAAATAAGTTGCGGATTTATCCGTAAACGTGCCGTCATGGTTGTTGATATAGAGGATATCATTTGAAAGGAAATCATTGGTAACAAAAATGTCTTTCCAACCATCATTATTAAAATCGGAAATATTCACGCTATGGCCATATCCTTCAATAGTTACCCCTGCCTGTTTGGTAACATTGGTGAAGACCGGGTGTTTTAGAACAGGATCCCAGTCATTCCTGTATAACCGCCCGGTACTGGGGAAGGAACCGTTAGTTATCTTTGGGCGATAAACAGCAGGATTAAATTCGGGTAAAATTTCATTTACTGCAAGATACATGTCGAGGTCGCCATCATTATCATAATCAAAAAAGGCTGCCATGGTAGAATGGGTAGTGTCATTCAAACCGTACTCTTTAGCCATCTCCTTAAATACAGGAACTCCGTTTTTATCAAGCCCCTGGTTTATATACAAAAGATTTTGCCTTTTCTCCGGGTCTTTGCTCATCGAGACACAAACATAAATATCCATCCAGCCATCATTATTGATATCGATCACGGATACACCCCGGCACCACCTGCCTTCTCCACCAACTCCGGCCTCTTCTGTTACATCATCAAATTTCAGGTTTCCTTTATTGAGGTATAATTTGTTTGAAACGACGTTCCCTGTGAAATAGAGATCCTGAAAACCATCGTTATTGAAATCGCCGACACCAACGCCGCCGCCATTATAAATATTAGTTACATCAAGTGGATTCAGCGAATCATTTTCTACAATTTTATTATTGAAATGTATGCCCGAATGGGAAGAAGGAACCTCTTCAAACAAGGTTACTTTTTTCTTGCAGGAAATCAAAAACAGGAGAATGATAAAACAGACAGGGTATTGAATTTTCATTAATATTGAATCTTTCTTTTAAGAGGGAGATTCGGAGTGAGCTGACCCTTGCAGATCGCCAGAATTTATAATCTTTAGAAATTTGATCAGGCTAAGGTACAAAAAAAAGAGGCGACGACATTTAATCATCACCTCTTTTCTTTTTAATTTATCTGAATATTAATAACCCGGATTTTGCTTTAAAGCCCCTTTCTCAATGTTAATCTGGTTTATAGGAATAGGGTATAGTTCATTCTTACCACCGGTAAATATAGCTCCAGTCAATACCGGGTTGGGATGCACTGCCCGAGTAGAAGCCTTTATATGGTTATTTAATACAGTTGCCATATATCCACTACCAGCAGGTCCACCGTAAAGTCCATCATAGCGCTGTAAGTCAAAGAAACGATGGCCTTCCATAGCCAGTTCAAGTTGTCTTTCCATATACACAGCAGCACGGGCATATGCCTGGCCGCTTACAGTGAAGCCTGTTGAAGGAGCCGTTCCGTACAATCCAATCTGGTAATTAGCAGCAGGAGTAGTCGTAAACCCTGCAGAAGGATTGGCATTGTTTATATAAGTATGCACCCAGTATTCAGGATGAGCAGCCATGCGATTCCTCACCATATTTACATCAGCTTGTGCAGCATCTAATTGATTGGCCTCTACTTCAGATTCAGCACGCCATAATATTACATCCGGCAGGCGAATCAGGTTAAAATTGATGGCGTTAGCCTCGTTTCCGGCCCAACCCTGGGCAGTTTCGGTGGTGGTGGCAATCGCATTAGCCCAGAAAACATTCTTGATTGGATTATATGGGACAATATCGCCACGAGACCAGGTTTCACCGCCGCATAGTCCCCAATCCAAATATGGTATACCCCTGCGGCCTAAGGTCCAGTCAATACGGGGATCCAAAGGATTTACAGGAGGAGTAAAAGGATTAGTAAGTACAAGCCCATGATCATTAGGCAGGTCAACCACATTATACATTGGAAACCCTGTAGTTGGATCTGTCTGGAACATGGGTAAACCATTTGCATCAACCTTGAACGCATTGGCAACGGTATAAGAAGGCTGGTAAAAACCGCAGCAGCCCGTATTAGTACCCGCAGCGTAATTTAATACGTCGCCCTGGTCTGAGTTTTGACCACCAGAACCATCATTTGTTGTCATTTGCACGCAGAATACTGATTCCGGATTATTCCTGTGAACCGCATTAAAATTATCTTCAAAAGGCCCTAAAGCAAATTTTGCACCTGAGGATGTTACACCATTATTAATGATATCCGTACAGAGAGGCAGCGCAAGGGCGTATTGATGAGAAAACATGTATGTTTTTGCTAAGAAACCCTCAGCGGCATAGTAATTTGCCCGTCCAACCTGTGGCTGGGCTCCTTTAGGTAATACCAGCATGGCTGCCTGAAAATCAGCAGCAATGGAATCCCAAATGGGACCGGGATTTCCAACATTTAAGTTGCCAGCGCCATATGTAATCTTTTCATTTACGTAAGGTATATTTCTCCACAGTTTCGCAGCTTCTACGTGGAAAACGCCGCGTAAGAATCTTGCTTCAGCAATCAATTCCGCAGCATATGCAGGTGTAATGGAACCATCTGTAACAAGTGGAATCTCCCTTATAACATCATTTGCACGCTGAATGGCATTATAGCAAAAGGACCATTTTTCTGAAATGTACTCATTGGCCGCATCCAAAGAATGGTTCTCAATAGGAGCCGCAGTAGGCTGGTCAGTAGTATTTGAGCCTTTATACGCATCATCCGCTGCTACGCCACCGTAAATCCAGTTGGTAGAGCTGGTTTCCCAGGAAGTATATCCAATGCCGGAGGCGTATCCATCAAGCATAGAGTAGGCGCCAATGAGCAGACCATCAACACCAGCTTTACTAGCCAATACACTTGCGCTCAAACTTCCAACGGGCGCATGGACCAGGAATTTTTTACAGGAGTATATAAGTGTCAGAGCGATGAGGATGCCTCCCAGGGCAATGTATTTAAATTGAAATTTTTTCATATCTGTCATTTTTATATTTAATATTTAAAAGGTTATGTTGGCTCCGAAAATATATTGTTTCTGATTATTCGGGTAAGCTCCATAATCAATACCAAAGGCAGCGCTTGCATTGGTGCCAGTTCCGTTATTTGAAAGAGAAGGCACTAATTCAGGATCGAGGCCGGTGTATTTGGTAATCATAAATAAGTTGGTAGCCTGGAAATAAATATGGATCTTATCGATACCCACTTTTTTGATCAATCCAGGATCAATCGTATACCCGATAGATGCCACCCTGCATTTCAGGAATGAACCATTTTCAACATAGTATGAGCTAATGGTACTTGAACCCATAGCCTGTGCAAAGGAAGCGGCAGGTACTGTAGCGCCCGGATTGGTTACTACTCCGTTTGCAACTATAGCAGCCTTATTGAACATATCAAGACTTTTGCCTCCCTGGAATGTGCTGTAAAAATCAGTCCAGTACCTCACATAATTGAAATCTTTATTTCCATAAGATCCATAAAGAACCATGGAGAAATCGAATCCTTTATAATTTGCATTCAGGTTTAAACCATACGTAAATTTAGGGTTAGGGTTACCAATCCATGTACGGTCAGTAGCGTCAATCTTTCCGTCGCCGTTAACATCCTTGTAGATAAATGAGCCGGCTTTTGCCCCTGCATAAGTTGCGCCCTTTCCGGCGGCAACATCTGACTGGTAAATACCTTCTGTCTGGAAGCCAAAGAATGAACCAATCGGGTGCCCAACCTCATTTCTTACGATATCATAATCCCGTGAATAACCGTAATCGAAATAATTACCAGGGATTTTAGTGATTTTACTTACATAAGTAGTAATGTTTGTACTTATATTGAAGGTGAAGTCCTTCCCTGCCCTGCCATGATAGGCGGCGTAAATATCAACACCGGTATTTTGCACATCACCAATATTTACTTGAGGTAAAGTAGCACCACCAGCAAGGTTCGAAGCAGTGGCATCTATGAATAACAACCCGCTGATCTTCTTTTGATACCATTCGGCGGTCAAATCAAAATTTTTAAATATCGTAGCATCAAAACCTACATTTAAAATCTTGTCGGTTTCCCAGGTTGTTTTTGGGTTACCGATCTGGTTGTTATAAAAACCCTGTTGGATAGAATTAGTACCACCATTTATTCCATAGTAAGATACACCAGTTCCCTGGGCATAGCTGGAATAAGCATTGTTACCGCCAATATTACCGTTATTACCTGCTTCGCCATAGCTACCGCGTATCTTAAGATTGTTTAACCACGCAGTTCCTTTCAGGAAATCTTCCTGTGATGCGCGCCATGCCAGCGATACGGATGGGAAGGTACCCCACTGATGACCGGGATAGAAGATGGAATAACCATCCCGGCGAATAGTAGCTCCCAGGATATATTTATCATCATAAACATAATCCAACCGGCCAAAAACAGATTCAGTTGATGTTGGCTGATAGATATAACTGGTTGGGGCATTAACCGGCGTACCAAATTGAAGCTGTATGAAATTTGGGTCTAGAGAAAAGAAACTCTGAGCGGATGCAGAAAACTGCCTGCCCGAATATGCTTTCGTTTCATAACCACCTAATACCTGGATATTGTGCTTGCCAAATGTTTGCTTGTAAGTAATGAGGTTGGTCCAGTTGTAACTGGCGCTAATTTGTTCATTCTCACTCGCCCCGTTTGGATTTATATGAGATTCATAATCATTGTAGGGATTGTAAGTGATGTTCCAATAATATTGGTTATACAATAGCCCGCCAAAGCTTGTACGCAAAGTGAAATGTTGCAGAATATCTGCTTCAGCAAATACATTTCCTTCAACGGTTACAAAATTAGCATGGTTGTTTCCTTGCCGGGCAAGGACAGCATATGCACTACTACCATTTCCCAGAGGTTCGCCGGTTGGGCCATCATAGCCACCCCCAAAATTACCCTTAATGTCATAAACAGGGATAACGGGCATTTCACGGAAAATATAGGCCATGGGGCCGCCTTCCTGTTGATTGGTCCCATTATAGCCTCCATTATTTTCCCTGTATGTAACAAAACCATTTTCACCAAAACGAATATGATCTTTTATACTAAAATTGGTATTTAATCTTGCCTGGTATCTTTTTTCATAATTATTAAGCAGCGTACCTTTTTGATCAAGGTAATTTACTGAAAACAGGTAATTACTTTTATCACTACCACCGCTTGCGCTGATGGTATGAGATTGTGAAGGTGCAGGACTAAATACTTCCTGGAACCAGTTAGTACCTTTTTGATTAAACTTCTGAACCAGGAAATCATTATTGGGATTTAGTGGGTCAAAATTATAATATTGCTCAATATTCGGGTCGCTGGTAACACCAGCTGCCCCAAAAGTTCCTACTGCAGTGTTTCCATGATAACCGTAGGTAGGAATCACCCCTGCCCCACCAGGATATAAAACCTGTGTGCCTGCGTCATTTGCCCTGAACGCCATTATAGATTGCTGCGTGGGACTCATAATGTGGAAAGGATTACCGGGCAATGGCATCTGCCTGCCGTAATAACCATCATAGGATATCGTGGTTTTGCCCCTGCCTCTTTTTGTGGTTATAACAATTACACCGTTACCGCCAGAAATACCATATATAGCAGCAGCGCCGGCATCTTTCAGCACGCTGATGCTTTCTATGTCATTCGGATTTACCAAAGACATGTCACCAACTTGCACACCATCAATCACATACAATGGTTGTGTCGCACCAAAGTTTGAAATACCACGGACAAATACGGTACTTTGGGCACCGGGAGCACCGGAGTTAATTACAGTTACACCGGCCGCCTGTCCCTGCAATAATTGCTCAGAACTGGTAGCAGGTATCTTTTTCGCATCGGTAATATCCACCGTTGCAACAGAACCGGAAATATCCTTTCTTCTTTGTGTGCCGTATCCGGTTACAACCACTTCATTCAGGCGGGCCATAGAGGATTGAAGAGATACGACAACATTACTAAGGTTCGCAATAGCCACCCTGTATGGCTCATAACCAACGAAACTGATCTCAATTTCTCTCGATTTTGCAGGCACATTAATAGAAAATGTGCCATCGGCAGCAGTTCTTTCGCCGGTTCGTTGTCCCACAACTATGATAGACGCACCGGACAGTGGAGTACCGTCAATTGCGGTAACTTTACCCGTAATGGTTCTTTGCTGAGCCATTGACTGAAAGAAACAAAAAACGAGGAATAATCCGCTAAGCAGAATTTTTTTTCTCATAATCAAGTATTTAAAGGAGTGTTAAGGTTTTTACAAAATTGAAATTACAGATTTTTTTGAATTCTCCAACTTTTTTTTTGTTTTTTATTAACAATTATGAAACAAAACGGTGAAGAATTAAGAAAATATAGTATTTGGCTAAAAAAATATTATAGTAAGCGAATCAGTTTCGGGCTAAAATAATATTTCATTTTAATAGAATATTATTTCCCCCTGCCAAATGCATTAAGACTCCTTTTTACCTAAATTGTATTATACAGCAGTATAGGCTATTCGCTATTGATATTTCATACCGCTAAGGAGAATTTAAAAAATCAGCTCTCATCAATAATTATGCATACAATTATATTGTCTTCTCAATGCAGAATGAGGTTCCTTTCAATCTGCTCCAGCGATTTACCCTTTGTTTCCGGCACTTTCGTTAATACCCAAATCAGTTGCAACACCATCATAAATGCAAAGAAGGCAAAAATGGGCCACGGGTTATTTTTAAACACACCAAATTTTGCATCTAAAAATACCGGGGTGATCAGCGTAATAGTAGCCGCACAAATCCAATGTACACTGGCCCCAAATGATTGGCCCAGCGCCCTCACCTTATTAGGGAATATTTCAGCTATTAAAACCCAGATCACGGCTCCCTGCCCCACTGCATGAGAAGCTATGAATAACAGCAGGAAGACCATTAGGAATACTGAACCGGCATGTGTCTTAAATGCAAAAGCTACCATCACCAGGCTAATGATGTAACCGATGGAGCCGATCAATAACAGCGTTTTCCGTCCGAGCCGGTCAATAAAATATAAGCCAACGAAAGTGAATATCAGGTTTGTGCCTCCTATTGCGATGGAATTAGCCAGGGATTCTTTTGCACCTAATCCAATCCGCGAAAGGATTTCCGGCGCATAGTAAAGAATAAAATTGATCCCGGAAAACTGGTTAAAAAAAGCCACAAAAAATGCCAGCCACAGAACTGTTTTATATTTCCTTTGAAAAATGGTGCCCCCGGAACCCTTCGTTTCTACTGCTGCGTTAGATGAAACAATATCATTCACCTCCTTTTCAGGATCTTCATTTCCAATTAAGGCCAGTACTTCTTTCGCCTTGATTACATTATTCTTTATAGAGACCAGCCACCTCGGGCTTTCGGGTACACCTAACACCATCAGGGTATATATTATGGAAGGAATACCAAGCACCCCAAGCATATAGCGCCAGTCGTTAGCTCCACCCACTCCCTGCAGCAGGTAGTTGGAGATAAATGCGATGAAGATTCCGAAAACAATGTTGAATTGATACAGGGCAGTAAGCCTGCCCCTTGTGGCAGTTGTGGATATTTCAGAAATATACGTTGGCGCCACCACGGAAGAAATTCCAATGCCAATTCCTCCAATAAACCGGAAGAAAGAAAAGAAATACGGGTTAGGAGCAAGTGCTGTTCCTACAGTAGATAGAATAAACAACACACCGATCCAGAACAGTGTTTTTTTCCGGCCGAATTTTTCGGCAGGCCTGCCACTGGTAAGTGCACCTGCTACCGTTCCCCACAACGCCATTGACATGATAAATATGCCGTGAAACAATGGTGATGTATGCCAGAGATTTTTTATCGGTTCATTGGCGCCCGAAATAACAACTGTATCAAATCCGAAAATAAAACCTGCAAGAGAAACAATGATGCTCAGGCCAAGTATTTTTCTATGCTTCATAAACCTGGTTTACTTACTATATAAAATATTTTTTTGAGGAAAGCAATCGTAATGAAGAAACCCGGAATATGGTGATTTCAGGTTTTTTAAAGAACCGATATAAAAATAGACTTTAAATTTTGGATTATTGAATGGCAAATTAATATTTCGAGGTGCTGC
>ODAK010005648.1_pt1 | contig 12669 bp, 11 predicted proteins | sample 1539591 | NCBI WGS metagenome assembly ODAK01 (sample SAMEA3539303, study PRJEB22396) | soil metagenome | biome: tundra; feature: field; material: soil | place: USA | collected 2010-05 | depth 0.15 m | reverse complement strand
GCTCACGTCGCGGGCCGGGTCGGTGACGACGATCCCGGCAATCGTCACCCTGCCCGCGTGCACGATCTCCTCGGAGGCACGCCTCGAGGCGACTCCGGCGGAGGCTAGGTACTTGGCCAGACGCACTGCCCGCGAGGATATGGACGCACCCCCGTAGCCGCGCGGCCTAGTCTCTCTGGGATGGACCTGAATCTGCTCGAACAGACCCTCGACGAGCTCGGGGAGCCGGCGTTTCGCGCCCGGCAGGCATGGCGATGGGCGGCGCAGGGCGCCTCCTCGTTCGAGTCGATGACCGACCTGCCGCGCCGGCTGCGAGACGTGCTCGCCGACGCCGTCCCGTTCTCGACGCTGGCGCTCGAGCACGAGGCCCACGCCCGCGACGGGACCGTCAAGGCGCTGTTTCGGACCGCCGACGGTCGCCCCGTCGAGGCGGTGATGATGCGCTACAGCGACGGACGGCGGTCGGTGTGCCTGTCCTCGCAGTCCGGCTGCCCATTGACCTGCAAGTTCTGCGCCACCGGGCAGATGAGCTTCGGGCGCAACCTGAGCGCCTCGGAGATCCTCGATCAGGCGCTGCACTTCCGGCGCCTGGACGCGGTCGACCACGCGGTGTTCATGGGGATGGGCGAGCCGATGATGAACCTAGACGGCGTGCTCGGTGCCTGTGAGCGGCTGCCCGAGATCGGCATCACCTCGCGCCGCACGGCGATCTCGACGGTCGGCTGGATCCCGGGGATCGAGCGCCTCGCCGCCGATCCCCGGCCGCTTCGCCTGGCGCTGTCGCTGCACGCCGCCGACCCCGCGCTGCGCTCCGAGCTGATGCCGGTCAACGAGCGCTACCCGCTGGGCGAGGTGCTCGCGGCGTGCGAGTCCTACCACGCGCGCAAGCGGCGCAAGGTGTTCGTCGAGTGCGTGATGCTCGCGGGGGTCAACGACTCGCATGTCCAGGCGGTGCAGCTCGCCGAGGCGCTCGACCCGCGGGTGTACAAGGTGAATCTGATCCCCTACAACCCGACCGGCTCGGCCTACCAGGGATCGAGCCCGAAGGCGATTGAGGCGTTCAGGGCCGAGCTCGAGCGCCGGGGCCTGCATCCGACCGTCCGATTAACGCGAGGACGCGACATCGACGCCGCCTGCGGGCAGCTGGCGGCGCGGACGTAGTGTGTCGGCCCGGCGTCGGGTCGAGAGGATCCGGCGATCCATAGGATGGCGCGGTCCCCGACTCAAACGGAGGCCAGATGCGCTTCGACTTGTTCTACGACCTCTCGGTCCCGGACTTCGCCGGCCTGACCGAAGGCGAGGTGTTCCAACAGTCGCTTGACGAGATCGCGCTGGCCGACGAAGCCGGGTTTGACGGCGTCTGGCTCGTCGAGCACCACTTCTACCGCCAGTACTCGCACTGCCCCGCGCCGGAGGTGATGATGGGTGCGATCAGCCAGCGGACCAAGCGGATGCGGATCGGCCACGGAGTCGTGTTGCTGCCGTTCAAGCACCCTGTGATGGTCGCCGAGCGGGTGGCGATGCTCGACGTGATCTCAAACGGACGGATCGACGTCGGCGTCGGACGCGGCCTCTCCCCGCTCGAGTACGAGGTGTTCGGCGGGTCGATGGACGACAGCCGCGCGCGCGTCGATGAGGGGCTCGAGATCCTGCGCCGCTGCTGGGCCGACCAGCCGTCCTCGTTCGATGGGCGCTTCTGGTCGTTCCCGGAGATCGACGTCGTCCCCAAGCCCGTCCAGAAGCCGCATCCACCGCTGTGGACGGCGGCGGTCACCCCCGAGACTTTCCCGATGGCGGCCGAGCGCGGGCTCGGGGTGCTCGCGGGACCGTTCAAGCCGCTGTTCATGGTGGCCGAGGACCGCGACCACTTCGCCGAGCGCTGCCGCGAGCTCGGACGCGATCCCCGCGAGCTCGGCTTTGGGATGACGCTCGGGGTGGTCCTGCACGAGGACCACAAGCGCGCCCGCAAGATCGCCGAGCGCCACATCCGCTGGTTCTACGAGCAGCTGCTGCGCCTGACGGCGCCGGTGCTTGAGCGCGGAGGCGAGAGCTATCGCTACTACCGCGAGGAGCTCGCCACGCTGCGCGCGCTGACCGGGGGCACGCCGTCGCTGGAGGCGCTCGACGCCGCCGGGATGGTGATCGCCGGCAGCCCCGAGTACGCGATCGAGCGCTTCCAGAAGCTCGCCAACACCGGCCTTGATCACGTGCTGTGCGCGACTGCCGCAGGGGGCGTTCCGCATGCCGACGCGATCCGCACGATTGAGCTGATGGGCGAGCGGGTGATCCCGGCGCTGCGTGAGACGACCGCGCCTGAGCCCGGCGAGGAGCCGCGCGACAGCTTCCGTTCCACCGACATGCGGATCTTCCTGCGCGAGTCTGGGACCGTCACCCCCGAGCTGCTGTTCAAGGGCCTGCCGATGATGTTCAGGCCGGACCGCGCCCCGGGCCTCGAAGCCCTGTACCGGGTTGACGTCCGTGGCCATGGCGGGGGCACCTGGTGGGTCCGGATCGCCGGCGGGCGCTGCGAGGTGCTCGGCCAGGACCCGGGGCAGCAGCCTGACGTGTCGATCCGCGCCGGCGCAAGGACCTGGGTGGGACTCGCCAGGGGCACGCGCAGGCGCGGCCCGGCGGTGTTCCTGCGCCGCCTGCGGATGTCCGGGGACCAGGCCAAGGCGGATGCCTTCGAGCGGCTGTTCCTCTAGCGTCGCGAGTCGTAAATCCGGCGAATTTATGACTCGGGGGTCTAGCCCGAACGCCGGTACGCCGGGTCGCGCGCAGTTACGGTCGCGCCCCCACCACCCGGCGTGTACTCAGCCCTCATCCGGCTCGACATTGAACACGTTCTCGGCCTGGAAGTAGCGCCGCCTCGGAATTGACCTCAGGCGGTGCTGGCCGCGCGCTCGGCCACCCGCGCTGCACCGAACCGGGCCAGTGCCGCGCGATGGCGCCGGGAGCCGCCGAGCAGTGCCGCGTCGAGCTGCGAGCGCTTGTAGAGCCAGTGCACGTCGGCCTCCCAGGTGAAGCCGATCCCGCCGTGGGCCTGGATCGCGGCTGCGGTGACCTCTCGGCCGCCGTCCGCGGCGGCCGCGGCGGCCAGCGCGGCGGCCTCGGGCAGACGATCGGGGTCCGCGTCCGCCGCCCAGGCCGCGAAGTATGCAGCCGAGCGGGCGCTCTCGGTGTGTAGGAGCATCTGCGCGCAGCGGTGGCTGACTGCCTGGAAGGAGCCGACCGGAACACCGAACTGCTTACGGTCCTTGACGTACTCGAGGGTCATGTCGAGGCCCCGCTGGCAGACGCCGACGACCTCGACTGCGATCGCCGAGCGGATGCGGTCAGCCACTCCCGCGCCGAGCGGCTCGCCGTCGCCAGCGACCGTCGCAAACCGGCGGGTGGAGTCGATCGTGACGAACTCCTGAACGTCGGCGTCGGAGCGGTCCACGAGCACGGCGTCCTCGCCGTCGAGCAGCACGATCACCGCCGCGTCCTTGGCATCGGCCGCGAGCTCGCGCGTGCCCAGGCCGCCGGTCATCTCTCCGGAGCACAGCCCCGGCAGCCAGCGGGAGCGCTGCTCAGGGGTTCCTGTCGCCTCGATCACCGCCGCCGCAGTCGCGCTCGAGAGGAACGGCGTCGCCGCGCACGCATACCCGAGCTCCTCGAGCAGCACGGAGAGCTCTACGGCTCCGAGCTCCTGGCCGCCGTGCTCGGCGGAGACGGCGATGCCCGGCCAGCCGAGCTCGACCAGCTCGCTCCACAGAGCGGGGTCGTAGGCGCCGGCCTCGGCGGCCTCGCGCACTTTCCCAAACGGGGAACGGGACGCAAGCAGGTCGTGTGCGACCTGCTTGATCTCCTTCTGCTCGTCGTTCAGATCGAAGTCCATGTCTGTTCCTCCTAACGTGCCTTGGGCAGGCCGAGAACCCGCTCGGCGACGATGTTCTTGAGGATGTCGGTGGTGCCGCCCTCGATCGTGTTCCCGCGCGAGCGCAGCAGCTCATAGCTCCATGAGCCGCCGGCCGCCAGCGCCTGGGGACCGATCAGGTCAGCCGCCAGCTGCGCGAGCTGCTGGTTGGTCTCAGACCACATCCACTTGGTCAGCGAGCCTTCCGGGCCGGGCTGTCCGTAGCGCTCGATCGCGGTCAGACCGCGGTAGGCGGTCAACCGCAGCACCTCGGCCTTGAGGTGCAGCTCGCCGAGTCGGTCAGCGACGACTGGATCGTCGAGCAGACCGCGGCGGGCTGCTTCTGCGAAGACCTCGTCGAGCACCTGGCGCAGCCTCACCTGCAGGAAGAACGCCAGCCCTGCTCGCTCGTTCATCAGCGTGGTCAGCGCGACCTTCCAGCCGTTGCCGACGCCGCCGAGCACGTTCTCGTCGGGGATCCGGGCCTCGTCGATGAACAGCTCGTTGAACTCCGGCTCTCCGGTGATCTGGCGCAGCGGGCGCACCTGCACGGCGTCCTGCTCCATGTCCATCACGAAGTACGTCAGTCCCTTGTGCTTCGGCGCCTCGGTGTCGGTTCGCGCGACCAGCATGCACCACTTCGAGTACTGCGCGCCGCTGGTCCACACCTTCTGGCCGGTGACGACCCACTCGCCGTTGTCCTTGACAGCGTGCGTCTTCAGCGAAGCGAGGTCCGAGCCGGCCTCGGGCTCGGAGAATCCCTGGCACCAGATCTCCTCCGCGGTCACGATCGGCGCCAGCAAGCGCTCCTTCTGCTCCGGCGTGCCCCAGGTCATGATCGTCGGCCCTGCCAAGAGCAACCCGAGCACGTTCGCCGGCAGCGGCGCCTGAGCGCGGGCGAGCTCCTCGAAGAAGATCGCCGACTGCGTCATCGTCGCGCCTCGGCCACCGAACTCGACCGGCCAGTGGACGGCCGCCCAGCCGCCGTCGGCGAGACGGCGCTGGAAGTCTCGGCGCCAGGTGTAAGCGGCGTCGTCGTCTGATGTGGGCATTTCGCCCGGGGGGTTGTCGGCAAACCACGCTCGCAGCTCGTCACGAAACGCGGTCTCCGGCTCGGTGAACGTCAGGTCCATGATTCCTCCTCGAACCTCCCTTCGGTCGGTCCCGCTGCGAGCCGCACTGCGCAGCCCACCAGGACGTCTTCCAGATCGATTGCTCGGCCGCCCGCGCGCACGTGGGCGTGGGCCACCTCCTGCACGCCCGCTGCGAGCAGGTAGGCCGCCTCGTCGGGCACCGCGACGCCGGCGCGGGTAAAGCTGGCGCCGTAGCGCCGCGCGAACCGGCGGATCGCCGCATCGCGCTCGGCAGGGACCGGGGCCCACTCCAGCAGGTAGACCCTGGCGAACAGGGGCTCGTCGTCGAGCGTGCGCAAGTACGCCCGCAGCCCGAGCCTGAGCTCCTCGCGCCAGTCGGCGGCGTCTCGGATCGCGACGCTTACCCGCGCCGCCAGCACGTCGAGGCCGAGCCGGTAAGCGGCGGCGAGGCACGCCTCCTTGGACTCGAACAGCTCGTAGAAGGTCCCGCGGGAGACGCGCGCGAGCCGCACGGCATCGGCGACGGTCGCCGCCTCATAGCCCTTCTCGGCGACCACGCGGATCATCGCGTCGAGCAGCTTGGCGCGCTGCGGCCGCCCGCTCAGCAGCGGCTCTAGCTCGGGGTGAGCGGTGACAAGCGATCCCGCCATCGCCGCAATCGTACCTCAGAGGTACCGGACGTGTACTTCAGAGGTCCTGGGGGATTTCTTCGGCATAGCCGAAGCTTGAGCCCAGGGTCGTAGGCGATTTGGGGCGGCTATCCGCACCAAATCGCCCAGATCGGCCCGAGCCCGCGCGCCGGCCCCGGCCCGCGCTCCGCTCGCTCAGACCCCGGCCCGCGCCTCGCCTGCTCGCAGCAATCGGTCGCGCAGCTCCTGCTCGACCTCCGGCGCCGGATCGAACGCACCGATCTCGGGAAGCTCGGCCAGCCCGCTGAGACCGAACAGCCGCAGGAACAGGTCCGTCGTGCGATACAGGACCGCCCCGAACTGTGAGCGGCCGGCCTCTTCGATCACTCCGCGCTCGAGCAGCGTGGCGGCTGCGGACTCGGCGTTCACGCCCCGGATCCGGGCGATCTCGGGCCGCGAGACCGGTTGCAGGTAGGCGACGATCGCGAGCGTCTCGGCCTGGGCCGGGGTCAGCGGCGGGGTCCTCGGCTTGGCGAGCAGCTGACGGGCGGCTGGCTCGGCGTCGGGATGGCTCGAGAGCGACCAGCCCCCGGCCAGCTGGCGCAAGACCAGCCCGCGGCGCTCGAATTCGTAATGCTCTCGCAGCCGCTCGAGCGCGGTCACGACCTCGTGCAGGTCGGCGCCGGTCGCCTCGGCGAGCGCTTCTGCGCCGACCGGCTCCACGCTCAGGAACAGCAGCGCCTCGAGCGTCGGCTCGAGCTCGAGGCTCACGCTGGCCTCCGCTCGCCATCCAGGCTCGCCGATATGGCGGCCGCGTGAGTCATCCGGCTGCCGAGAGCCTCTCGGCGGTCCCTGTCGGGGCGGGCGCGCGGACCGGGCTCCGCGCCTCGATCCGGATCTCATCGAACGGCTGCTGCTGGGTCCAGGTGAGCTCCCCCTGCTTGTAGAGCTCAAGCACCGCGAACAGGGTCACCGCGACGGTCACGCGGTCAGCGCGCGCGACCGCCTCGTCGAACGTGAAGCTCCCGCGCGCCAGCAGCCGGCGCAAGTGCGCGAGCCGCTCGCTGACCGACACCTTGGGAGGGGCCATGTGGCGGATGTCGACCGGCTCGGGCACCCGCAGCAGGCCTCCGACCGCGGCTGCGAGCGTGGCCGGGTCATAGACCGCGCGCGCATCCTCGAGCGAGGCGCGCCGCAGGAACGCAGGCAGCGGGGTCGAGCGGAAGCGATAGCCCTCCTGGGAGGAGAGCTGTTCCTGGAGGTAGCTGGCGGCGCCGCGGTAGCGGTGGGCATCGAGCAGGCGCGCGAGCAGCTCCTCGGCCGCCTCGCCCGGATCCAGGTCGATCAGCTCCTCCTCCTCGCCCGGCAGCAGCAGCCGCGACTTGAGCTCGAGCAACGACGCAATCAGGACCAGGAACTCGGTTGCCGGCTCGAGCTCGAGCTCGCCCTTGCGCTCGAGATGGTCGATGTAGGAGATCACGATCTCCGCCAGGTCCACCTCGAGCAGGTCGACCTCCTCGCGCAGAATCAGAGTCAGCAGCAGATCGAACGGCCCCGCGAAGACGTCGAGATCGAGCTCCAGCTCTAGGAGGTGCATCGACTCAGGCTACTTACCACTCCGGACCGGTCCCACGCCCATCGCCTGCCGCACGTCGCCGACCGTGTCCGCCGCAATCGCCTTGGCCTTCTCGGCGCCTTCGGCGAGCTTCCGCTCGAGCGCATGCTCGTCGGCACGCAGCTCCAGATAGCGCTCGCGGACCGGGGCCAGGTAGTCCACGACCGCTTCGGCCACAGCCTGCTTGAAGGCCCCGTAGCCGGCTCCTTTGAACTCCTTCTCGATCTCCTCCGGCGACGCGCCCCGACTCGCCGCGAGAATCTCGATCAGGTTCGAGATACCGGCCTTGTCGGGCGCGCGGGCGACCTCGGCTCCGGAGTCTGTGACCGCCGAGCGGAACTTCTTGATCACGGCGTCGGGCTCGTCCGTCACGTACACCGTGCCCTGCGGACTGCCTCCGGTCGTCGACATCTTGCGCTCGGGGAACTGCAGGTCCATGATCCGCGCGCCGACCTGCGGAATGCGCACCTCCGGCACCACCAGCGTCTCGCCGAAGCGGGCGTTGAAGCGCTGGGCGACGTCGCGCATCAGCTCGATGTGCTGGCGCTGGTCCTCGCCGACCGGGACCTCGTTCGCGCGGTAGGCGAGCACGTCGGCGGCTTGCAGCACCGGGTAGAAGAACAGCCCAGCTGAGACGAGGTCGCGCTGGGCGCCGGACTTCTCCTTGAACTGGTGCATGCGGGTGAGGTCGCCGAATGCGGTCACGCTCGAGAGCAGCCAGCACAGCTCGGTGTGCTCGTGGACGTCGCCCTGGCGAAAGAAGATGCAGCGATCGGGATCGATCCCCGAAGCCAGCAGCGTCGCCGCCGTGTCGTAGATCGATTGGCGGAGCTCCTGCGGCTGGTAGGGGACGGTGGTCGCATGCAGGTCGACGATGCAGTAGATGGCGTCGCCGCGATTCTGGCCGGCCACGTACTGGGTGATCGCACCGAGGTAGTTGCCCAGGTGCTTGCGCCCGGTCGGCTGGATGCCCGAGAAGATCCGCATGCAAGCGCGCAGGCTACTTGGGTAGCGCGCCGCCGGCCGGGCGCGCCCCACCGGGCAGCCTGCCGGCTCCCGGACGCCCGCGGCCGGCGCCTGCGGGCTCGCGGCGAAGCAGGTATGCCGCCACCACGCCGGCGATCGCGCCGCACGCGTGGCCCTGCCAGGAGATCCCGTAGTGCGGCACGAGGCTCGAGAGCAACGCGCCGCCCCACACGACCCCGACGACCGCACCGGTCAGCAGCTCGAGCACGCTGCGGTCGAACAGCCCGCGGGTCAGCAGGTAGGTCGCGTAGCCGAAGACGACGCCGCTGGCTCCCACCGTGTAGGAGTTCGCTGGCGCGATCAACCACGTGCCGAGCCCGCCGACGACGATCACGATCAGCGTCACGAGCGCCAACCGGGCGGCGCCGCGCAACGCGATGATCAACCCCATGAACGCGAACGGGATCGTGTTCGCGATCAGGTGGGCGAAGCTCACGTGCAGGAACGGCGCGGTGAAGATCCCCCACAGGCGACCGACGTTGCGCGGCCAGATCCCGTCCGTGTCGAGTCCGTTCGAGTCGAGCGTGTTGACGACCTCGATCACCCACATCAGGGCGACGACCCCCGCCAGCAGCATGACGCCCTGGATGTGCTCGAGCAGCTGGGCGCTCGGCCGGTGCTCGGTCCGGCGCCTCGTCACTCGCTCGGTCTCGCTCATCTGCGAAAGGATCGCATGTGGGCGAGGCGGCACGAGCCCAGGAGTGCTACCCGGCGAGCGCCTCGACGGCCACCGCCAGCGCGACCTCGGCCCGCTCGTGCAGCGAGGCCGCCAGCACGAACTCCTCGGGCGTGTGGGCGCCGCCGCCCCTGGGCCCCAGTCCGTCGATCGTCAACGGGATCGTCGAGGCGAAGTGGCTGGCGTCGCTGGCCCCGCCGCGGGCGACTCCCACGAGCTGGCGTCCGAGCCTGGCGCCCGCGCGTTCGAGCAGCCCTGCGGTCGCCTCCCGAGAGTCCATCCCGGGCCACAGGCGCTCCATCCGCGCCTCCAGCTCGACGCCGCCGAGCTGCTCGGGGATCGCCGCCATCACCCCGTCGAACGCCTCGATCCGGTCGGCGCGCAGATCGAAGATCAGCTCGCCATGAGCGGGGACGACGTTGAAGGCGTCGCCGGAGCGCACGACCGTCGGTACGACGCTCAGCCTGTCCGGGCCGCGTGGCTGGTGGAGCTGCGCGACCGTGAGCGCCGTTTGGGCGAGCGCAAGCAGCGCGTTCGCGCCCTGGTCGGGGGCGCTACCGGAGTGGGCCGGGCGCCCAGCGGCGATCGCGCGTAGCGTGCCCGCCGCCTTTCGCTGCACAACGACCCCCTCCCCGCCGTCGGGACCCCGCTCGCCGGCCTCGAAGCACAGGCAGGCGTCGTAGCCGCGGAACCGCTCGACGTGGACGAATCCCTGCGTTCGCCACTCCTCGTCGGTGACGAGCACGACCGCGAGCTCGGCGAACTGCCCTGGGTTTGCCGCCAGCGCCCGTGCGGTGCCCAGCGCCAGCACCACGCCGCCCTTCATGTCGGCGGTCCCCGGGCCGTACAGCCGGTCGCCGTCACGGCGCAGGGGCCCGTGCGCGTCGTGGCCGATGACGGTGTCCACGTGACCGAGCAGCAGCGCCCGGCGAGAGCCGCTGCCGCTCAGGCGGGCGACCAGGTCCGATGCGCTGCCAGGCGTCGAGGAGGGCACTCGCTTGATCTCGGCAGCGGCCGGGAGCAGCGCGGCGCACAACGCAAGCGCTTCCTCGGCGCCCTGCACGTCGCCAGACGGCGAGGAGACCGCGACCAGCGCCTCGAGCTCCCGTTCGGCACGAGCGGCAATTTCGCCCGCGGCTCCCCGTAGGAAATCATCCACGTGCGCCGCTAATCTGGGATCGGCAGCGCGGCGTCGCGCGCCGGGCCGAGGTTCAACAGGTCGAGCTCGCCGCTGGCGTGCAGCTTGAGCAGTGCCCCAACCGCCTCCCGGGTGAACTGGACTTCGACCAGGAGCGCACATTCGGCCACCGCGGCATCGACCGCTTTGGGCTGGCCATAGGGACGGCCCGTGGTCATCACGTCCCAGGCCTCAGCCACCGACAGCAGCGCCGCGCCCTCCGAGATCTGCGCCTCGCGAAGGCCGCGGGGATAGCCGCTGCCGTCGGGTCGCTCGTGGTGGGAGCGGATCCATTCGACCTGCTCGGCCGCGAGCACGTTCTCGGCGATCCGAGCGGCTAGCTCGGCGTGCTCCCTTACCTGATCTCGCTCGGCCGCCGTCAGCGACCCGACCTTGTGCAGCAGCTCGTCGCGAACGGCGACCTTGCCGACGTCATGAACAAGTGCTGCCTCGCTCAGCAGCACGGCTCGCTCGGGCGACCAGCCCGCGGCGCGCGCAAGCTTGGCGACGAGCGCGGCGACGCGCTCTGAGTGCTCATGCATCGCCGGGTCCTTGGCATCGATCGCGCGGGCGAGCTCCCGCAGCTCAAGGGCCGCGTGCGAGCGCTCCAGCCGCTGAACACGCTCGGCGGCCGAGAGCTCGGCGATCACTTCGGGATCGTAGATCCAGCAGCGGTTGCGCCCGTGCGCCTTGCTCCAGTACAGGGCACTGTCGGCAAAGCTGATCAGCTGGGCTGGATGCGTGGTCACGTCCGTGTCGCAGATCCCGGCCGAGACCGTGATCCGGTACCGGCGCGAGGCGGTCGCCGCGATCAGCCGCCGCGCGCGCTCGACCGCGACCAGTGCCTGCTCGCGCGAGGTCTCAGGCATCACCCACGCGAACTCGTCGCCGCCCACCCGGCCAAGGCTGTCCTCCGCCCGAGCATGTTCCGCCAGGCGGCGAGCGACGCGCGCCAGCATCTCATCGCCGACCTCGTGGCCGCCGAAGTCGTTGACGTACTTGAAGTGATCGATGTCGATCACGGCGACCGAGAGAAGGCGCTCGTGGCGAACCACGCGCGAGACCTCGGCACCCAGCCGCTCGTGCAGCGCGCGACGATTGGCCAGCCCCGTGAGCGCGTCAGTCGAAGCCTGCGCGGCGAGCTTCGCTCGATCGTCGATGCTGGCGATCGCGGTCGCTAGCAGGTCGCCGAACTCGAGCAGCCGCTGCTCGTCATCGGAGGTCAGCAGGATCGGCTCAGCGGCGGTCGCAGCGAGGATCCCCCATGTCTCGGCCCCGACCCGAACGGGCGTGACGATGCTCGAGGTGTAGCCCAGGCGACCGACCTGACTATCGGGAGCGTGGCCGTCAATCCTGATCGGGAGGTTCGTCTCACGCGCACGTGCGACGTCGCTACCGGGCCGCACCTCAACGACCGTGCCCGCCGGATAGCGGCCGCCTTCGTGGTCGGCCCATGCACCCATCACCGTCGCCTGGCTCTGTGAATCGAAGCGCAGGATCCCCGCCGCGCCGGCGCCGAGCAGGCCGGCCGCCTCGCGGGCGACCAGTTCGTAGATCGACTCGGGATCTTCGCCCTCGACCACGGCGATCGCGACGCGACGCAACGAAAGCTGCTCGGCGGCAAGCTGCTCGGCGCGCGTGCGCAGCTTCACCATCAACGACTTCCCGGCCACCATCGCGCCGCCGAGCACCACGTATGCCGGCGCCGCGATCACCAGCTCCCCCAGGAACGCATCGTGCCCGACGCGGGGGTCGTAGAGCAGCGGCAGCGCGGTCGCCCCGATGCACAGGACGACATACGTGACCGCCACCGCTCGGTCGAAGAAGTACGTGCCGAACACCGCCACGAAGAACAGGTATACCCAGGCCGGCGAGCTGGCGCCCCCCGACGATGCGACGGCGGCGGCGATCATCATCAGCCCGGCCATTGCCGAGAGGTGAATCAAAAGTCGCGGTGCTCTGTACCAGTCGATCAACAGCACCGACGAGGCTCCCCAGCCACAAGCGATCAAGGTCAGCGCCAGCAGCACCAGCCGATGGCCGTGAGGCAGACCGGGAAGGAACATCAACGGCACCAGCGTGACGCCGCCGATGATGAAGAACGCGCCGCTGACCGATCCCGACAGGGCGCGCTCTTCCGATGAGACCTTGACGCGTCTCTCGAACCGTTCGAGCTGCGTCCCGATCCGCCTCCTTACCCCAGCGAGCATCACCTATATATCGGCCCGGCGAGGACCAGCCTTGACAGCGTTCAGAGCGGCTGGCGGACGACCGGGTTGCGGGCGGCTGCGGCCTCGTCAAGGCGCCGGACCGGGGTGGTGTACGGCGCGTTGCGCGCCAGCTCCGGATCCTCCCGCGCTTCGCGCAGGATCTCCGCCACGATCTCCGCGAACCGGTCGAGCGTCTCCTTGGTCTCGGTCTCGGTTGGTTCGATCAACAGCGCCTCGTCGACGATCAGCGGGAAGTAAACCGTCGGCGGGTGCACGCCGTAGTCGAGCAGGCGCTTGGCGAGGTCTAGCGTCTTGATCTGCAGCTCGCGCTTCATCGGGGCGCC
>ODAK010005645.1_pt1 | contig 12674 bp, 7 predicted proteins | sample 1539591 | NCBI WGS metagenome assembly ODAK01 (sample SAMEA3539303, study PRJEB22396) | soil metagenome | biome: tundra; feature: field; material: soil | place: USA | collected 2010-05 | depth 0.15 m | reverse complement strand
TGGTGATCGTGCGGCCCTTTAACCACATTGGCCCCGGTCAGTCCGACAAGTTCGTGGTGCCGGCGCTGGCCAGTCGACTGCTGGACGCGCTCGATCGAGGCGTTCACGAAATACCAGTGGGCGATCTATCCACGCGACGTGACTTCAGCGACGTGCGCGACGTCGTCAAGGCCTACCGGCTTCTCATGGAGCGCGGCCGCTCGGGCGAGGTGTACAACGTCGCTTCCGGACACGACACCGCGCTCATCGACATCGCCTATGATCTGGTGGCGCAAATTGCCCCGGACGTGCGACTGGTGCCCGACGTTGATCTACTGCGACCGGTAGAAGTGCCGGTGATGCGCGGCAGCTACCGAAAGCTTCACAAGGCGACCGGCTGGGAGCCCACCATCTCGTTGTCGACTTCATTGAGCGACGTGGTGAGTGAACTGCGCTCGCGTCGCGAACATTAGATCCTCGGCGCGGACGGTGCATAATGAGCCTCGGTGCGGTCCCCTCGACGACTGAGGGCCAACTAACCTTGAAGTACTGATGGAATCTCGTGCTCCGGCCGTCGTTGCCGTCGTCGTTACCACTGGTCCTGGGCCTGGCCTAGAAGCCACGCTGGCTTCACTGCTAGCGCAGGACTATGAGGAACTAAGCCTGCTCGTGGTGGCGAACGGGGAGACCGAGCACGTTGCCGCGCGGGTGGCCGCACTGGCGCCTAAAGCCTTTTTCCGGGCCCTGGATGAGAATAAGGGCTTCGGCGCCGCCTGCAACGAGGCCGCCCTCATGATTGAGGGTTCGGCTTTTTTCCTCTTTTGTCACGACGACGTGCGACTGGAAAGTGACGCCATCCAGCAGATGGTGGAGGCGGCCTTTCGCGCCAACGCCGGCATCGTGACCCCCAAGGTGGTGACCTACGAAGATCCGCTGGTGCTCTTGCACGTCGGCCAAACCTCGGACCGATTTGGCGTGGTCCAAGAGCGCGTCGTCCTGGGTGAAATTGACCACGGACAGCAAGACCTGGAGCGTGACGTCTTCGTCGCACCCGGTGGGGTGACGCTCGTTCGTTCCGACCTTTTTGCGACCTTGCGCGGCTTCGACCCGTTGATCACGGTGCTCGGTGAAGACCTCGATCTGTGCTGGCGTGCCCAGATCGCCGGCGCGCGCATCGTGGTGGCCCCTTCGGCGAAAGTGGCCCATCGCGAGACCGTCGCGACGGGCGAGCGACCGGTCACGGCGTACGGCACGCGACGGGCCAGCCGCCAAGACTTGCAGCGCCGCCATCAGCTGATGGTGGTGGCGACCGGGTGGGGGAAGCGCAGCACCATCACGACGCTGCTGTGGCTGTCGTTGTTGGACTCGTTCGAACTGGTGCTGGCCCTGCTCGGCGGCGACACGGACCGGGCCGGCGCCATCATCGGTTCGTGGCGCTGGCTGCTTAAGAATCGCCAAGGCATCCGACAACGTCGAACCCAACGAAACGTGTTCCGGGTGCTCTCGGACAACGAGTTGCGCCGCCTCCAGGTGGGCGGGGCCAGTCGCGTCAAACACTTCGTGGTTACGCTGGTGCGCGACGGACTGGACCGGGCTAGGGGCATCCTTCCCGCGTCTGAAGACGTGCTCGAGGTTGACGAAGGCCTGGGTGACGTGGTGGGATTTGCCGCGGCCTTTTCCGAGAGCGAAGAGTTCGACGAGATTCCCGAAAGCCCGGCCCTGGAGCTGCGCCGACGACCTTCGCGACTTTTGACCACCTTTCGATCGCAAATAGCGGTCATGCTCGGGGTCATCATCCTTTGGCTCATTGGTTCACGCAACCTGGTCGCCATGCACTTGCCGCTGGTGGGTCGACTGGCTCCGCTCGATTCGTGGTGGACCACGTGGCGCCACTTCTTTGCCTCCTGGTCGCCCAGCGGATTAGGAACCGGTACGCCGGGCATGCCTGGCTACGGCCTGCTGGCCTTCGCCGGGACCTTCGTCTTCGGGCGCATGGGGATCCTGCCCCGCCTGGCCCTGATCGCGGCGATCCCGCTGGGAGCAATCGCCGTCGGACGACTGCTGCGCGGACGAGTCTCTAATCGCGCCCGCGTGGTCGCGGCCGTCTCGTATATGGCGTTGCCCCTCGGTCTCAACATGATTAGCCAGGGTCGCGTCGACGTGCTGGCGGTGGTGGTGGGTCTGCCGCTCATCGTGCGCCGGCTCTTTGAGTTGCTGGCCGTGCCGGGATTTCGCACGGCGCCCTATCCCGATCCGGTGCCGTTTGGCCACCGGGGATGGCGAGCCACCCGCTCCGGTCAACGCATGTTGCTGGTCATGCTCATCGCCGTGCTCAGCGCCATGGCCCCGGCGACGTTGATACTGGTGGCGCTCATCGTGGTGGGCGTCGTGCTGTCACGCTTCTTCGAGCGGGACAATCTGACCGAATCGGTGCGGCCCTGGCGACTCTTGTCGGCGCTCGTGGTGAGCGTGGCGATATTCCTCCTGCCCATGACCGTCGACACGCTGCTGGCCGGTCGGCGGGCCTTAGGGGTATTCGGACTGGCCGTCGGGCCCTGGTCGGCGCCGTCGTTCGCTGATCTAGTGCGCGGCGCCGACGGAAATTTTGGTGCGACCTGGCTCGGGTGGCTGTTGCCGGCCGCGGCGCTGCTCGGTCTGGTGCTCTGTCGCGGTGAACGTCGGGCCATTGCGGCAAAGGCGGCCACCATCGCCACGCTGACCCTGGTGATCGCCACCTTGGCCGCCCACCACTGGATGGGATCTTTCGCCCCCGACCTAGAAGTGCTGTTGGCCCTCTACGTCGTGATGCTGGCGCTACTCATTGGACTGGGGGTGAGTGCCCTGGAGCACGACCTGCGCCAGGCCGGATTTGGATGGCGCCAGATTTTTGGTGGCCTCTCGGTGGCGGCGCTGCTTCTCGCCGCCGTTCCCTTTCTCACCACTTTGGCCAGCGGGCGCTTTGACCTCCCGACTTCCAGCGTGGTCGGCTCGCTCGGCACCCTCGCGCCCATCAATGGCGGTGGCGACCGGGTGTTGTGGCTCGGCGACCCTTCGATCATGCCGCTCGCCGGTTGGTCGGTGGCACCCGGTCTAGAGGCGGCCACTTCCACCAATGGCCTACCGGGAGGCGCCACGCTCTTCGCGCCGCCCGACTCGGGCACGACCGACGTCCTGCTCTCGGACGTCCAGCTGGCGCTGCAAGGAAGAACGGTGCGCCTGGGCCAGCTGCTCGCGCCGGCCGGCATCTCGACCATCGTGGTGATGAGCGCGGCCGCTCCCGAAATCGCTGGCGTCCAGTCGGTACCGCTACACCCGGCGCCGGCCAGTTTGATCACCGCGCTGGGACGTCAGACCGACCTCTCCTTGGAACTACACACCAGTACGGTCGAGGTCTTTTCGAATTCACTTTTTCACGGACTGGTTGCCCAGCGCACGTCCTCGGGCTTTACGCCGGTGTTGGGCCGACCCATCGGCGCCGGACCGATTAGTTCCGGCGGCGCCATTGAGGCGGCCCTGGCGCCGGCCAGTGCGTTTACGCTGCTGGTCAATGGCAAGGCCGTGGCTCGCCGCACCATTGACGGGTGGGTTCCCACCTACGTGGTCGGCAACTATGCCACGACCCCCACCGCGCAGTTAGTCCTGCGTCGCTTGCCGCTCAACGGACTGCTGGCGCTGTTCACCTTGGCCCTCTGGGCAACGGTCTGGCTGGGATTTGGTTGGGTGTCGCGATTCGAGTGGCTGTTCACGCGTCGAAGTCGCCGCCAGGTGACGGGCCGTCACGCGAAGAAGGAAACTGATGAGTAGTCGGCAGCGTCGTCGTCCTCTCTTCGTGGTGCTCGCCAGCGCGCTGGTGCTCGTGGGCGTGGTGAGTTCGCTGAGCAAAACGCCCAATCCCTCCTCGCTGCCGGGCGGGCTGGGCGTGGCGCCCAACGCCGAGTCGACCGCCCTCTACTGCACCGGCCTGAGCGGCGACGTCGGTCCCTTGGAGGGCCACGTCATTTTTCTCAATACCACGGACGCGGTGCGTTCGGTGCTGGTCGAAGTGGTCAACGACCTGGGCCAGCGAGCCCAGGTCAGCGTCAAAGTGGCGGCCCACGCCACCCAGTTAGTGAGTCCGATCACCGTATTGAAAGGTCACAGTTACGCCCTCGAGGCTCAGGTCACCGGCGGCGGCGTGGTGGCCCAGGAGGTCACCCGGACGGGAATGGCCGAAGTGCCTTGCACGTCCACGGGCGTCACCAACTGGTACGGGGCCGGATTCGACACGCTGGTGGGATCGTCGGGCGAACTCAGTATCTACAACCCCACCGCCGCCCCGGCCGACTTTAACGTGACCGCCTACACCGCCGCCGGTTACTCGGCGCCGGCCCCTTTCCAAGGACTCTCGGTCGGCGCGCACTCGCAGATGGAACTTAATTTGGGTACTCAGATCGTCAACACCACCAACATTGGCGTGCACGTCTCGGTGCTGCGCGGGTCGGTGACCATCGTCGGGGTCCAAAAGTCCGGCGCCGTCGTCTCGTTAGCCTCGGGGGCCACGTCGTTGGCCAAAACCATGTGGCTACCTCGCGTCACCACGGTCACCAACGCGGCGGCCGAGATTCGCGTCGCCAACCCGGGCCCCCTTTCGGCCAACGTCACGGTGCACGTCGCTCTTTCTCCCTACGCCATCGCGCCCCAGAGCGTGACGGTGGCGCCCTACTCGAGCGGCGAGGTGATCATCACGCCGAACTCCGCCATCCCGGCCAACGGCTACGCCGCGGTGACCCTCACGTCAAGTCAGCCGGTCTTTTCGTCGCTGGCCAGCGGCACCAGTGCCGGGATCGCCCTTTGGTCACCCCAGCGACCGAGTCGTGACTTCCTGGTATCGGATTTCTCCAGTCACGGCTTTGACGCGGCGACCGTGACCAATACTTCGACGCGGTCCATCACGGTGCGCTTCACCACTGTCGGCGCACAGAGCATGACCGGTACCGCCGCCTTGACCGGCCACAGTACGCAAAACATCCTGTCCCTGTTTAGGGGCCTCTCCACGCTCAGCGCCACGACGTTGACGGTGCAGTCGTCGGCTCCGGTCCTACTGGTAACAACCACGCTGCCGAGCACGCCCAAGGGCGTCGACGTCGTGGCGGCGCTAGACGGCCGGTAGAGTCGGCGGCTCCCACTTGGGCGCGGGCGCGGGCGTTAAGGGCGCTACGTCGACGGGTATTTTCTTCGGTGGTGCGTCGGGCGTCGAACCGTTAGAGCCCGCCTTGGCGCCCACTCCGCTCAGGGCGCTCACGGACTTGGATCCCTTGGGCCACACCGGCTCGCCGTTGGCTTCGTCAATGAGCTGCGCCGCGGTGTCGCCGTCGAGGGTTTCGTGCTCGAGCAATGCGCGGGTCAATGATTCCAGTCCGCGCCGGTGCAAGGTCAGCACTTCGATGGCCCGCACCTCCTGCTCGCGCAGGATGCGCTCGATTTCGTCGTCGATGATCTGGGAGGTGTGGTCCGAATAGTCGCGCATGTGCATCAGGTCCTCGCCCAGGAAGACTTGATTGTTGGATCCCCAGGCCATGGGACCAATCTCCTTGGACATGCCCCACTCACGAACCATCCGGGTGGCGAGATCAGTGTTTTGCTGAAGATCGTCGGCCGCTCCCGTCGAGAGGTCACCGTAGACCAGAAGTTCGGCCACGCGTCCACCCATGCGCATGCACAGCGAGTCCTCCAGGTGGTGACGCGACATGATGTGACGGTCCTCTTCGGGCAGGGTCATGGTGACCCCGAGTGCCATGCCGCGCGGGATGATGGTGATCTTGTGCAGGGGGTCGGTCTTCTCCAAGACGTAGGCCAGCAACGCGTGACCACTCTCGTGAAAGGCCACCCGCTCCCGTTCGTCATCCATCAAGACCATGGTGTCGCGTAGTTGACCCATCAAGACGCGGTCCCGGGCCGACTCAAAGTCCTCCATACCAATGGTGGTTGAGTTGCGACGAACGGCGTGCAGCGCGGCCTCGTTGGCGAGGTTGGCCAAATCAGCGCCGCTCATGCCGGGAGTCCCTCGGGCCACCATCATTAGGTCGACGTCGGCGTCGAGGGGTTTATCTTTAGAGTGGACCTGAAGAATAGGCAGACGTTCATCGAGGTCCGGTAGCGGCACCACAATTTGACGGTCGAAGCGGCCCGGTCGCAAAAGGGCCTGATCGAGCACGTCGGGTCGGTTGGTGGCAGCGATCACGACGACGCCTTCGGTGGGATCGAAGCCGTCCATCTCGTTGAGCATCTGGTTGAGCGTCTGTTCGCGCTCGTCGTGGCCGCCACCGATGCCGGCGCCGCGCTTACGACCAATGGAGTCGATCTCGTCGATGAAGACAATGGCCGGCGCCTGCTTGCGCGCGGTGCCGAAGAGGTCACGAACGCGACTGGCGCCCACCCCTACGAACATCTCCATGAAGTCCGATCCGGAGACCGAGAAGAACGGCACGCCCGCTTCTCCGGCCACGGCGCGGGCCAGCATGGTCTTGCCGGTGCCGGGTGGACCGACGAGCAAGATGCCCTTGGGGATCAGTGCTCCGATGTCCTTATATCGTCCCGGCGATTTCAAGAACTCGACCACTTCGCTGATCTCTTGTTTAACGCCGAGATAGCCGGCCACGTCCTCGAAGGTGGTGGTCGTCTTATCCTGGCTGAACTGTTTGGCCTTGGACCGGCCGACGGACATCATGCCGTTCATCTGGCCGCGCGCCTGGCGGCTGGCGTAGAACATAAAGCCGGCGAAGATCAAAATCCAGATGAGATAGGGCAGGAACTCAGCGAGGATGCTCGAGGGATTGGCGAACGTTACGACGACGTTGTCGGAACTTAGTAGCGATACTTCCTTAGAGAGGACGGGCACCGGTCCGTTGGCACTGTAGTTGGTGCCGTTGTTCAGTTGCCCCGTGATGATGCCGCTGGCGTTGCTGATACTTCCTGAAAGGACGCTGTGGTGGGCCGCATCGTTAATGAGCGTGGAGTAAGAGATCGTCTTCACGCTCTTGTGCGAGAAGAGCGATGGGATGAGCAGGATTCCCAGGACAAAAAGCACCAAGGCAATGGTGATCACGCGTCGGCGCGACTCGGGCGCGACGGGCTTCTTGAAAGTTGGCATGTACTTATTCGCGCCGGGTTTTTCGTTTTCTGGAGTACTCACACGTAACAATCTAGTCAGAGTTATTCGAATCACGAACACCCAGTTCGTGCTTGGAAACCCCGGATGCCGTTACCAGCACCCCTTCCACGACTAAGACCAAGTTAGGTTCGATCCCTAAATGGTTGCGTGGTTCTGCTCTATTAGCGGATGGTGCCCCACGGCTAACCGCGGAAGTCTTACCCCTCTTTAAGACAGCGTTTGGCGTCTCCGGTTGGAACCCGGCGACGTCACTTCTGACTCCGAGAAGGCGCAGGCCCTCTTGCTCTATGTTGCGACTCGCGTTTACGTCTCTATCGAGATTGATTCCGCAAGTTAGGCATTCGAAGACCCGCTCATTCAGGGCGAGTTTGGCTCTCACTTCACCACAGGATGAGCAGGTCTTCGAAGATGGGTAAAAACGATCTATCACCACGACACGGTTGCCGCGATCGGCGGCTTTATAGGTAAGTTGCCTGCGTAGTTCAGAGAATCCCGCGTCACGAACACTTCAACGCAGTCCACTCATATTTTTATCTTGCCGATTCAACACGTCTGCAACATCGAGGTCCTCGAGAGCGATGGTGGCAAAAGACCCAGCGACCTCTGAAGTCAAACGGTCAAGGAGTAGTTTCCGAGTCGAGGATATCTTGCCGTAAAGTCTCTGCCGAGCTTTGATTATTTTTTTCGATTCTTTGACCCTTTGGTGGCCCGTGAAAGTTTCCGATCTAATTTGGATAACTGCGCAAGTCTGTGGTCCAAATGTCTAGGATTTTCTACGTGTCCGTGAACGTCAGTTACACCTTTAACTGGAACTGAAAGAGTGGCCAAATGTTTTACTCCGAGGTCGATGCCGATGACCGATCCACGGAGCCTGACTTGCTTGATCGCGGGGCGCTCTAGATACCTCACGAGAAACGATGCACGCCATCGTCCCCCAACGAAAGCGATCGTTAACTTTTGAATTCGAGCTCTGCCGGTGTTCACCAACCCGTAGAGTCGTCGGGTGGATTCGGTGGTGTGGATCCATCTCAGTTGTTCTGTACGTCGGGAGATTCGCGGATCACTCGGGCACCTCGGTAGTGCTAAGCGCACATGGTGCCGATCGTCATGTAACCAGGAAATTTGCTGACCGACGTCGGTGAAGGTAATTGACAACTTTGGTCGATTACGAGATTTATGTTTGACGAAGCCGACTGGGTGCCCTTTACGAGTTCCGTCCTTTGAGTGAGAGAAGTTTTCCAACGCCCGTGCCGCAGACGTTATTCCTGAAATAAAAGCGTGATAGCAGACATCATTGTGCCAAGGGGCGACTTCGGCTTTCGCTCGATTCCACGCAGGAGAGAGTGAATTGTAAGACCATGAGAACGATGGCGTCAGATTCTGTTGAGCAACGCCGCGCTCAGACTCTTCACGGCGAGTGTCGAGGTTCATTATCACTTGATCAACAACCCAGTTGTGAGCCTTACGGGCTGCTCCGCAGTAAGACAGAAGTAATTCTTCCTGCGCGGGAGTGGGATCGAGTGGAACTAGTACGGCTCGAGTTAGATACGTTGGTTCCACTGACACAACATAGAAAAGGTATGTGACATTTTGTCCACTCCCTAGAACCCAAATCCTGCCACTATCGCATGGATACCTTTTGAAATTGACCGTGGATGCGTTCTGCTAGAGAGACAATCCGAACATGTGCAAATCTCTCCACTTGTTAGCGTAAGAGTTAGTGAGTTCTCCGTTGGCCCAAGAATCTACCGCCCGTATTCGGGTGGGACCAATCTTGCTGGGCTGTCTGGTCGGGTTCCTTTTGGGCGAGATTGTGGCCAGTTTGCTGATCGAGCTGGGCGTCCAACTCGCGCATTTCCCGGGAGGGTATCAAGCCATCTCCACGGCCAGCGTCCCGCCGTGGTGGTCCAACGCGCTGGGTCTGGTGGGACTGTGGTGCGGCTTTCTTACGGCCATCTATTTCGCTACCACGCGGGGCAATCTCCGGCCGCTACCCAGTCAGTGGCGACCTCGCGCCAGTGACCTTTACTACGTCCTGCTGGGTGTGGCCTGTCAATTTGGCATCGATCTGCTGTACCGTCCCTTTCACTTTAAGAGCTTCAATAATCCGGTGACGCATCTCTTTGGCGGAGCTCACGGAGCGACCTTCGTGTTACTCGTAGTGATGACCACCCTGCTCGCCCCGATTTTTGAAGAACTGTTTTTTCGCGGCGTGCTCTATCGCACGCTCAATGACGGACTAAGCCGCGTTGCTCCTCGCGCGGGCGCGACCGCCGCGGTGGTGTTGAGTGCTTGTCTGTTTTCCTTGGCGCACGGCGAAGCACTGCAGTTCGTTGGTCTGGCCCTGTTCGGCGTGGTGCTGGCCCTCGTGTTGCGTCACAGCCAGCGTCTTTTGCCGAGCGTCATCACCCACGTATCCTTCAACGCGGTCGCCATGGTCGGCCTCATCATGCAACGTTCCGGCCACTGATGTACCAACGCATTCGTAATTTCTGGACGCCGCTGCGAGTGATGGACGCCGTGATTGTCTTGGCGGTCATTTGGGTCACCGTCTGGTCGTTGCATCCCGCCCTCTTGGTGTCCTCGAGCACCATCACCGGGGGCGACACCGGTTCGCACTTGGCCCTGCCGGCCTATCTGCACTCGCAAGGCAACGTCTTCAATCTCACACCGTGGTATCCCGGATGGTTCGCGGGCATGCCGGCCTACACCTACTACTTCGTATTGCCAGATTATTTTGCCTCGTTGGCCGCCTACATCATCAACTTTGCGGTGGCCTTCAAACTGGCCACCATCATGGGTTCGGTGCTCCTGCCGGTCGCGGCCTACGTGATGGGCCGACTCTTCAAGGCCCCCCGACCCATTCCCGCGGCCCTGGCGTTGGCGACGTTGCCCTTCCTCTTCGACGCTTCCTTCACCATTGACGGCGGCAACCTCTTTTCCACCATGGCCGGCGAGTACGCCTTCTCGCTTTCCCTGGCCTTAAGTCTGGTGGCCATTGGTCTCTTCGCCCGTGGCGTGCGCACCGGACGGGGCTACTGGTGGGCCGCCCTATGTCTCAGTGCCACGTTGGCGGCCCACGTCCTGCCGTGGTTCTTCGCCCTTGGTGCCGTGGCAGTGCTGGTTGTCTTTGAGTTGCTCCAGCGACGCGGCATTGGCGATCCCCAGGACCTCATCATGGCGCGCGGTGACTACGCGCGGCCCCTGCGTTTTGTCGTGGGGGCCGGTCTGCTCTCCTTCGGGCTCTCGGCCTGGTGGTTGCTGCCCTTCGGCACCACCCAAAACCTGTCCAACTCCCTGGGTTACGTCAACCGGAACGTCAGCACGCTCTACCAAGTCTTCGCGCAACTGGGTTGGGATTTTCGCAATCCTCAGACCGGCGCGATTACGGCCGGTGGGGACCGCTGGGTCATTGTCCTGGCAGCCATTGCCTTGATCGCCGCCTTCTGGGTGCGCGACCGCCTGGGCATGGTGCTCACCACGCTCATGGTCCTTTCGTTGGCCGCCTACGTGCTCGACCCGCAGAGCGTCATTTGGAACGAGCGGCTGGTGCCCTTCTGGTTCATCACCATCCATCTCTGCGCGGGCTGGCTCTTTGGCTACTTCCTGGCCCGTTGGGTTCGCCGTCCCCGCAAGAAATCCGAGGAGCCCGTGGTGTACGTGGAGGGTGACCGGATCGACCACGAGCCGTCTGGCGTGTTGTCAACCGTAGACGACGAAGCGAGCGAGGTGTGGGCCGACCGCCAGCCGATACCGACCCTGTTCGCCGAGTCTTCCGTCGCGCCCGTGGACGATGATCCCGAAAGCGAGAAAGTCCGTTGGACCAAGCGCACCGTGCGCGCCTCGGTGGCGGTCGCTCTGCTGGGACTGCTCTCCACCGTGCCCGGACTGATACCGCCGGTGGCCCACCAGCTCCACCTGTCAACCAGCGGCAACCAGGTGACCAATTGGGCCCAGACCAACTACGAGGGTTATCAGGGTCAGTCGTCCTGGCCCGAGTACCACAACATCATCACCACCGTGGAGCGAGTAGCCAAACGATACGGCTGCGGGCGCGCGATGTGGGAGTACAGCTCAGACCAGCAACGCTTCGGCACGCCCGAAGCCCTGATGCTCTTGCCCTACAGGACGAACAACTGCGTGGATTCCATGGAGGGACTGCTCTTCGAGTCCTCGGCGACCACGCCCTATCACTTCCTCAATCAAGCCGAACTGAGCGCCGCTCCCAGTGACGCGCAGGCCGGCCTCCACTACGGCTCCCTCGACGTCGCCGAAGGCGTGCAACACCTCCAGATGCTGGGCGTCAAGTACTACATCGCCTTTTCTCCGTCCGCCGTGGCCCAGGCCAACGCCGATCACCAACTGCAACTCGTCGCCACGACCAAGGCCTGGCTTGCGCCGGGCGCGACCTGGCGGATCTACTTGGTCAAGAACAGTCCCATCGTCCAAGGTGTCAGTGAACTGCCCAACGTCGTGGTCGAAGTCAGTAGCCGCGTCGGGTGGCTCGATGCCAACGTCGAGTGGTGGCTCAACGCCAAACTCTGGCCGGCCCTGGCCGCCAGCACCGGACCGAGCACCTGGCCCAAGGCGGCCAGCGTCACCTCCATGAGACACGTCGCCGTGCCCAAAGTCAAGGTCATCAACGTGGTGGTCGCCACGCAATCGATCTCCTTTCACGTCAATCGCATCGGTGTGCCGGTGCTGGTGAAGATTTCCTACTTCCCGCGCTGGCACGCCACCGGAGCCACCGGACCCTATCGGGTCAGCCCCAACCTCATGGTGGTGATCCCGACGTCGCGCAACGTGTCCCTGGTCTACGCCAGTTCGCCGGCCAACGAATGGGGCGACCGGATAAGCCAATTGACCGCCGTACTTGGACTCGCGACCTTGTGGTTCGCGATTAGGCGGCGCCGCAAACGGCGACGCCTGGCCGGTTCGTCGTGACGACCCTCGGCGTCGGGCGTAAGGTTTGTAGGTACTCGGCGCAAATAAAGGGGATTAACAGCAATGGCTCTCGACGACTTTCTCTTGAATCTGCTCGAAGACCCGGTCGACCACGGCACGCTCATCTACCTCGACGACGAGAACGTTCTCTACAATCCCCGGTTGCGCGTGGCCTACGAAGTGCGCGGTAACATCCCCGTGCTGCTGCCCGACGAATCGCGGGCTGTCACCGCCGACGAGCACCGGGCCTTCACCGAGAACTCCTCGCGACGAACGACCGGTACCGCGTAACGATCTAGTTCAGCCGTTCGACGACCATGGCCATGCCCTGGCCTCCGCCGACGCACATCGACTCCAAGCCGAATCGCACGTCGCGGTCTTCTAAGCCGTTGAGCAAGGTGGTCATGATGCGCGCGCCCGTCATGCCGAACGGGTGACCGAGAGCGATTGCGCCGCCGTTGACGTTGAGCTTCTCCCAGCCGATGCCCAGATGCTTGGCGCTGGGGATGACTTGGGCGGCGAAGGCCTCATTGATTTCGACCAGGTCGATGTCGTCGATGCTCATGCCAGCGCGCTTGAGCGTCTGGCGACAGGCTTCAAT
>ODAK010005644.1_pt1 | contig 12674 bp, 7 predicted proteins | sample 1539591 | NCBI WGS metagenome assembly ODAK01 (sample SAMEA3539303, study PRJEB22396) | soil metagenome | biome: tundra; feature: field; material: soil | place: USA | collected 2010-05 | depth 0.15 m | reverse complement strand
GAAGGGATCGTGTTTGCATTCTTGGACGAATCTTTACCGCTTGCTGCCGCAGAGTTGGTCAACCTGCCGCCTAGCCTGGTTTGAACCTGGATCGGCCAAGGAGATCGATGGAACCAACCGCATCGAAGCCGTGCATGCTGTCCGCGTCCGCGGACGGCTGGGTCGCGGGCCGGAACGAGTTGGGCTCAGGCTCGGAGAGTGCACGATGACGCGGACTCTTGTGCAGTCCCGGGAGACCTCGAGCCAAGGCGCTGAGTTGCTCCAGATAGCCAGGACGCCTGTGAGCGGACCGAGCCAATCCGCGGCATTGCTCCGCGCGACCAGGCCCCGCCAGTGGGTGAAGAACCTTCTCGTCGTAGCCGCTCCGACGGCCGCCGGCACGATCACGCAGCCAGCGGTCGCGTTTCGAAGCGCGGTGGCGTTCCTCGTGTTCGTCGCCGCTTCGGCCGCGACCTATCTCCTCAATGACGTCGTCGACCGGGAGGCCGACCGACTCCACCCCGTAAAGATGAACCGGCCGGTGGCCGCAGGGCTGCTCTCCCCTGCGCTTGCGATCTCAACGGCGGTATCGCTGGCGGCCGCCGCACTCGTGACGGCAGCGGTCGTGTCGGGAAGCGCCCTTGCTGCAGTCGTCGCGGCCTATCTGGTCATCACCGTGTCGTACTCGGTGGCCCTCAAGCGGGCGCCAATCGTCGAGCTCGCCTGCGTGGCGGCCGGATTCACCTTGCGGGCGGTTGCCGGCGGGGCGGCCACTCACGTTGCACTCTCATCGTGGTTCCTGATGGTGGCTTCCTTCGGATCGCTCTTCGTGGTCGCGGGCAAGCGCAGCGTCGAGCAGTCCGTCATGAAACAGCGCGCCAAATCACACCGTTCCACGCTGGCGGCGTATCCGGCGGCGTTTTTGCGCAGCCTCCGGATGCTGGCGATGTCGGTGACCGTGACCACATATTGTCTGTGGGCATTCGAGCGAGCCGGAGGCCTCGGCTTGCCAGACCGGGCCGAGGACATCGTCTGGTTCGAGCTTTCGATCGTCCCCTTCGTGCTTGCAGTTGTGCTCGTCGAGCTTGCCATCGAGCAAGGCCGCGGGGGCGAGCCGGAACAGCTAGCCCTCAAAGACCGTGGACTCCAAGTACTAGGGCTTGCCTGGGTCGCTCTGTTGTGTTGCGGGATCTTCGCATGAGGGCGCCTTTAAGTCCCTCGCGTCGGCGCCAACTCGAGACCTTGGTCAAGGTGCTGGCGATCTTCAAGATCGACTTTGCCCCAACGCACAAGCAACCCGCCACCGGGCGCCTCGTGCTCGCGACACTCGTGTCCCTCGTCGGGTCACTGGCAGCAGACGCAATCCTCGTGGCGATCGGCACGGCGATATTTCCCGCCACGAAGGGTTACGTGCACTTCGTGTTTTCCGACTACGCAAAGCTCACGACCGTCGGGGTGATCATCGCCTGTACTGGCTGGCCGCTAGTGACGCGCGTCTCGTCAGCCCCACGCTGGGTCTTCTTGCGAGCGGCGGTATTGGTGACATTGATCCTGTTCCTGCCCGACTTCTACCTGCTCGTGCGGGGGGACTCCGCCAAGGCGGTTCTCGTGCTGATGGTCATGCACGTCGCCATCGCTCTTGTGACATACCAGGCCCTCGTCCGGCTCGCGCCTACCAAGCCGGTCTCGGCGAGCCCGGGCGCCCGCGAAGAGGAATTCGCCCGAGAGCGCTGACGGCCTCGGTCCTTCGAGGCACCCGGCCCCGCTCAGGCGCGAGGGTCCGTTTCTTAACAGCCGCGGGCTCCAAAACGCCGCGGCAATGCCTCCGGCGCTGAGTGATCGTCAGCACTTGAGGCCCTCCTGCGCGATCATGGCGCGAAGGAGGTGGGAGATCACGGCTCGTCGGTCGACTCATAAGAGATCGAGCCAGCAAGTCGTTGGGTTCGGTGACCTCCTCGAGGTGGCGACGAACCTGCGATGGACCTGGCAGACTCGCACTCGTCTGCTGTTCGCGCGGCTCGATCCCGCGGCCAGCCCGTCCGCGCTCGAATGGCCCCGCCGTCTGCTGCTGGGGCTCGGGCGTGCCACGGTCGAAGAGAGGCTCGGCTTCGACCCTGACCTCGCGGCTCTGGCGGCCGCTGTCGTGGACAACGCGGCCACCTACGAGGGCGACGGCCCTCATACCTGGTTCCCCGAGAATCACCGTCGGGACCGCAGGTTCGAGGTGGCGTATTTTGCCACTGAGTTCGCCCTAACCGACTCGCTGCCCATATACGCGGGCGGACTCGGCGCGGTTGCCGGCGAGTTCTTGAAGTCCGCCAGCGCGCTCGGAGTCCACCTTGTCGGAATCGGTCTGCTCTATAGGGAGACCTCGCACCAATGGCTTGACGAAAGCGGGCTGCAGCAGGAGTCATGGGAGGTCCTCACATTCGACAGGCTTCCCGTCGAGCTTGCCCAAGATTCGACGGGGCACCCACTTCGGGTCAAGGTAAGGCTTCCCGGACGCGACGTGGTCGCCCAGGTCTGGACCGTGCTCGTGGGGCGCAACCGCCTCTATCTTCTCGACACCGACCTCAGGCAGAACCGCCGGGGCGACCGCGACATAACCGCCAGGCTCTACGGCGGCGACCAAGAGACGAGAATCCAGCAGGAGCTGGTTCTCGGTATCGGCGGCGTGCGTGTGCTTGCAGCGCTCGGACGCGATCCCGAGATGGCACACCTCAACGAGGGTCACGCCGCTTTTGCTGGGTTGGAGCGCATTCGTCAGTTGATGGTCCGCGACGGGCTCTCCTTCGGCGAAGCCCGCGTCGCCGCCGCGCCGGGACTGCTCTTCACGACACACACCCCCGTCGCCGCAGGCCACGATTATTTCCCGCCCGGACTCGCCAATCGCTACCTCTCGCCGTATGCGGCGCAACTCGGGATCGATCTTGAGACCCTCAGCGCGCTCGGGCGGTACCGGCCCGAGGACCCGAGTGACTCGTTTTGCCCCACAGTGCTCGCCCTGCGCCTGGCCGGTGCTCGCAACGGCGTGAGCCGCCTGCACGGCGAGGTGACTCGCGAGCAGTGGGGTGGCCTCTGGCCGCGACTGCCCGTCAACGAGGTACCGATCGGACATGTCACCAACGGCATTCACTTCAAGTCCTGGATCTCGAGCGAGATCGAACAACTTGTCGACGACCAGCTCGGTCCGGATTGGAAGACGACGCCTGGGTCACCAGAATCCTGGCGCCAACTCATAAGCGCCGAGGACGAACCGCTTTGGGATGCGCGTTGTCGTGCACGGGCCCGGCTCATCGAGTACACCCGCGATCACCAAAGAGAGCAGCTTGCCCGCCGCAGTGCCCGAGAAGAGCTCCTCGCAGCCACGGCCGGTCTTTTGGATCCAGGAGCGCTCACCATCGGCTTTGTCGGGAGGTTCGTCGCCTACAAGCGACCCACGCTGTTCCTGCGAGATCCCGACCGCCTGGCGCGTATCCTCGGAGATCCGGACCGGCCTGTTCAGTTCATCTTCGCCGGCAAGGCCCATCCCCGCGACGAAGGCGGAAAGCGGTTACTGCGCGCCGTGATCGAGTTCGCGCACGAGCGGCACCTCGAACACCGGGTCGTATTCATCGAGGACTTCGACATCACGATGGACCGGGTGCTCGCGCAGGGCGTCGACCTGTGGCTCAACACCCCGCGGAGACCGCTCGAGGCGTGCGGCATAGGTGGCATGAAGGCAGGAGCCAGCGGCGCGCTGAACTTCAGCACGCTTGACGGCTGGTGGGACGAGGTGTGGAACGACGCCGATCCCACGGCTCCGCCGATCGGCTGGTGCATCGGCACCGGCATGCACTATGACGACTATGCGACCCAAGACGCGAGCGACGCCGAATCTTTGTACGACGCCCTCGAGCACAAGATCATCCCGTGCTTTTACGATCGCGATGCCGAGGGTCTGCCCCGCGCCTGGCTGTCCTCGGTGCGCCAGTCCATGGGGACCTTGGCTCCGACATGGCACTCGCACCGGATGGTGCGCGACTACGTCGAGACCTTCTACCTCCCCGGGGCGTATCGAAAGCGCAAGCTGGCTGCAAAAACTCATGCACACACACGTGAGCTCTACGCCACGCTCGAACGCCTAAAGCGTGCTTGGCCCGCGATCCGCGTGGCTGTCGAGCTCGTCACGGTCGCGCCTGGCGGCGTCGTGGAGGCGGTTGTAGCCGCAGAGCTTGGCTCGCTCGAGCCTTCCGATGTCACCGTCCAGGTCTGGGTCGCCCCGCTACTGGGCGAGGCCTACCCGCTCGACGCCGAGCTCGAAGGCCGCGACGGGGCCGTCACCCGCTACTTAGCGCGCCTGACGCCCGAAGCAGGCGCCGAGGTAGCCAAGCTCGTCGCCCGCGTCCTTCCGTCCGAGGCCGTGCTCGACAACCCGTATGTCCCTGGCCTGATCACCTGGTCGGACTGACCTCAATCGTGGACGACGCACCTCAGATCCCAACCTCGCTTCGTGCCCTCGCAGCCGACGCCGGGATCCTCCTCGAGTACCTCGACAGCGCCGGCGAGCAGCACGGCGCAAAGCCAGAGGTACTCCTCGATGTCTTACGCGCTCTCGGCGTGCCTATAGAGCAAATGGGCGACGCGACGCGCCTTTTGAAAGAGCGTCGCAGCGGGCGCCTCGAGCGAATCGTCGAGCCTGTCATCGTCGTGAACGACTACTCGGCCGGTGAAGTCCCTGTCGTGCTCCGAGAGGCCGACAAGGACCTCGACTGCGCCATCGAGACTGAAGGCGGCGACCGCGTCGAATGGCGCATCGCCCGCGACGACCTAGGCGCTCTTAGGCGAGATCGCGTCGACAGCCGCTACGTCTACCGAGGCATGGTGACATTGCCCGATGTCTTACAAAGCGGCTATCACAGCTTCACCGTCCGGGTGAGGAGCCGCCGGGGCAAGGCCATGATCCTCGCGGCACCGCTAGCCGGCGTCCGCGGGCGCTTCGCAGAAGGCTGGCGCGCATACGGGATATTTGCACCTCTGTTCTCCCTCCATTCCGCTCGCAGCTGGGGCTCGGGCGACCTTGGCGACCTCGACGAGCTCTCTCGCTTTGCTGCCAAGGAACAGGCGAGCGTGATCGCGACACTCCCCTTGCTGGCCGGCTTCGGACCCGAGTCGTTCGAAGAGAGCCCGTACCGCCCGGTAAGCCGGCGGTTCTGGCACGAACGCTGGATAGACGTCGAGCGCGTGCCGGAGTTCGCCTGGTCCGCGGCCGCACGTCTTTTGGTGTCGGGACCTCGTGCCAACGAGCTCCGCACGAGCTGGGTTCAAGGATCGAACGTTGACGGGGCTGCGGTGACGGCCGCAAAACGCGCGGTGTTGAGTGCGATGGCCGAAGCAGTCAGCGCCTCGCCGGTCGGACGCGAGACGGCGCTGAACAATTTCATGTTCGAGCGACCCGAGCTCGTCGACTACGCGCGCTTTCGCGCCGCGGTCGATCGCTTCGGGATCAACTGGCACCACTGGCCGGGGCCACTGCGCGGCGGACTGCTCCGCTGGAGCGACGTCGACCCGGTCAATTTCCGTTACCACATCTACGCCCAGTGGATCGCCCGCCAACAGGTCGTGGAATTGTCTGAACGGCTGTCACAGCGTGGTCAGGTCCTCGCCCTCGACCTGCCGGTTGGGATCCATCCCTACGGATATGACGTCTGGCGCCGTCGCGAGCAGTACGCCACCGAAATATCTGTTGGCGCTCCGCCCGACGGCTTTTTCGCCCAGGGCCAGTCTTGGGGGTTTCCTCCCACGCGACCCGAGTCGCTGCGAGAAAGCGGTTATGCGGAGTTCCGCGCAGCCCTGGCCCACCACATGCGCGTGGCGGGCATGTTGCGCATCGATCACGTGATGGGCCTGCAACGCCTCTTTTGGATCCCGAGCGGTGCTGAGCCCCGCGACGGGGTCTATGTGAAGATGCCCTTCGATGAGCTGTTAGCCATCGTAGGGATCGAAGCGCTCCGCAACCGGGCAGATGTCATCGGCGAAGACCTCGGTACCGTCGACGAAGAAGTACGTGAAGCGATGGGGCGGATCGGCATGCGACGCTCTTACGTGGCCCAGTTCTCCATCCGTGAGGAGGGCGAGCCCGTGCTCGAGCCGCCGCCCGCCGGTTCCGTCGCATCTTTTTCGACCCACGACCTGCCCACGTTCCTAGGATGGTGGACCGGACACGACGTGGACGAACGCCTCGAATGCGGCCAGCTGGACCCGAGCTCGGCCGAACAGACGCTCTTTGAACGCGCGCACTTGCGAGAACGCCTGTCAGCCCTAGTGCACGACGACCGGGCCACCGCTGGGGCGGAAGAGACCGCCGCAGACGAGCCTGGCCCAGTGCTCGCCGCAGTTCACTCCGAGTTGGCGCGAAGCGATGCGGGGCTCGTCCTCGTGCAACTTGACGACGTTCTTGGCCAGGAGGAGTCAGTCAATCTGCCCGGAACGAGCACCGAACGTCCCAACTGGAAGCGCCTCACGAGGGCGTCCTTGGAGGAGATCGTCGAGGATGAGGCGGTTCACGACGCCTTGGCACCGCTTCGAGAGCACCGCGGGCGCGCCTCGGCCGACTCTGTCGGGCGCCTCCCCCCAGGGACCGAGACGGTGCTCGGAGTCAGCCTCCTCGACTCCGCCGACGTGTATTTGTTCAACGAGGGACGGCATTTTCGCCTGTACGACAAGCTCGGGGCCCACAAGATCACCGTCGGCGGCGTCTCCGGGGTCCTCTTTGCAGTTTGGGCGCCGAACGCTGAACGCGTCGCGGTCGTCGGGGATTTCAACGACTGGGACGGGACGCGCCACCCGCTCTGGCCTCACGGCGACTCCGGGGTCTGGGAGGGCTTCGTGCCCGGAGCCAGCGCCGGAATGCGCTACAAGTACCGGCTGCTGTCCCGCCTCGGTGGTGCCGAATTCGACAAAGCCGATCCCTTCGCATTCGCCAACGAGAAACCTCCGGATACCGCATCGGTCGTCTGGGAACCGGGCCACGTCTGGCTCGATTCCGAATGGATGCGCGACCGCGGAGCGCGCCAGCGCCTCGACGAGCCGATGTCGATCTACGAGGTCCACCTGGGTTCGTGGCGTCGGGTCCCCGAGGAGGAAGACCGCTTCCTCTCCTACGCGGAACTTGCCCCGCGGCTCATCGAGCACGTCCGCAACCACGGCTTTACCCATGTCGAGATCCTCCCGGTCATGGAGCATCCCTTCTATGGCTCTTGGGGATACCAGATCACCGGTTACTTCGCCCCGACCGCCCGTTACGGGACGCCGGATGACTTCGCCGGATTCGTAGACGCGCTCCACCAGGCCGGCATCGGGGTGATCCTCGACTGGGTTCCGTCGCACTTCCCCTCCGACGCGTTCGCGCTCGCGAGCTTCGACGGCACGCACCTGTTCGAGCACGCGGACGTCCGCCAAAGGGTGCACCCGGATTGGCACAGCTGGATCTTCAACTACGGGCGCGACGAGGTACAAAGCTTTTTGATCTCCGGCGCGTGTTTTTGGCTCGACAGGTTCCACGCCGACGGGCTGAGAATGGACGGCGTCGCCTCGATGCTCTATCTCGATTACTCGCGTCAGCCCGGCGAGTGGGTGGCGAACCGCTTCGGCGGCAACGAGAACCTCGAAGCGATCGAGCTGCTGCAGGCGTGCAACACCGAGATCTACCGGTCGTTCCCCGACGCCGTCTCCATCGCCGAAGAGTCAACGGCGTGGCCCGGCGTGTCCCGTCCGGTCGATGAAGGCGGCCTCGGCTTCGGCTTCAAGTGGGACATGGGCTGGATGCACGACACGCTCGACTACCTGGCCCATGACCCCGTCCACCGCTCCTGGCACCACGACGAGCTGACCTTCCGGAGCGTGTATGCGACCAGTGAGCATTTCGTCCTACCGCTCTCGCACGACGAGGTCGTGCACGGCAAGGGCTCGTTGCTCGGTCGCATGGCCGGCGACGAGTGGCAGAAGTTCGCCAATCTGCGGCTCTTGTACGGCTATCAGTTCACCCAACCGGGCAAGAAGCTTCTTTTCATGGGGGGCGAATTCGGCCAACGCTCGGAGTGGAACCACGACACGAGCCTCGATTGGCACCTGTTCGAGGCGCCCAATCACCAGGGTGTGTCCTGCTGGGTACGCAGGCTCAACGAGCTCTACCGCTCCGAGGCGTCCCTGCACCGTGACGATCTCGGAGACGGCGGGTTCGCCTGGATCGACTGCGAGGACCGGGCACAAAGCGTCCTGTGCTACGAGCGCCACGACGGCAACGGCGGGGTGCTGGTCGTCGTCGCCAACTTCACGCCGGTGCCGCGTGAGGGTTACCGCGTGGGCATGCCCCACGCCGGGTCGTGGGACCTCCTTGCCAATGGCGATGCGGCCGAGTACGGCGGGAGCGGTTACCCCGTTGCGGAGTCGGTCGAGGCCACGCCGATGCCCTGGCACGGCCGCGAGTACAGTGCCTCACTCGTGCTGCCACCCCTCGCGCTGATCGTTATGCGCCCGCGGCCTTAGGCGGCGATGACGCTTTCTGTCTGCTACCGCGCTTCGATCGGCGCCGCGCTCGCGGTCTTACGCGAGGCGTCGGTGTCCAACGAGTCCCTCGAGGGCCTCGGCCGGCTCAGTGTTCTTGCCACCGCGGCCTGTGTCGAATGGCCGAAGACCGACCCTGAAAGTGAGCCCCAGGCGCTCAGCCACTAGGTTTCTCACCTGATGAACGAGCCCCCAGACCGCACTCCCCGCCTCGACGGCACAAATGACATGGCTCGGGCCGTCGAGCAGCTGGCGCGTCGGTTGCCCGAGCCCTTGTCCCCGCTGGCTCGAATCGCCTACAACTACCGCTGGTCGTGGACCCCCGGCGGACCAGGACTCTTCCGTCAGTTCGGCACCCACCGCTTCAATCTGAGCGGCGAAAACCCTGTTCGCTTCCTGCGCGACCTGCCAGAACGCCTGCTGCTCGAGGCCGCGACTGACGACGCGTACCTCCACCGCGTATCGGCAGTCGCGGAGGTGCTCGACGACGACCTCGCCCGCCCCGCTCGCACTGACCTCGGCAACGGACCAATTGCCTTCTTGTGTGCCGAGTTCGGGGTGCACGCGTCCTTGCCGGTGTACTCGGGAGGGCTCGGCGTGCTCGCTGGCGACTTGTTGAAAGAGGCCTCAGACCAGGCAGTTCCCCTCGTCGGCGTCGGCCTGCTCTATCGCCGGGGATACTTTCATCAGCGCGTCGACCGGACCGGGTGGCAACAGGAGTACTGGATCGAGGTCGATCCGGAGATGCTGCCCACGGTGCGGGTCACGGGGGCCGACAGCAGGCCCCTCACGATCAGCATCCCCGTCTGGGACGGCCACGTCGCCGCCCACGTGTGGCGCACTGACGTCGGACGTGTGCCGCTGTACCTGCTCGACACAGAGATCGCCGAGAACAGCCCTCTGCATCGCTGGGTGAGCGCCCGGTTGTACGAGGGCAGCCACACCATCCGCTTGGCGCAGTACGCCCTGTTGGGCGTGGGCGCCGTCCGTGCGCTCGAGGCGATGTCGATCTCTCCCAGCCTGTTTCACCTAAACGAGGGACACGCCGCCCTGGCCAGCTTGGCCGCCGCCTCGCAGAGCTCCGCCGGATGCGAGCCCCACCATCAGGACCTCGCCCGGGCAATAGAGCTCGGACGGGAGCGTTTCGTGTTCACCACGCACACACCCGTGCAGGCGGGCAACGAGACCTATGCCCGAGAAGAGATCCTGGCAACACTCGGATCACTTACGACAGAGCTGGGTTTTGACCCCGAGTCGCTCATGGCTCTCGGCCGCGTCCATCCCGGCGATGCCGGTGAGCGCAGTGGTCTTACCCCACTTGCGATTCGGGCCGCTCGCTCCACCAATGCCGTAAGCGCCCGGCACGAGCTCGTCGCGCGCGAAATGTGGCACGACATGTTCCCGAACGAGCCTGTCGAGAAGGTGCCGATTCACCACGTCACCAACGGCGTGCACCTGCCGACCTGGATGGCCGCGCCTATGCGGGCGGTCCTCACACGACATTTTGGAGAGGGCTGGGAGCACCACGCCACAGACCCAGATCTGTGGAAGGGGGTCGAAGCCATCCCGGACGAGGAGCTCTGGGCGGCCCGGTGCGAACAAAGACGCGACCTTGTCGGCCTCATCAGGCGCAAGGTCGTTGTTAACCGCCTGACTCGCGGGGAGGACATCGACTTTATACAAGCCGGCGCCGACGCGTTCGACCCGTCGTTCCTCACAATCGGCTTCGCCCGGCGACTCGCAACCTACAAGCGTCTCAACCTGGTTCTGCACGACACGGCCCGCGCCCTCGAGCTGCTCGATCACGACCAGCCGACCCAGTTCGTCTTCGCCGGCAAAGCTCATCCCCTCGACGACGCGGCCAAGGCCATCGCACGAGAGATGTTCGCGCTCAAGCACGCGCCGGAGGTTCGAAACCGCGTGGTCTTCATAGAGGACTATGACTTGAGCTTCGCCGGCCCCCTGATCGCCGGCTGTGACGTCTGGCTCAACTTGCCGCGCCCGCCGTTCGAGGCAAGCGGTACGAGCGGCATGAAAGCCGCCCTTAACGGCTGCTTGAACCTGAGCGTGTTGGACGGCTGGTGGGCCGAAGCCTACGACGGGTCGAACGGATGGGCCATCGACGGGGACGTCGATCCCGACGAGACGGCAAAGGACGACCGTGACGCGGCTGCGCTTTACAGCCTGTTCGAAAACGACGTGAGACCGTTGTTCTTCCAGCGAGATGCCCGCGGTATCCCGAGCCTTTGGCTACAGCGCGTGCGCGCCTCGATGCGGACCCTTGGGCCGCGATACTGCGCCACCCGCATGCTCGACGACTACGTGAACCAGGTCTACACCGCCACTTAGCCAGTCTCCGGTCGAGGCCCCAGCTCCTCGTTTCGGGCCGGGGAGCTGCCCAAGTTACGCGCTCAGAGCGCACCGAACATACGTTCGCTACGGTGGTCGAGTGGCAGACCTCTCGCCGGAACAAGTCGAGGTCTTGCGACGCTCGATCGCCATGCTCCCCCCGCAGGCCCCGAGCGGCCTCAGCCGTGAACGAGCGCTCGCAATCTTGGCTCAGCTCGTACGAGCACTGAAAGAGCTTCGCGGTCGGTGACAAAGAGGCTCCGACACGGGCAGCGAGCCCGGACGCTTTTCGCATCGAAGTCGCGCGCGCGTGCAAGCGACCGAGTCTCGCGAGATACTGAAGCGGGGGCACGGCTCCCGGCTTCCCTCGCAAGGCATCAGGGGGTCGTGCACCCACTCATCAGCCCGGCGTCGCCAATCTAGATATCGCAGTATTCACTTCAGATTTGGGGAGCGTTCATTTGTATTGGGCGGGCGCCAAGACGGGTTCGGCTAAATTCGTCTGCGACTGGGTGCCCTGGGCGCGACGGCGAGGAAACGTAGGCCCGGGGCGCACGGTCCGCTCGGCTAGAGTGCCCGAACCAGCCGCGACACCGATAGCGGGAAAACAAGGGGAGCTCATGACGACCGTAGTCGCCCATCACGACGTGAAAGACACCGATCACTGGCTCGCGTCTCCAAAGCGCGAGGAGTTCTTCGGTCCACTAGGCGTGACGAACATTCGCACATTCGTCGATCCTCAGAATCCGACCCATGTCGCTGTTCTCATGGACGTCGCTGACATGGACGCCCTGATGGGCGCAATGCAGAGCGAGGGTGCGGCCGCGGCGATGACACATGACGGTGTCCTGCCGGAAACCCTCGTCATTCTCCTCGAGCGCTAGGCGCTGAACCGAGGCAAGGCTCCCGGCGTCCGCTCTGTTACTCGAGCGGCTGATGCGCCATGGCTTGGGGTTCACGGCCCGCGAGCAGCCAGCTGGCCGCGACGGCGAGCAGGGGCATGGCGACAAGAATGAAGAGGAGGTTGGGGACGGGCTCGCTCCCGAGTGCGGAAATACCGCCGCCTAAGGAGTTGCCCCGGATCCAGCCGATTACCCCGACATAGCCAGCCACTGTGCCGAGAACTGCTCCCAGCAAGCCGAGGGCGCCGGCGGTTGCGGCGGTCAAGGTGCGCGATGGAAGCGCTGCGCGCGCCCATCGCGGCCAAAGCGTTCGGCACGCTCTGTTGGCGCGCCGGCTGTCTGAAAAACATACTGCGTATGCTACGGCACAATCAGGCTACGAAAGTGGGGTGATCGGCGGATAGCGCAACCTTGACCCGATGAGCAGCTGGGGAGCGTTAAACCGCTCGCGTGCCCCGGATGAAGATTCTCATCCACCCTCAGGAGATAAAGAGCGCGGCGACCACATGAACAAGGCACGGGTCGAGACATTCAGTGACGGTGTCTTCGCCATCGCCATCCCCTTGCTCGTGCTCACGATCGCCCAGCCGACCGACTACCGCCTGCTTGGCCACCAGCTGGCGGCCCGATGGCCGTCGCTAGCCGCCTATGTCGTCAGCTTCCTTGTCATCGGGATCATGTGGCTGAACCATCACACGAACTTCAGCCACTTAGAGCGCCTCGCCCGAGGACTGTTCGACCTCGACCTCGTGCTCTTGATGTCGATCGTGTTCATCCCTATCCCACCGAGGTGCTGGGAACGGCTCTGCAGCGGGGGCGCGGCGCCGAGACCGCAGCCATCTTCTACGGGGCTGTCATGGCGATCAACGCCTGCACATGGGTCGGCTCTAGTTGTACGCC
>ODAK010005643.1_pt1 | contig 12674 bp, 15 predicted proteins | sample 1539591 | NCBI WGS metagenome assembly ODAK01 (sample SAMEA3539303, study PRJEB22396) | soil metagenome | biome: tundra; feature: field; material: soil | place: USA | collected 2010-05 | depth 0.15 m | reverse complement strand
CCAGTGAATCAGACCGACACGTCCCTGTGAATCCCTTTAATGGGTCCTGAGCCTAATAGACGCCGGGGATCAGCCGGTAGGGGGTGGCGGCGCGGAAGCCCGCGAAGCCCGCGTCGTGCGCCAGGACACGCTCCTCGGCGGCGATGCGGAAGATCTGCAATCCAAGCCCGACGCCGTAAACGGCGGCGTTCCAGATGGACGGGTTGAGCAGGAAAAAGCCCACCTGGCCGATCAGATAGGCCGCATAGATGGGGTGGCGCACAACGCGGTAAGGCCCGGTCACCTTCAGGCCGCGATTGGCCGGCGCCATGCCGAAGCTGAACCGCAAGGTCAGCTTGGCGAGCACCTGGAACAAGAGGCCGGTCAGCATCAGGCCGGCGCAGATGCCGATCGGAACCAGCGGCGCCGTATGCGCCAGCGGCCGCACCAGCAGCGGCGCGGCCGTCGCACCGACCGCGAGCGCCCAGTCCATGGGGATGAGCGAAAGCTCGCTCGCCCGGCGCCGCAGCAGGATGAGCCCAACCGCCAGGGCTTCGGCGGAAAGCTGCAGATAGTTGAGCCAGCTGCCGCCCGAGCCCACGGATTGGTAGACCCGCCAGGCCATCAAGGCGAAGAGGCTAAGAACGAAGAGTTTCTCGACGATGTCGAGGCCGACCAGAAGCCGCCCGCGCGCGACGTTGGCGGGAGCAGCGGCGACAACCGTTTGTTCGGCCATATCCATGACCCGGATTTGGCGCGGCAACGGATAAGAATGGGTGAATGACCGGCGCTTGACGTCCCTTGCACCGCAAGGCCGGCGCCCTATGTCCGATCAGAGACGTGGCTTGAGGCGACCTGAGGAGTTGTGATGACCTCGCCCGCATCGCCCAGCCAGGCCGCCGCCCTGCCGCCGCTGGAAGGCATGCCGCTGGCGGTCATCTCGATCGGGCTGGCGCTGGGCACCTTCATGCAGGTGCTCGACTCGACGATCGCCAATGTCTCCATCCCGACAATATCGGGCAATCTGGGCGTCGCCCCCGACCAGGGCACCTGGGTGATCACCCTCTTCGCCATGGCCAATGGCGTCTCCGTGCCGCTGACCGGCTGGCTGATGGGCCGCTATGGGGTGGTGAAGACCTTCGCCGCCTCGGTGGCGCTGTTCACCTTCGCCTCCTTCCTGTGCGGGGTGGCCTGGAACCTGCCGTCCCTGCTGGCCTTTCGCGTCCTGCAAGGCGGGGTTTCCGGGCCGATGATCCCAGGCTCGCAGGCGCTGCTGATCTCGATCTTCGCCCCATCCCGGCGGGGCCTGGCGCTGGCCATCTGGTCGATGACCACCCTGGTGGCGCCGATCTGCGGCCCGATCCTGGGCGGCTGGATCTCCGACAACATGTCCTGGCGCTGGATCTTCTTCATCAATGTGCCGGTGGGCATCGTCTGCACCCTCATCTGCTATCGCGGCCTGATCGCCCGGGAGACGCCGACCTTCAAACGCTCGATCGACACGGCAGGCTTTCTCTTCCTGCTGGTCTGGGTCAGCGCCCTGCAGGTGATGCTGGACCGCGGCCAGGACCTGGACTGGTTCCATTCGCCGCTGGTCGTCATCCTGGGCATCGCCTCGGCGATCGGCTTCGTCTCCTGGCTGATCTGGGAGCTGACCGAGGCCAATCCGATCGTCGACCTGTCGCTGTTCAAGTCGCGCAACTTCGCCGTCGGCACCCTGGTCTTCTGCCTGGTCTATGCCGTCTTCTTCGGCGGCAATGTGCTGCAGCCGCTCTGGCTGCAGACCAGGCTCGGCTACATCGCCACCTGGGCCGGCCTGGTGGCCGCGCCCAGCGGGGTGGTGGCCGTGCTGCTGACGCCGGTCTTCGCGCGCTACAGCGCACGGATCGACGCGCGGATCACCGGCACGCTGGCGCTGCTGGCCTTCGCGCTGTCCTTCCTGATGCGCGGGGCCTTGACGCCGGATGTCAGCTTCAGCGTCCTGGTCCTGCCCATGCTTGTCCAGGGGGTGGCGATGAGCACCTTCTTCGTCTCGATGATCACCATCCAGCTCAAGGACGTGCCGGCGCAGCAGACGCCACAGGCCAGCGGCCTTTCCAACTTCGCCCGCATCACCGCCGGCGGTTTCGCCGCCTCGCTGACCACCGCCTTCTGGGCCCGGCGCGAGAGCCTGCACCAGTCGCACCTGGCCGATCTGCAGGCGAGCCGGATTCCGGAGTGGCAACAGGCGCTGACCGGCCTGCAACATGCCGGCGCCAGCGCCAGACAGGCGCTGGGGGCCTTGAACCAGCAGGTGGTCAACCAGGCCTATACGGTCGCCGCCCTGGACATCTTCTGGCTGTTCGGGGTGCTTTCGGTGCTGATGGTGCCGCTGATCTGGTTCACCCGCCGCTCACTCGCCGGCGGACCGCCGGTCTCGGCCGACTAGAGCGACGCCATGGATGACATGCCGACCATCGACGCCGCCCTCGCAGGCCGCCTGATCGCCGAACAGTTTCCGCAATGGGCGGATCTGCCGATTCTGCCGGTGGCGCTCGGCGGCTGGGACAACCGGACCTTTCACCTCGGCGAGCGGATGACGGTGCGGCTGCCCAACGCCGCGCGCTATGCCGCCCAGGTGGAAAAAGAGCAGCGCTGGCTGCCCAGGCTGGCGCGCGACCTGCCGCTGCCGATCCCGGCGCCCCTGGCGATGGGTAGGCCGGGTCAGGGCTACCCGTGGCCCTGGTCGGTCTATAGCTGGCTCGACGGTGAGACCGCCGCCGTCGCGCGCATCGACGATCGGCCTCGGTTCGCGGCCGATCTCGGCGCCTTCCTGTCGGCCCTGCAACGGATCGATGCCACGGATGGTCCGCCCGCGGGGCCGCACAGCTTCTGGCGCGGCGGGCCATTGTCCACCTATGACGCCGAGACGCGCACGGCGATCGCTGCGCTGGACGGCCGGATCGATGCCCGGGCCGTCACGGCGGTCTGGGAGACGGCGCTCGAAACCAGCTGGGCCGCCGCGCCGGTCTGGGTTCACGGCGACATGGCCGCCGGCAATCTGCTGGTCGAGGACGGCCGCCTGAGCGCCGTCATCGATTTCGGCTGCGCCTGCGTCGGCGATCCGGCCTGCGATCTCGCCGTCGCCTGGACCTTCCTCGAAGGCGAGGCCCGCGAGACCTTCCGCGCAGCCCTGCCCCTCGACGCCGGAACCTGGGCGCGCGGCCGGGGCTGGACCCTGTGGAAGGCGCTGATCGTCTATGCCGCCCTCCCCGGCGCCAATCCGCTCGACGCCGAGAAATCCGGGCGGATCATCGCCGACCTGGTTGCCGAGCACGCACGCGCCGACTGAGGCGTGGCCAAGCCCGCCATTGACTTAGCGGGCGCTGTCAGTATGTTCCGCGCCTCCGAATTTCCGCGTGAAAAGACCAGACTCGCATGGCCAAGCCCGCCTCCATCAAGATCCGCCTGAACTCGACGGCGGACACCGGCTTCTTCTACGTCACCAAGAAGAACGCCCGCACCATGACCGAGAAGATGGTCGTGCGGAAATACGACCCGGTCGTGCGCAAGCACGTCGAGTTCCGCGAAGCCAAGATCAAATAAGTTCGGCTTGAGGTTCGCTGGCGGGCGTCCTTATGGCGCCGCGACACAGTCCGGTGGCGGTTTCCAGATAACCGTTTTTTGAAAGACATCCCCGGCCGTCGGCTCTGGCTTAGCTGGCGAGGGGCGCATCTTCCATAGGCGTGCGACCTTTAGAGTTGCATCACCGAATCCCTTGCCGGGCGGCGTTTCCGATAGGATGACGCAATCCGACAATCTTAAGTCGGCGGCCACGATGCAATGGATGAGGACCTTGCCGGTTAAGCATTTGTCCTGGGGCTGTTGGGCTGCCAACGGCTTGGCCATTAGCGTTGCGCACACTCCGCCGAGCACAAAGCCAGTACTTTTCAACTTGCGCATTAAATCTAACCGGCCACGCAGGGGGTGCGGCCGTTCCTGTACAAGTTGAGCGTTGTGGTCAACCTGCAATTGTCAGGTCTGCGTCTACGCCGCCTTGGAGATGACCTTGTTGCGGCCGGCGGCCTTGGCCTCGTAGACGGCCGAGTCGGCGCGTTTCAGCAGCGCCTCGGGCGTGTCGTGTTCGCCAAGCGTGGCGGCAACCCCGATGGAGATGGTGACGGTCAGGAGTTCCTTGCCGCCGTCGACGCGGAAGGGCGAGCCGGCGACGTGCAGGCGGATGCGCTCGGCGATGCGTTCGCCGGCGGCCAGCGGCGTGTCGGGCATGATCACCACGAACTCCTCGCCGCCGTAACGGCACGGCAGGTCGATGGCGCGGACGTTGGAGGCCAGCCGGACGGCAAATTCGCGCAAGACCTCATCGCCGACGTCGTGGCCGAAATTGTCGTTGATCTTCTTGAAGTGGTCGATGTCGATCAGCAGCGCGCCGACCGGATCGCCGCCGCGGGTCGCGCGGGCGACCAGCGCGCCCAGTTGGCCCACCATGTAGCGGCGATTGTGCAGACCGGTGAGCTGGTCGGTGACCGCCAGTTCCAGCGAATGATCGAGGTTCTTGCGCAGGAAGTCGGTATAGCGCTTGCGCTTGATCTGGGTGCGGACCCGCGCCGACAGCTCCTGCGGGTCGATCGGGCGCGGCAGCACGTCGTTGACGCCGATCTCGAGCGCCTTGACCATCCGCACGCGGTCGTCGGGATCGATGACGGCCAGGATCGGCACATGGCGGGTCGCTTCGTCGGAGCGGATCTGCGCGGCCAGGCGCAGGCCGTCGAAACTCTTGGCATTGGCGTTGATGATCAGAAGGTCGATGGGCCCGCGCGCCGACAGATGCGCCTTTTCCGGATCCAGCTCGATCACCGGCCGGTGCTCGATGGCAAGCTCGGAAGCGATACGCTGGGCCTGGCGGCTGTTGTCGTCGCAGATGACGATGCGTCCGCCGGCGCCGGCCAGCCGCGAGGCCGCCCCGGCGATGACGCCCATGCGCCGGCCCGACGCCTCGCGCTGGCGCAGTTCGTCGATCACTGTCTTCAGCCGGGTCAGGCTGCGCACGCGCGAGAACAGCATGACGTCGTCGATGGGCTTGTTGAGGAATTCGTCCGCCCCGGCGTCGAGGCCGGCGATGCGATCCGAGCGGCCGTCCAGCGCCGTGACCAGCACGACGGGAATGTGGCGGGTGAGCGGGTCTTCCTTGAGTCGGCGACAGACCTCGAAGCCGTCCATGCCCGGCATCATCACGTCGAGCAGCACGATGTCGGGCTGGTCGGCGGCGGCCATGGCGAGCGCGGTCGGGCCGTCCGAGGCGCTGATCACGTCGTAATATTCCGCCGTCAGCTTGGCTTCGAGCAGCCGGACGTTGGCCTCGATGTCGTCGACCACCAGGATGCGCGCGGTCATGGCTCGCTATCCTATGAAACGCTTGATGGTGTCGAGGAAGTGCGCCACCGAGATCGGCTTGGAGATATAGGCCTCGCAGCCGCCTTCACGGATGCGCTCCTCGTCGCCCTTCATGGCGAAGGCGGTGACGGCGACTACCGGGATGTGGGCCAACTCGTCGTCTTCCTTCAGCCACTTGGTGACTTCCAGCCCGGAGATCTCCGGCAGCTGAATATCCATCAGAATCAGGTCGGGCCGATGCTGTCTGGCCAGCGCGAGCGCCTGCAGACCCTCGCGGGTTTCCAGGGTTTCGTAGCCCTGCGCGTCCAAGAGGTCGTGAAAGAGCTTCATGTTCAGCTCGTTATCCTCGACGATCAGGACTTTCTTCGCCATTCCGGCCCCGGTTCCAGCGCACCCAGTGGACATAACGGTCCTGTGCACGGTTATGGTTCAGCAATCACACCATATCCTTAAGTCCGTGTTGACTGCAGAGGCCGCCTTGGACGCAACGCTCGATCCGAACCGGGTGGTCATCCACCCTCACCTGCCCCTGCTCATCGTCGATGTCGACGAGGTGCTAGGCCTGTTCATGCATGGGTTTGGGCGTTTTCTCGGCACGCGCGGCTACGAGTTTCGCATGGACCGTTTCGCGCTGTTCCAGAACATTTTCGCGCCGGGAGCCGATGAGCATCTCGACTTGGAGACCGGCCGGACCCTGTTCGACGACTTCTTCCGATTCGCTTGCGACGACATGGAGCCGGCCCCGGGGGCGATTCAAGCACTGGCGGAGCTCTCCAAGGGCGCCGGCATCGTCGCGCTGACCAATGCGCCCGACCACGCCCGCGAGCCCAGGACGCGGTGGATGACCCAGCACGGCATGGACTATCCGCTGCTGATCAACAGCGGGCCGAAGGGAAACGCCGTCGCCGCCCTGTCCGCGCGCACGGAGCGGCCGGTCGCCTTCGTCGACGACCTTCTGGGCAATCTGGACTCCGTAGCCGCCGCGGCGCCTGGCGTGCACCGCTTCCAGATGGTGGCCGATCCGCGCTTGCGGGATATGGCGCCCACCGCCCCCGACCGGCATCCTCGCATCGACGACTGGCCGGCCCTGCGCATGGAGATCGCGCTCGTGCTCGGACTGACCACCGAATGATCCGGATCGGCGTCGATTTCGGAGGCACCAAGATCGAGGCCGCCGCCCTCGATGGCGAGGGCCGCTTCCAGGCTCGCGTCCGAGCGCCCAATCCCGGCGACTACGAAGCGGCCCGCGCGGTGGTGCGCGACCTGGTTGCCGAAGCGGAACGCGAGGCCGGCGCACAAGGCAGCATCGGCATCGGCGCGCCGGGCTCAGTCTCGCCGAAGACCGGGCTGATGCGCAACGCCAACAGCGTCTATCTGAACGGCCGGCCCTTTCGCGAGGACCTGGAAAAGACCCTGGGCCGGCCAGTACGCATGGCCAACGACGCCAACTGTTTCGCCCTGTCCGAGGCCATGGACGGCGCGGCGGCGGGCGCCGGCGTGGTCTTCGCGGCCATATTGGGCACTGGCTGCGGCGGCGGCCTCGTCGCGAACGGCAAACTGATCGAGGGCCGCAACGGCGTCGCCGGCGAATGGGGCCACAACCCCCTGCCCTGGCCGCGAGCCGACGAGCTTCCGGCGCCGCTCTGTTGGTGCAACCAGCCCGGCTGCCTGGAGCTGTACATTTCCGGCCGCGGTTTCGAGGCCGACTATGCCCACGGCCAGACGCTGGACGCCCAGGCCATCGTCGCCAAGGCCCGCACCGGCGATGCGCCCGCCTCGGCCGTGCTCGACCGCTATATCGACCGGCTGGCCCGGGCCCTGGCCACTGTGGTCAACCTGGTCGATCCTGACGCCATCGTGCTCGGCGGCGGCATGTCCAACGTCGACGAGCTCTATGCCCGTGTCCCGGCCGCCATTGCGACCTACGTCTTCTCGGACGTCTTCGAGACCCCGATCACCGCCGCCGCCCATGGCGACTCATCCGGTGTACGCGGCGCGGCCTGGCTCTGGCCGCCGACATGAGCGCCATCTGCCGCGACTGTTTCTGGCATGGCGCGGCGGCGCCCAGGCGTTGCCCGACCTGCGGCTCGCCGCGGATGGTCGCCCATCCGGAACTGATGCGGCTGACCATCGCGCATCTGGACTGCGACGCCTTCTATGCCTCGGTGGAGAAGCGCGACCGGCCGGAGCTGCGCGACCAGGCGGTCATCGTCGGCGGCGGCAAGCGCGGCGTGGTCACCACCTGCTGCTATATCGCCCGGCTGTCCGGCGTGCGCTCGGCCATGCCGATGTTCCAGGCGCGCCGGCTCTGCCCGGACGCGGTGATCATCCCGCCGGAATTCTCCAAATATCGCGCCGAGAGCGCCCGCATCATGGCCAAGCTGGAGGCGCTGACGCCGCTGGTGCAGCCGCTGTCGCTCGACGAGGCCTGGGTCGACCTGGCCGGGTCCGAGCGCCTGCACGGCGGCTCGCCGGCCGAGGTCTTGACCCGCCTGCAGGCGGAGATCGAGCTCGAGATCGGCATCACCGTCTCGGTCGGCCTGGCCGCCAACAAGTTCCTGGCCAAGATCGCCTCGGACCTCGACAAGCCGCGGGGCTTTTCGGTGATCGCGGCCGAGGAGGCGCGGACCTTTCTGGCCCCCCGCTCGGTCGCCATCCTGCCCGGCGTCGGCCCGGCCTTCGCCAAGGGGCTGAACGCGGCGGGCTTCACCACGGTCGGCGACCTGGCCCGCGCCGAGCCGCAAGCCCTGGTCAAGCGCTGGGGCGCCTATGGCCTGCGGCTCTCCGAACTGGCGCAAGGCCGGGATGCGCGGGCGGTCGATCCGGACCAGGTGCGCAAGACCATCAGCGCCGAGACCACCTTCTTCGACGACCTGACCGGCCTCGAGCCGCTGGAAGACCGGCTCTGGCCGCTCTGCGAGCGCGTCACCCGCCAGGCGCGCAGCGCCGGCGTCGCCGGCCGCGTCGCCACCCTGAAGCTGAAGACCGCCGACTTTCGCCAGATCACCCGGCGGCGCACCCTGCCGGTGCCGACCCAGGCCGCCCGCACCCTGTTCGGTATCGCGCGCGAGCTGCTCGCCGCCGAGGCGCACGGCCAGGCCTATCGGCTGATCGGCGCGGGGCTGTCCGACCTGGTCGACGCTGCCGCCGGCCTGGACATGTTCGCTGAGGACGAGCGCCGGGCCCGGCGCAGCGAGCAGACCATCGACGCCGTGCGCGCCAGATTCGGCGTCGACGCGATCATGACCGGCCGAACCCTGAAGAAGGACGCGCATGAGGGGTGACGGGGCGCGGGCCTAGAGGCTATGACCAGCCATCAAAGGAGCTCGCATGTCGGAGGTCGAGCAACGCCTGACCGCCATCGGGGTCGTGCTGCCGGCGCCCAACGCGCCCGTGGCCAATTACGCGCCGTTCGTGCGCTCGGGTTCGCTGGTCTACATCTCCGGCCAGGTCTCGGTCGACGCCAATGGCGGCATCAAGGGGATTGTCGGCGACGAGGTCGATCTGGAGGCCGGCAAGGCGGCCGCCTTCCTGTGCGGGATCAACCTGATCGCCCAGATGAAGGCCGCTGCCGACGGCGATCTGGACCGGGTCAAGCGGGTGGTGAAGCTGGGCGGCTTCGTGCAGGCGGGGCCCGGCTTCTTCGACATTCCCAAGGTGCTGAACGGCTGTTCCGACCTGATGGTGGAGGCCTTCGGCGAGGCCGGCCGCCATGCCCGCTCGGCGGTGGGCGTCTATCGCCTGCCGATGAATTTCGCCGTCGAGGTCGATGCCATGGTGGAGGTCCTATGACGCTCGTTGACGATATCGCCCCCCAGCAGCGCTTCGGCGAGGCCTGGGAGCGTCTGTTCGATCCCCCTGTCGCCCACCGCGGCCTCTGGTCGCCCGGCGGCGCGCCGGAGAACTCGCTGGCGGCCTTTCAGGCGGCGTGCGCGCACGGCTATGGGATCGAGCTGGACGTGCAGCTGTCGTCGGACGGCCAGGCCTTCGTCTTCCACGATTCCAAACTGGAACGGATGACCGGCGCCGAGGGGCGCATTTCCGACCATTCCGCCCACGACCTGGCGGCGCTCAGGCTGCTCGGCACCGACGAGCCGATCCCGACCCTGGCCGATACCCTGACCGAGGTCGGCCACCGCGCCATGGTGCATATCGAGCTGAAGACCCCCGCCGGCGAGGTCGGGCCGCTGGAAAAGCGCGTCCACGAGATCCTGATCGACCACAACGGGCCGATCGCGGTCATCGGCTTCAATCCCTATTCCCACGCCTGGTTCGCCCAGCATCACCCCAACATCCTGCGCGGCCTGGATAGCTACAGCTATACCGACGAGGGCTCGCGCAAGATGGCGCCCGAACAGCGCAAGGCCTACGGCCGGCTGGAGCATGTAGCCATCGCCAAGCCGCACTTCCTGGCGCTCGGCATGGACATGCTGCCCAGCGCCAGGGCCGACGAATTCCGCGGCAAGGGCATGCCGATCGTCGCCTGGACCGTGCGCTCGCCCGCCGAGTGGGAAAAGGTGCGCCACGGCTGCGACAACCTGATCTTCGAGGGCTTCGCTGCGTGATCGGCGTCAAACCGGCGGTCAAGGTTCACGGCCGTATCCGGGAAATCGGCCGCGAGGCCTGGGACGCCTGCGCCGCGACACCTGAATACCAGGCCAATCCATTCATATCCTTCGATTTTCTCGACATGCTGGAAGAGTCCAACTGCGCTGTCGAACGCACCGGTTGGGGGCCACGGCACATCTCGGTCGAGGACGAGACCGGCCGCATCGCCGCGGTCATGCCGCTCTATCTGAAGTCCCACAGCCAGGGGGAATACATCTTCGACGGCTCCTGGGCCGACGCCTATGAGCGGGCCGGCGGGGCCTATTATCCCAAGCTGCAGTGCGCCTCGCCCTTCTCGCCGGTGACCGGCCCAAGGCTGATCGTGCGCGAGGACGTGGACCGGGACACGGCGCGCAGGATCCTGCTGGGCGGCGCGCTCACCGTCTGCGAACGTTTCGGCGCCTCATCGCTGCACGTCACCTTCCCCAACGAGTCCGACTGGCGGTTCATGGGCGACCAGGGCCTGCTGCAGCGGCAGAACCAGCAATATCACTGGCGCAATGCCGGCTACGCCACCTTCGACGACTTCCTGGCCGCTCTGTCCTCCGGCCGGCGCAAGACCATCAGGCGCGAACGCCGCGACGCACAGGCCGGGCTGGAGATCGTCGGCCTGACCGGCGCGGACCTCACCGAGGACCACTGGGACGCCTTCTTCGCCTTCTACATGGACACCGGCGCGCGCAAATGGGGCCGGCCTTATCTCAGTCGCCGCTTCTTCTCGCTGCTGGGCGAACGCATGGCCGATCGGGTGCTGCTGATCATGGCCAGGCGCGGCGAGCGCTGGATCGCCGGGGCGCTGAACCTCATCGGCGCCGACTGCCTCTATGGCCGCAACTGGGGCTGCCTGGAGGAGGTGCCCTTCCTGCATTTCGAACTCTGCTATTATCAGGCGATCGAGCACGCCATCCGCCTTGGCCTGGCGCGCGTCGAGGCGGGCGCGCAAGGCCAACACAAGATCGCCCGTGGCTACCTCCCCTCCCCGGTCTATTCCTGCCACTGGATCGCCGACCCCGGGCTACGCGTCCCCGTCGCCCGTTTTCTCGAGCAGGAGCGCGAGGCGGTGGAGGGCGAGATGGAATGGCTGGAAGAGGCCTATTCGCCGTTCAAGGCGCAGGAATGACCATGCCCTGGCCGCCGGACATCACCCTCGAAGGCGAACACGCCATCCTCGTCCCGTTGCGGCCCGACCACGCCGAAGCGCTGGCCGAGGCGGTCAAGGACGGCGAGCTCTGGACGCTCTGGTACACCTCCGTGCCGGCGCCGAAGGAGATGGCCGCGGCGATCGCCGAGCGGCTGGAATGGCGGGCGCAAGGCGGCTGGTCGCCCTTCGCCGTCATCGAGCGCGCCTCGGGCGAGCCGGTCGGCATGACCAACTACATGCGCATCGACCCCAAGGCGCCGCGGGTGGAGATCGGCGGCACATGGTATCGTCGCCGGGTGCAGCGCACGCCGCTGAACACCGAGTGCAAGCTGATGCTGCTCACCCACGCCTTCGAGACGCTGAACTGCACCTCGGTCGAGTTCCGCACCCACGTGCTGAACCAGCAGAGCCGGCGCGCCATCGAGCGCCTGGGCGCCAAGCTGGACGGCATCCTGCGCAACGAGACCCGCACCCGCGACGGCAATCTGCGCGACACCTGCTGCTATTCGATCATCGAGGGCGAATGGCCGACGGTGCGCACGCACCTGAAGCACCAGCTGGAGAAGACGCGCTAAGCCATGGCCGACTTCGATCTCGACGCCTATTTCGCCCGCAATCGCCGGAGCCGGCTGAAGCGGTGTTCGCGAAGGTGAGTGCAGCCGCCTAACGCGTTCCTTCTCCCCTTGCGGGAGAAGGAGCGTAAGAACTAGCCCGCGCTCTCCCACGCCGCCTCAGCCGAAGGCTTCGCTCAGCACCTGGGAGGCGCGGTTCTGCAGCAGGCCGTGGTGCTCTTTCAGCCATTTCAGCCGCGCGCGGTGGCCATCCTCGGGACAAGTGCGGACGATGGCGACCCATTCGGCCATGGTCTTGCCGGTGTCGCGCTCCAGCCGACGCGAACAGTGGCGAACCATGTCCGCTGGCGCCCGGTCAGATTGGGTTCGGGCATGGTCGCCTCCCCGCCGGTTTGATAGAGCATGACCCAGGAAAACAAGGGTCGGCAAGCCATGAGCCTCGACGGTGCTTACGACGACGCCAACATCTTCGCCAAGATCCTGCGGGGCGATGCGCCCGCGGCCAAGGTGTTCGAGGACGACCAGGTCTTCGCCTTCATGGACGTCTTTCCGCAAGGCCGCGGCCACGTCCTGGTCATCTCCAAGGAGAGCAAGGCGCGCAACCTGCTCGAGGTCGAGCCCGAGGCGCTGGAGCACCTGATCCTGGGGGTCCAGCGTGTCGCCAGGGCGGTGCGGGCGGCGCTGAAGCCCGACGCCATCGCCATCATGCAGTTCAATGGCGCGGTCTCAGGGCAGAGCGTTTTTCACCTGCACGTCCACATCATCCCGCGCTGGAGCGGGGTGGCGCTCAGGCCCCACGGCGAGGGCGGCATGGCCGACTTCGGCGAACTGGCGGTTCTCGCCAAGTCCATTGCGGCGATGATCAGTTGAGTCGAGACGCGGCGGCGCCGGCCCTTCTGGTGCGGCTGACCAAGATCTCGCACGACAGGCATCGGTTCGAATATCTTCGCCCCGACGGGACCGGCGAGGCTTTCGATCTGGAG